>Ga0075480_10001390_pt1 | contig 15326 bp, 14 predicted proteins | sample DEB08_DNA_7_FD_81590 | JGI IMG/M metagenome (GOLD analysis project Ga0075480, IMG submission 81590) | Aqueous microbial communities from the Delaware River and Bay under freshwater to marine salinity gradient to study organic matter... | ecosystem: Environmental > Aquatic > Marine > Coastal ... | reverse complement strand
GGTGCAGCGGGACAGATTCAGCTCGATGTCTATGGCGAGGTTCTGGACGCTCTCGACCTCTCACGCCACACCCACCTCGATGGGGACGATTCCACCTGGCCGCTGGAGATCGCACTCGCGGATTGGATCGCCGACAACTGGCGGACGAAGGACAACGGCATCTGGGAGGTGCGCGGGGGCGCGCAGGATTTCACCTACTCGAAGGTGATGTCGTGGGTCGCGCTGGATCGGGCGGCGAAGCATGCGGAATCGATCGGTGATGACGAGCGAGCGGCGCGCTGGCGGGCGGTGGCGGATGTGATCCACGCCGAAACGTGTGAGAAGGGGTATGACGCGGGGGTCGGCTCCTTCCTGCAGTCATTCACGTCGCCGGTGCTGGATGCGAGCACACTGCAGATCCCGCTCGTCGGCTTTCTTCCGCCTGATGATGCGCGGGTGGTGAGCATGGTCAAGACGATCGAGCGGGATCTGACCCGAGATGGATTCGTGCTGAGGTATCACACCGACACCTCCGGAGATGGGCTGTCCGGGGACGAAGGATCATTCCTGCTGTGTTCGTTTTGGCTGGTGACCGCGATGGCGATGAGTGGGCGCCGTGATGATGCTGTGGCGCTCTTCGAACGGCTGCTGGGATTGTGCAATGACGTGGGGCTGCTTGCGGAGGAGTACGACCCGCATGCCGGGCGGTTCCTGGGGAACTTCCCGCAGGCGTTCAGCCATGTGGGCTTGGTTCAGGCTGCCCTAGCCCTGGCTATCCACGACTGAGAGTCCGAGCCCTTCTCCACAGAGAACCAGCCGGGCATGGCTCAGATTGGTTCTCATCTCAACTATGCCCTGACATCAGGGAGGCACTCGCGTGGTCGACTCTGCAGAGTGAACTCCTAAATAGGTGTAGTAATTATATGTGGCAGGTCACTCATGGACATCGAGTTCGACGAGGCGAAGAGTGCGCTCAAATTCCGTGCTCGACGTTCGGAGGTGCGGATGTATGAAGGCTCGTGATTTCGACAAGGCATTCGACGAGGGTGAAGATGTGGCGGATCATCTTGACCTGTCGAGTTCAATCCGTCCGAACCGGGACGTAAAGCGGGTCAACGTTGATTTCCCTGTGTAGATGGTGAGTGCCCTCGATATCGAGGCGCAGCGCATCGGTGTGACTCGTCAGTCGGTGATCAAGATGTGGATTGCGGAGCGTCTGGACGAGGCGCCCGAGCAGGTTACGGGCGGGGGGAGGTGAGGGCGAAGCTCGCGACCGCGGTGGTGGCGGCAACACCGAGCACGCTCGGCCACGCGCCCACCTTCTTCGCTAGTGAATGGGACGCACCGAAGGCACCCATCATGATGCTGAGCGAGGCCAGTGCGGGCGCCGGACCGGCCATGCGCCACCACGACACCGTGCACACGGTCGCGCCTGCACCGAGAACGGCACCGCCGAGTTCACGCTTCTTGGTCGTCCGGGCGACGTAGTAGCCGCCGATCAGGCTACCGGCGGCTAATGCCGCTGTGAGTGCTCGCATGAATCCGACACTAACCCGTGGTGATCGAGTCGACCACATGAGCGGCGACGGCGAGGGCTGACGTCCAGGCCGGTGAGACGGCGTTGAGTACATGGGTCGAACGCTCTCCAGGCATCACCACGAAGTCCATCTCGAGACGTCGTTGTTCGATGTCGAACAACTGCGCGCGCACACCCGGCTTGCCGCGCGTGGTGAAGTCCGAGTCCCGCACGCTCGGGACGAGCCGCGCAGCCTGTTGGGCGAGGACTCGTCGGGAATATTTGGGCACCTCTGTTCGGATGAGGCCGAGAGTGTCGTGGTGCGGGCTGGTGAGGAACCGCGGATAGGTCCGAGTAATGTCGAGAGCATCACTGGCAGTGAAGCCGCGTGTCCCGCCGTAGTCCTCCCTCCACAACGCCGGGATCGCGGTCGGTCCGATCTTCGCGCGACCACCGACGGTGACAGTGAGGTGCACGCCCAGGAACGGATAACGCGGGTCAGGAACGGGATAGACGTGGCGCTGCAGTCGACCGGGCTCCCAGTTGCCGTAGAGGTACAGACCCTTGAAGGGAAGCATGCGGTACTGAGTTCCGACATCGAACCAGCGTGCGACCCGGTCGGCCTGCAGACCGGCGGCGTTGATGAGGTGACCGGTGGAATAGGTCGTCAAGGGTGTGCGTATCCATCCGGGCCCGGCTGACGTCACCGCTTCGCCGAGATGCACGACTCCACCGCGCTCGCGGACGCGATCGGCGAGCGCGTCGAGGACGGCGACCGGATCGGCGACCCCTGTCGTCGGTGACCACAATGCTGCGCTATGGGTGTGGGCCAACGGCTCGAGCTCGGCTAACTGAGACTCATCAATCAACTCGACGTCGACACCATTGGCCTGGCCGCGTTCGTGTAACTCATGCAGCGCGGGAAGCTCATCCTCGGATTTCGTGACGACGACCTTGCCGGGGTCGTGGACCTCGACCCCTCGTTCCGCGCAGAACTCGCGCAGCATGCGGTTGCCATCGCGGGTGAGGCGGGCCTTCAAGGAATCGGGGGCGTAGTAGAACCCGGCGTGCAGGACGCCGGAGTTACGTCCTGATGCGTGGGCTGCGAGGTGCGGTTCCTTGTCGAAGACCGCGACGCGATGTCTTGGGTTGCGCTCGAGCCAGGCATCGGCGAGGGCGAGGCCGACGATGCCACCACCGACGACGGCGAGATCAATGCCATGTCCCATGGAGAGCAGCCTAGGTGCGGAGTGGGGCTAGAAGTCGCCGGCGTCGCGGCGGTAGCGCTCCAGCACCTCGGTGATCGTGGCGACGTCATGCGGTTCGAGTCCGGGATCGGCAAACACCTTGGTGTTGAGGTCGGCGGTCGCAGCGCGGGCCACCTCGCGACCGGCATCGGTGATCGCCACGAGAGTGGCGCGACGATCGCTGGGATGCGGTTCGCGGCGTACCAGACCGGCTGACTCCAGCCGGTCGACGGCATTGGTCACGCTCGTGGGATGGACCTGCAGTCGCGACCCAATCACGCCCATGGGTAGCGAACCGCGGGAGGAGAACTCCAGCAGCATCAGCACCTCATAGCGCGCGAAGGTGATGCCGTGGGGTTTGAGCGCGCCTTCGGCACGAGCAAGGGCAATCTGGTGGGCGCGCATGAGCGAGGTGATCGCTGACATGCCCGGCGCAGCATCCGCCCAGCCATGCTCGCACCATTGCCGGGTCGCCTCGGCGATGGGATCACCGGATCGCTGGGTCACGGCCCCAAGGGTACCGGTTGACCTCAGATAGTTGGACATCCTAATATCTGTACGTGAGCCAGGACCTCCATGTGCCGGTGAACCCGGTCCGCTTCGTCACCGCCGCGAGCCTCTTCGACGGCCATGATGCCGCGATCAACGTGATGCGCCGACTGCTGCAATCTCAGGGCGCGGAGGTCGTCCACCTCGGGCATGACCGCAGCGTTGCCGATGTCGTCACGGCGGTGATCCATGAGGACGCCCAGGGTGTGGCGGTGTCGAGTTATCAGGGCGGGCACGTGGAGTACTTCACCTACCTGCGCGAACAGCTCGATGCGCAGGGTGCGTCGCATGTGCGGATCTACGGGGGTGGGGGCGGCGTCATCGTTCCCGACGAGATCGCGGCGCTCGACGAACTCGGCGTCCGGATCTTCTCTCCTGCCGACGGCCAGCGACTCGGTCTGCCCGGGATGATCAACGAACTCGTTCGTGACTGCGATGTCGATCCCGCTGATACCGCCTGCGATGTCGACACTCTCATCGCCGGTTCTACCGCGGAACTTGCGCGAGCTATCACGATCTTGGAGTCCGGCAGCAACGACGCCCTCGTGGCGTCTCTGCGTGCCGCGGCGGCTTCTTGCGCCGCGCCGATACTCGGCATCACCGGAACGGGTGGCTCGGGCAAGTCGAGTCTGACCGATGAGCTCGTCCGTCGATTCCGACGCGATAGTGAAGACAAGCTACGGATCGCGGTCATTGCGGTCGACCCAACCCGTCGACGTGGAGGAGGGGCGCTGCTGGGAGACCGCATCCGGATGAACACCATCGATCCGGACACCGTCTATTTCCGCTCGCTGGCCACCCGTGACTCCGGTGGTGCTTTGCCGCCCTGCATTGACGATGTCACGACCGCATGCCGCGCGGCCGGGTACGACCTGGTGATCGTCGAGACCCCTGGCATGGGGCAGGGAGATTCAGGGATTATCGGTCACTGCGATGTTGCGCTCTATGTCATGACGCCGGAATTCGGGGCGGCGTCTCAACTGGAGAAGATCGACATGCTCGACTTTGCCGATGTCATCGCGATCAACAAATTCGAGCGCCGGGGAGCGGAGGATGCCCGCCGCGATGTGGCACGACAGTTGGTCCGCAACCGGGAGGCATTCGGCACTGACTGGGAGGACATGCCCGTCTTCGGGACGTCGGCAGCCCGCTTCAACGACGACGGCGTGACGGCGCTGTATGGGCACCTGAAGGATCTGCTGCACGACAGAGGACTTGCCGATTTCACCAGTGTGCTGCCCGCGAGTGAGGTCAAGGTGTCGACCGGACTCACCGGAGCGCTCCCCCGTGAACGTGAGCGGTACCTCGCCGAGGTGGCCTCAACTGTGCGTGGCTACCACGCGCGCACCGACGATCAGGTGGAGGTTGTCCGTCGAGTCGCTGCCCTTGTGACCACGCAGCGGGAGTTGGCCGAGAGCGGTGCTGAGAGCGAAGCCGTGGCTAGCCTCGCGGCCCAGGCTAAGACACAGGTCTTGCCCGAGGTTCGCGAACAACTCGAGGGTTGGCCGGCGGTGCGCGAGGCATACTCCGGCGAGGAGTTCACCTACGTGGTGCGCGGAAAGGAATTCCAGACTCCCCTGACGCGAACGACGCTGTCGGGCAATGAGGTCCGACGGGTGGCGTTGCCGCCGGATGACGAGCCCGGTGCGCTCGTCCGATTCCTGCGTTCGGAAAATCTGCCCGGCTACTTTCCCTTCACTTCAGGGGTCTTCCCGTTCAAGCGAAGTGGCGAGGCTCCCGCGCGCATGTTTGCCGGAGAGGGCGATGCCGCACGGACGAACCGTCGATTCCACCTGCTGAGCGAGGGTCAGTCAGCTACTCGATTGTCCACGGCTTTCGATTCAGTGACGCTCTACGGCCGGGATCCCGATCTCCGACCGGATATCTACGGCAAGGTTGGAACGTCCGGTGTGTCGATCGCGACGCTGGACGACATGCGCGACCTCTATGCGGGATTCGATCTGTGCTCCCCGAACACCTCGGTGTCGATGACCATCAACGGCCCCGCGCCGGCAATCCTGGCAATGTTCATGAACACTGCGATCGACCAGCAGGTGGACACTTTCTGCGCCCAGCATGGCCGCGAGCCCAACGCTGAGGAACGTGTCGAGATCTCCGCCCGGACTGTCTCAACGGTGCGCGGCACAGTCCAAGCCGACATCCTCAAGGAGGATCAGGGACAGAACACCTGCATCTTCTCCACCGAATTCTCCCTACGCTGCATGGCCGATATCCAGGAATGGTTCATCGAGCATGACGTCCGCAACTTCTATTCCGTGTCGATCAGCGGCTACCACATTGCCGAAGCAGGCGCCAATCCCATCAGCCAGTTGGCCTTCACTCTCGCTAACGGGTTCACCTATGTCGAGAGTTATCTCGCCCGCGGCATGAACATCGATGACTTCGCGCCGAACCTGTCGTTCTTCTTCTCCAACGGCATGGATGCCGAATATACGGTCCTCGGTCGAGTTGCACGACGCATCTGGGCGGTGGCGATGCGCGAGGGGTATGGCGCAAATGATCGATCACAGAGGTTGAAGTATCACGTGCAGACCTCGGGACGGTCCCTGCACGCGCAGGAGATGTCGTTCAACGACATCCGAACGACGCTGCAGGCCCTGTGTGCGCTGTATGACAACGCCAACTCGCTCCACACCAATGCCTATGACGAGGCGATCACCACGCCGAGTGCGGCGTCTGTGCGTCGGGCGTTGGCGATCCAGATGATCATCGATTCTGAGTGGGGCCTGTCGATGAATGAGAACCCGCTTCAGGGCTCCTACATCGTCGAAGAGTTGACCGATCTTGTGGAGGAGGCAGTGCTCACAGAGTTCGAGCGGATCGCTGAGCGTGGCGGGGTGCTCGGTGCGATGGAGACCGGCTACCAGCGCGGTCGAATCCAGGATGAGTCGATGCTTTATGAGCAGCGCAAGCATGACGGTTCGCTACCGATCATCGGGGTCAACACCTTCCTCGCCGATGGGATCGAGGAGGTCGTAGCCGATCTCGATCTTGCTCGCGGGACGGAGGAGGAGAAGCAGTCGCAGTTGCAACGACTGGCTGATTTCCAGGCGCGAAACCGAGAGGTCGCCCCGCTCGAACTACAGCGGTTGAAGGATGCGGCGACGTCCGGGGGGAACGTCTTCGATGCGCTGATGAGCGCAGTTCGGCACTGCTCGCTTGGCCAGATCACCCAGGCCTTCTTCGAAGTCGGGGGCCAATACCGACGCAACGTCTGAAAAGTAGGGTTCTCCCGACTTTTCGCTTGCCAGTAAGCCGTTGGACTGGCAGGTTGTATCCAACCCTCGGCAGTCCCCCCAACACGAGGGTGGCCTAGGAGGCCCCCGTGTCGTCGCGTGTCTCGCGTCCCCGCTCTCGCCGCCGCCTTGTTGGAGTCAGTGCCGTCGCCGTCGGCGCCCTGCTCTCCACGTATGCAGGAGCGCTGAGGAATTTCACCTATGCCAGAGCGATCACTGCGGCGGCTGCTTCCTGCTCGCCCGGCGCGACTCTTGTCGCGGATGACACGGAACTTCAGGCAGCCATAACGAACTCTGTAGACGATTCTGTCATCTGTATCACGGCAGACATCACCGTGAGTGGGACACTTTCTATCGACGACACCACCCTCACTCTGGAGGGACGCGAGATCGGCGGCCGCAATCCGAAGCTGAGTGGCGACTACGCACGACGCATCTTGGACGTGGCCTTCACCGACAATGCATCGGACGACACACTGGCGATTCGCGATCTGGCGTTGGTGCAGGGACGGGCCTCCGGACAGGGAGGGGCCCTCCTCATCGAAGGCGGCAACCGGTTGGATGCGCTGGTGTTATCGGGAACAGAGATCGCCAACAACTACAGCACTGAGGATGGGGGCGGGGTGTCGGCGAGGAACCTGGCGACCGTCTATATCGACTCTGCGAATTTCCACAATGACACGGTGGGAGATCCAACCGCGGGGTACATCGCCGGCGGGGCACTCAAGATTGCAAATACCGCCCAGACGACGATTAAGGATTCCTATTTCAGGGACAACAGTTCCGTCGAATGGGGAGGTGCGGTTTTCCTTAATGATTCGGGAATCACACGCATCTCAGGAAGTACCTTCGAGCGCAATGCTTCGGGAACAAACGCAGGAGGAGCTATTGAGGTTGACATTGACGACTCGACACTGCCCGGTGCGCTCTACATCACAACTTCGGTGTTTAGGGATAACTCCTCAAATTCCGGTCCTGGTGGCGCAGTTCGAATTGACGACAATGACGACACGGTGTCGATCTCCTCTGTGATCTTCGATGGGAATTCCACGGGAAGTTCCAGCGGAGGGGGCCTCAATATCAGCTCTCAGTCCGGCCTAGTTTTTCTGACGGGTATCACTGCCACCGATAACACTGCCGGAGGTAGTGGAGGGTTCCTGCGCGTGTCGAGCCTGACCTCCACTTTGACCATAGACGGTTTGAATTCACGGCGGAATTACGCCTCCTCGGATGGAGGATCGATCAAGCAAACGAGTGGAATCCTCGACCTGAGCGGCTCAGTCTTCATGGACGACTCGGCGGGCTCAGATGGCGGAGCGATCTATTTCAATGACGATACCGCTTTGATCGCGAAGAGTACATTTACGGGAAATCACGCGGGAACAGACGGTGGAGCTATCCACGCGAGAGCGACGACCTATCTGGCGATTCGGGAAGGTGTCTTCATCCAAAATATCGCGGATGATGACGCAGGTGGCGTTTACATCCGCTCCGACGATTCCACTGTTGCATCCGCGATCGTGCGATTGGAAGACTCCAAATTCACGAGTAACACATCCGTGGATGATGGAGGCGGCGTTTATCTCCATCAACTCAATGCCGCCTACCTGACGGGATTGACAGTGCAAGGGAACGAAGCCAGCGACGACGGCGGTGGACTGACCACCTACAAGCTGCGCTCGTTGTCTATCCAGTCGAGCACTTTCCGCGGAAATTCGGCGGCAGATGATGGTGGTGGTGCGTGGCTGGGTCAGAGTGCTCTGAAACTGACGACGAGTACCTTCGCGGACAACACCGCGGGGGATTACAGTGGCGGCGCGGGCATCTATGACGTGACCAGTGGTCTGACCATCTATGACACAACATTCAGCGGCAATAGCGCTGTGTCGGGTGCCGGAGGCATCTACGCGGAGTTCGCGGGTCAAGCAGACATCACGAATTCCACCTTCGTCGGCAACTCGCACTCCGATCCCAGCCAACCCGGCGGGGGAGGTCTTTGGCTCGATGGCGCTGCCGGACAGGCAACCTTGGATTTCCTGACCGTCGTCGGGAACACCACGGTCAGCCAAGGTGGTGGTCTCTTCCTGAGTGATCTTGATGCCCTCGTGACCAATTCGATTGTTACTGGCAACACCGCTGGAGGTATTGGTGCAGATGTCTATCTGGGCTATAGCTTCGACGGTAGCGGTGTCCTTGCCACACTTGATGACTCATACTCCCTCTTCACGTCATCTGGATCCGTTGACCGCGATCCTGCCGCGGGTGCATTCACCTTCTCCCCAGGGCCGGGGACGATCTTCGGGGCCCCGAAGCTCAATGGCCTCGCGGACAATGGCGGCCCGACCCTGACGATGTTGCCGCAGTGGGATTCCCCCGCCTTCCAGGCCGGCGATCCGAACTGGACCGCGCCCCCGGCCAATGACCAGCGAGGCGCTGGATTCACCCGTGACGCCGGCGGTCGAGTGTCCATGGGAGCCATCCAGGGGCGTTCTGCGAAGCCGATTCCGCCCGCGGTTCCCGCCTCTCCTCCGCGCGAGGTGCAAGCAACCGCGGGAGACCGTGAAGTCCTTGTGTCATGGACGCCACCCGCAACAACAGGAACCTTCCCCATCACGGCCTACCAGGTCGACGACTCCACGGGAAACAACTCCTGTCTGTTGAATGTGGCGCCGGGAGATCCGCTGTCGTGCGTCATCGAGGACCTCACCAACGGAACCGCGTACTCCTTCCGCGTTCGCGCACTCACGGGCGCTGGCTGGGGTGCATGGAGCGACTTCACCGCCGACGTCACCCCCGAACCAGGACCGAGCATCATGATCACCGGCACCCGCGAGGGCAAGTTCGCAGCCGTCGCCGGAGTGGCGACCGGACTCGTCGGCGAGACATTGATCCCCCGGTTGCGCTTCCCCGGCCCCCATCCCTACAAGGACGGTGAGGCGCGCCCGGTAGTTGACGATGCCGGGGACTTCACCTGGCAGCGTCAGACCCGCAAGAAGGTCTACGTCTACTTCTTCACCGAGGACCGCGAACTTCGCTCGAACCGGGTCATCATTCGCCCCCGCGGCTGAGGTTTACTTGCCGGATGGCCTTGCTCGTGGACCCGGCGATCTGGCCGTGGCGCGGCATGCTGTTCTGCCACCTCGTGAGCGACGAGAGCCTCGCAGAGTTGCACGCCTTCGCCCGCTGGATCGGCGCGCCGACCCGGGCTTTCGGTGGGGACCACTACGACATCGGCGAACTGACCCGTGAGATCGCAATCGAGGAGGGTGCACGCGAGGTGACCAGTCGCGAACTCCTGCGTGCCCTGCATACCAGCGGTCTGCGCCAACCGCGTTGGTCTCCGGTAGGGCTTTCCACCCCCCTTTAGTGACAGTTCACAATCTGGGCGCAGGAATTCTGTCCGGTTCGCCGAAGAGAGATCGGACCTTTTCGACCTAGGCTGGGGGTGCGGATCAGTGTTCACCCCCCGAGCCGATCCGCCGTGTGGCCCCTCGCAGGTTCCCCCCCGTACCGCGAGGGGCCACCCCCATTCGGGGCCCAGAGTGCAGGTAGTCCGCGACGGTGTACTTCGGGTAGTTCTCGGGGTAGATGTGGCCCTGATAGGGCACTTTTTACCCGGAGAATGACTTAGAGCGGTAGCGCTCCCAGAGGAGTTCGAGTTCGAGGAGCAGGCGGGTCTCGCGGTCGTCGAGATCGACATCGAGGATCTCGGCGATCTTGGCCAGCCGATAACGCAGCGTGTTGGGATGCATGTGCAGCGCTCGTGCAGCCTCGCTCATCGTGCCCATTGCGGCGAAGTAGGCCTCGAGGGTGCGAATCGTCTCGTCGCGATCGCTGGGTTCCAAGCGGCACAGTCGGCTCAGGCCGCCGACGCCCTGCAACTGTTGGCCGAGGTTGGTGGCCAGGTCCATCAGGGCAACACCGGTGTGGACCTCGTCGATGGACGCCATGTGCATCTCGGGGTGATGGCACAGGTAATGCATGACCTGATCCGCGGTCTCGCGCGACTCGGCGACGCCGGCGAGCCGCACAGCATCGCTGAAGGCAATGTAGGTGTCGGGTTCACGACGCAACACCTCCTGGGCGTAACGCTCGCTCACCTGGATGAGGTGTTCGCTGCTGCCCTCGGAGATGAAGAGGGCGTGTAGTCGGTCCTCGCGTGGCAGGCACAACAACCGCATGTCCCACGTGGACGTGTCGATGTCTCGATGCGCCTTGCTCAATCCATTGTGGAGGGTGTCACTATCGGGATGCCACACGGTCGCGACCCGAAGTCGAGTGGTCGGTCCCAGGCCCAGACACTGCCCGAGGAACTCCACGTCCTGACTGCCATCGAGCAGCAGGGACGCGAAGATCCCCTCCTCTCGGCGCTGCTCGACCGTTCGCGTTCCGAAGAAGACGGCGGCCTGTTTCGCCGCACCCTGCAGGATCTCGAAGGCGTCGGGGTTCAATTCGCCGGATGATTCTGCGACCCACATCAATCCGACCGGTACGTCGCCAAGATAGATCGGCGCGACGAGTCGACGGGTCTCATGGGTGGTGATGTGTGGTGCTTCGAAGACCTCGGCGCCATGGGCAAGCAGCTGGTTGATTGTTTCCGTAACCGGGACCTCCCAGAGGTCCTGCGGGATGCGTCGCCGCAGAATCGCCTGGCGCCTGGCCTCATCGATCGTCTGCGGCAGCGTGGAGTATGCGACGACGTTCCAGTCGACGTCGTGGACGAGCACAGGTCCACCAACCTGCCAGGCCAGCCGATTGCAGAAACCGAAGAAATCAGGTGTGTCGGTCGCGACGGGTTCCGACAGTGTCGGAAAGACCTCGTCAGTCATGCATCACTCCCACCCCGCAGCCGGCCCGATCCGACTGTCTGTTTCATTCAGCCTAGGACCCTGCATACACCGCTGTCATCGGGTTGCAGCAACAATTGTGGGAGCGAGAGTGATCTGACTCACATGTATACGAAGCGTTGACGTTACTCAGGAGTAGCGTTCGAGCAGTTCGAGCCGTACAGGTCGTCGATGGCATCGCCCGCGGTGGTGAACGCCTCGTCGCTGAAGAGAACATCGAGCTCATCTAGGATGACATCCCCGCTGACCCCACCGGCGAGGGAATCGAGGACCAGTCGGGACCCCTCCTCCGAGCGTGTCACGAAGTCTTCAGCCTCAGGGGGCAATCCAGGCAGGGCTCGGGTGACATCGAGGGCTGCGGAACCGAAGGCCTCAGCCCCGGCACGCGCAGCATCGGCATCGTCATCGGTCAGCCCGATCACCATGTCGGTGAGGGCGGTGCTGTAGGCCTCGATAGCCGAGGTTGCGACTGCGCAGTCGATGGATCCGGCTGCCCCGCCGCCAGAATCGCCCCCGGAATCAGAGGAACAACCAGCGAGGACGAGGCCGGCCGCGGCGAGGCCCGCTGCGAATGCGAGGCGAGCGCGACGCGAATGTGTGGTCGACATGGCCGGTCCCTTCGGTGGGGGTGAGTCCTGCACGCAGTGATGCTGGAACGCTACCTGCCCGACTACAGCCCCAGCGACCTCGACCCTTCCGAGAGCACGACCCAGGTGAGGTAGGCGGCCACGAGGAGACCGCCGACGACGGAGAGAAGCAGGAATAGTCGGGTGCGCTCGGAGTATTTCAGTGCCTGATCCCATTGGCCGCTGCGCTTCGCTGAATTCGTGCGGACCGCGAAATAGACCGCCGGGATCGCCAGCGGCCAGAAGCAGAAGATCAACGCGAGGATGCTCAAGATGAGGTAGTCGCGGATCACGACGGGGGCACCCTCGGTGGGTGGAGCGCTCCAGGCTGGTGTGGTCATCCCCGACGTGGGAGGAACGGGCGGAGGTGTCGCCGGCATCGGTGCACCGGTGAACGGATCGCGGGGTGCATTGGTGAGCGTGGCGGGGGAGGTCTCCTCCGGGCGGGGTCGGGTTTCCTTCGTCCAGGTCGTGCCGGTCCAGTAGCGCTGCAGGTGGTCGGTGAATGGATCGTCGTACCACCCCTCCGGCATCGGAGGAGGCGCAGAAGCCGGCGGCTCGGGCGGTGGGGGAGTCACGCGCTCAGCAGTGCATCGATTTTCGTAGCGAGTCCGGGCTCGGGCTGGGCGCCGACGACACGATCGACCGCCTGGCCTTTGCGCAAGAACACCAGGGTGGGAATGCTGCGGGCGTCATAGGCCGAGGCGATCTGGGGGTTGTCGTCGACGTTGACCTTCACGACCTTGATCGCGCCCGCGTAGCGGCGCGCGAGGGATTCCAGGACGGGGGCGACCATCCGGCACGGACCACACCAGGGCGCCCAGAGGTCGACGAGCACGAGTGAATTGGTGTCGGTGACCGCGGCGAAATCAGCATCGGTCGCGTCCACGACCCAGGGCACTTCACCCTTGCATTTCGCGCACCGCGGACGGCCCTTCGTCGCGGCCGGAACCCGGTTCTTCGCCCCGCAGGCGGGACACAAGGCGATACTCACGGTGACCAGTCTGCCTGACGACTCTCAGCGTTGGCGTCCGGATGCCATGACTCCCCGCGCGCTGCGCCAGGACATCAGCGACCAGCGGGAGGCGGCGCTGAGGATGCTGCCGAGGCTGGCGAAGGACCCGATGGAGGCGACCGAGAAGGTCGAGCCGATGCACCCGATCGAGGCGAAGGAACCCACGGATCCGATCGACAACGTGGAGCCGGTCGAGCCGATGGAGAGCAGGGAGTCGCGGGAGGCGATCGACCACTTCGAACCCGCGGGGTGAAGCCGGGATGGCGCAGCATGAGACATGTTGACCATCTTGCCCGAACCTTGGCCGACATCGTGGCCGATGCCAACCGAATCGGGCCTAGGTTCTGGAGCATGGGGTGTCCGGGATGGAGTTGACCTGTCGGCTCCGATTGATCACCCGCAGCGGCAGACCGAGGCGCGAGGGCTATTCGTCGAGTCGGGTGAGTTGGTCGGCGTGCCGCTGGAAAGACCGTGGCCCACGCAGTGCTCGACTCCGGGATCGATCTCGCGACCGCGAGCCGGGCCGCTTCCTTGGCTCCAGCTCGCACGCTCGGTCTATTCGATCGCGGCGAGATTGCGCATTCGATGCGGGCCGATCTCGTGGCCGTCGATGACCAATTGAGAGTCCAGCGCGTGATGCGCGCAGGCCACTGGCTCAACTAGCGCCGACGGAAAACCTCAGTCGTTGTGGTCGCCGACTGCACCGAGTTGCTCATTCGGAGCGACGGTGTGCTCGACGAGCAGTCCGGCCCCGACAGCACCACCGAGATCACCGAGAGCAGCGAGCAGAACCTGCGGTGGCTTCTCCGGCAACACCAGGTGCGGCATCATCTGCTCGCGGATGCGATCGACGAACGGCGCGCCCAAGCGAAGTCCGAGACCACCGCCGATGACGATCGCCTCGACATCCATGAGATTCACCGCACTGGCGATGCCGATGCCCAGCGCCCACTCGGCGCGTGTGATCAAGTGTTCGGCCATGTGATCGTGATGCGCGAGGGCCTTCGCCCAGACTCCGCTCGCAAGTCGGGTTCGGCCCTTGTGTTCCATGATGTGGAACAGGTCGGTCTTCTTGCCTTTGGCGACCAATCGGCGTGCTTCGATCTCCATTGCCGCTCGACCGGCGTAGGCCTCCAGGCAGCCCTTCTTCCCACAGGTGCACGGCGCACCATCGGGTTCGACGACCATGTGGCCGATCTCACCTGCCGCCCCCCGGCCGAGCCACAACTCGTCGTGCAGCACGACACCGCCGCCGACCCCGGTTCCGCAGAACACCCCAATCATCGAGGAATAGGGGCGCCCCGCGCCCAGCCGAGATTCGGCCATGACCGCCACCTGGACATCATTGGCGATCTCGATGGGAACCCCGAGCTCTTCGCGCAGTTTCGGTGCGACAGCAACACTTCCTGACCAGTCCGGGAGATTGCCGGCGTGGCTAACCGTTCCGGCGTGCTTGTCGATCTGGCCCGGTGAACCCACCCCAACGCCGATGAGTTGATCGAGTTCCGCGGAAGCATCAGCGACTGCATCGCGCACTGCGCCCGCGATCGCGTCGAGGACCCCCTGCGACCCGTTGTCCTGCGGGGTCGGAACGCGGCACTGCCCGATGACCTCACCATCGGGATCGATGACCGCCACCTGGATCTTCGTACCGCCGAGATCGACACCAGCTCTGAGCATGTGGGGGCCTCCCTGGGAAGTGATCCCTCGCAGGTTAGACCCCGAGCCGGGTGAGCGGCTAGGTCAGGATGCGGATTGATCAGGGAGCCGGTGCGGTGCCGGTCATGTCCGGCTCAGCCTCGGATGTGGAGGGAGTGGTCGGCGAGCTCGACGTCGGGGTGGGGCACCCCGGACCAGACGGCGACGGTGACGGGGCGAGCAGCGCAGCGTCGACCTCCGACTGAGGCGCAACGGCAGTGAACGCCTGACCGAGGACGGTGTCGATCGTGGCATCGGTGCGGCCATCGTCGACGAGCAGCGATCCGGGGATGTAGTAGGCCATCAACTTCGCGGAGGACAGGCCAGAGGGTCCGTGGCGGATCTCGGCGGGCGCGCTCACCACGCGGGCCAGCGGGTCGTTGTCGATGGCGCCGATGATGAAGCCGCGGGTCTGCAACTCCTCGGCGGTCGAGGCGGCGAGTCCTGCGCGCTCGGTGGAGTTGTAGACGTTCGTCGTCACCTGCGATGGGGTCGGCAGTCCGGCGCCGGGGGTGACGGTGACGGTGACGCAGGGCTCGGAGGTCTGGGTCGGTGAGGCACTCGTCGGTGTGGCTGTCGAGCCGCCACCGCC
>Ga0075480_10001388_pt1 | contig 15346 bp, 4 predicted proteins | sample DEB08_DNA_7_FD_81590 | JGI IMG/M metagenome (GOLD analysis project Ga0075480, IMG submission 81590) | Aqueous microbial communities from the Delaware River and Bay under freshwater to marine salinity gradient to study organic matter... | ecosystem: Environmental > Aquatic > Marine > Coastal ... | reverse complement strand
AGATTGATATCGTTGATAAAGTAGGAAACATCAGCAGTATCATCGATTGGTAACGGATAGTTACCAGAGGAAGATATTATGAAAGGTTCTACGTAAGTGTCTGGATTATCATTTATTTGATAGAAAGTATAGTTAATTCCTTTATTGAAGAACAGATTAGGAGAGGGAGTATCATTTAAGTAAAATTGGTTATTTTTGAAAGTGACTGTGAAGTCAGTGACAATACCTTCTTCGAAATCCATTTTAATCTTGAAATCCCCACTATTCGCAATTCCCTGCACAATGGCTTCGTTTACAGGAGTGTTGAAGACTGTTGTATTTTCAATAAGAATGTTATCTTGACTGGGAATTGTTAAGATACCTGTAGATTGTGTTGGATCGTAATTTGTACTTGTCTCCAAAGTTGGTAATATTTCTTCACCATTTACAATTACTGTTAAGTTATTACCTTCAGTAGACACCAATACATTATTCCATTCTTGTGCAGCCAGATCAACTGGATAAACAACGGGATTTGTGTTTGCGTTAATAATTACACTAGATTCTGTGAGAGTTAAGAAATCGTTGTCACCGTTCTTTAAGAGAATAGTATCTGTAAAAACATCGTTTTGGTTGTTAACATAGGTCGAATATGTGAATGCTTCTGTTTCTGGTTCATCTATGTTGTTAACGATAGCTAAACTAGAACGGAATGTGATATCTTCGGTTTTACCGAGATCCAGAGAATACTCGTTAATAACTGAGTTACTATTTAAAGGATTTGTTTCAGCTTGGATGTAGATGTGGTTGTTGTTACCGGAAACGTCATATGCAACATATGTGTTTGTATCTGCGTCAGGATCAACATATGGATCGTTTGGTGCTGCTTCTTGGAATGATAGAGACACAGTTGCTTCTTGGATAATGGTAGCAGTAGCATCGACAGTTTGTCCGTCTGTTTGTATCGTCTCGCCTTCATCTAAGAACTCACCTGTTGTTGGATCAAAGGTCATTAATGTCGGTCCGGCACTCATATCAACTGTTGTATAAGAAACACCACCATTGTTGTTAATATTACCTTGTTCATCTTCGACGGCTATAAACAAATATAAGGTAATTTCATATTCTAATTGAGCATTTAACCAAGAATTACCTGATCTAATAAACATTTCACCGAAAGTACCAGATATCGATATAAAGTTGGTTGTTGGATCATTATCAATTTGTGATATCACCGCTGGTGTATTACTCTTACTCTTCAACACATTGATATCAACCGGATGACTATTTGTATTGAATAAACCTACGTATACTGAAAATTTACTATGAATATCATACGCTTGTATGTTCGTTACAGTTACAATTTCATCACCTTGATTGTGTGTCGCAGACACATTAGCATTAGTTATTACGGGTAATGTGGAATCGGTTGTTTTGATTACAGAACCTTCTAAGTAATCTACAGTAATTGTGTTATTAGCAGGATCGGTAAGAACAATTTGTATAGAATAAGCACCACCTTGGACAAGTTCATCGATAGTGAACGTGTTAATGGTTAAGTTGTTGTATTCAATATCAGTAAATTCTTTTGTGATAACCGAGTTGTCTAAGGCATATGTTGCTTTGATGCTCACTGTGTATGTGTTAGACACATCGGATAATGGTATTGGTTGATTTGTATAAACATCATTGCCCATGTTTTCTAACTTGAATCCCAACGACGTGTCTGTTGTGTCATTCAATCGTATATCGAATGATGGTGCACTGTTGTCGAACAGAACATTAGTTGAAGATACGGATACAGATTGATTGATATATGTAAGAGAGTGTGTTGCTGAAGGGATGCCGGTAGAGGGGATAGTTGCGGATATACTCCAGTTGATATTATCTGTTGTTGTTGGATTGGAAACAGAGACATTGAAAATTTTGATATTACTGAAGTCAGTAACAGAAGATTTGTACGTGGTAGACCATTCCATAACAACTTCATCATTGTTTCGAACAAAATAAGTATAGGAGTTATTACTTAATGATGGTGTTGATATTGTATAATCGAAATTTACGGTGGTACTGTATGTTATTTGATTTGTATGATCGTCTAACATAGCATAAACGTAATATTGGGTTTGTATATTTGGTATAAATCTGTGGTTAGTGAAGGTAGAACCATCTGTACTCCAATAATTATTAATTGTATTCGACGACAACAAAGATACGAAATCGATGTTCTCGCCAGCTTGCGACTCACTCAAACGTTTTGTTATACCTGTTGTATTATTAAAGAAATCTTTAATACTATCAGTATTGTCTAAAGGTGTTTTTAATACTTCGATATATAGATCATATGGTTTGGTCTTTTCGGTTAATGTTGAAGTATTCAACAACTTGACTACAGGATCGTTATTTTCTATATAACTTTCTACAAAAGCTTCAATAAACGGTAAATCGAAGGCAGTTCCTACTGTTCCGATAACAATATTATTTGACTCTGTGAATAAATTAGATAAAGAAACAGTGACCTCATAATCCGTGTTTTCAAGTAGATTATCGAAAACATAAGAGTCCGGAATCAAGGACTTGTTAGAATAAGTATTTACTAAAGTTTGGTCATCGACATTGACAGTAATTTTAATCAAATCGTTGTTAGAGTTGACAGTATAATCGTCTATATTATCACGTATGTTTTCGATACTAACTTGACTTGTGGTGGAAGAGAAATGAATATCATTGATATTGGTTACTAATGGGATACCATTGACGTTTTCACCCATATTATGATGGAATTTACAATGAGCATATAATGAACCAGATATAGTATCATTAATTGTAATTACAATGATATGATTAATATCATCTTTGAATAATATATCAATTTCGTTAGTTGGATGAGAAGCCGAATAAGTAAATCGTAATGGATGGTTCGATCCTGATGTACTACTTGTGTTGTCAAATATATATGTATGACCTCTTATATATTCAGTTACATTTGGATTAAACACATATCTACTGTTAACAACTGTTACATTGATACGATGAATATTGTAATCTACAGGATATCCAACAAGAGCCGGTTTATCTAATTGTACGAATATGGGATCTACGTCATTTTGATTGAAACTGGAGATAGATGTGCCAATGTCAGGTGTTTGTGACACAGAGAAATTGACTTGACCTTGAGTATGAGTAGATATCACGGTGTTTGTTGCAGACCAATTGATACCATCAGTGGAAATAGCTGTTAATGTATCACCTAACATAGAAATAACTAATTGATAATCGAATATTCTATATTGGGATTGGAAAGATACGGTAATGGTGTTACCTAACTGTGCTACATCGTTTTTGGAGAAATCGGTAACCAAGGAGTAATTTGATAGAATGTTATCGATTGTTCGAACAGTGTTAGATATGATAAAGTTTCCGTCTAAATCGATTGCCAGACAGTAAATGTAATATGTTTCTTCGGTATGAATATCGTATTGTTGCGAATCTCCATCTTTGTAGAATTTAAAGAGATTTTTAACTGTTTCGGTGTTGGAGTTTATGAGTGATATGAAGTCATTGGTTAAGTAGTTGTTCATAATGACATTTTTTTTGTTTTGGTCGAAACCGGTGATTTGGTAATTGAAAATAGATATGTACAGATTGTATTCGTTGTTATCGTTTGTGTTGGTAACAATAGTAAAACCCGGAACGTTAAAGTCTTTTGTAACAATAGCACTAGATATACTAGTTATTGTAGGGATTGTAACATCAGAAGTTTGTATAGGGTTGTAGTTATTATAATTAAATGTTTTACTTTTGTTTGCCGGATCCGTTACAGTACAATTCACACGATACTCTTTGGCTTCTATTAAATTGCTTAAAGTAAAGTTATTTGTAATCAAGTTGTTATAATCTACATTAAAATGATAATCATTAACAGAGTTATCTTCTAAGAAGGTTGTAGTGAAATGAACGTTGTATGATGTGTCGATATTTGGTACGGGTACAACTTGATTGGTGTATGTATCAGCACCAAAGTTAGTTAAAGTAAATATTAGGTTGTTGGTGTTTTTGGATACGAATTGTATCTCGAAGTCAGGAGCTGCATTATCAAAAAGGACTTGATTGGTCACTATAGTCAGTGGTTTGTTTAAATATGAAATAGAGTGATCGGGAGTACCAGAAGTCACGACGGAAGTCACGCTCCAGTTTAGACCATCTGTTGAATATGGTGTTGTGGTAGTAGAATTGCCGAATATTTTGATGTTAGAGAAGTCAACAGGTCGGGATCGGTATGTGGTACTCCAAGACATTCTTACAGTGTCACCTATTCTAACGAAGTAATCATAGGTATCGTTAGTTAAAACTGCTTGAGAGAAGGTGAAATCGAATAATATTGATTGTTTACTGAATATCGGTGGTGTTGCTGTATCATCTACAAGAGCGTACAAGTAATACGTGTCTTTGGTAGATGGAATGATAGTAATTTCGGTGGAACTGGATGGAGATCCGTTGAAATAAGTGGTGAAATCATTATTTGGAATGATAGATGTAAGATCAATGTTATTACCAGTGTTGTTTTGAGTGCTTTGTGGTGTGGTAGATTTGAGGAAAGAAGTTGCTACGGATGAGTCGTTAATATCGAAGTCTGTAACAGCGATATATATGTCGAATTTGCTGGTAAACTCAGTAACTCTAGACGAGGAGGATATTTGTACAAGCGGATCGTATGTGGTGGTGATTTGGTTGTTTGTAGATGACACGGATATGGTTGGAATATCTTTTTTCGTAATGAGACTTCCCACTAACAATCCAATCGATTCTTTGAATAAATTGGATAAAGTCGCACGGACTTCGTACACATCATTTTCTAATAAATTATCGAAGACGAAAGCGGATGGTACTTCACTAATATTGTTGTACAGACCTCCTTTGGTTGTGCCATCAACTGTCAATTCTAATTTGAATAGATTGTTGTTTGAGTTGATTGTGTGATCATCGATATAATCAGCAATGTTTGTAACCGTTAAGGATGTGAGTCCGGTAGTTATAGTTTGTTGGGTTCCTGTTTTGAGAATTGGTGCTTCTTTTTGTATGTAGAGTTCGTCATAATTTGTGTTATCAAAGGTAGATACACTATCTAATTCTGGAGTTTGGACAACATTAAATAAAAGTTGTCCGGAGGAGTTGGATGCTTTAACGGTATTTTCGGCAACCCAATTGAGACCGTCACTAGACACAGCATTCGTAATAACATCTTCCATCATCGTGATTTGGAATTGATCTTTATCGTATAATTTGAAAAACGAACTGAAAGTAAGAGTTGCTTTGTTGTTCAGTTGTGCTACATCATTTACGTGGAAGTCTGTTACAATACTGTTTAGAGTGATGGTGTTATTGATGAAATGAGACGTCTTAGAGAAAGTCTTGTTACCAGAATTATCAACCACGTAACAGTATATGTAGAACATTTTTTCTGTTAGGATGTCTCTTTCAATGTTAGATGAGTCGAAGTAAGTGAACACACGTTGTTGCATTTGTTCTGGAGTGTAATTGGTCTTTTCGATAGCATTGAATGCGTTTACAGTAGTCAATATAGATTCAACAATTGCTATGTCATCATAATTGACATCTAGAACAGCTACATACACGTTATAATTATGTACATTGATTGTGAGTTGTGTTGCTGTATCGTATGTTGATACGGTGATGTCGATACCGGGACGCATTTCTGGGTGATCTGTGATAGTGGATTTGTTAATGTATTGGATTACAGGAGATGTAATATCGAGAGTTTCTACCATACTGGTACCGGATCGAGGTAATATGTGTTCTGTGATGTTACCCGCACGATCAGTGAGTGTAGCATATAGTGTGTAGATGGTTTCGTTATCTAAGTTTTCAACATAATACATTTGGTTTATGATTGGGTTAACTACAGTAGTGGAACGAACGTGGTTGTCGTTACTAGCGTAGAAAGATACGGAGTAGTTTTCGTAGGGGGTTTTGTTGGACATAATGTCGAAGTAAGCATCAGAGATACTAATAACACTGAATGCGACGTTTTTGTCGGAAGGCGGATACATTCTGTATTCTATTTCGGGGATGGTATTATCGATATACATATTCGATTCGATTGATGGGAATATGTTACTTAAAGTGACTGAGCCGTACATATAGAGTCCATAAGACAAAAGACCATCTTGTGGCCATACATTGGATACTTGCATTTGATATGTGTACAATACGGTATTGGAACCATTGTCAAGGATAAATGGGTTTTTAACATCGACTTGTGTGACATAATCCATATTGTTGGAGAAACCATCAATATTCATAAATACTTGGTTTGGAGGGGAGTCTTTAGTGGAGTGGAACATAATGTTGACGTAATCTCCGTTGACAGCGACTTGATAATCGTTTCTGTCGGCACTGGTTAGATTACTAAATGCGTAATGGACGGGATAATATGGGGAACCGGGCATAAAAGATTTGTCAATCACGTGATTGACGTGGAATTTGAAATCGTCACAGAATACGATGTTTCTAGCTAAATCGAATGTTTGTTCCCACGATTCTTCGTTAGTCCAAGCACTAGAACCTAAAAATATCTTACGATCTATGATAGAAAAGTCTTTTATATTAAGAGTTTCACTTGTACATATTAACTCGAAGCCTCTGTATAGTTTGATTTTGTCTTCGTGTGTTGCAAAATTGTTAAAAGTAAGAGTGTAATCGTAAATTGTATTTGCTTCTGTAATCATATCTGGTTCTATGGTTACACCTTTGATGTTCACTGAATCTGTTATTGTACCTAATACAACATTTAAACTACCAACATCTCTACCCACGGTGATAGTTACACCGGATCTACCTCGTATTTGGTAACCAACAGTTAAATAGTTAACAGCTTTGGAAGTGTCTATTTCACCCAACTCAGCAACCTTAAATTCAATAGTGAACGATCCGTCTGGATTATGTACAGAGTTGAGATCAAGATAAGCAATGTCGTCAAAAGTATTAATATGATAACCGTTGTATACACCATTATATGAATTAACATCAAGATTCTGGTTGGTGTTCAAATGCTTGAATTCTAATCCGTTCATTCGTTCGTAAGACGATGTGACAGGATTTCTTCCCAAATAAGATTCTTCAAAAGTCCACGAATACGAATTTGCCATATTTATTTAATAGATATAAATATAAATATTAAACGTTTAATATTTATGTTAAAACAATAATTATTCTATACATTATTATATATCTGTTTGTTAATTAGAAACTCTGTATGCATAAGACGGTTATTCGTTCACAGGTGTTGTTAACAATTGTTCAAAGATATTCTTTCTAAAGCAAATAGTGGTGTTATTGGGTACAATGTCTCCATCAATAGATGTCAAATGTTCTTCGTCAACAAAGGTAATATCGTCGGTAGTAACTTGTTCAAAAAGAGTATTAAGATATTCATCAACGACTGTATCATATTCATCGTGAGAACCAACGATGTGGCCATACATAATATACTTGTATGTCAGTTTAAACAATTGTAATAACCAACCATTTTCTTTGAATCGATCGAAAACGGTAGTAATGTCCGGAGTGCCCCAACCCATAGTGGTATTGTATATGACGTCACTGAATTCGGTATTGTTTACTGAATTGTCCCACTTTTTGATACTGATTCTTGGATATAGACCATATTTTTCGTTAATTGTTTGTAATGTGTATGTATCTAATTCTTCATCATACACATATGCTTGGTTAATTCGCACATCTCTGTAGTTGGATACAAGGTACTTGTTGGACATATCCTCCACAATAAATTTAAGATCATATAGAGGGACTTTAAAGTAATATAAGAATTCTATATCATAGAATTTGTTTCCTGAATTTCTGTTGTTAAAGTTGTAGATGTCGTTAATTTGTACATATTGATTGGATAGATTGGAGCCCATATCGAAATATATTGTTTTTCCGGGGGATTTGAAGCCATTCGCGACTTCCAATACATTGAAATAGTAGTTGAAATCTGTTTTACACTTATTCTTAAAGAATCTGGAATACGGATCAAAGTTACGAATCGGGAAAAGATCATTAATGTTTGACTTAGCCTCGTGAGAGAAGTAAACATTATTACCGATAAACCTACCTCTGTGAATGAACGACAATTGTACATCTTTAGGCATACCACCTGTTTTAACTATTGTTGTGTTATCGAAATTCACACCCGACCCATCTTCCAAGATAGGTAAAATGTCGTGATTACCAAAGTCACAAACTTTCCATCTATTTCCGTGTTGTGCTATGTTGTGTGCGCTACTATAAATAAATGAACCAGAAAACAACTCTGCGGTGTTTCTAGTGGTGTTGATAGACATTGTAAAACCGGAGAAGTCCCCGAAAGATTCACCTTCGTTTATTGCAGTTACAATTTCATTGGTAGAACCCAGACTTGTACCATCCCTGAAGTTAAGACGTTCCATAGCTAAATCACCACCGTGAATATTGAGTTGTACACCGTGTGTGGCGTTATCGTGAGTCTCGGTTTGTATACTCATCGTGTCTATATTAAGAGTATTACCACTGAGATATAGATCTCTCCATTTCTTCTCAGGTGTACCTAAATCGTATACTTCGTTTTGATCAGGTACAAGACTGGAAGATACATTGGACGCTGTTAGATTAGCAACACTCAGTGTCCCTGAGATAGTCGCCAGTCGTGTAGAAACTTCATCCGCAACTAATTTGTTAATTAAAGCAGTAATTGAACTAGCATCCAAAGAAGTTAGAACATTCAGTGAATCTGTTGTAAGAGAAGTTGTTGTGGTATTCGTTGTTTGAATAGATGAGGATGTTATTGTGTTATTTACGTTAATAGAGTCTGTAACAGATATAGAATTAGTAGTTATTGTAGGAGCGGAAAGAGTTTCTTGAATTTGTATATTTGAGACGGTAGCAGTGTCGATTGTGATAGTATTAATAACAGCATCGTCTACAATGAGATTGGATATAGATGTATCTACAGCGGTAAGAGTATCAGTAACTGTTACATTACAGAATGTAACATGACCACCGAAATCGATTATATCGTTACTGAAACTGGATAGAGGGATATTAGATGTGATGTCATCGAACCAAGTGGTTTTGGTGCCAGTGTAGAAGTCACCAAGAGTCATATCTTTTTTGAAGAAAGAAAGTGGAAGATTTTTGATACCGTATACATTGGATGCGTGTCCGTTCCAAATGTGAAGGGAGTCTAAACCATTAATGTTTCTAAACTTAATACCAGAATAATCACCCAAGACGTTAACTTCGATAGTTTTAATACCCGCGATGTAACCATTGAATATTTCAATATCACCATCTGTTAGTTTTGAACCTTTGATTGTACCTACAACATCCAATGTTTCAGTAGGATTTTCTGTCATAATACCAACACGTTGAGCAGTACCACCGTAGTTACCGAAGTGAATATCATTACCATTAGCGTACCAATATCCACCACCACCATTACTGGCATTGCCACCACCATTTGTTGGATCAGTTGTTTCAAACTCTGTTATAGGCATAGTGTTACCGGTAGAATTGTATGTGTTGAACGAGTAGTTAGAATCGTTGACGATAGGACCTTGACCGAAAGAAGCAACCAGTTGTGCTGCACTTTCCCCAGGCGTAGAAGCATTGAAATATTTGACTAATTCTAAATTCATATTATTTGGATTGACACGGAATGCGTAACCTAATAAATCATCTTCGGTAACTTGATGAGTTATATTAATTTCGCCGGTATACATTTCACCATCTATTTTCAGATCATTCAAGGAATGAAGAGAACCACCTAATTCGATTTCATCGGTAACAAGTGCTAATTTTTTGGTATAAGAGGTTAAATATACATAATCTGTGTCTGAATAGAATATTGCATCACCGATATATACCGTTGTATTCTCATCAGCAGGAGACAACGCAATAGCATTCGAACCATACACTTGGAAATTGTATATACCGTGTTGTTCTTTATAGTTGTCAATAATTGTGAGACATTTATCCGGTTTATTAATGTTATTATCTGTACCAACTACAATGTTTATTCCACCATTTGTTCCTAACTGAAGGTCAATAGGATTGTAGAAATCGTCGACATCGTTGATGGCATAGACACCTTTTGTTATGAGAGAGGATATAATAAAAGAACCTTGATCTTCACCATAATCTGTTGTTAATCCGCCTAATAATGACATTATTTAATTTTAATTAGATAATATAGGATTTACTCAATTTTAAGAGTTTGAAAAAATATTATTTAAATTTGGCAATTCATTACTTTTCAAAATTAAACGCATTTTTATTTTAAGTTTGGAAGTACTACTCTTACAACAATTAAATAATTCAAAAAATAAATAACTTAATTATTAATATAAATGTCTGCTGCTTTGTCAAAGGTGATATTAACTAAATTTCCAAACTTAATAAAACAAAAGTTGTCTGTTAAGGAGTTACTCGAAAAAAGTAACGACGTGGTGATTGACAATGAAAAACCGGCAGTGGAACCTACGGTGAAGTATGCTTTGAAAGTATTTTCAAGACGTCAATTAATTCTTTTCTTATTATCCAAATGGTATATCATATTATTCTTGTGTGTTTTATTCTATATTTATGCTAGATACTTTTACGAAAAACGTATTCGATGGTTCAATACCGCTGTTATGATAAAGTTAGATCCAGAGACCATTGAATACAGCAACAAAATGGCACAATTCTTCTACTATTTTAACTACTGTAAGAATTTTAAACTAGATTGTTACAACGATTCAATAAAGAATAATCTTTATTATCACGAGGTCTTTGATGAATCGTTCACTTCCAATATGAATTCAATAGACACAACTATGAAAAACAGTGCTTTCGAGAACGAGACTTTTTTCAAGTCGTTTGCAGAAGAAATAGATAAATTAACAAAAGAAGATGATCGTGATGATTATAAAGAGAAGTATATAAGTGATACACAGAAATTGATGAATTCTAATTTTAGATGGACGAGAATGGATAAGTATAAGAAGAAAGGTGCTAAAAAAGATCTTATTAACACCTTGTTCCATAGTTATTTACCTAATATTTCCCAAAAATCTTTAGAACAGAAGTATCATAACTATATAGATGAAAACTCTATATTAAACTTTGTTGATGTGGATAGTCTAGTCAACAACAATTTATCGAGTATAATGTCAAATATCACATTAAATAAATATGGATATTATTTGAACGAGCCTTTAGGTGATATTATAAATAGAATAAGTCAAGCATTAGAAGAGAAATACGGTGAATCCTATTCTATCAACAAATGGGAAATAAATGACATTTTATCCAATTACAAACCAACTGATATGATTTATGACACAAATGATATGCCCATAAAAGAATTATGCAAATATTTGTTCGAACAATACAAAGAAGTGTTATTTGAGTATTTTGATATCAATGATAGAATTTATGAGAGACTTAAACGAAAATATTGGAATATGAGTGATGTAGATCTTGACGAATGTCCCACCGAAGAAGATGAAGAAGATAAAAACTTCGATAACGAAGACAAACAAGAACAATTCGAAACGTGTATGAAGATATTGATGTTTATTGAGAGTCTTGAACAAAGATTCAATGGAGGGGAACGGGATAAATTTATGAATGAAATCTATTTTTTTATAGAACACAGTGTCTATACAATTTTCGATCTAAAATCAGGGAATCCAATCTTTCCCGAAGGAGTCGCGACGAATATCATATACACTTACCAAACACTTATTGATTATATATATTTGTACGAAAAACCTGATATAATAAAACAAGCTGTAGAGTTTACTATATATTATTTGTTAACACCGGGGGAAGAGAAAGAGACAAGGTTAGAGAGTATGATTAATATGAATGTTTTGATGAGTGAGATGTTTGTAATGAATCAGCATTATCTACCGACATTAATAGATTATAGTGATAAGAGGAATCCGAGTATTGCGATACTGAAGAGATTGTACGACAAATTTTTAAAACATTTACTTAATTACTTTATAATAGATGGTATAGCAAAACAGTGGAGTAAAGTGGTCATATTCAAGAGACCTGAAAGATGGTTGTGGTTGTTCTACCCCTTAGTGCAGTATCTTGCTAATACGAGTATAAAAGACATCTTAGGAATACTGGAGAACTTTGAAGAGAGATTTACTACTGATGAAAAGATTGATAAAGAAGAAAAACGGGAGAATTTCTTTGGTGGTATCGGCAAAATTGTGAAAGCGTTTGCGAAACTACCCAGTTTCCTAAGTAAAGGTATTACATTATTATCAAACATCTTGAATCCTTTCAAATTGCTTGAAATAATTGCTAAATTCGTAATCATATTAATATTAATCGTATTGAAACTCGTCCTTTTCACGATTAAGATTGGAGATGTGTATATAGGAGAGTTTATCATTTCAATATTCGTTGGACTTTTATATTCATACTATTATGTTATATTATTTGTTATATCTTACACGTTTACATTCATTATGCGTCACACCGATGTCTACACTGGAGGGTTTGTGTATAGATTCTTTTACTGGATGTTCGGTGCAAACGAAAACGCACCCGCTGCTTGGTATAAACGTTCCGGACATCATTATGGTATGCACACTTGTAAACCAGAAGAAGACGACGACGGTGAAATCGAAGAGTTCAAACAAGATGTAATAGAAGGTTTTGATAACAAGAAGTGTGTAAACAAGTTTCAAAATAAAGTTACCAGAATGTTTTTAGCATATTATCCTTGTGGTAATAGATATAAACCTGATACAGAGCTGAATGGTCTTATGTGTGCTAGAAATATATTCCAAGAACCATCATATTGTCTCCAGTCCAATATATTTAGATTACGTAATAACTTGAAAGTAGAAAGACCCTTTATACCTGAAAATTTTATGCCAACCGTCGAGTTCACAAAAGGTATGAATTCGAAACGTAAACGCATCATAAATCAATTCAAAAAAATGAAAGAACGTTTCTACTTTAATTGTGAAACGTCAATGAAAAAATACAATTCATTAACAAAGAACGTGTGCCGTATGTATGCCGGTCTAGACGGTTCTGGTCGTAATAAAACCATGGATTCGTTATGTTACAATGCATATTGTGTAAACGGTACAAGAAATGTATTTTGTAATAAATTGACAGAGACGTATACACAGAGTGCAAATGAGAAACCGGGAATAGTATCGAGGATTTTTGTGTTATTCATTTATATAATTATAACGTCATACATAATATCGAATATGATAAATTTAGACACAATTGTTTAGATATTCTTTAATCATATCAATATTTCTTTTCATCATTGAGTCAGTGGAGTTAAGGATGGTAGAAAGATGCTTGAATACTACACTTTTGTTCGGTGTTTGTTTTGTTTTTTCTTGAATCACAGTGATAATAATCTGTTTTACAATATCGTGATATTCAAGTGATTCGTAAAGTTCGTTTTCCAAGGTTATTTCTGGTCTCAATTTATCATCTTCAACATTTCTAAAGTATTCTATATAGATGTCCATCTCACTTCGATCAGGATCACGCTGTAAGATAATACTAAACTTAGATCTCATTGTATTCTCAAAGGTATCTGTCTCTTCTTTCAACAATGTTACTGATTTTGGTAAACACTCGTCCATTAAACTCAATTTTTCATTACGTACCTGTTTAAAAAAATATTCCAAATCGATGACTGATATATTATTGTTGAAAGACGACTTGTAGATTGTTTTTATCTTTTCTTTCATAACGGTTTCGTATGTTTCGTATTTGATTGTCAAATCAATGATTTTTTCCATAAAATCTTGTTCATCAAGTTCAACATAATCGAGATAGAGATGAATGAACTCTGTGTGATTGGTAGTTTTATCTAAAAACGTTGTGAAGATATTGGACATAATACCATACTTTTTCAAAAAGTTATGATGATACTCTTTGATATTGTATTCCACATTATCACTAAAAGTTTCACAGTATTTCACATATTCATACACCGATATATCACGACCAAATGTTTCGCTGAAAGTCTCAATAATATCTGTAGTAAGAGATGATTTCTTTTGATATCTGTTTGAGAAATACATATTTACCAGATTTTCTTTGCTTTCAAAGAAACGATTGAAACAAACCAGATCACTTACATCTGGTTCTTTTTCAAAAGTCTTAACAAATTTGTCTACAAAATACTGTTTGTAATCTTCAAGTTCAAAACTAGAAGTATTTGTCTTGTTAGACTTTTGGAATGAATTGAAAACTATCTGTTCCATCCTTTGTTTCAATAACTGATTATTTGTATTGATAAAGTCAATTTCCTTGAATTGTTGTAATACAATATTCATTTTTTCTTCATTAATACTCCCCGAATAATAAAAACTATGTAGATTCTTAATCAGTTCCCTGTAATGATCATTGAAACAAGGTTCTTCTTTTATAAATGTTTCAATATCATAACGATTGAATCCTTTTTGGGATTTCATTTGATATGTTATAAATTTCTTCTTCATATCTTCCAATAATGATTCTTCTTCGTTTCCTATTAACACATTCGAAAATACACACCGAAACACATCATCATAATACACCTTAAACTCTTTCGTATTTATTATATAATTTATCAAGAATGACGTTGATGTGTTCGGTTTCATATTTTGTCGTTGGTAAGATAATAACACACTGGATGCAGTTGCTTTATTATCTTGGAAAAAACTATTACAAACAGTCTCTACATCCATTTGTAGTACATATATATATCTTTACTTAAATGGATTTATGTATTGGATTTAGGAACAGACCTTCGCATTTCGATGTTGTCACACATCAAAGGACCACCACAAACTCCCGTAACATTCGTTGCCTGTGGACCATTCTGTCCATCAATAATATTGAAATGAACATACTCTCCCTTTCGTAGAGTCTTAAAGTTACTGTTCAATGGACAAATTCCACTGTGATGAACGAAAATATTACATCCCTTCTTCTCTCCGTTATATACAGTAATAAAACCGTATCCAAGTTTCTTGTTAAACCACTTACAGTTACCAATTACATCACCGTACTCGATCGTATCCACCATCTCCTCTACAACTTCAGCATCCTGTAGAGTGGGGATGTTTTGTTCATTGGTGTTTTGTTCGTTTGTTGACATTCTAAGTTTTTGATATATATGTTTATAGTTCAAATTCTTAAATAAATTTTATGATTTTGAATAAATGTTGAGTTTTATTTGTTTAATTATAATTATTGTCGCCTACACTTACCTCTACTTAAAACCAAAAACGGATTTTCAAATTCTGCAAGCAAATTTAAATAATATTACGGATGATCT
>Ga0075480_10001387_pt1 | contig 15347 bp, 12 predicted proteins | sample DEB08_DNA_7_FD_81590 | JGI IMG/M metagenome (GOLD analysis project Ga0075480, IMG submission 81590) | Aqueous microbial communities from the Delaware River and Bay under freshwater to marine salinity gradient to study organic matter... | ecosystem: Environmental > Aquatic > Marine > Coastal ... | reverse complement strand
TTATGCGAGTTTGGCCACGGATGAGCCTCGTTTTCAGCGTCCAAATTCATCGACAGAAGTCGAAGGATTTAAACGCGGTGAAAGAGTCGAAGGATTTAAACGCGGCGAAGGATTTAAACGCGGCGAAAGAGTCGAAGGATTTAAACGCGGCGAAAGAGTCGAAAGAGTCGAAGGGAGTGGATTTAAACGCGGCGAAAGAGTCGAAGGATTTAAACGTGGTGAAAGAGTCGAAAGAGGGGAAGGATTTAAACGCGGGGAAGAATTTAAACGTGGTGAAAGCGTCGAAGGATTTAAGGTCGAGGCGAGTTCTTTTCCGAGCTTAAATGGGTCATCGGTTAAAACGGTTAAAACGGGTAAAACCGGTGCTCCTGTTTGGGTCGTCGGGCAAGATACGGCCAAAGTGATTGAGCGGGCTTTACAAACGAAAACACCACCACCACCGTTAGTTCAATCATATGAACCGACGTTTGAACCCGAACCCGTTGGAATGTCGTCTGATGAAGAAGACATTCCAACATTTGAGGAAGTATACCAAGGAGGATCGTGGGGCGATAGTAATTGGGATGACTAATATAATATGTTCTTTAAAGAAAATAAACTATATAATATAATGTATTCCCCCGCACCTAATATGAATAACCTTTCGGTTTATCCTTCGGCGGACACGCCCCGGTCACGGTATGATATTGCTTTACCAAAAAGCGAAAAAAACGAAAAAGTTCCGGTTATTTTTACGGTCGATAGTCTCTATCGAAATTACGCAGTTCAAGGGCGTATGAATGGGGCAACCGAAATATCACATACACAATTTCCACGACACGATTATACCGTGCCTTTACCCTCGACGTTCCGTGACGTTCTTTCGATCGAATTAGTGAAAGCGACGATTCCGATCTCGAGGGTTGACAAAGGGGATAAAGACCGTTATATCATCTTGGGGATAGGGTATTCGCGATCCCAAGGGAATACAGCCAATTTAACGGGAAGTTTTTGTAATATCTATTCAAATGACAATGGGAAATACGATTATACCCGTTCGGAGACTTATGCGGATGGCGGCCATACGTATTACTTTAGTGAGCCGTCCACGGTGGCGAAACTTCATATTACCTTAACCTACCCGGATGGAACGTCGCCCTGTTGGGGCGAATGTCCGGTAAGTCAAACGGAACATGTCTTGACGTTTAAAATCTGGACAATGAATCAACCGGTCATACTACCGGTTTAAATGAAAAAAAAAATAATACCTATTATTTTTTTTTTACTTTTAATTAACCTTTAAAACGTGTAATGGCCATCGAAAGCGATTTAAAATTTCATACGAAATCCAGCAGAAACGACATCTGCTTCGCCAGTTTTGGCGCGGGCTGCGTTAAGGGTATGGACTTTACTGTAAGAAATGTTCATACTGGAATCTTCGCCGTATTGCGAGGTAATGCCGAAGGATGTTTCCTCGTTTTCCTTAGCGAAAGTATCCGCTCCATCTTTAAGAGTGCGGCGGGTGGTACCCCTTTTAGCCTTGAGTTTCGTATCATAACCAAGAAGGTTCATACCGTACTCGGCGCCGAAGTAATTCGCATTGTATTTGCGGGCTCCCTCGTTATTAGTAGCACTAAAGTGCGTGTCTTGCGATTGATAGATGGCACCCACACCTTCAGTGTTCGTAGCTCCGGCAAAGATGTTAAAACCTGCGAATTCACCGTCCACGTGTAATCCTAAACCGGTCACTTTAGTAGGCTCGGTAATATTGGTTTTGTTATCGATATCTACAATTGATTTCCCCTTCCCATTCAACAATTCAACGGTTGTATTAATGACACCATAACCGGTCGAAAAACCGGTCGAAATACTGGCTTCAATATTGGGGCGGGCCGTCAAAGTATGATGGCCTTCATTACTTTGGGGGTTAGTTGACACGGCGGTAGGACGGCGAACATCATGTTCGGGATTGGTAAGAGCTAATGTTGCGTTCATGTTGTTTCCGTATGACATGGACAAGCCAGCTTGTAATTTCTGTCCAGCGGCAGGCGACCCGGCACCAGGGGTAATTTCCTTTTTATGGGCGGCAGCACCAAACGGACTAGTCGCCTTACCGACGGTTAATTTACCATAGGAGGTGTCTAAATTAATGGCGGCCGTATCGAGCATCACGGGGTAAGGGTCGGCAGCACGGCGACGCTCTAAAAATCGATACGAGCGATCATCCCATAAACGGAGTTTAAGATTCGCATCGTAGTCCGTATTAAATACGGACCCTCCGGCCTTGTAACCGAGGAAAATGGGCTTTTCCGGCACAATATCTAAATAAGCGGTAGACCCGCCTGTCGTATTTGGCGTACCATTATTAATGGTGGCGCCGGCGGTGCTTCCACTTCCATTGATACCACCAGATATACCGGTGGTAATCAGATCCTGATGGTAATACCGAACGGAGGGGGAAAAATCGGTAGACCACGTGTTCTCTTCTGCGGTATTTAAAAGTTCAGCTAAAGACATTATATACTTTCTATAATATATTTTTTTTTTATTTCTATATTAAAATAAAACGCATTATTAATTTTAAAATTAAAATTAAAAATCCTTAATTAACTTCTTCTACCTTTGGTTTTTTTGCTAAGCCTACATTGACTTTAATTTTTCCTTTAATACTTAAATCCAAACCTAAACGCATCCCAATACGATCAGTAAGCAACGCAATTCCCGTTGAAATACCCAAATCATTCAACGAGGATGCCGTACTGATATCGCCTGTAGCTTGTAAATAGGGTCCGGATGTAATTTGTTTTTCCATCGAAAGATCGTCGACTTGCGCGGCGGCAATTTTAAAGCGTTGATTTTTTGAAATAATTTGTTTGGCTTCCGGTGTGGTGTCCCATTGTTGAGGGGCATTATCGGTGCTGACTTTAACTTTAAAAATAGGTCTGGCTTTACTATCGGTTGTTTTTAAAGTCGATATATTTGGTACTCCATATTCTAATCTGCCATCCACAAATCCCATTATACCTTTATTCTAGATATAAACTTTTGGTTTTCAACCTTTTCAACCTTTTCAACCTTTTCAACCTTTTCAACCTTTTCAACCCTTAGTAAGAATGCTGCGTATGCTGACATCGCTATGGAATCATCCACCACCTACTTCTTATTTTTCCCGAGAATCTTTCGAACCGGTCGAACGTTTGACCCTTCCCACCGATTCAGAGGTGGAACCTAGCGAAATTGTTAAATCTGTCTATAACGAAGTCTTCAAAGACGAAGACGAACCGCTCGAAGAAGAGGAAGAACCGAATGAACCAGGAATGTTATGTCGAGTCAAGCCTATGTATTATACATTGGAAACGCAAACTCCTGACGAAACCATCGCCCATTTAAAGGGGTTAAAGGGGCCTTTAAATTTGGCGCGTATCCAAAATTACCGTGGAAAAATTCGATTTGGGCGTTTAACGGTTCCAACCGATACTGAATTTTTCCATATGTTAATTGGTATGAATGAGTACTTTTTAAAACGGACGTGTCAAACGTGGGATTTAATTGCGATTATCCCTATAGGCAATGAAATTTTTTTTTGGGGTACGCGGACTAAAGTCATAAAAGCAATGAATATTTTACGCCATCGTATTCAAGTTTGTGGTCAACGCTTACAAGTAGACGTTTCGGCTTACTAGTGGTTCATTTTCATCCATTTATGGTATGGCTTCTTGCTATCGTGAAGATTCCACGGATGGACGGTGTTGTGGATTGTGTTGTCGGGCGCGTCAAAAAGGGGAACGTTGTGAAATGTGTCCGGAAACATTGAATGAATTTTTTTCTTCAGGATATTTTTTAACGGTCGTGAGTGGCCGGTTAGACGGGGAATCCAATATGGATTATTATTGTTGTGCTACAGCCTTGTGTTGTCCGGTGAAATTTCCTCTATTCTTCCCCTGTTTACTGGGTTCTGGTATCAATCATTGTCTAAACCGCTTTGTCTGTTGCCGCAAAAGCGATAAATATTTAAATTATTTGTGGTAAAATAAATATTTTAAATCCCTTCTTTTATTTTTTTTCTTAACGCGGTTAATTATGGACGGAACGAGGGTAATTTTTGTGGGTAAATCATCTCCTGTATCAAGATAGTCGCCTAAAAAGCGGATTTAAGTCAACTAGTGGCTATAAAGAGTCCTTTAGAACTATAATCTATAATAAAATACCTTGAACTTTGAATAATAGGTTTATTTAAATAGTCGCATTGCGTGACCTTTAAAGAAAAAGTGGAATATTAACACTATTTGCGGCATCATACTCTTGATCTAGAACGTGCCTCTGGAGCCATTCGCGAGCTTCTTGTTCGGTATCGACCGTTCCCCTTTCGATTAAAAGGGCGTAGATTTTTTCTTTATCGTAGACGGCACGCATTTCCATTTTAACGGCGACGCCAAGCAAGCCTGGCGTTAAACGTGGGAAACAAATGGCCTCGGGATTATAGTGATTCAAGAATTTCAATACCTGTTCGCCGTTTTTTTGGGCTAAACGTAGCGAACGACGCAGGGGGGCTTGAGGGGTTTGAAAAGATGAATTCATTTATATTTTTTATCTCGGTAAAGAATATAACCAAATGAAAATCTTAAATCTGATTACTGCCAAAAAAGATTGTAGTGAGTTGCGTCGTTATCTTCAACATATTGGCCAACCGTATTATTTTTACATCCAAAAACCTGAAACGACCGAAATGAAGACATTTCAGACGACAAATAACAATCGAATCAGTTACCGATTTGATAATCAAACGGAGGATAATCCGACCCTTGAGTTAGAAATTGGAAAGTCTTACCGCTTCGATCTTGGTCTTGCGCGGATGCGGAGCCATCCATTTTCGATAACGGATAAGGATGGTAACCTGGCCGGCAATGTCGATCAAGAAGGTGTGACCCTGTTTACCGATATTTCTCTCGCGCCTTACACCTATAAGTGTACCATCCATAGTGCTATGACCGGAACCCTACTTGTCCTGCCTGTCATTAAGGGCGATATTATTTCGACTTCGTCAGATTTACCGGTTTTAACGGTTTGTCAGAATGCTGGCTTACTTAAAGATTATGATTATACGCTTGAAACCGATATTGATACGTGTATTAATTTTGAAATCTTATACGCTCGATTAAATGGTCATACAATAACTTCTGAAATTTTAACGGGACCGTGTATATTCACTCCAGTTGTCCTTTCCGACCGGTCAGCAGTTATAACACAGATGTCACTTCAGACATGTAAAACGTATCAAAAAGGGCGTATCTTTTACAATCAGATTGCTTCTTTACAAGCAAAGACGGTATTATTAGACCTTTTTATTGGTTTATATAATAGAAAAATCATTCAATATTATATTAATTTTGTTGGGCGGTTTGAAACATTGAGTCTAGTGACGCGTTTTAAAATAGAAAACTTTATAGGAACGTGGTACCAAGTCGCTACTTCGGCATCCACCCTGTTTTTAGGAACGGGTCCAGGTAAACGTTCCGTCCAAGCTGTCTATACGGTTAATCCAACAATTCCTGGTGCCATTAATGTCGAAAATTCGGCCATTAATGAAAGCGGACAAAAGATTGAAATCACAGGTATTAGTTTACCTCGTTCACCGTTGATACCTGTGTGTCGCACGGTCCAATTTGGACCTTTACCGATTGGTGATTATTGGATTATTTATTTAAGTCCGGATAGTCGAACGCTTGTTGTTGCGGCTCCATTGATCATTAATGGGGTTCTAAAAGACCCTAGTTATGGTATTTATGTATTAGTGCGAGATCGGGCGGAATATGCGGCGGACGCGGTGGAACAATTGCGTTTAGCCTATATATATCGTAAATATGGTTTTACAAAGTTTACAAACATTCCAATTCCAACGGCATAAAATGGCGGCTGTTCTGCCGGTAGTGGTCCATCGCCTAAATAAAAGCAGAGTTTTGATTTAGGCGCAAGATGTTTGGAAGGAGAATCATTCATCTTTAAAGTTTAAGATGAAAATACATAGGTTTTAAAACGACCAAGGATTTTTTGAATAACTAAACCAAAGGCATTTTCTTTTAACGTATTCATCTTTTCTGTTAATTGAACAATTAACTTACACTGTAACGTTTCAGGGTCTTCATAGTTTAATGTCATATGGAACATCGATAATTTAATCGGAAGATCGTCTGTTGCGTTTTCATCATATTTTCCGATAATTTCGGTAATATTCCCTGTATGACTTGTTTTATTAATCAAAGGTAAAACGCGTTCATTTTCATCGCCGTCATCTAAATAATTCATGCTTAAGGTCAGGGTTACTTTGTCTTCTTGTGTTGTCTTAAGATGTTCTGTCGTGATGGCTTTGATACTATCTTTATTTAATTGAAATAATAATTCGTAAAGAAGATTTTTTTTAATAATTTCCGGAATATTTTTTCGGGTCAAAGGACATGTAAAACTAAAGGTATAGTCCATTTTGTTTTTTATACATTCCACCCCATGTTTAAGTGTTGTTTTACTCATGTCAATATACTTTTAATGTTTATTTATTTTACGTGATTTTTAACTTAACATATCCGGATTGTCCGAATAGTCTGAATTTAATCGTTCAAAAATATTTATTAAATTACTTTCCGACTCTTGACTCATTAATCTTTTCATTGTGTCAATCATCGACAGTACGGAATACAAAAAGACATTCATATTTTTTTCTAAGGATAATCCGTGTTTATGTAAGGTTTGAAAAAGAATTAACAAATGCGAGTGCCGTAACATATAAATATCGGTATTATTGGTCCTTTTTAATTCGTGAATTGCTTCGGCGATAATTATTTCCCTTAATTTTCCTGCTTCGGGTACGTCGGTTGTGGTTAAAACATAGTCCATATAAAGAGCGACGACAGCTTCATAATCATTTTTTCCCAAGGAATGAAAGAGTTCAAAGATGAAATTTTGATTATCAATATTCAATTGACCGACAATACCAAAATCAATGAGCCCAATGCGGTGATCTTTCATAAAGACCATATTTCCCATATGTAAATCACCATGATAAATGTCTTTGATAAAAAGACTGGACATTAAAAAATAAGTAAATTTTTTTGCGTAGGTGTGATAGTCACTCACTGTCCATGTATCTATAGGGTGACTATCAAGAAAATCCATTAGAATTACATTATCATTTGACCAGTGTACGGTTGGGATGATAATGTTTTTATTTTTTTTAAATTTCTTGGCAAAAAGGTTTATATTTTCCGCCTCTTTTCGAAAATCCAACTGTGCAAAACAAGTTTCCTGGGTGTCGTTTATAATTTTCAAAAAATCCATTTTAATGTCCGGGCGCACCCATGACATTATCCAGAGAAACCATTTGTAATGGCTGTAAATGGTTTCGAGTTCACCACGAATGTTTTTTCTTAATACTTTCAACACCACGGGTTGATTGTTAAACTGTCCTTTGAATACCAAGGCAACCGTTCCACTATTCATTGGTTGGGTAAGATCGAGTACCAAATGGTGGCCCTGTGCGGCAACTTCGGACTTTAAAAGGTCAATGGCCGCGTAATCAATATCGGCGGACCGGTAAGACACATTGGTTTTAAATTGTTTAAAATAGTCAAATAGTTCATTGTCTTGTACGGTTTCTGTGAACCATTGGAAAAATTTCACATAGAAAATATTCATTTCGGTTAAAGCGGAACAAATGTTTTTAATCGTCGGAACATACGGTTGTAATCCGGTCATGTATTTCGTGTAATTATATATGATACAAGGCACGTACCTTAATAATTTAAACATTTAATATATATATTTAAATTAATCTTAACCGTTTAACCTACTAAAAGGATATACTTACTTTTATTCGGCAATTCTATAACAAAATGTGTAATGCTGTCTGGCATATCGGAAACATCTGAAACCTCGGTTTCGGTACGGAGTCCCTCGGGCGTAAAACCGAGAATAACACCCGCACTATAGATGTACTTTACATTGCTATCGGTATGTTCTTGGCGAAGTGGCTGGATTTTCATATTGGTCGCCGGCAATCTTTTTAATTTCGGCAAGTAGGTTATTGTTAAGCCTCCGTGATCACGCGGTACCGCTAATTTTACATCCAAAGCAGCATTGGGATTTAAAATGCCCCCTCCATTCCCACCAATATAATTCGCGCCAGGTGTTCCATTTTCCGTATCAACCGCATCATAAACATTATTGACACTACCTTCCCCTAGTCGTGGTTGCGGAACAGCTTTGACGATAATTGTATCTTGGATTTCAATTACTTCTTGGGTTTCGGTAACTGTTTTCCAATCCGTGTTGCCTAATGAGGCAACCTGATAAGATTTATCTTTAGTGGTTGAAGAAATTTTCATTTGACCGCCCGGATAGCCCATACCGCTTTTATAGTCAATCGGACCGGTAATACATAAAGGATTTCTGAATTGGAGAGCACCCGTCCCCGATGAACCCAAAATAGTAGGAGTAGTAGAAGGATCCGGGAGGAGGTCAATTCTTACAATTCGGTCGTTGCCTGTATCGGCAATATAAATATGTGATTCTGACACGTAAACGCTCCTTGGTGCTTTTAGTAAAAGCGTGAGCGGAAGCACTGTGGTGTTAAGTATAAGGCGGTTATTGTCCGTGTCACAAATATATAAATTCTCGTCGCGAAAGGTTAGACCGGTAGGGCCATTTAAGGTTGGTAAACCGGCCACGGTCGTTAAACCTGATGTTTTTTTATCCATTTTTAGCACGCGATGTTTAACCGCATCACTTAGGTAAATATCCGAGGACGAAAAACAAAGACCTGCTGGTGTAAAATCCAAAGGTATATATTTTACCACCCCTTGACTCGTGCGGGAAACCAGGCGTTGTTGATCGGTAATATAAAAAGTGCCCTGATCGTCAATAACGAAATTGGTAGGTTGTTTCAAGTCGAGATCAGGTAGATAATATTGAAACGTTAAATCGGTGCCACTGTATTTCATAATGCGATTATACCCTTGGTCTAATACATAAATATTCCATGCGGCATCATATGCTACGCTAACGGGAAGACTCAACCGTTCTGTAATGGCTTGACGATCAGCCGTTAATAAGTCTTTGATTAAAAGAACACGTTTGTTATTTGTATCGGCGATAAGCAAAGGACGAACCTCGCTACTGCCACCACCACCACCGGCGACTAGCAGAATGGTCCCGTCGTCTCCTTTTTTAATGTAACTACCGCCGCCCTCCTCTGTGGATTTGCCGGCTAAACCGGTGAGTACCTTTATGGTCCCAGGTAAAGACATATATCCGCTTAATTCGGCCCCTTCGCCACCACCGTCTCGATCGGCACTAAAAGACCCCCCACAGGCACCGGATAAAACGATTTTGACTTGTTTAAAATCAGGATCAATGGTATAGACTTTTTCCACACCATTTGTCGAAATCCGTTGTCCGGAAAGGATAACATTGGTTAAAGTGTAGTCGTTAGTGCTTTTAGTGCTTTTAATGCGGACATGGGTAATACCGGTTGGCAAGAGGGTCTCGGTTTCTTGTCCTTCTTTACTGCGGGCAACCACCGCGTTTTCTTTTAGACTATAATACAAGTCTTTTTCCGTGCCGACCGGTTGTCGCATTTCTAAAACCGTTCCTTTTCGCCGGACGACAACTAAGGGTTCAATATACATGAGTGTAATACTCCCATTACCCCGCGCTACGGCGGGAATGCCTTTTGTGGGGAACGAACTCCCGCCACCACCCGGCAGGCCTTTATTAGCCGTACCACTTCCCCCTCCTCCACCTCCCGCATCATTAGTAACTTGCCCCGCATAGGTATATTCATTAACATACGGATCAGCCGGCGGCGTTAAAGTTGTCGTCGAGTCTTGTGTTGAGATTTTACTTGTTCCATAAGCGCCTCCACCACCACCCGCAAGCACATGGATAACACCATCCGTGGTATTCGCAACAATACTGGCCTCACCACCGCCATTTAAACCATTTAATGTCTGGCCTTCCGCACCTACGCCTACAAGAAGATTTAAAGTGACATCGGTTGTTGTTACGCATTCGACTTTCGCCCCTAAACCACCCAGTAAACCACCGGCACCGGATCCTCCAACGGCGATAATTTTTATTTTTTTTACCCCCGCAGGTAAGGTATAATGACGGGTTCCGAGAGCCGTGATTGGTTGTCCGTTTACGACGGGGACGCTTTGGCCTTGGACGTCTTGGACTGCCCCACCTACCGTAGCGCGTGGCAATCCAATTAAAAATTCACGTACATTTTTTCCAGCGTAAATAACCTTTTCGTCCATGGCATCATATTCCGTATCGGGTGGTGAATCATTTGATAATAGATTCAGAACATTCGGAACAACATCCGTTTTTTTTCCATATCGAATGGTTTCGGTCTTAATTAAGATCGTATCGGTATCTTTTTTTTGGTTCAAGTCAAAGGTCGGGATAGCGAGTGGGGCGTATAGATTATAAGAGTAATAAACGGGTTCATTTATCTGATAAGCATTGGTGAGCGCTGGAGTTAATTCTAAAGTATTACCTGTAATACCTGTAATACTTGTAATCTCGTCTCCAATGAGAATATATCCCGCCACCGATTCTACTGCTGATTCTACCTTTATAGTTGCTCCATCAGCTGCTACCGGAGCCGTGAGAATGGTAAATGGTTTAACTGGTTCATTTGTTGTGTGAGCAGCTACGGTGGTGCTTTCCGCACCACGTATTAATCCCGATAAGGTAAGCCGATCCGTGCTAATCTGTGTATATCTTATCTTTTCAGAACCAATCATAATATAACCTGCGAGTGTACCTGAACCTGGTAATGCCGTTAATAATGTACAACTTTGAACGGCATCGCTGATATTATTTTTTAGAAAGGTTATAGGTAAGACGGAAACGGTATCAGGGTGTTCCTGAGCCGTTGTCGCATTATATCCACGGGATATACCGGTCAAATTATTAACTGAACCTTCAACTTTATCTTTACCTGTATATTTTATTTGTTCGGTATTTAAAAGGAGATAACCAGTCGAATCGAACAGTCCATTTGTCGTGTTCAATTGTAAAGTCAAACTTCGGTTGATAACGGTTTTTAATGTGGTCGAAAGGGTGTCGAGAATTTGGACTTTGGCATAATAGTCAGTCAAAGTGAATTTCGAGGTCGTTAATAGACCGTCACGTGCGGCTAAAATAGTTAACTCATTTCCAATAAATTGGGTCGTATATTTAATTGTATCGGAATAATTCTCTTGACATACCTTTAAAATGCCGATATCTGCCTGGCGATTTTCCAAGGTTAAACCCGGGAGATAAGTAAACTGTATAAACGGTTCTTCGTAAGACGACGAAAAAACCGTACCTATAGGACCGAAAGATCCGCCACCGCCCCCACCACTGTAATTTCCACCGCCGCCACCACCACCCCAGCCCCCACCACCACAACCACCTTCGGTTTCGCCTAGACCCCCATGTCCAACCCCCGGCGTATTTCCGATTTTTCCCCCCTCCATATCCGAGATATTACTAGGACTAGTACTAACCGGTGGTTGCGTAATACTGGCACCAGATTTACCTACCATTGTGTTATTTATTGAACCGCCCATGCCGCCGACCCCGCTCTCACTTTTTGTCGCAACCATCCCTAATGAACCACCTTTGCCTCCACTTCGCCCTGCCCCTACCCCCCCTGCGCCTAGTAAGCCACCCGCTGACCCACCCTTTGCATTATTTGCGTTTAAACGAATCGTCGCATTTATTCCGTTTTCGAGGAGAAGCGTTTCGCCCGTATCCGTGGCCGTAATGGTTAGTGTAGGAATCGTCGTAAAGTCTTGTCCTGATTCTATAATCCGGATGCCCGTGGAATCATCATACTCGACAACGGCTCCTTGACCACCATTGACGGCATTTACGGCTACCGTATAAGCAGATCCAAATTTGAGGATGGGTTTTAAAAGAACGACTGATGCCAAACCATCGCCGCCGCCCCAGCCACCACCTCCGCCAGCGACCATAATGTATTTTTTTTCGTCATTATTAAATAAATAACTCGCATTCCCGCCGTCATTCACGGCCGTAACGGCGGCGGCCAAAGTAATTTTTAAATTTTTCCCTGTAATATCGGGAACGGTGGCCTTTAACTTTGCGCCTGCGCCACCTTTTTGTGGCCCGCCTCCGCCAGAACCACCATTTAATTCAACGGTGACTTTATTATACGTTATATGGGGAAAAACCGGTAGTTGATAGTTTGCCTGATTGGATTTAAAAACGATGGTTGTCATTTATATATATGAAGGAAACTGTTTTTAAGGGACTTTTGTAATTTCCCATGTATTATATATGGGAAATTGTATACAACGATTTAAATGGTCGTCCCGCTATCCCGAAATTACGACAAACGTTATTGATAAATTAGAATTAAGCCCATTAAATAACTTATTATTAAAACAGCGGTATGTACGTATCATGAAAAAAATGGATACCACAACATTTAATACCACATTTATATATAATTTATTAAGTTTATTTATTACTATAGGTAGTATTTCGGTTCCGGCATTATTAAGTATAAAAAATGACCCATTAATATCAAATAATACAAATAACGATGTTTCAAACAATTCAAACATAACCGTGGTATCAACACAATTAAATGTAAGCGAACAAAGTAAATATATCTTTTGGATAACCTTTACCATTTCTTTATTAGTTAGTATTTCAAATGGTATTATTAAATTGTTTTCCATTGATCAAACGTATATCATCCGTCATTTGCGCTATAATGATTTAAGACGTCAAGGGTGGCTATTTTTTTCACTCGCAGGCCCATATGGAAAGTTTAAAACACATAATGAAGCTATTAAATCGTTTATGTTTAATATTGAAAAAATAAAAACAAACCAATTAATAGAAGAGTTCACTCCCGAAACTACCGCAAGTAAAGAACAAATGTCATACGATAACTATATTTTAAATGATATCGATATTACTGATTATTTACCGCCTTTAGACCCCCCTTTTGACCCCCTTATAGAAATAACAACAATGTTATAAATGACGGTTTTATATTTATTACGAGAAAGAATGAAAAATGTAAGTTTAAAGTTGACCCAACATAAAATTGCGCACTGCTTCGGGTGCCGAAGCGTCAAACCCGACCATATCAAGCATCCCCGAATCGGCCGGATCGGCTAACGTAAAGCCTGTACTTGTAAACCCAAATACAATCAGCTTTGCGTCAATGTCCATGACTTGACGGTATTTCTTCAAGGCTGCCGCTGGAGTCATTGACCGTGTGGCCGTTTCACAATCCGTGAAAATCATAAAGACGTCGATGGGAACCCGGTTTTCTAATGCCCATGTCATCGGTAAATCGCAATAGGTTCCACCCATTTGAATTTTATCACATAGACGACATACGGTATCTAGGGACATGCCCGCATTCATAGGAAATGGCACAATGCGATCGCTAAATGCGACGGGCGTACAATTGGATTCCTTTCGCATAAAAGTCATTGCCATCGCCGCTGCCGCTTGACGTGGTGTAATACTGTCCGAACCAATGACTTTACCCCATGTCATTGAACCCGAAACATCCATGCCAAGAAGGCAACGTTTTCCTGTTGGTGCGACATTCGCAAAAGCCAAATCATATGCTTTGTCAAGTGCTGCCGTAATAGCCGGTATAGGTTTATACCGGATAGAACCTTTACTGGCTTCACCGCCCGCAGCATAGGCTTTCAAGGCCACGAGAATATTAAAAGGATGAAGGCGGGCTTTTTTAATCTCGGCTTCATTGGTAAAGCGTTGAACGACACGTTGGGTTTCTGGTCCACACGCCGCATTTAACACCTCAAGAGCCGTCAATTTTCCGAGATTGCGCAACAAGGCACCCATGGGCATTTCCTCCAGGAGGGCTCGCCAAACGGCTGGTTCGGATAGTAAGCCTGTGGGCAAATGTTCACGGGCTAAGCGATGGGTGCGGATTAACTTTAGCGCTTCTTCGACGGATGCCGTTTTAATGTTTTCGACCGCAAGTAAAAACGCTTTGGTATTGCCCGCGGGCATGTCCGGAAGCACGGAAGCCCCATTAATGATGTAGTTCAAGATAAAACCATGTTCTTCATCAATGGGTTTAACGTGGGCGAGTCGCAATACATCCTTATGAGACCAACCATTGCGGTTTTGGTACTTTGTAATTAAGTAGGCCACGTCTACGGATTTCCCGTTGTAAATTTTGGAAAATGCTCTCTTGGCCAAGGTGCCCCACCCCCGACCCATCATCGGTGGCTGCGTTGGGTAAATTTTACGGACCTTGACCGGGACTACCGCGGGTTGCGCCGGTTGCCCCACTGGCGACACAACCGATTGGAGCCGTATTTCTTCCAGCTGTTGTGCTCGACGTGCTTGGGCTTCAAACGCTTCCTTTTGCTGTTTTGCTTTTTCCAGACGTGCTTGTTGTTTATCGGCTTTTGTCATAGCTTTACCTTTGATCGCTTTTACTTTCGGAGCCGTTTTTTGCTTCGGTTGTAAAATCATGCTTGTTGAAAAATTCAAAAACGTAAACCAGTGGGTCGGAATACGACATATTTCTGGTAGTTTTTCGTAGGCCAATTTGCGGGTGGCTTCGTCACCTAAACGGGCGCACATCGCAAGAACAAATAGGATATTGTCTTGCTTGGCGGCTGAACCTTTAATGGACATATCGTAAATCGTTTTAACGACTTTTGGACCATCGGTAGTAATCAACCGTTTAACCGTTGTCGCATTCCCTAAAAGTAAAGTTGGCGCACAGGCGTAATAAGTGTTTGATTCGGCACCTAAAATGAGAAACCGATTCAGGCGTTGCCAGTCCGTTATTTCATAGGTTGCGCCTCCCGCCGAATTGCGTGACATTTTAACCGTGGCAACAGGTTTACACGTATCCTTGTGTTGCTTCCAGGCTTTTTTTTGGCAGGTGGTAGAACAGTATTGAACTTTCTGGCATTGACTACACATTTTAAGTGTAAAGGCCGAAATACCGCATTCGTGACACTCTTTGTTTTTTCCTAAACCGGACATTTCCAAAGAAATGACAAATGGAAAGATGGAAAAGATGAAAACGCCTGTAGAGATGGAACGAAAAAGAAATTATGATTTAAATTTTATGTATTCGGCTTTTACCTTATCTTGGACATAATCCACTTGTGGGTCAAGTAAAATATAAAAAAAAAATTTAAAAAAAAAAAATAAAAAAAAAATTGTACCGGGGAAGATTCGAACTTCCAACCTCGCCATTAAAAGTGGATAATAGATACTGTCGGACGTTTCCGTCGTATGATAGTATCCATAAAACGCGCTCTACCATTGAGCTACCGGCACTA
>Ga0075480_10001383_pt1 | contig 15372 bp, 18 predicted proteins | sample DEB08_DNA_7_FD_81590 | JGI IMG/M metagenome (GOLD analysis project Ga0075480, IMG submission 81590) | Aqueous microbial communities from the Delaware River and Bay under freshwater to marine salinity gradient to study organic matter... | ecosystem: Environmental > Aquatic > Marine > Coastal ... | reverse complement strand
TAAGTAATATAAGAAAAGAGGTAAGAAAAAGATTTAAAAACAAAAAACTCAGATTACTTCTTGAATTTCCAGTTTTGTTTCTTGGTGCTAAATCTTCAAATACTCCAGCCTTTTATAGTTTTATGAACCATGCTGATTATGGTTTAGGAACATGGCAACCAACAAATGGTTTTTATGATGTTGTTTTAGCAATGGTAGAACTTGGTAAATCAATAGGAGTTAAATATTATGTTGACCATGAGGTAACGTCAATAAATATTTTTGAGAAGAAAGTTGATTCCATTACAATAAATAATAAAAAAATAAAAAGTGACATAATAGTTTCAGGAGCAGATTACGCTCACACAGAAACTCTATTTAGCAATAAATTTCGTCAATATTCAAAAAAATATTGGTCAAAGAGAACATGGGCACCATCCTCTTTATTATTTTATGTAGGTTTTGATAAAAAACTTAAAAACGTATCTCACCATAATCTATTTTTTGATACTGATATTGACAATCACGCAAAGAATATTTACGATATTTCAAATTGGCCGAAAGACCCCCTATTTTATGCTAATTTCACCTCAATTACCAACCCAAAAACAGCACCAAAGGGCTGTGAAAATGCATTTTTTTTAATTCCAATTGCAACAAATCTAGATGACAACAATGATGTAAGAGAAAAGTATTTTGAAATTATTATTAAAAGATTAGAGAGTTTGACTGGTCAAACCCTTAAAAAAAATATCATTTTTAAAACGAGCTATTGTGTAAATGATTTCAAAAAAGATTACAATTCATATGGAGGGAATGCTTATGGATTGGCGAACACACTTTTACAAACTGCTTTTTTAAGACCAAAAATTAAGAGTAAAAAACTTAAAAATTTGTATTTTAGTGGACAACTCACTGTTCCAGGACCAGGAGTGCCACCAGCAATTGTTTCTGGAAAACTTGTAAGTGATTTAATTATCAATAATGAAAAAACTATTTGATCAAGTAAGTGAAAGTTGTTCTAAGATTGTAACTGAATCTTACAGTACATCTTTTTCTCTTGCAACAAAAATGCTGGATAGATCTATTAGACAAGATATTTATAATATTTATGGATTTGTTAGATTTGCAGATGAAATAGTAGATAGTTTTCATGATTTTGATAAACAAGAACTTTTAACTCTTTTTGAAAAAGATTTAAAAAAATCTATTGATGAAAAAATAAGCCTAAATCCTATTTTAAATTCTTTTCAAAAAACACTGCACAATTATAAAATTGATTATGAACTGGTAGATAGTTTTTTAAATAGCATGAAATTAGATTTGGATAAAAAAAAATATCTAAATAAAGAAGAATTTGATCAATATGTTTATGGCTCTGCTGATGTGGTTGGTTTAATGTGCCTCAAAGTATTTGTAAATGGAGATGAAAATCAATACAATGATTTAAAACCATACGCCATGTCTTTAGGTTCAGCTTTTCAAAAGGTTAACTTTTTAAGAGATCTAAAAGCTGACTACGATGGTTTGAATAGAAGTTATTTCCCAAATATTAATATTGAAGATTTCAATGAAGAGTCAAAACAAATTATTTTAAGTGAAATTGATAAGGATTTTTCACACTCATTAAAAGGTATTTTTAAACTACCCTCTTCTGCTAGGTTTGGGGTATATACAGCGTATAAATACTACCAAAAATTATTAAACAAATTAAGAAAAACACATCCTTTAAAAATAAAATCATCTAGAATAAGGGTTCCAAACTATCAGAAAGTTAATGTTTTAGCTAGATCCTATGTTCGTTATAGACTTAATATTTTATAAATGTATACTGCAATTTGGATTTTTACTGTTTTATCAACTTTTTGTTTTATGGAATTTGTAGCATGGTTTTCTCATAAATACATTATGCACGGGTTTATGTGGTTTCTTCACAAAGATCACCACAAAAAAGATCATAACTCTCGATTTGAAAGAAATGATATGTTTTTTATTCAGTACGCTGCTATAAGTATTTTTTTTACTATTCTATGGGGAGAATATAATTTTTGGCTAGGTTTACCAATTGCTATAGGTATTTTCATGTACGGCTTAGCTTATTTCATAGTACACGATATTTTTATTCACCAAAGATTCAAAATATTTAGAAATATTAACAATAAATACGCTAGAGGAATTAGAAGAGCACATAAGATTCATCATAAACATTTAGATAAAAAAAATGGTGAATGTTTTGGAATGCTTATCGTTCCAAGAAAATATTTTAAATAAGAGCCATCTCTATTGCTGCTACAGCTGCTTCAGTTCCTTTGTTTCCATACTTACCTCCACTCCTATCAATTGATTGTTGAATATTTTCATCAGTTAATACACAAAAAATGACAGGACATTTATCTAAAAGATTTAGATCTTTAATTCCAATAGAAGTTGCATTACAAATAAAATCAAAATGTTTAGTTTCTCCTCTAATAACACTTCCAATAGCTATCACAGCATCAAGATTTTTTTTTTGTAAAATTTTACATCCATAAATTAATTCAAAACTTCCAGGAACATGTAAAACTTCAATGTCTTTCTTGCTTGCGCCTTTATTGACAAGTAACTCTAAACATCCTTTTAATAAGTTATTGGTTATTTGAGCATTCCATTTTGAAACAACAATTCCAAATTTTAGATTTTTAGCAGATGGTATCTTTTCTAAATCTAAATTTTCAAGATTATTATTGGAAGAAGACATTAAATTTTATTTTAATAAATTTTTTTGGATTTGTATATCAATCAAAAATGATTCAGAAGATTTTGGATAATCATCTTTTATTTTGGTAAAATATTTGGCAGCTAAACTATTCTTTCCTAAAATTGATGAAATATTAGCAGCTTTTAATAAAAATTTTGGTGCAGTAAAATTATTTTCTGAGACTTTAAAAGCAGATTCATAATAGTCTAAAGCTTCTTCTAGTTGATTTAATTCCGCAAAAGAATCTCCTATTCCACCTAAAGATAAAGCCTTTAAAATATCGTCATCACTATCGAAATTCTTTAAATATTCAATAGCTTTCTCAAAATCGTTCACATTATAAAATGCCATTCCTGCACTATAATATGCAAGATTAGATGCATTTGTTCCACTATAATTTTCAATTATATCTAAAAACCCATATTTGCCTTCACCTCCATTTAAAGATAAATAAAATAAAGAATCACTGTTTTCTACGTCAACTAGTGCTTGACTAAAATAATTTTGAGCAGTAAATAGTTCATTATTAGCTTCATTTGATTTTGGTTCTAAAATCAAACTTGAGTAGCCCAAGTAACCAAGAAGAATTACAACAACAGTTAAAACAAATCCAATAATATAATTTTGATACTTAGCAACTATTCTTTCAGTAGATGAAGCACTTTGATCAAGGGTATCAAAAACTTCAGCAGTTGTACTTTGGTTTTTATCTAAGTTATTAGTTTTACGCTTAAATCCCTTTTTTTTATACGTTGCCATAATTATTTTTAATAATGCGTAAAAATAAAATTTTATTCCAATGAATTAAGGATAAAAACTAATTATTTTTACATATTTTGCATTATTTACAAGAAAAATCTTTTTAATATCTTATGAATTCTCTTTTTCTAGAAAATATTATAATAGTTAATTATAAAAATATAATAAATGAGACATATGATCTTGATAAAAAAATTAATTGTTTTGTTGGTGATAATGGAATCGGCAAAACTAATATTCTTGATGCAATTTATCATTTATCTGCGGGCAAAAGTTATTTTAATTCTATAAGCTCCCAAACCATAAAACATGATGAAAATTACATGTTCATTGAAGGATTTTTTAACAAAAACAATCAAAAAGAAAATATCATTTGTAGCCTTAAAAGAGGAAAAAAGAAAACAATAAAAAGAAATGGTAAAATTTATAAAAAATTTTCACAACACGTTGGTTTAATTCCACTAGTAATGATATCTCCTTCTGATAGAGACTTGATCCAAGAAGGAAGTTCTCATAGAAGAAAGTTTGTCGATAGTATCATATCTCAAAACAATAAAGGCTACTTAAATAATCTCATCGATTATAGTAAAGTTCTAAATCAACGAAATGCTCTATTAAAATTTTTTGCAAGGACAAACTCATTTGATTTTGATAATATTTATGTTTATAATAATCAATTATCCCAGTTAAGTGTCCCAATTTACGAAACAAGAAAAAAATTTTTTAAAAATTTCTATCCTGTTTTTCAAAAACATTATAATTCAATTAGTCAGAATAAAGAATTAATAAATATTTCATATCAAAGCCAATTAGAATATGAGTCATTAGATAAATTACTAGAGAACAGTATAAATAAGGATAGAATAATTCAATATACAAGTTGTGGGGTTCATAAAGATGATCTTATAATGGAAATAAACAATCACCCAATTAAGAAATATGGAAGTCAAGGTCAACAAAAATCATTTTTAATTGCTTTAAAATTGGCACAGTTTGATTACTTAAAAACCGAAAATAATTCCTCTCCAATTCTTCTTTTAGATGATATATTTGATAAACTTGATAACAACAGAGTTAAGCAATTAATAAATTTGGTAAATAATAACTTATTTGGACAGATATTTATTTCGGATACCGACTTTGAAAGAACAAATAGAATTCTAAAGGAACTTGATTCAACTCATAAAATTTTTAAATTATGAAAAGAAATTTTGAATCTAAAAGTTTAAAAAAAGTTATTGGAAATATAATTGATAATTCTAAAAAATTAGATTCCGGATTAAATAATGTTAAAGTTCAAAAATTATGGAAGGAGGTGATGGGAAATAACGTTAATTCGTACACAAACGAAATTTTTTTAAAAAACAATACACTTTATGTTAATCTCAACTCATCTGTATTGAGACAAGAATTAAGTTATGGCAAGCAAAAAATAATTGATCTTTTAAATAAAGAATTGGGAAAAATAATTATAAAGAAAATAGTCTTAAGATAAAATTTCTTCAATAGTAAAATGAAAAGATCCTTCAATCTCTGCATTTTCATCACTATCAGAACCATGAACAGCATTTTCACCCATTGATGTAGCATATAAATTTCTTATCGTACCTTCTTCAGCATCAGCAGGATTGGTAGATCCAATCAACTTTCTAAATTCTTCAACAGCATTATCTTTCTCTAGAATTGCCGCAACGATGGGTCCTCTACTCATAAAGGCAACTAGTTCTCCAAAAAAAGGACGAGCATTATGAATCTCATAAAACTTTTCGGCCTTTTCTTTACTTAATTTTGTCAATTTCATTGCAACAATTTTAAATCCTGCACTATTTATTTTTTCCAAAATTGCACCTAAGTGACCATTCTCTAAAGCGTCAGGTTTAATCATTGTGAAAGTCCTATTATTCATTTTAATATTTTTTTTGCAAACGTAAGAAAAAAATGAATTCGATTGAATGAACATTATTTGTATTTTTATGAATTAATGAATATTTCTATAATCGGGACTGGAAACTTGGCATTTCACTTTAGTGAAATTTTTATGTCAACTAGTGATATTAATTTGATTGAAATATTTGGAAGAAAAAAAACCCTTCCAAAAGAGTTTAATAATTCTATAAATTATTGTAATTGTTTAACAAAGCTCAAAGAGGCCGATTTTTACATAATATGTATTTCAGATGATTATATAAAAAAGATTTCTAAAAAAATAATAACCAAAAGAAACAATATTGTATTACATTGTTCTGGATCAACAAAAATGGATGTTTTATCAGATCACTTATCTCATGGAGTTTTTTATCCTATCCAGACTTTTAGTAAAGAAAAAAAAATAAGTTTTAAAAAAATTCCAATTGCTATTGAGAGTAATTCAATCAAAAGTTTAAAAAAAATAAAAAAACTAGGACTTTTGTTGTCTGAAAAAGTATTTTTAGCTTCCAGTGATCAAAGATTAGCTATTCACGTTTCGGCAGTATTTGCAAATAACTTTACAAATTATATGAGAATTATTGCTGATGAAATATTAAAATCAAATAATATTGACTCTGATATTTTGAATCCTTTAAGTCTAGAAACAACTGATAAATTAAAATATTTGAGTTCTAAAAAAGCTCAAACTGGTCCTGCAATTAGAAATGATATAAAAACAATAAAAAAACACTTACATTTATTAAAAAGTACAAATCACTTTAAAATTTATGAAATTATATCAAAAGAAATAACAAAATTAAACAATGAACTATAAAGAAAAGCTTAATGAAATCAATACATTTATTTTTGATATTGACGGTGTTTTTACTGACGGAACAATTGTAGTTGATAGTCAAGGCAATGAGTCAAGATGTTTTAATACTAAGGATGGGATTGCTGTCAAACTAGCAACTGAACTTGATTACAATGTAGCAATAATTACTGGAGCAAATAATTTAGGTATAAAAGCTAGATTAAATAGACTTGGGGTTGTTAATGTTTATTTAAATTCCAGCGATAAAGTTAAAGATCTTAAAGACTACAGCTCTAAAAATAATATTAACTTAAATAAAACAATGTACATGGGTGATGACCTTCCTGATGTATTTCCTATGAAATTAGTTTATTTAAAAGCATGTCCATACGATTCTAGTCCAGAGGTGAGAGAAATCTCTGATTATATTTCTAATAAAAAAGGAGGAAAAGGATGCGTCAGAGACATTATAGAACAAACTCTTCGTGTACAAGGCAAGTGGAAATTAAATAAAAAAAATCAAAATATTTAGTTAATGTTTTCAAAAAAATTAGACGATTGTAATGTTTTATTAGCATCACGTTCTAAACGAAGACACGAACTACTTAAACAAATGGGTATCAAATTTAAAATTATTGATCAAAGTATAGATGAATCATTTCCAAGCTCTTTAAAAGAAAATAACATAACCGAGTACCTAGCAAAAAAAAAAACAATACCAATTGTAAATAAATTAAAAAAAAACGATTTACTTATAACATGTGATACTATTGTCTGGCATAAAAATAATGCTCTGGGTAAACCAACGTCTAAAAAAGAAGCCTTTGATATGATAAAATCTTTAGAAAACACTTCACATGTTGTAATTAGCTCTATCTGTATTTCAACAATAAAAAGTCAAGTCATAGTTAGTGATAAAACCAAAGTATATTTTGATAAAATTGATAGAGAAGATATCTTATATTACATTAAGAAATATGATGTTCTAGACAGAGCAGGAAGTTATGGCATTCAAGACTATATTGGTCATATTGGAATAAAAACAATTGAAGGCTCTTACAGTAATGTTTTAGGTTTTCCAACAAATTTATTTGTAAATACTATAAATTCTATGAATCTATGAAGTGGATTAAAGCCTACTCTTTAATTTTGATAATAAATTCCATATTTATAATTTTTTTTATAATTCTAACTAAAATTTATAGTTTATAAATGTCTACAATTGATTGGTTTATTCTTATCGCTACTATTTCTTTTATAGTTATTTATGGAATTTATAAAACTAGAAAATTTAATACAATAAAAGACCATTTAAAAGGAGGACAATCAGCTAATTGGTTGACAGTAGGCCTTTCAGTTATGGCCACTCAGGCAAGTGCAATAACATTTTTATCCACACCTGGCCAAGCTTATGACGAAGGTATGGGTTTTGTGCAATTTTATTTTGGATTACCGTTGGCCATAATAGTAATTTGCATGGTTTTTATTCCTATTTATCATAAACTCAAAGTTTACACAGCATATGAATACCTAGAGCAAAGGTTTGACAGAAAAACTAGAACATTAGCTGCAGTATTATTTTTAGTTCAAAGAGGATTAGCTGCTGGTATAACAATCTTTGCGCCTGCAATTATTTTATCTACAATTTTAGGATGGGATTTGAAATTGTTAAACCTTTCAATCGGTTTTTTAGTTATAATTTACACTGTAAGTGGAGGGACTAAAGCAGTAAGTATTACTCAAAAACAACAAATGTTTGTAATAATGAGTGGAATGATAATTGCTTTTTTCATAATTATTAATTCTCTACCCTCAAACATTACTTTCTCAAATGCTTTATCAATGGCTGGAATTGGAGGGAAAATGGAAATCATAGATTTTTCTTTTGATATTGAAAAAAAATATACTTTTTGGAGTGGAATAACTGGAGGCTTCTTTTTAGCACTTTCGTATTTTGGAACTGATCAAAGTCAAGTTCAAAGATATTTATCTGGAAAGTCTATAAGAGAAAGTCAATTAGGGTTAATGTTTAATGCAATATTAAAGATTCCAATGCAATTCTTTATATTATTAACTGGAGTGATGGTATTTGTATTTTTTGAATTTAATGACACTCCTGCAAACTTTAATCCACAAGTAACTAGTTATTTGGAGGAAGTTAAAAATCAAGATTACTTAATTGAAAAAGAAAAGTTTATTTCAATTAGAAATGAGAAAAGGGATTTACAAAAAAAATATGTCGAGAATATTATTATTGAAGATTCAAAAAATTTAGAAAAAAAAATTCTACAACTTCATAAAAAAGAAAAACAAATAAGACAGAATGTAAAAGATATCTCAAATAAAATTGCACCTTCTTCGATAGAATCTAATGATTTAGATTATATTTTTATTTTTTTTATACTTAACTATCTTCCCAAGGGGATAATTGGACTATTACTTGCTGTTATTTTAAGTGCAGCAATGTCATCAACTGCATCTGAACTTAATGCATTATCAACCACTACAGTGATTGATTTATACAAAAGAAATCACATAATCAAAAAATCTGAAAATCATTATTTAAAAGCCTCTAAATGGTTTACGATTATGTGGGGATTAATAGCAATAGCCTTTGCAAGTTTTGGTTCTTTGTTTGAGAATTTAATTGAACTAGTAAACTTAATAGGTTCCATTTTTTACGGAACTATTCTAGGTATTTTCTTGGTTGCTTTCTTTTTTAAAAATGTAAGAGGGAATCAAGTATTTTATGCTGCATGTATATCACAAACATTGATTTTTATAATTTATGGATTTTCTGAAATCGGATACTTATGGTTAAATTTTATTGGAGCAACTTTAACAATATTTATATCAAACGTTATTAAAAAATCATAGATTAATTATTTGAAAAATATACCGAAATTTCATTTCATTTTTTTTTCATCTTGTTAAGGTTGGTATGATCTTTGAAATTGATATAAAAAATAAAAATATTGAAATTGTATCAAATAAAATCTAAACAAAAACTTCCAATTACAATTGATCAAGCTTGGGATTTTTTAAGCAACCCTAATAATCTTTCTGAAATAACTCCCAAATACATGAATTTTAAAATTTTAAGTGGAGCTGAAAGATCTATTTATCCAGGTCAAATAATTCAATACAAAGTTAGTCCTATACTAGGATTAAATCTTAAATGGGTTACCGAAATTACTCATGTACTTGATAAAGAATACTTTGTGGATGAGCAAAGGTTTGGTCCATATTCTCTTTGGCACCACAAACATTTTATAAAAGAAATAGATGGAGGAATAGAAATGGTTGACATTGTTGATTACAAACTACCTTTTGGTATTTTAGGACAATTGGCACATCCAATTTTTGTAAAAAATAAATTAAAACAAATATTTGAATTTAGAGAAAATAAACTTAACCAACTTTTTGGAAAACTTTAAGAAAATGAAAAAAAATATATTATTTATTGGTGGATCAACTGGAATAGGATTAGAAACAATAAGACTTGTTCAACATGACTACAATGTTTATGTAGCCTCAAGAAATAAAGAAAATTTAAAAGGTTTAAATATAAATCACATACAATATGATGCAACTGCTTCAGATTTTAATAATGAATTGATTCCTGAGGAATTACATGGCTTCGTTTATTTACCTGGAAGCATAAATTTAAGACCATTTAGAAGTCTTAAATCCACAACTTTTGAAGAAGATCTAAATATTAATTTTTTGTTCATGGTTAAGATTTTACAGAAGGTAATTAACAACCTCAAAAAATCCGGAAATTCAAGTATAGTTTTATATAGTACAGTAGCTGTCAAAGTAGGAATGCCGTTTCATACTAGTGTTTCAGCTTCTAAAGGAGCTATTGAAGGATTTGCAAGATCATTAGCTGCTGAATATGCACCTGGTATTAGAGTAAATGTAATAGCACCATCATTGACTGATACTCCAATGGCGTCAAGATTTCTAAACAATGATTTAAAAAAAGAAAAAGTTGGTGAAAGACATCCATTAAAAAGGTGTGGAAGCCCAGTTGATATCGCAAATTCAACTGCTTTTTTATTAAGTGATAAAAGTTCTTGGGTTACAGGCCAAACATTTGGTGTAGATGGTGGTATGTCAATTATTAATCTTGGATAATTGAATAAACAAATATCCATATTTTGGTTTAGAAGAGATCTAAGATTAGATGATAACTGTGGACTATTTCATGCACTAAACAATGATCACGCAGTATTACCTATTTTCATTTATGATCAAAATATCATTAGTAAATTAAAAGATAACGATCACAGACTATTTTACATCAATCAGTCCATAGAAAAAATGAACGTTGTATTGCAAAAAAATAATAAATCAATACATTGTCTGGAAGGAAAACCTCTTGATGTTTTCTCTGAACTAATCAAAAAATACAGAATAAATAAAGTTTACACTAACAGAGACTATACCCCTTACTCAAAAAAAAGAGATACATCTATTAGTGAATTTTTAAAGAAAAATAATATTGAATTTATTGATTTCAAGGACCACGTATTATTTGAAAAAAATGAAATAACTAAGGATGACGGTTCTCCCTACAGGGTATATACTCCTTATTCAAAGAAATGGATAAAAAAAATGAATGAATTAGGAGTTCAAGAGTATAATTCTGAGAAGCTTATTGATAATTTTATTGATATCAATACAATTCCATTTAATAGTAAAATAAACATAATAAGTTCTGATATTAATTTTCTTAAAACTAATATTTCTAAAAAAATTATAGATAACTATGAATCAACAAGAAATTTCCCTTCACTAGATGCTACATCAAAAGTAGGAGTCGAACTAAGGTTTGGAACTATAAGTACAAGAAAATTAATACAAAAAGCAAGTCAATCAAATAACAATACTTACTTAAAAGAATTAATTTGGAGAGAGTTTTTTCAACAAATTTTATATCATTTTCCAAATACAATAACTAAAAGTTTTAAACCACAGTATGATAGAATTGAATGGATAAATAATGAAGAAGATTTTAAAAAATGGTGTAATGGTGATACTGGATACCCGTTAGTTGATGCAGGAATGAGAGAATTAAATAAAACTGGTTTTATGCATAATAGAGTTAGAATGTTAGTGGGAAGCTTTCTGTGCAAACATTTATTAATAGATTGGAGATGGGGTGAAGCATATTTTAGAGAAAAACTTTACGATTATGAAACTGCAAGCAATGTAGGTAATTGGCAATGGGTTGCTGGTTGTGGAGTTGATGCAGCTCCATATTTTAGAATATTTAATCCACATGAGCAAATCAAAAAGTTTGATAAAGATTTTATTTACATAAAAAAATGGGTTCCTGAATATAAAAATTCTGATTATGCAGAAGAAATAATAGATCATAAATATGCAAGAAAAAGATGTTTAATCACTTATAAAAAAGCATTAAATAATTGAACTCAGTTAACATAATATTTCCCAATCAACTTTTTGAAGAAAGCAACTTATTATTAAATAAGAAAAAAACTTATTTAATTGAAGAACATTTATTATTTAAACAATTCAATTTTCATAAACAAAAGCTAGTATTTCATAGAAGTTCAATGAAAAATTATGAGAATTATCTTCTCAAAAAAGGAATTGATGTTGCTTATATAGAAACTAAAAATCAACAGTCAGACATTAGAATCTTTTTAGATAAAATAAATGTTACTGAAATTAATATTTATCATCCAGAGGATAATTGGCTTGAAAAAAGAATAAAAGAATCATGTAAAAAAAATAATATTAAAATTAATATTGAAGAAAATCCTCTTTTTTTAACAGCTTATAATGATTTACTACCCTTTTTTAATCCAGATAAAAAAAAATTGTTTCAAACATCATTTTACAAGATTCAGAGAAAAAAAATGAAAATTTTAATAGATAATGATCAAAATCCTATTGGCGGAAAATGGACGTATGATGATATGAACAGACAAAAATTTCCAAAAAATAAAAAAACTCCTCCTCTAAATTATTCTAAGTTACAAAGTAAAAACTACGCAGATTCTATTCATTACATACAAAAAAACTTTACTAAAAATTTTGGAATAATTAATGACACTCAATTATATCCAACTGATTTTGAAACTAGTCGTTTATGGTTTAATGATTTTTTAAAAACAAGATTTGATGAGTTTGGAATCTATGAAGATGCTGTACTTATTGAAGAATCTATTATAAATCACAGTGTTTTGTCTCCACTATTGAATTCTGGACTACTCAATCCAAAATACGTAGTTAAATCTTCATTAGAATTTTATAAAAAAAACAATATACCTATTAATTCTGTAGAAGGGTTTATAAGACAAATTATAGGTTGGAGAGAATTTATAAGAGGTGTTTATGTTTCAAAAGGTTCGGAGGAAAGAACAAAAAATTATTGGAATTTTAGAAGAAAAATACCTCAATCTTTTTATGATGGTAATACTGGAATTGATCCAATTGATGATACAATCAAAAAAGTAGAAAATACTGCATATGGAAATCACATTGAAAGATTAATGATTTTAGGAAATTTTATGGTTTTATGTGAGTTTGATCCAGATGAAGTTTATAAATGGTTTATGGAAGTATTTATAGATTCTTATGACTGGGTTATGGTTCCAAACGTTTATGGGATGAGTCAATTTGCAGATGGAGGATTAATGTCGACTAAACCATACATAAGTAGCAGTAACTATATTATAAAAATGAGTGATTATAAAAAGGGGGAATGGAGTAATATTTGGGATGGACTTTTTTGGTCATTTATGGATAAACAAAGAGATTTTTTCAAAAAAAATCCTCGCATGAGGATGCTAATAAGTAGCTTTGATAAAATGGATTCCCTAAAAAAAGAAAAACTTCTTACAGATGCACATAATTTTCTACAAACCTTGTAATGAATAAACTTGATAAAGTTCAAATAGACAGAGTAATTGAAATGGCTTGGGAAGACAGAACTCCCTTCGAGGCTATAAAATTTCAATTTGGATTAACTGAAAAGAATGTTATAATCCTAATGAGGAGAGAAATGAAATCCAAAAGCTTTGCTCTTTGGAGAAAAAGAGTTCAAGGTAGAAAAACTAAGCATTTTAAATTGAGAGATGATTCAGTAAATAGGTTTAAATGCTCAAGACAAAGGTCAACAGGAAATAAAATATCAAAAAGAAATTAAATTCTTTTAATTATTGCACCAAGTTTAGTTAAACGCTTATCAATATTTTCATAACCGCGATCAATTTGTTCGATATTATGTATTATACTTTCACCTGTTGCAGAAAGGGCTGCAATTAAGAGAGATATTCCTGCTCTAATATCAGGTGAAACCATAGTTGTAGATTTTAACTGAGATTTAAAATCATGGCCTATTACATTGGCACGATGAGGATCACATAAAATAATCTTAGCGCCCATATCAATTAATTTATCAACAAAAAACAATCTGCTTTCAAACATTTTTTGATGAATTAAAACACTTCCTCTAGCTTGTGTAGCTACTACCAAAATAATACTTAATAAATCAGGTGTAAATCCTGGCCAAGGAGCATCAGAAACAGTTAAAACAGAACCATCAATATAATTTTGAATTTCATAACCATTTTTATGCTCAGGAATAAATATATCATCATTTATTTTTTGAATTTTTATACCTAATTTTCTAAAAACATTGGGAATTTGTCCAAGGTTAGGCCAACTTACATTTTTAATAGTTATCTCACTTTTTGTCATAGCAGCTAAGCCAATCCAACTACCAATTTCAATCATATCAGGTAAAACCTTATGATTTACTCCACTCAAAGATTTGACACCATTGATAACTAATAAATTTGAGCCAATTCCTTTAATAATTGCACCCATTGAGATTAACATCTTACATAATTGTTGTATGTAAGGTTCACATGCTGCATTATATATTTCTGTTTTGCCATTAGCAAGAACTGCAGCCATTAAAATATTTGCAGTTCCAGTAACAGAAGCTTGATCTAAAAGTATATGATTACCTTTTAAATCATTAGATTCAACACCATAAAAATGCTCTTCCTTATTGTATCGAAATGATGCACCTAATTTAATAAATCCCAAAAAATGGGTGTCTAATCGTCTTCGCCCTATCTTATCACCACCAGGTTTTGGTATAAAACCCTTTCCAAATCTAGCTAAAAGAGGGCCTACAATCATAATTGAACCTCTAAGACTGCTTCCTTTAATTTTAAATTCTTTGGATTGTAAATAATCAATATTAATATTATCTGCTATGAAAGAAAATTTATTCTTTTTAATTTTTTTAACTTTAACACCAAGGCATTCTAATAAATCAATTAATTTAAGGACATCAATTATTTCAGGAATGTTATCAATTATAACTTCTTTTTTGGTAAGTAAACAAGCACATATTACCTGAAGAGCTTCATTTTTGGCACCCTGAGGAATTACTTCTCCTTTAAGCTTAACACCTCCTTTAATAGAAAAAGTACCCATTTTTTAAAATTAATTATTATTTCTTTTTTTAAAATTTCTGTAATGTTTCTTGTTGTTTTTATGAGTCGAAGATTTAACAAATTTTTTATTAGTCAGTTTTATAAGATTTTGAGATTCAGAAAGAGGTTTATCATCTGGACTATAAATAATTTTTCCGTTAGATAGCTCATTTAAGTGATTAAAAATAACATCGTCTTCAACAGTATCTTTATTCCAATTTAAAAAACATTTTTTCATATGATTAGCAATGACAAAAACAAGTTGTTTTTTCATTTCACCATCTTCCCAGCTAACAGCTATATCTATCATTCTCTTTATATTATTTCCATAAAATCTATATTTCGGAAAATTTTGAGGATAGTTTAATTTATCAGGACGTTCTTCGTAAACTTCCTTAGATGGAAGTGGATATGGTGAATCTATATCTAATTCAAAATTAGACATAATAAAAAGCTGATCCCATAATTTATGTTGAAATTCAGGAACATCTCGTAAATGAGGGTTCATGTTTCCCATAACACCAATTATTGCTTTAGCTAAATTATTTCTATTTTCTTTTTCTTCGCATTCTAAAGCTTGATCTATCATTTTATGTATATGTCTTCCGTATTCAGGAATTATCAGCTTGGTACGCTCGGTATTGTATTGTAAGTTTTCTATCAATTTTAGGTAATTAAATTATGAAGTT
>Ga0075480_10001374_pt1 | contig 15435 bp, 6 predicted proteins | sample DEB08_DNA_7_FD_81590 | JGI IMG/M metagenome (GOLD analysis project Ga0075480, IMG submission 81590) | Aqueous microbial communities from the Delaware River and Bay under freshwater to marine salinity gradient to study organic matter... | ecosystem: Environmental > Aquatic > Marine > Coastal ... | reverse complement strand
GCGTTCCTTTACCAACATACTTGCGCTTATAATGGCCTGTTGTTCTTTCGACAGCTTCTTTAATTCTAGGAGAATCTACACCGCATTTGCGAGCCAGAACCAGAGCAAGATAACAAACTATAGAGGGCTGATTCATACTACCATAACCAAATGCTCGACCTGTTCTCGGGTCTTGCATTCGATGTCCCCAAAGACCGGCCGCATCCTGTCCGGCAGCCATTGCTTCTGCATACATTTTTATAGCTGGTAAGACATATTTGTCTTTAGTCAATAAATAATATTCTGTCAGGACCAACATATTATAAGACCAGTACCAGGCGGTGTACATACTTGTATTGCCAACTAGTGACATTGGGTCCTGAGACCCTCTGGCCCATCTTGCTTTATGCAGTTGTTCTCCAACAAATTTGATATATTTGTCTTCTCCTGTTGCTAAAAGCCCAAGTAAACCAACATTCAATCGTCCGAACGGAGATCTTGACTTCATTGAAACAATATGGTCGGCTGCATCTTTTATTAGTGCATCTGTTTTGGGACAGTTAAAAGGTGCTGTTTTTGAAAAAGTATTTGGACCCGCAACACCCAACTGAAGAGTTACACGAGTCATTTTTCGTCCTCCCGCCTTTTTGCGGACCATTAAAACCAAACGACCTTTATTCTTAGTTGTTCTAGCATCTGCGATCGCCGCTCCAAGTTCAAATCGAACTCGTTTTAAGAAAGGTAATCTTCCTGCACCAACAACAACGTCTCCAGGCCATAACTTACCATCTGCCGGTGAACCTTTTTCAACACTTTTAACAATGAAAGATCTAGAACCGGAAATGAAACCGTTTATTCCCGTTGGGCCCATATGCTGAAGTGCCAATGCCCCTTCAGCGTTAACTGACACTGCAGTAAAGAGCAGAATACTGGCAATTATTAAATTTTTTATTTTTTGTTTCATATGAGTTTCCTACTTTTTATCTTTCTGGGCAACTTCGACTTTAAGTCTAAAGCCCGGTGTAAACATATTTAAGACTTGCCCTGTATTAAAATCCTGCTCAACTGAAGCTTTACCCGACCTTTGAAAGGAAGCTCCCAGATCTTTCATTCGACTACCATATTCAGCACCAATAGTCGTGAAACGATTCCAAAGAAGCTGATTGTTTTTCATACAGAGGATGACTCCATTAAGCCAGTAAATTTGGTGGCCGTTTTCCCCCGTAAGGTTAGGTTTCGCTTTTCTCACTTTTAAGCGATCCATAAGTCTTGTAGTCCAAATTGGACTTTTTGATGGCAAGTCACTCAAAGCATATAAACTTTCAGTACCTACATAAAAAGTCATGGGCACTTCATTACCCATATCCCAGATTCTTTCTTCAAGTATTTCACCATTTTCAGCATTAAAACGAATCAGTTTATTTTTATCTCCGGCGTAAATAGATGAACCAATTAACTGAGCTCGAGGCAACTGAAAACCTTCTGCTGATTTTTCACTAATAGGTCTGGCCCAGTTCAGCTTTCCAGTTTTTGAATCGATAGAATAAAGAGCATTCCAGGCTGAAAAAATGACGTTACCCTTATATTCACCTAGCATCTCATAAGCTCGCAGTCGAGGAGCAGTCCAGACTCTGCGCCCGGTATTTTTATCTAATGCAAAAATATGGCCGGTAAACTTGCCCATGCAAATGACATGATTGCCAATGATTATTGGCTTGGAACCAGGGCAGAACCTTGAAGGAGGCCGTTTGTAATTATCTCCTGTTGAAGATCTGAAAAAATGGGACCAAACAAGAGAGCCATCTCGAATATCAGCACAAATAAGTTGACCGGAGTTTGATAGCAAATAAACTAATCCCTTATCGACAATAGGCATTTCACCAAGCATCTCACCTGTCGTGGTGTGACTGACTACAGCTTCAAAATTATAAACCCCACTCCAAAGACCTTTTAAAGTCTTTTGATCAAAACAACCGATAGATAGATTACCAATATATTTACCTTTTTCTCTTCTACCCATTTGGGAAACAGAACGGTGCATCTGACTGGTGAAGATTTTATTATCTGCGATAGTCTTATTACCGGTGAAGGTAACTTTTGATCTGTCGGAATTTGTCTTACCCATACCGCTTTGAAGAAAACTCTTATCTTCCAGAGAAATACTGACCAGATGGTCATCTCCAAAACTCTCCTGTCCCCAGCTGGTAATAATTTGATCACCTACAATAAGGGGCCGGTGATATTCGGCACCTTTGGTCTGCCAAAGCACTCTTTTATTTATTAACCATTTTGGCTCTGAGAATGATTCCCCATTATAAGCAGCTAATATTGAACGGCCGTTAAGAATAAGATTTCCAGACTTTTCCTGAAGATCGATAGAAGTAATATCCAGTTCTATTGGCGGGAGTTGAACCTTTTTAAATTTCAGTTCAGAAAGTTGTGGTGATTTGACATGAAGATCTTCTCTTGTCAGGGATTTTAAAATGGACTCTGCCGTAACTCTTTTGCCATTCCAGGGCCAGGTACTTCCCGGTTTTACTTCATTTAAGGCTGTTTTTAATGTTTGCTGATCTGCAATATGAGACAAACATATCCAATAACCTACCTGCGCTTCTTCTATTAGATCTTTATTTTCTGCATGTCTAAGTACATCCTGAAAAGAAAGATAAGCAGCATGAAATTCTCCATTAAATAAAAATTTTCGTGCCATTTTCAGCATTTCCTGCTGTGCACTAATAGCCCAGGGATAACGTCTTAATAAAGCTAAACCTTCAAGTTTCAGTCCCTGCTTTTTCAGTACCTGTTTGTACTTGAAATCCTGTACCTGTCTTAATTGTTTTAATTCACCGGCTGGCTTTGTCAACAAATGTTCAGTTATAGCCTTTTGAGTATTGAAAAAACCTGTACCGTTCAGCCATGGTAAATGATCAAATTTAAGAGCATCTCTCATTAAATCATCCAGCTCATAACCTTTTGTTTCTGGTTTCGCGTCAAGAACAGCACGCCATTTCATTGCTTCTGAGCCAATACTGCCATCGATATCGATTAAGGGAAAAGGACTTCCCTGAAGAGGAGGTGCTCCAGGCATCTCAAGAGGACGAACCTCTGCCTCAAAGTCCCCTTTGGCAAAATACTGCAATTGTCGTGCCCATTCATTCTTTATGTGATCGGGCAAATCAAAGTGAGCTCTTTGGTCATCCCATAGTTTTCTAACTTCTTCATTCGGAGGAACACCTTTCATTGCCTCGGCAACTTTTTCATACAGCTTAGGTGTTACCGGCAATGACAATGCTCTTGCACTTCGCGCCTGAATTACCTGCCAATGAGGATCGGCAGCATTGGGGGTAGCAATATTCTGGTAAAGTTCAAGAACATCATGCTGATGGGCACGGTTATCAAAACACCAAAAAAACTTATAGATATAGGCACGTCTAATTATCTGTGAATTCGCCGAAACTTTCCCCATTCGATATAGAGATAATAAACGATCTGCAGCCTCAACAGCTTCATCGTTAAAACGAAACCACTGTCTGCTGCCAAAAAGACTGAAGGTAGTTCTTCGAAAAAACTGGCCGTTCACCTTAGTGCTAAGCTCTGTAATAGCCCTTTTATAATCTCCTGGATGCTGTTTCCAGGTTTCCTCTTTATCTTTAGACATAAGTGAGAAAGATATGGTAAGGAGTATCAATAAATATTTTTTCATGGCTGACTCCATTTAACGACTTTACCTTTTGAGTCAAGAAGTGTGAAGTTAAAATATCTTTTCGATGGTAAATCCCGTATCCATCCATCGTCGCTTGATTCCACCTTGACTAAAATCTTGTTCATACCGGACTGTAGTGAAACTTCCGAGGTTTTAGTGACAAGTTTCTGGTTTCTGCTCAGATTAAATTTAAAGGACAGAAGTTTTCCGTTTATCCAAACTTTCTGCTTAGCGGCAACTTCTACAAACATCTTTAAAGTGGCAGAAGTTTTTTGTGAAACAGAAATCTCTGTGTAAGCATATGCAACACCTTTTCTTGCCGGTAAAGTCAGCTGACTTCTTCCGGCTTTGGCCATGTAAAGAATACCATCCTCATTATCCACAACGGCTTTAACCCAGCTTATTTCTTTTTCAATGTCATCCCCTCTTCGGCCACGTGCCCTACGGGAATTATATTTTACCAGATACTTCTCATTGACATCCACTTTATTCTCAGGAGGGAAAGGCACATCGATGCCTATTTCTTTTTCAACAGGAACAGCGGGACCGGAGGGAAAAGCTCCTACTACGTGCCAGTCAGTTACAAAACCCAGTTTTTTAAGAAGCTGCTTTGACTTCTCGACAGGTATTAGTCTGAAAAGAGGTCTAGCTAAAATAAGCGCCTCCTCTCTCTCATGTTGCACTAAGAGCTCATACAAAACAGGAAGCACGGTCTCACTGTTTTCTCTGTTAATATAATGAATGACAACTGAAACTGCTGTTCTTCTTTCCACCTTGTCTTTAGCCAAAATACTGGCGTTAAAATATTCGCCTAAGTTCTTAGGTGCCTCTTCAGGACTGGCTTTATTTAAAGACAAAAGCGCCGCTATCCGAACCTTTGAATCTTTATCCTGTAAAGTACCCTGCATCGTTTCAAAAAGGTTGACACTCTCACACTGCCCCAGACAGTTTATTGCTACAATGCGGACTTCATTTTTTTGATGTTTTAGATGCTTATTAAATAAGTCCTTATATGTATCAGGCTTCACACCACTTAATGCGGTCAAACCACTGATAAGAGTCTGTGCATCATCTGTTTTCTGTAAAGCTTTATGAAGATTTTCAAGTAATTTCTCATCTTTAAAACCATAGGACATGAGCTGAGCAACAAGGTTTATATTTTTAACATTTCCGGATGACAGTATTTTATGAAATTCTTTAAGAAGAAATTCTCTATCGTAAACTTTAAGAGTAAGAAACAAGTCATTTATGGGTTTCTTTAAATTTGGATTGTTAAATAGGTCAAAATATAAAGGCATTAACTGCTCTTTTTTAATCCCCTGTAGCCCCTGTAAAATTCTTTGGGGAGTTTTACTGTCTTTAATCAATGATTTTAGAATTGTTAAAGCCTCATCGTTCGCAATAAATCCTAATGCTCTTACTGCCGGGGCTAAGGAATCATCTGGTATTTTTTTTAAACTTGGAGCTGAGAATTTCCAGCCTTTCTCGCCGCGGTGTTTAGCATAGGAAGCCAAAGCGTGGTAATGAACCTGGCCTTTATTTTTCAAAAGTTCTTTAAGAATAGGTGCCGCCGTTTCCGTCGATAAATCTGCACAGATCTGAGCAACAGCAACCTTTACAGGTTCGTTAGGATCCTTCATATAAGCTTTAGCAAGAGAACCTGCTTCTTCAGGTAAAATCTTAACTAGTGCCTTAAACGCTTCGCCTCTAACCCAGGGTTTTTCTTTGGAAACTATTATTTTCTTTATCTGTGGAACCGCTTCAACAACTTTGTGACGTGCTGCATATTTCAGAACCTCAGCCTGTTGAATCCAGTCTCCTGAAGAAAGTTTTTCTTTAATTAAACTTCTTGTAGAGTCAGCCGTCAAAGACAAGGGCAGTACTAAAAATGCTGAGATAATAAATGATTTTACTAAGCTTTTCATAAGAACACTCATTTTTGATAAATTGGCAAAAACCGGTAGGGAACACCCAGGATCAAAATAGCAAAACCGGTACGAATCACACTATCGCCATAACCTGCATAACTCCCGTCTTTTCCCTGTTGAGCTAAAAGAGACTCACTGATCATTGTGTAATATCTATTGAAATGCTTATCACCGTTTTGATACATTACCTGAGCTCCATAGTAATGTGCATAGTGAAAGCTTTTACCGCCTGTAAAATACGACTTAGGTTGAGAGTTTAAAAAAGCCAGACCTCCCTTAGTGGCCGGATGATTACGCTCTCCACCAAGAATCAATGCCAAGGTAGCTGCAGCAGTTCTAGCCGGACCGGCTCCCCCCATTGGTGCACCTGCCAGTAACTGATAAGAAAAACCTCCAGTTGATCTCACTTCACAGGCTATTAAATAATCCAGGGCCTTTTTCATGATTTTTTGAGGCACGGCTATACCTGCTTCCTTGGCAGAAGCCAGAGCAACAATTTGCATTGCTGAACAGGAACTGTCTGCACTTGTAGGTCGAGGAGCGTAACGCCAACCGCCTTCAGAGTTCTGAGCATTTAGAATAACATTGACGCCACGTTTCAAAGCGTCACGGATTTTTGGATTATAGCTTTGTCCCCAGACTTCCGAGAGGGCCAGAACAGCCAATCCATGCTCGTACATTCCTCTGGAAGTTTCATCATGAAAGTAGCCGTTCTTTTCTACTGACAGCAGGTAATCCACTGCCTTTGACATTTGCTTGCCGTACTTTCCTTCTCCTGGGATATGTCCCTGAAGCATATAGGCCATAAGTGCTAAAGATGTAGCACCTGTGATATTGCTTTTTCCAAAGCCCCCATTGGGGTTTTGAGCCTGAGTAATATATTCCAGGCCTTTATTGATTGACTGTACCACCTTTGGTGAAAGGCGAATACTTTTTGTTCTCTGTAAGCCTTCCTCAGAAAAGCTTGAACTGCACAATGCAAATATCAGGAAAACAGTAATAACTTTGCTCATAATTCTTTTCATATTCTGCATCCTTATTTAGAAATAATTTCGTAATAATCGGCTGCCTGTTTTCTGAATTCCGGTGGCAGCTTTTTTACGTATTCTTGTATTTTTTCTTTCTGACGGCGCCTTTCCATACTTTCTCTAGCCAGGCGTTCTGCCTCAACTTTATCTGCATTGCCGTCACCCTTGCCCCCGGCTGAAGATTTCAACTCGTGCTCATCCTTACCTACTGCAGGAGGACTTTCATCTGTAACAAACTTAGGAGGCTCAGAATCTTCTTTTTCTTCGAGGCCGAGCATTCTATTGGCCGCCATAGCTGTCGATACATCGTCTTGTGCTCCCTGAGCTGTACTATCTGACTGAATCATCAGGTTCACATCAGTAATACCTTCAAAGATTTCGGGGAAATCTTCATCTGCCTTAGCTAGGTCATCTTCTTCTGTATCCGCATTCTTAGGAAGTTTCCAAAGCTCTTCCGGCACTACTGGTGAAGCTCCATATGGAACATCTCGGTCTGAATCGTTTTTTTCCTCTTCTTCCTTTGCTGCTCCATATACTGACTCAAGCATAGCAATGATCTTAGTCTGACAAACAACATTTTTTTCTTTATCCCCCTCATTGATAGTATCGATACTGTCGGCTATTTCAGTGAGTAGAGGCTCTAATAAAAACTCACCCTCTTTGGAAACAAACAGATCTGGTGCGTCAAAAGAATAGTCGTTAATTTCGTTTTGGATCTCAACCTGACGAGCTTCATAGAAAGCATTCTTCTCTTTTAGCTTTTGTTCTTTTTTTACATCACTCAAAAGAACTCTTTGCTTTTCAATGATTCTCTCCAGACCAACAATGAACTCTCCCATATCAAATTTATTAGCCGAAAGTATCTGTAAAGCCGCCTGAAAAAGGACAACCACTCTATCCTGAGCTCCAACTGCAGAAAGCACATCCTGAATTTCTATCTGCTTACCGGCAGCTTTCAAAAAGTCCGCGGTTGTTGGTTCGGGGTCTAATAAACCCTTTACTATTTTATTTTCACTTGCAGGAGGAGCTGGATTCAAAACAAAAACTACCTGTTCAAAACGATTTTTGGCCTCATCATCGAGAGCGTCTTTTTTAGCCTGTACAAGTTGCGTCATGAAATTTTCAAAACGCTTAAACATGTCATTCTGCCTTTGGGTGATTGCACCTTTATTGGCTCCGGCAGTTTCCGGACTGATCAATAAAGCTTTACCCCATTCAGCTGTTTTACTGCGTACATCTTTCTGAACTTTTATCATTTCTTTTAATTCAGTAACAAGAGCTTCTTCAAGTAGTAAAGTTGAACTGCTGGCCAGAACTTTTTTCAAGGCTTCGACCACATTGTCGACTCCTTCCTGAGCGGATTTTAAATGATGCTTTCTCTGGTCTGCTTCAAGCCGTGCATCTCTCAAATATTTTGTTACTATTGGCAAACCTTCTGCAGATATTTGCTCTATAACCTGATAATAGGTCTGTAAATTCTTACCGCCGCCCTCTTTTAAAAGCTTATTTGAGACAAGTTCTTCATAAAGCCATTGCAGATCACCACCGACTTTTCCAAGCTTACCGGCTTCAGAACTTTGTTTAATTTCCAGTTCTTTGATTTTATTCCGGTCATCTTTAAACTCGTTTTTCAATAAAAGAAGCTCTATATCCTTAGAGGCCTGTCTCTCATTGACAAAAGTCATTTTTACTAAATCATTGCGAACTTTCATTTCTTTTCTGAACCAGCTAAGATAATTTTCCTTATTGCTGATAAATATTACCTGCATGGGGGTCATTGAAATATGTTTGGGGTCGTCGTCTTTAAAATCCCGCAGTTCCAAATTATAACCCACCTGGTATCCAGGTTTGAGATCTTTTATATGTTTGGCAAGTTCCCATTGATAAAACCCGGAATCTGTCAGAGCTCCATTGTGTTCAGAAATCAGAATCTTCCCTGAATCAACTTTTGCCTGTGTTTGCGGATCGGTAACGTTATAAACCAGGTGGAGAGTTTTCAGTCCGTTATCGTCTTGTGCTTTCCACCTGAAAGCAACTGTTTTATTAATTGTCGCAGGCCCATTCGGAGCCCTGCCGACAAAGGCGATTCTTGGCAATGCATCTTTAATAACTTTTACATTATACTCAACGTCTTCAAAACTGAATGATTTTCCACTACCCGCTTCTGTCCATGAAAATGTATATGGAAAAGTTTTAGTCGCTGTTTTACTAAAAGAAATCTTTTTCCCATCAGCAGAAATTTTCGCATCAAAGCTTTTGTCACCAGACAAAACTGTAAGTTTCGATATTTTTTTATCGGAAACAAGATTCCAGTTTATGACTGAACCTTCAGGAACTTCCAGGTTTAACTGGTCTGAAACATCCTTTGACCTGTCTAAATATTCAGGGAAAGTTATTTCAACAGCAGTTTTAACTATTCTTGGAGCCTTAACAACTGAAATAGTGTAATATTCCGAACGGAAATCTCCCATGGTTATATAATAGGTCATTTCCTTATCCGGAGCATCAATCTGACGCATAAATGTAAAACCGTTTTCCAGCTTATCCATTGGCATTTCCTGCCAGTCGGAAGATTCATCTGCAGGTCTCATATAAAGAACCGCCAGTTCAGGGATAACACCCTCAGCAGAAATTTTTATATCAGCAACACCGCCAGAAGGAATTAGCATGTCCCCACTTATCTGAGTCATTTTTGTTTGCGCGGGGTAAGTTGTTTCTATACCGGCCATTCTTTTAAAAAGTGCCTTAAAATGCTCTGACCACTGAAAAGACAAAGCGCCGGAAATAAGCAGAACAATTGCAGCATAGCGGAAAAGCTTTTTCAGCTGACTGAAATCAATGACATCGGAGAACTTAATTTTACTGGATTGCTGAATAGCAAATGCACGCATCGCTTCCAATAGTTCCGGTGAAGCTGTTGAACCTTCATGCTCTTTAAAGTCTGTATAAGAACTCAAAGAAGACATCAATTCAGGGTTTTCAGCTTCTACATCGAGGGCTATTTTTTTGGGATTATAATCCTTTAACTGAGAGATCCAGTCACGCCAGACAACCCAGGCCATTGTAGCTACACCCAGTAAACCCAGAAGGATAGAAATAGCGGCTGGCATTCTGGTTTTATATAGGAAAACATAGTCAATAATAAGACCTAGAACGATAAGCATTGCCAACCAAATGAAGCTTCGCACAAAACCGCGTATATGGCATAGTTTACGGTCCTGTTTCCAGGTTTCCCTTAATTGCTTTTCTATTTGTAAATCACTCATAGTAAATTCTCTCTTCTTCTAAGTGTCCATTCTGACGAGACAAAGGTCAGTAGCAGTAAGTACAAAAGCGGACTGTCCCATAAATCGATTTCCCTTACAACAATTTTTGACATCTCCGGGGCTTTAATGCTGTCTATAAGAGACGTAAGTTCGGCTGGTCTAACGATTTTTGTCCCGGAAGTTTCAGCAATCTTTTCAGCAATCTCCGGCTTGGCACCAGTATCTCTATCTTCAAGAGGATCCTGGGCAACGGTATATTCTACCGAACTAGAAATTTCAGCCTCGTTTTGTTTGGCCCGCAGAAGGTAGTTCCCTTCAGCCCCTGCTGGCAGAGATCCAAAGTAAACACCGGGAGTCTGTGGGTCGGGTAATAGTATGACATCACGAGCAGAATCTTTATTCCCTTTTTGCTCGATAACTACAGTATGGCTCTCCTTAACCATTGGCTGGTAAGTTTCAGTGAGAACATTTGCATAAACTCTGACAGCCTCTCCGGAATTATACCTAGACCGCTCTGTCTGCAGAGAGATCCTTTTATTCATACCCAGTAAACGAGACATTGAAAGAAATTGAATCGCCTGCCCCCAGAATTTTGCGTGGTAAATATCTCCCACTTCCTGTCTCATTTTCCACAGTCTGTCACCAGCTATAAACATGCTTTTGCCACTGCCGTAATTCTGCCATGAAATAAAAGGGTATGGCTCTCCTCCGGAAGTTTCAGGAGGAAGTTCCAGTAATACATTGGCCAATGGTTTTGCTCCATCTAATGCCGGTAAAACTCCTAAAGGCCTAACTCTGGACCAGATTTTCTGGTTGTTTTCATTGAGGTCAGTCAGACGGGATATCGGGCTGTGAATATCGTCCTTTGGTAAAGTCGGGAAAATATTATTTGCCATAGCCCGGCCTTTACCCGCTGCCACTCTGACAGGTAGTATTTTTTCCAAAGGAGTATTTCTATAACTGGCAGGGTTAAACTTACCTCCCAATACGATTAAGGAACCACCATGAGTACGGATCTGCTCTTCCAGCAGCTCCAGTTGACCAGGCTTAAAATACTTGGATGAAACGTCTCCTAAAATAATGAGGTCATACTCAAAGATATTGCGGATATCTTTAGGGAAACCGGCCATATAGTTTGGCGAAAGCTTGGCCAGATCAGGATCTCCCAGAGTCATGAGAAAACGTGTACTCAAATTTCTATTACGAAGCAAAACCCAGCGCAGATAACGAAATTCCCAGCGAGGAACGCCTTCTATATAAAGAACTTTAATTTTCTCTTCAATAATACGAAGGCTGTGTTCTTTTATATTATTTTTCAAATTTGAATCGAGCTCAGTACCGTCAACTTCAAACTCCAGTTTTAAAATGCCATTAATCTGTTTTGGCTTTACATTGAACTCGACAAACTGCATTCCTTCTTCAAAAATGAAGGACTCTGATGCCGTATCAACCCCGTCAATTTTCAATTTAACTGTACTGCTTTTACCTTGAAGACCACGAGACTTTACACGAACTCTGAAATTTACAGGATCGCCATGAAAAGCAGCCTCTGGGCCGATAATTTCAGTAATGGTTGCATCCGGTGGAGATGGCAGACCAATGGATACCGGATAAAACGGTATGCCCTGGGTTTTAAGCTTGGCTGCGACTCTAACAGGGTCTTCTCCGTTTACCCAGCCAAAATCACTGAAGACCATAACTCCGGCAACAGGCAGCCCTTTATATCTTGAAACCGCTTTATTAACGGCAAAACCGATTCTTGAGGTTACTCCGTCAGCCTGTCTGTCAGCAAGCCATTTCCCGGCATCTTTGGCACTTGTTTCCGGTTTTAGATCCTGATCAAAGCTGAAAAACCGTACATCAAAACGCTCACCTGCTTTTTTAAGGAGATCTATATCCGGATGATTAAAAATTGATTTAATTAAATCAAGTCTTGAAGATCCTTCTTTCTTTTTCAGATACTCCTTAATCTTCTGATCGCTCAATTCTTTATCTAATGGCAAACCATCAATGATCTTTAAAGCCTCAGAAATTTCTTCATTGGTCGTTCTTTTGTCTACTTCAGACATACTTCGCGAAGTATCCACCAGCATTAACATCACCGGACGATAGCTCTTGGAATATCTCACTTTTGCCGCCGGCATAGCTACAATTAAGATCAAAATCACAATTGCCAGAATATGAAACAAACCAGTCAGCTTACGTCCACTTGATGGTATTTTTCTCACTGAACGATAATGAAAATAGGTATAAACTATGGCACCCAATATAAAGATGGCCAAAAGGCTGTAACTGCTATGCAGAATGACATCCATATCAACAACTTTCTGCCCTTCTTCCAGGCCTAATAATCTTTCAAACATTTTATGATCTCCTGCTGGCGGCTACTCGGTTTTTCTGGAGGATTTCAACCATCCCGCCATCAACAGCGTGCTTGCGCCGAGACATATGATTAGCTAATAAGCCCTGAGCAAAAAAGCAGATTATCCCCAGGCTTAATAAGATGATGGTAAGATCCCGCCCTTTGCGGTTTTCTGTGATAGAAGTTCCTGAAGCTTCAGAACTTATTTCGATTGGTAAGTCCCCCAGCCATTGTTCCAGATTATCCTGGCTGCCGGTATGAACTTCAGATTCTTCTGTATTTACATTTAGAGCAACTGCCGCGCCAGCTTTACCTTCTTTCTCAGGTATACTATAAACTCCAGGCGTATCAGGATTTAGAACAACAACGGTTTTTTCTTCAAACACTGTTACTTTTACCGGTTCAACTTCCCCGTCTGGATACTTCAATTCCGCGTCATCTCCCATCAAACGTCCAGGCAAAGCTATTTTCATTTGCTCGCCAACCGAAGCGGATGAAGTATCTGCACCACTAGAAAGAATAGTCGCAGCCTGCTGCAAGAGGATCATATACAAAGGATGTACCGGCAGATTATTCCATGAACGGTCTCCTGAAGAGGTAAAAGTAAATACCTTGTTATCTTTACTGGCGACCAGCAGCGGATCTCCATTATCCAGCGTTAAAATTTTCTGCGCGCCACTGTGAAGTTCACTTTTTACCAAAGTGTTAAAACTTGCCGCAGAAACGAGTTCAGGAGGTAATTTTTTCACTAAGCCGGTAAGAGCATGGTTATTTCCACTTGGAGTCATATGCCAGCCTTCTGCAGTATTTTCATTTTTGCTGATGCTAATAAGTTTTACGGGCAATATGGATTTATCATTTATTGCAAACTTTGTGTTGTAATCTTCCGGATTGGTTTTATCCCCAAGGAAAGTCATCAAACCACCGCCGTTATCCAGGTATTTTTTAATCCTTAGAGCCAGATCTTTATTAACGTCACCGACATTAAACATCATCAGGACATCGTATTTATTCAGCTTTTCTCCAAGCAGCCCATCTACATCGACATGAGTTACTTTGATGGGTGCAGTTTCTTTGGCGTGCTTCAACCCCAGAGCTTTCATGGCAAAAAAGGCGCCTTTAGTTTTAGAGTCTTCATCCATTGTGTCGCCATCGATACAAAGAACCTCAATAGAAGGACGAATTTTGGCTATGAAGTGCCTTTCATTATCAGTCTTGAGTTTATCTCTGCTCAAGCGGGCGGTTAATGCTATATCTCCAGCCTGTTCGAAACCAGTATAAAAAGAAGCTATTTTCTTCTGGCCCGGTTCAATCACTCCAAGAAGCTCTCTGGCTTTTAGTTTTCCATCAACCAAAAATTCAATACTTGCTCCCTCATGGGAGTCATTTCCTTTGTTTACGACTGTAGCGGAAAAGCGGGCTGCCCCTCCTTTTTGCAAAGAACCCGAAGAATATTTAAAGTCTGAGACCAGCAGGTTTTCAGAATTTGTACTATTGATAGGGCAGAGAATAAGTCTTGAAGTATCACCAATCGCCTGAAAGGTTTCGCGGGATTGACCTGAAAGTGCCTGCCAGTCGCTTGTTTGAGCATCAGTAATGATATAACAGTCTTTAACGGCAGTTTTCATTTCCTTATTTAATTCAAGGAGAAGTTCAAGGTTGCGCTCAAGGTTCAAAGGTAAAGCAGAAACTTTAGCCGTTTTATCCAGCCCGCTTCGAAAGCTTCCCTGATCATAACCGGTACTACGGTACAATACCTGAGGCTGACTGCTCATCAGGACTATGCTGACCTGATCTCCTTCTTCGATAGTCGATAATATTTCTCGAACTTTAATCATCGCCTGTTCAAAACGGGAAGGTTCACCGTGAGCCATACTGAATGAAGCATCGATGCCGATCACCACGCCTGTATTTCCGGCGCTTTTTGCCGCATCAAAATTATCCATAAGCGGCCTTAATAAAGCAAAGGCAACAATCAAAAGCGTGAGGCAGCGAAGGAACATTAATAAGCGGTCTTCCATGCGAACCTGACGAGATCTTGCCACCATTGCTTTTTTGAGGAGTTCCATGGCAGCCCAGTTTATATTTAATTTTTGACGTCGACTCCACAGGTGTATCAGGATAGGAGCTGTAACTCCTATAGCTGCAAGGGTCCCCCATAAAGGTATTGAATTTAAAAAGCTCATTTTTTATCCTCGATGATTATGGCCCCGTGCCATTCAACCCCACTTGGATACGAGACATTATTTTTTGCATTGACAACCATCTCAAACTTCTGCCCTGCTTTTATAGCAAAGTCGACAGCAAGTTTTTTGGAGTTTGGCTCAATAGTAATTTTTTGCTGATTACTTCCCGATTTCAGCGTGACAGTCATACTTGTGGAACAGTTTGCTACAGTTTTCAAAGTACTTTTCAATCGTCCACCACCATGATTTTGAGGCAGTGTAAAATGAATACTTGTACTTGGATGAACGCGCAGCATATTCTGTGAACTTTCTGAAATGAATTCAGGATCAGGAGGTGTCAAAGGTCCTGACTTCTCTTTAACCTCAAACTTTATATCTTTGAGACTCAGTAAGTTGTCTTTGTGCAGAACAATTTGAGCTACATTTGCGAGTTTAAAACTGAGAGTACCAAGCTGAGCATGTTCTAGAGAAAAGGCGGCATTTTCAATTTTCAATTTTCCTGAAACGCATGAACCGTCTTTCAGAATTATTTTATCCTGATTAGGGGTCTCAACCTTCTTATTAAATACAAAAGCATTTACTCTGGCTACCGGTAAAGGAAGCTGTCCCAATGCACATTTTAAAGAGATATTGTTCTCTCTAATCCAGGTTAACTCGCCTGGAATTTTATTGCCGTTTTCATGAAGAAGCGTTCCCGGTTTCACATCAACTGAAGGACCTTTTGCAAACTTAACCTGGGCGATATATTCTACCGGAAGAATCTTTTCTCCTAGTATTGAATGTTTGAACTGAAGCTTGCCTTTTTCAAATGCAGAAGCATCACAAATAATCTTATCGCCATTTATTAGCTCAATACGTCTTGCTAATGAGTTTGCAGCTTTGCTTGTACTGCTAATTTTGAGAACATCACTGAGAGGAAAACTTTTACCATTCATAGTTAGTAAAGAGTCTTTAAAAGTTAAAGAGCCGTTCAACTTTGAATC
>Ga0075480_10001358_pt1 | contig 15493 bp, 32 predicted proteins | sample DEB08_DNA_7_FD_81590 | JGI IMG/M metagenome (GOLD analysis project Ga0075480, IMG submission 81590) | Aqueous microbial communities from the Delaware River and Bay under freshwater to marine salinity gradient to study organic matter... | ecosystem: Environmental > Aquatic > Marine > Coastal ... | reverse complement strand
CTTGGAGTTATTGATAATAGATTAGCAGTTCATAACGGACAGTTAGCTGCTGACCCCAATACTCCATTCTCAGTTGGTATTCTTACGGCATTGTGTGCGGTTGACCTTTCTGCGGCAGGTAGCGGAAATGCTATTCAAAACGCTAACTTCATGCGTTTGCCACACTGTACTAGTGGGGAAAGAGTTGGTCTTGTAACTCAGAGTGGTGCTGTAATTTATAACTCTACTAATCAGGATTATCAAGCATACTCTAATAATCAATGGGTCAGTCTGAAAGCAGGTAACGCTGGAGTTGTTGAATCAATCAGTGCTGCTGGTGCTGCTTCAGTAACTGGAGTAACTGAACTAACTGCTACGGCAGACTACACAGTAACTCTTGCCAACGGAACTGTAGGAGATACTAAGATCTTCGCATTAATTAGCGATAACTCTCCACCAACTAGAACAGTAACTATTACTCCCGCAACATTCTTAGGAGGAACTTCTATTGAACTAGATGCTGTTGGAGAGAGTGTTACTCTACTTTATACTTCTTCTGGTTGGGTAGTAGTTGGAGGAAACGCATACACCATAGTCTAATATTATATGAAAAAATTCATCGTTCTTGGGTCTGGAACCTCTGGTTTGATTGCCGCTACAATGATAAAGAGACGCTGGAGAGATAAAGTCCAGGTCTCTTTGTATTATGATGCTAAGAAGAAAAACATTGGTGTTGGAGAAAGTACAACACCAACAATTCATTACTTCCTAAAAGAGTATCTTAAAGTAGATATACACGAATTTTTAAGAGATACTGGTAGCACAGTTAAACTTGGTATTAGTTTTAGAGAGTGGATAAAAGGAACAGATTACTTTCATGGATTTCCTGAAACTGATGTATCTACAGATCATTATCCAGAAAGTTTATATTCTATATTGACTGATCAGTATGATGGTGGGTCAAATACTAATGACGCAACAAATACTGTTCCTAATCATACTTTAGAGTTCTTACATGCTATGCATATAGACACTCAAGTATTTTCTGATTATGTCAGGAAAGAAATGGAGGAGGAGATTGAATTTATTGATGATGTTGCTACAAAAATAAATTCAGACGGTAAAACGATACAAAGTATTGAATTTGAAAAAGGTGGAGAGGTAACAGCAGATTTTTATGTAGACTGCTCTGGTTTTAAAAGTCTACTATTGAAAGAATTAGATCCAGAATGGGTTGACATAACCGATAAGTTGCCAGTTGATAGAGCTATTGCTCAACAAGTTCCTCATAACTTTGAGAATTTTCCAACATATACTATTGCAGAAGCAACTGACAATGGATGGACATGGCAAATTCCCATCCAAGGAAGATATGGAACTGGTTATGTCTATTCATCCAAATTTCTCTCCGATGAGGAAGCGAAAGAAAAGTACGGTGCTTGGTTAAAAGAAAAGCATGGAGTTGAACTGGGAAATTATAATTTTATCAAGTATAAACCAGGTTACTATAAAAAGAATTGGATAGGTAATTGTTTAGCGATCGGTTTGTCTAGTGGATTCATAGAACCTCTAGAGTCTACAGGAATTCATATTATTGTTCAACAGATGATAGATTTTATTGAGCACAATTCGACCCTAAAGAATCTAGATTATAACAAGTCAGAATGTAACAGAAGAAATAATCTTTTGTATGAAGAGATAACTGAATTTATATGCCTGCATTATAACACAAATAGAACTGATTCTGATTTCTGGAGATACATGACAGAGAATAAATCAGAATGGGTTAGGATGTTTGATGAGAAGTGCAGAGAAGAATTCTTAGAGCATAAGTCTATTGAGAAGAATAAAGAATTCTGGCACATTGACAGTTATATTCAGGTTGCTCAAGGTCTTAAAATGTTTAACTCAAGTTCAATTAGAAGTTGGTTAGACTCTCTACCAAACAGTAAGGAAATTTATGAGAGATGTCGTAAAGACTGGGAAGAAATGAATCGAGCTAAGAACCAGGTCGGAAAAGTTCCTCATCGATGTGTTTTAAATGGGTCTGTTGTAATAAATAGAATAAAAAAGTCGTGATATGTCTGTAGCAGTATCAAAAGCTGGACCTTACTTTGCTTCTGGACCAATATCATTTGGTGAACTAAGAAGAAACTTTAGATCTCAAGTTCGTAAAGAATCATCTAGTGTTAGCGAGACATTTGATGGTAACGATATTGGTGCTATAAGTGCTTCTACATTGAGAAGAAACACTGATGTTACCGATCCCAATCCTATTGTTCCTGACGCAACGGAAAATGCTGCAGTTACAACTGGAGATACTTGGGTTGTTTCTCAGTTTAGAAATACTATCAAATATTATTATATTACTCAAACAGGAACAGATCTTAATCTAGACATAGATGCACTCGACTGGAATAACAATCTAGATAAAACTATTAAAAAGTTTTTACTTCAAGAAGGAACACTTGGTTCAGACAATCCAGACATTGCTGCTGGTTTATTTGATGCAACTTCTCATAATTTTACCATAGATGTTCATTCTGAGGTTTATGGTAGTCATGGTCGTGGAGGAGGAACTACATATGCAACTGCTGCTGGTTTCCCTATAACGGGACAGACTGGAGGAACTGGTCTTTCTATTACTAACGTTGGAAATAATTTTATTGTAAACGTAAGATCTACTGCCAAGCTATACGGTGCTGGTGGTGGAGGAGAAAGAGGAAAGAACGGAAATCAAGGCAGTTCTGGATGGTGTAGTTTCCCTTCAACTTATGAAAATTGTGGTGGTTGTCCTGGTTGTCCTGGTGGATGGAGATCTGGAGGATGTTGGAGTGGAGGAGGTTGCGGAAATAGGCAGGAATGTAACTGGTGGGGTAACTGCTGGAGAGTAACAGATAGATGGACACACTATAGAACGTGTTACAACGAATATACTGTTGCTGGTGGAACTCCTGGTATTGGTGGAGTTGGTGGTTCTGGTAGAGGGTATGGTAACCTTGCTCCTGGCAGTCTTGCTGGCGCTATAGGAGGCAATGGAGGCAACAACAATGGTTGTGGATCTACCAATGGCACAAAGGGCGAAGACGGCGGTGCTGGGGGAGATTGGGCAAACAAGGGAGCAGATACTCTCAACACTGGAGACGGTGGATTGCCTGGTTCTGCTATCTCTGGAAGCAATTACACAGTAACTGGATCAATTAGTGCTGGAACCGTTAAAGGTAGTTATCCTCCTGCAAATCCTTAATAAATAATTTTGTGACTTGATTTTTTAACAATGTCTGAAGAAAGAAAACCCCTTCCTCTTGGAGAGAAGTTAAAGAATTTTGCTAACTTTTCTTGGGATTTATTGAATTACATCAACGAAAATGGCGTTGATTCTTTAATGGTCTCAGATAAAGTTTACGCTCAGAGATATAAAATTTGTGAAGGTTGCGAACACTTTCTCAAAAGAAGACAAGAGTGTCTTGAGTGTGGATGTTATGTTCCGCAAAAAGCAAGAGTAATCTTAGACTCATGTCCCCTTGACAAATGGACTGCTCATAGAGAGAGTTGGGAGGACCAAATACAAAAGATTAGCGAAAAGCTTGACAAGAAGAAGGAATCTGAGTAGACTACCTTTGTTAGGGTTGAAGATCATAATATAAAGAGCTCTGTGACAGTTCTAGAACCGTCTTCTGGGTCGCACCAGGGGCGGTTTTCTGCTATAATATGTTCATACGCGATGAGGTTTTGATGCATCTCCGTCCCCACCAGCAACGTGCTACCGATGCCATGCTGGCGTACATCAAGGGTCAGATTATTGTCCCTACTGGGGGCGGTAAGACCATGTGCATGATCAGCGACTCTAAGACTTTCTTTGAGCAGAATGATGCTGGTGTCATCGTTGTCGTTGCTCCTCGTATCCTTCTTGCTGAGCAGTTGTCTGCTGAGTTTCTTGAGTTTCATACTGACGTTGCAGTCATGCACGTCCATAGCGGAGAGACTCATCATTTCAGCAGCACTCGTCCTGCTATCATCCATAACTGGAGTCAGCAAGCGTACCGTAAGCAGTTGATCTTCACTACTTACCATTCCCTTCCTCGCCTGCAGGAAGCAGGTATCAATGTTGATTGCATTTACTTTGATGAAGCGCACAATTCAGTCCAACGTAACTTTTTCCCTGCTACGGAGCACTTCTCTGCTACTGCTGGGCGCTGCTATTTCTTTACTGCTACTCCTAAGCATTCTGTCACTGTTTTCAAACCAGGGATGAATGATTCGGAAGTTTATGGTCAGGTCATCTGCAATGTTCCTGCACCTAAACTGGTTGAAGAAGGTTACATCCTTCCCCCTAAGGTTGTTATCAAAGAGCTTCCTCAAGGCGAGTATCAGAAGACCGATTGCGAGAATCTGATTGAGACGATCGATGAGAATTCTCTGAATAAGATTCTGATTGCTGCTCGTTCTACCAAGCAGATTGTTCGTCTGATCTCTCAGTCTGACTTCTGCCATCAGATTCATGAGCGCGGTTATTCTTGGATGGTCATTACTTCCAAGACTGGTGCAATCATTGACGGTCGTAAGGTTGATCGCGAAGAGTTTTTCAAGACTCTGAATGCCTGGGGCAAAGATTCTTCCAAGCGGTTCGTTGTTATGCACCATAGCATTCTGTCTGAAGGTATCAACGTCAGCGGTCTGGAAGCAGTGTTGTTCATGCGTAACATGGACTACATTGGCATCTCTCAGTCGATCGGTCGTGTGATCCGCTTGGGAGACTGTCACAAGACGTTTGGTCTGGTCTGCGTTCCCGTGTATGATAAGGTCGGCATCGGCACCGCAAAGAGTGTTCAAGCGGTTGTCGATACTGTTTTCCATGAGGGTCAACCTGCTGTTTCTGTTATCCGTCGATGATCGATCCTACTCTTTTTGATTTTCCAGAAATTTTTGGAACTGTAAAATCTACTGATGGTCTTAAGAGAAATCAAGTTAGACCACTACGCGCAGAAATTCAGGAAATTGCTATCGCAAAATACAGCGGTGGTCAATTAAGATATGTTGGAGACCATGAAGATGGTAGAGACTTTGTTGGTATCCATGACGGATTATTTTATGAATCCAAGGGAATGGATGGTCTTTTTCAGAAGACTGTTCCTTGGACCAAACAAATTACTCTCAAAAACTTCCAAGGTAAAAATCTAGGAGCTCCTGAAAAAACTTTTGATTACATGCTTCTATGGGACACTAAAAAATACATGGCTGGTATTTGTGACTGGAGTGCATGTATGAAAAATCTTGAAATTAAAGATGCAAACATTGCTTTTCGAGTTGACATGTCTGACGTGACAATCATTGCACAAGATATTGTTCCCCTAGATAAGGGAGATATCGGACAAAAGTTGTTTCAACTCCTTGAAACAGCAATCTGAAGAGAACCTTAAGAAACCCCCATTTTCCCGTTTTTTGTTTTAGAATACACACACCAAGAGGACACCTCCCATGAAATGCAAAGTTCAACTCTACGTCGCTGGCAAAGTCTTTGACGAGATTGTTCATGCTCAAGACTATGACGCTGCTAAGAAAGTTGCCCTTGCTCGCAACCCTGGTGCTACTGTCATGGGCGTTACTGCAGTATTTGGTTGATGGCAAAATTCCAGAAACCTTTTATTGATCGCCCTGGGATTCTTGATCCCAAACCAGGTGATCCTCATGGTTACTGTACTAATGATGGAATGTATGCTGCAGTACCTTATTATAAAAACAAGAACTTTCACAAACCAGCTGGATTCGGTATTATACATAATGGTAGTGTCGTTAAGGATGTAAAAACTTATACGCAAGCAGTAAATTACATCAAATCTGAACTCAAAAAACAAAAATCCAAGAGGACTAACTCATGACTGATAAAGAACAAAAACGCAAAGATGCATTCTTTATTTTTTATGAGAGCGTACTCAAACCAGATCCAGAACTCCGACTCTATGCTCATGATGAAAAGTGTTTTCATGAACTAATGGAATGGCGTGGAGAAATCATTGCTTATCTTGATCAGAGGCGTAATCAGGAGTTCAACTAATGGACTCAGCACATATAATACTTTTCGGATTGTTTGCGGTAGTTGCATACTTCATCGTAACTGATGAAAGTGTTGCTGCCGCCTTTTTTTATGTAACTAGGTTAGTAAAAGCATACATTGATCGTCAATATTGGTGGTTAATGAACAATCCACGTAATCCTGTGGTAAAATATCTAATATATCGCCGTTCTTTAAAAACTGCGGAAAAAATGTTAGAATCGATTAAGAAGCACCAATCAGAATCTGATGCCTGAATTATTAGAACTCTTCACGACATATCTTGCAGTTGAGCAGTTGGATGTTGATAATGAAAAACTTACTGAATATGCTCTGGAATTGGAAGATATTGGAGATGGGAGAACTGTAAGTAATCAGGGCGGATTTCAGTCCAACGATATCATGGATCCTCCAGAGGTTTTAGAACCTCTATATGACAAGATTACTAACTTTGGTAATGAATTGTGTCAGAGGATTGGCATTGCTCCAGTTGTTCTGGATAATATGTGGGTTAATGTGAATAGATATCGAGACTTTAATTGGCCTCATTCGCATAACCAAGCAATTATCAGCGGAGTTTATTATGTAAAAACTCCTACGGATTGTGGACATATTTGTTTTCAGAATCCTACTGCTGATCTTATGAATCCTTGGATGATTAGGGGAACAGATAATCAGTATCTTTCTGATAACTGGTGGATGCCTTGCGAAGCAGGGACAATCTATCTTTTCCCTTCATTCTTGAGGCATGGGGTTCAACCAAGTCAAAACAAAACTGAACCAAGAATTTCGATTTCATTTAACTTCCTGCATGAAGGAACGCATTTTTCACAGAAAAATAAATAACAATGATGGGGAAAGACTAGTATGCTGTCTACTAACTATAGGTTACGATTAGAATTCATTTGCAAGTGCATTGCTAATGGTGAAGAGGTAAAGCTGGATGACATGATCTGGGCAGAAAAACTTGGTAAAGCAAACACCACTGCCAGAGAAATGCTCAGAAGAGCAAGAGGACGTGCTGCTAATCCTGATATGGTTGAGGGTAGTATGGATGACTTTATGAATAAGATGGGACTAGGTGACCCCGACCCATCAAATCATCGCACTGGTTTTGATAGTGCTGATGAAATTGTAGATTGGTTCAATCAAGATAAACCCGACGACTGGAGGCAACGCGACTAATGAATGAAACGGTAGTAATTTATAGTAATGGAAGTCAAGAATGCGAACGTATGACTATGTTACTCAAATCTCTTGAGGGAGAATTTTTAGAGTATAAATTGAATCAACATTTTACTCAAAAAGGATTTGAATCTGAGTTTGGTAAAGATGCTGAATATCCCCAGATCAACATTGGATACAGGCATGTTGGTAGTATGAAAGAAACACTCCAGTATATGAAAGATCAGGGGTTGTTTGCATGACATACGACGAGTTTGCCTCAAAAGGTCTAGAATACTATATGGATATGGTAAGACTAATTGACATCAAACTAAAATATCGTATGTCTTTGACTGATGATGAGAGAGATATAAATGGTTATATAATGGAGACACAGGAAAGGAATAAACTAAACGAACTTAGAAACAGATTCGAAAAGTGTTGGGACATTGAAGAATGAAACCTTTAATCCTGATTGCATGTTTTTTACCTCTGGTAGCAATCTACATAGTGATGAAACTTGCGGTTTGGTTGTCTGCTATCAACTATGAGAAGGATTATGTCAGAGAAGAATCCAGAAAACCCCATGGACCCTATTTGGCAAACCCGTATGGAGACGTTGATGAAGAGGAAGAGGAATATGGAGATCGCACAGACTATAGATGAAGCACTTTGGAAGTATTACTTCGAAAAGGGGCAAGAAGTTCCAGATTGGAAGAGAAATAAAAATCCTCAATGGTGGATTGACTACCTGATTAGTTTAGGAATTGACCCGACGAATCCGTAATGTTTGAAATTAATGAGAACTTAGAAATCAACACAAAAGATGTTGAAGGTTCTACAGTTTATTATGCAGATAACTTCTATAAAAATCCCGATGAGGTTGTAAGTCTTTTACAATCTATCAAACCTCCATTATGGAAAGAAGGAGATAAACCATCTTACAATGGAATATACTTTTATGAATACCGACACTTCTTCAAGAGAGAGGATCTAGGAAACACCTATGATTTTATAGGAGAAATATGCGGTCAGAATCCTGTTAATTTTGCAGATATTGACAGGACTACTGTTATTACAAATATTTCAAGATTTAATGAAACAGAATTCAATGACTATGAAAATGGTTATTGGTGGCCCCATCAAGATCCAGGATACAATGGAATTGTATATCTAAACAAAGATGATATGGAGTCTGGTACAAATTTGTATGAGAATCTTTGTCCAGAAGAAGAACCTCCATATTGTCCTGAACACTATCAACCTTGGAGACCAAAGACTAGTTTTAGATTAGTTGAGTCCTTAGAACCAAAGTATAACAGGTTGGTTTTGTTTGATGGATTCAGATTTCCTCATGGTATGAATATTGTCAATAAAGATTATTTTGGGGAAGAATTTAGAATGAACCAAGTATTCTTTTTTATGGCAGAAGATCAAGTTATTGACAATCCTAACTAATTTTTCTATTATAACTATTATAGTAATAATGTTATTTGTATGGAAAAACATGAAAGACCTTGGGGTTTTTATGAAGTCTTACTAGAAGAAGAAAACTATAAAGTAAAAAGAATAACAATCAATCCCAATCAAAAGTTTTCATATCAATATCATGAAAAGAGAGATGAGTTTTGGGTTATTGTTTCTGGATCTGGAGAAATAATTCAAGATAATTCTGGATACGATTGTCTTCCTAATCAGATGTGGGTTATGCCAGCTCATTCTGAGCACAGAGCTTGTGCTGGTCCAGATGGTTTAGTCTTTATCGAAACTCAAATAGGTCAGTGCGATGAAGAAGATATTGTCCGACTGCAAGACGACTATGGTAGAGCTGGAAAGGTTGACAATTTGATCAATTGACCCTATAATACGGGCATAGAAACCCCTACATCATGGACTATAAACCCTATTCTCCAGAGTGGCATAGAAAACGCTACCTGAAGGAAGCACTAGATAAGTATTTTGATGATTATGTCGATAATGATGTAATCAGAGATGATATTTTGTCAATTTTATCAGAACGCTCTGAACAAGCATATTCTGAATTTGCCAAAATTAATGATCTTGAAAATTCTTTAAGATGAATATAGGAGATACAGTAAGATATATTGGTTGCACCAATGAACAAATTAATTGGGGCAATAATGACGATCCCAGATCTTTCTTGATTATTGGGAGAGAATATATTATTGAGAATGTTGAAGTTCATTCCAGTCATACAAAAATATCTTTATGTAATAAGTGGGGAAAATTTAATTCTGTTTGCTTTGAAGTAGTAAATAGTAAATCAATCTCTCATAAAAAAATGGATCCATCTGAAATAACTCTAGACAACCCATCAAAGATGTTTGAGTATGAAAAAATCTCAAGAGAGATTGAAAGTTGTAATGATATTGAACAACTAAAAAATATGTGCCGTTGTTTTCTTAAACTTCATTTGAAGCATCAAGAAGTTACTACTATGTTGTTAAAGGATAAATGATAAACGACTTTAAATCTATTATTTTAGGAACCTTCGATAATAGAAGACAAGCGTATTCCAATCCAAGTCTTTACGCTCATATTAGATTGACGCATAAAGAAATAAATGAAAAATTTTTGTATGGAGAGCAAGCATATACCTACCAGTTAGATAAACCTTATCGTCAATTTGTACTTGAGATTATTCAAGAGTCGAATTGTATTAGAGTTGTTAATTATGAAGTTTTGAATAAATCTAAGTATCTTGGATTTAAAAATCTGGATCAGTTTGATGAATCTGAGGTACGAGTTAATAGCGGATGCGATCTTATATTTAAATCAAATACTCCCAATCTTTTTGTTGGCGGAACAGTTGGGTGTAATTGTATAATCAGAGACTCTTATCTTGAAAGTAGAATTACAATAACTCCTTCGCAATATGTTGTAATAGATAGGGGTTTTTGTGTTGAAAGTCACACTCAACTCTGGGGTTCTGAGCACGGCGAATTTATTTTTGATAAAATATAAGAGGTGTAAAAAAACTCTATGAAAGTAGGACTTATCGGTTTAGGTCGGATGGGCGAAGGCATGTCCCGCCGCATGAAAGAAAGAGGAAACATTGAGGTTTGGGGGTATAGGAGAAACTATGAAAAAGCTCAAGAAGCATACGAAAACGGATATGTGGACGGTGTTACAACTACTATCGAAAGCCTTGTTCAAATAGTAAAATCTGGTAAATCTGTATACGGAGAGAAGTCTGGTGAGACCGTATATACAAAACTTCCAGGTATCTTCATGATGGTAGTACCAGCAGAAACAGTAGAGGAGACCATCAATGAGTTACTACGATATTGTAGTGAAGGCGATATTATTATTGATCATGGCAATAGCAATTTTAAGGACAGTAGGAAAAGAGCAGAGCGCCTTGCAAAACTTGGCATCGCGTATATTGACTGTGGCACTAGTGGTGGTGTTTATGGTTTGGACCGTGGATACTGTCTTATGGTTGGTGGCGGAGATACTGCGGTCGCCACTTGTGAAAGCATTTTTGATGCCCTCTCCCCAGGAATTGATGCTGCCCCCAGGACTGAACCTAACTCATGGGTAACACAAGCAGAGAAAGGTTGGTTGCATTGCGGTGGTCCTGGTGCAGGACATTTTGTGAAGATGGTTCATAACGGCATTGAGTATGGTATCATGCAAGCATATGCCGAAGGATTTAACATTCTCCACGAAGCAAACGCTGGTGCCAAGTATGTCAAAGCAGGAGACGCAGAGGTTGCACCAATGGACAACCCTGCCGATTATCAGTACGATATTAACGTTGCTGAGGTGGCTGAGCTTTGGCGTCGCGGTAGCGTGGTTGGCAGCTGGTTATTGGATCTTACTGCTGATGTGTTACGCGGGGATCGTGAACTTAAACGCTTCTCTGGAGGGGTATCCGACAGCGGTGAGGGTCGTTGGACTGTTCATGCCGCTGTGGATCTGGGTGTACCCGCTCCTGTCATTTCTACTGCCCTTTATGAGAGATTTAATTCGCGCAGTCTTGGTGCTTTCGCGTCCAAGGTGCTAAATGGTATGAGGTTCATGTTTGGAGGACATCATGTTAGGTAGACAAAAAAATAAAAATCTTGATTGGAGTCATCTGCATAAGTTTGCTGAGCAATTGGGTGATGAGTATACTGTTAATCATTACACCTGCTCAGACAGGACTAGCGTGCATGAGAAAATTGTGATAGAATACAATCATCATTCAAAAAAGCATGATCAAGAAAAGAGTTGATGAGGAACTCTTCCCTCATTCTGGATTTCCATACCGTCTAGAATACCAAGAGGGTAAAGAAGTTCGTAAATGTTGGTTTGATTCTGATTACAATCGCAAAAAGTACATTGACCGATACAAACTCAACAAACGAAAGCACAAAATCCAACTCTCAGATAAACCTTGAGAAACCTATTGGTCAAATTGCTACTCTTGGGGTTCTAGGTCTCTGTGTAATTGCGATCCTTATTGGAGGATACATACATGGAGACATGCACATCGAAAAGGTGTTTGAGAATTTAAAATGAAACATGTAGTACAAGATGATTTTTTTGATGATCCAGATCGTGTTAGAAAAATTGGTTTAGAATTATACCAAGCATATCGTACTGGTCTTGATATTCAAGCACCTTTCGGATGGAGAGGACACAGAAGTATTCCTTTGAAGTATGTTCATGGAGAGCATCATGATTTTCTCCAAGAAATGACTCAAAAGGTTTTCAACTATGTCTGGAATGCTTTAGATTTGCAGAACTATGAGTACCCTCATCTGAACGGTTACAATGGTATGACAGTTGATGGCGGAAATACTCAAGAGATTTCTAAGAAGAAAATAGAAGAACCAAATATTACTTCTTATTATCATGTTCTTCCTGATCAAGCATTAAATTCTTTACCAGAGTTTCATCAAGATAAGTTTCATAAGGATGATCTTCCTTGTGCTGGGTTGGTCTATCTTTCTCCAGATCCTCCAGAAGGTTCGGGAACCGCTATCTTAGATGGAGAAAATAATCGATTTGATATTGTAGAGAACAAGTATAATCGACTTGTATGCTATGATGGATACCGCATACATGGACCATGTAATACATTTGGTATGGATTTAGAGACTGGTAGAATGTCTTTTACCTTTTTCATTCATGAAGTAAAGCTTACTGGCGAATTGGAGTAAAAATGAAAAAAGCACTTATTACTGGTGGTGCAGGATTTATCGCCCACCACATGATTGGTTATCTTCTTAACAATACTGATTGGGAAATTATTACTTTAGATCGCCTTGATTATAGTGGTAATCTAAACCGTCTACACGATCTCATGTTGGGATTTGATCCTGAAGTGCGGAAACGTGTTCGTATTGTGCATCATGATCTAAAAGCAGAGCTTAATCCACTTGTCAGAAATGAAATTGGGCAAGTAGATTATGTGCTACATCTTGCTGCTGGTTCTCACGTTGATCGCAGTATTGATTATCCCATGGAATTTGTCATGGATAATGTTGTAGGAACTTGCAATATTCTTGAGTTTGCAAGATCTCAGGATAATCTTGAACGTTTTATTTACTTTAGTACTGATGAAGTTTTCGGACCAGCACCAGATGGTATCAAATATAAAGAAAACGACAGGTACAACTCAACAAATCCTTATAGCGCAAGTAAGGCAGGAGGAGAAGAACTTGCTGTTGCCTACGAGAACACTTACGGACTCCCAGTTTACATTACCCATACAATGAATGTGTTTGGGGAACGTCAACATCCCGAAAAGTACATTCCTATGACAATTAGGAAAGTTCGGGATGGAGAGACTGTTACTGTTCATAGCGATAAGACTAGAACTATTCCTGGATCTAGGCACTATATTCATGCTGAAGACGTATCATCTGCAATTCTATTTCTGTTGAATCATGAGGGTAAGTTTGAACCTACTTGGGGTAACGCTAAATGCCCTAAGTTTAACATTGTTGGAGCAGAAGAACTCAACAACCTCCAGTTGGCACAGATCATTGCCGAAGCGCAAGGAAAAGAACTAAGTTATGAATTAGTTGACTTCCATTCATCTCGCCCTGGGCATGACTTGCGTTATGCGTTAGATGGTGATAAGATGAAGGAACTCGGTTGGGTCCCTGCTAAATCCGTAACTGAACGGATTAAAGAGGTTACTAACTGGACTATCCAAAACAAAAGGTGGATTACCCTATGACTACCCGTACATTTGTAGATAAAAATGGTAACTCCTGGGAATGGCAAGAAACTCCAGAAGTTGTTGCAGCATTGAAGCAACTACATAATACGATTAAAAAAACCAAGCATGACATTGCTGAACTTAACCTGAAACGCCCCCATGAAAGACAAACCAATAACAGTTGAAGACTACGAAAAGCACGGCAAAGAGTTCTTTGACAAGTATTTTTACATTGCTAAAGAACTCGGAGAAGGTGCTAAAGCAGAGGACATCCTAAAAATTATGGAAACCCTTGCTACAGTAATAATTAAGAAACGTTCTGAAGAGAACAAAGTTGGACCTTTTGGTTTTATTAGAGAAAACAATGACGGAACAGAATCTGCAGCAGGAGACACAATCAAACCAGACGAGTGCTGAGCATCCTGAAATCTCAGAGCATGAATGGATTGATGATTGTTTTCGTGTTTACAAAACTCGTTTCAAAATTTGGCATAGTGCATCAAAGGATGGTAAAGAGTTAATTACTGCTCTGTCAAAAGATGTTTGTATTCAAATGACACGATTTTATCTTAAAGGTCGCCAAGAAGGTTGGCCAGAAAGTAATAGTCGTGTCTTGAATAGTGGTGTCGTAGGAGGTAAACTTTGATCAGGTCTTTTCAAATTTGGTTATGGGGCATTGTAATGGAATTAGAGTATCAACTTTATCCTTGGAAAACTTCTAACCCTCCATCATGGGCAGTGGAAAGATATAATCTAGATCATGGGATTACTGATGATTATGAAGACCACATGCATTATGGTTGGTTAAAATCTCATGATGATAAAATTGGTAGACTTCAAAAAGAAATGATTTACGCATTAGACGAAATTCGTAAACTTAGGGAGAAAAGTAATGTATGAGGAGCTAAATTGCTTCGAAGAAGCACTGAAACATTTTGGCACACGAGTTGATGTGATTATTGCTATGGAAATGGCACGTAAATTGCCACCAGAAGAAGCATATCAACGCATCAAAGACGAACTCAAAGAAGTCAAAAAATGTCGTAAGATGTTTAACAAGAATACAAATGACTGCTGATACTCTTAAAATTTCACAGAATGAAGATGGATCCTTCACAATGGAATGGGACAAACAAGACTCAAGATGGTCTTGGTTGAATGGGTTGACACAGAAGGAAATTCAGGTTATCATGGAGCAAGCAATCAAGGACTACATCGATGAGCTCGACCAATCCGCACAGTAGTGACTTTTCCTACAAGAAGTATTCTCTTGAACAACTTGATAACTGGGTGAATGATGCTCTAAACTGTGAGGATCTTACTCCAGAAGACATCCATGACACTATCGTAAAGTGTGTAGACGAGAGTGTAGAGTATCACAAAAAGTATCTAACCAAGAGCGTAGAACTTCTTTCTCTCCTGAAAGGAAATCGTTCGGTTGATTTTGATGCTGTTCTAAGAGAAAAATCATATTATGAAGGATGGGATTATACAGAAACCCCATTCTCAGAAGCAAGTGAGCATGATTGGGAAGAATTTTGGAAAGATTCTGTTCCAGAAAGTTCAAACTATAGCGACGAAGTTCTAGATGCCATGTGCGATAAAGCAGCATCTGATGAAGAAAAAGAAAAGTGCCGTGAGTATAATCTACGCGAAGCAGAGTATTATAATAAGAGAGCACAACTTGATGCAGATTATGCCAAGTCAATGGAAGAGATTAAGATGAATGGTGGATATGAATGGACCCCACAACCTTTCAAAGAAAAAGTAAAAACTCACGATGAAATGGTTGCTGACGGTTGGACTATGACTTCTGATGGTTTTTGGATTAAAGACTGATGACACAACGACAATGGCAAGAAGTAGAAGCAATTGTTCGTAAAGAACAAAAACATTCTCTACAGCAATACAATACCGCACGGTACAAAGAACTTAACGACATTCTAGATCATCTCTACAGTTTGGCACATTCATGACTTACGAAGCAGAAGTACAATTTAAGTTCGATGCAACCTTCACACCAACCTATGGGACATCCTCCTGGACTGATGATGATTTTATCCCTGAAGAACATTATAAAATCACTGCACCAGCAGCAGATATTAACTGTAAGCAGTATT
>Ga0075480_10001357_pt1 | contig 15494 bp, 13 predicted proteins | sample DEB08_DNA_7_FD_81590 | JGI IMG/M metagenome (GOLD analysis project Ga0075480, IMG submission 81590) | Aqueous microbial communities from the Delaware River and Bay under freshwater to marine salinity gradient to study organic matter... | ecosystem: Environmental > Aquatic > Marine > Coastal ... | reverse complement strand
GTAGTACTGATGACGGCGTTACTGATCCAGCTCCAGAGCCAGCACCTGAGCCTGATCCTGCCCCAGAAGAACCAGCTCCAACCCCAGAGCCACCAGCTGAAGAAACACCAAGTAGTACTGATGCATCATGATTTCTAAGTTATGGAAAAACCCCATAGTTCTTGGCCTGATCGCACTTTTGGTGCTGGTCGGTACTGAATCTTTTGGTCTTACGAAGATTGGGGTGACCATTAGGATTAATTCAAGCATTAACGATGGTTTGGTTGGGCATTGGACATTTGATGGTGGGACGGGGATCATAAGTAGTGAGGCTGATTATGTGAGAGATGTGGCGGGGCAAGCGCATGGATCAGGGACATCTGCATTCATCCTAATTGAGGCCAAAGGATTGCAGCCCGGGGTTATTGGTCAAGCGTTTGATCCAAGTACAGCCATTAAATTGGAAAATCGTTCAGAGCTCCAGGTGACAGATCTTACATTTGCAGGTTGGATTAATACGGATGAGACATCGGCGGCCACTTTATTTTCTCAAGGCCCATCAGGGTCTGGAATTGATGGCGGGTATTCAATTGATGTTACTGGTTCATCTAACACAATTAGGCTCACGCTGGAGCTTGCGGCTGGAGATGTTTTCTTTACGAGCAGTTCGAATGCGTGGAACGACAATGAGTGGACCCATATTGCTATTACTTATGAGGACGCAACCGAGGTCCGTATGTTCATTAATGGTGTCGAAGACAGCAACTCTCCTTTCGTGGCATCGGATTCAATTGCTTATGGCTCTAATTGTTCACCTACATTAGGGAATCGTGCTTTTTGGAACGGATCTAGTTGTACGAATAGTTCAAATCTAGATGGTGCTTATGATGATTTGAGAGTCTATAATCGTGTCCTGTCTCAGTCGGAAATACAACGTCTGTATGAATTGGGAGGGACTACACATATTTCTAAAACAATCCAAGTAAATTCACAGCTGCAAAATGGTTTGGTGGGGCACTGGACCTTTGATGGTCCAGACATGGATTACACATCCACTTCGTCTGTCGTGGGTGACCGCATAGGCTCCTATTCTGGGACATCGTATGGTATGGGTGATACCTGGTTAGATCAGTCATTCTCCTATCGTGTTCCCATCACCATTAATTCTGGTCAAGTGTCTTCAACACAATCTAATTTTCCAGTGTACGTTGATCTATCTGACCTACCCTCTGGTTTTTTCTCGAAGGTGCAATCTGATGGTGATGATGTTCGGGTGACTCAAGGTGATGGTCTTACAGAGGTGCCATTTGAGCTGGTTGAGATTAACACAGGAGGCTCAACAGGAGCTCTTCATTTTCGGGCTTCCAGTATTTCTGACGTATCTGATGCCACTTTTTTCCTGTATTACGGAAGCTCTACCGCCTCTGGTTATGCAGCTACAAGTACGTATGGTTCCCAAAACGTTTGGACGAACAGTTATTCAGCTGTATATCATTTGCGGGAAGATTTTTCTTCCGCTTCAACTGCTGTTGATAGCACCGGGAACGGGTATGATTTGACAGTAAATAGTGCACCCACAAATAGTACTGGAAAATTAAGCGGTGACACCCTGCACCTCAATGGTAGTAATGAGTACTTGGATTTTGCTGATGCGAGTAATAATTTAACGGGGCAACCGATAACCGTTTCCTTTTGGTTTGATCCTGATAGCGTTGGCACAAGTCTTGAAGAGGTCGTAAGTAAGGGTTTGGCTGGGGCTGATCGAACACAATATGCTTGGCAGTTTGCGTATAACCGAGCTACTACTGATGATATCCGTTTTGGTACGAGCGATAATTCTGACGCCGCTTTTGTGAACACAAGTTCAGACATTACGAGTTGGGCCATGATCCACGGCACTGTCGATGGCTCTAATCAGGCTGAACTCTTTCATGACGGGGTGTCTATTGGTACTGACTCTACAACTGCTACCCTAAATACTTCACCAGGAGTTACTACGTTTAATGTCGGTCGAGTTCAAAGCGGAACGGGATATTTTGATGGTCTTATTGATGCAATCCGCATTCGTTCTGTTCAGAGTTCTGACGATTGGATTGGGACTGAATATAATAATCAAAATAACCCAGACACTTTCTACACTGTTGGATCTGAAGAATCTACATATATACAGATTCAGCAGCAAATTAGACCTGGCCGCACAGGCCAAGCTGTCTACTTTGATGAGGTTGATGACTACATTGAGGTCCCCTATAGCGCCAACCTAAATCCAAGTGAATTTACTATAGCTGCCTGGGTGTATGTTGATTCGTTTAGTGCCACACAGTCAATTGTAAGTTCCCGATCCATTACTGCTACCGATGAAGGGTACATATTATATATACGTAGTGGTGTGCCTCAGCTTTGGAATGGAAATGGTAGCGGTGCTCCAGCATGGACCAAATTGCTTGGTTCTACTCTTAATACTGGCCAGTGGTACCACATTGTGGCTACCTATGATGGCACAAACCAAAACCTCTATGTTGATGGAGAGCTGGATGCTGGACCACAGGCGGCTGGGCTTGATGTAAACAATGAAAACCCGTTCCGTATTGGAGCGGGGCAAAATGAAGGTGATCCTAATTTCTTTTTCCAGGGAAGAATGGATGATGTTCGGTTATACAATAGGGCACTTTCTGCTGAAGAGGCAAGGAGGTTGTATGGTCTTGGTGCTACTACTCATATTGGGAAAACAATCACTCGTTCAGGTGGCTTAGGTATTTGGAAAGACTTGAAATTATATTGGACCTTTGATGGGCAGAACTTTTTAGCAAACCAGGTTGGCGGAATTGTGGATGCAGTTGGAAGTAATAACGCCACCACCACACTTCTGGGTACCAATACCGATTTCGGGAGAAGAGGGCAAGCCATACGATTAGATGGAACATCTGCCAATGTCACACTCGTAAACTCAAGTGATCTCGATATAGGTACGGGAGACTTCAGTGCGTCACTTTGGGTGCGAGACGTAGAAGATGCAGCAGAAGGTTTGTCGGAGAGTATTGCGGCCTACTGTGCTGCGCCATTTACTTCAACGGTATATGGCTTAGGGGCAGGGGTTGCGTATGCATCGTCTCTTCAAAACACTACGAGTTGTGGGAATAATCCTTATACTGGTCAGAGAGTATTATTCAGTTCCACATCTCATTATATGACCTTTCAGCACGAATCAGTAGGCTTAACAAGTACTGATGTGACTGTTGATATCGATTTCTATCGAGTGTTCGGTAGTGGTGTTCAGGTGCTTGGTGTAGAGTTCTCTAATGACAATAGTTCTTGGACCACATGTGGCACTGCGGCGATTAGTACCGGATCAAATACTATTTCTGTGACATGTAGCGGTGTTACTGCTACTGATTTGTATATTAAAGTCTCTCCTACAAGCTATTCCGGTTCTATTGGTAATTTCATTGAGACCTATGCGATCTCAACAGCCTCAGCTGGTCGTTATTTGATGTCTTCATATAACACAAGTAATGATGCTGGTTGGGAGCTAAGTATTAAAGATGGAAACCTATGTGCATATATTGATGACGGAGGTGGTTTCCCTAGTTCCCCTGATGACTCAGCATGTACCGCATGGAGCTCTTCCACGGCGTCTCAGTGGAAACATGTGGCACTTACGAAGTCGAGCTCGGAGCTCAAACTCTATGTAGATGGTAGTTTGGTCGATACTGATTCCTCTCTGGCAGCTACAGGTTCGTTATCTGGAGGAACACTGCAAACCATTTTGGGTGGTGGTGTAGGAGGAACAACAGATTACATAACAAGCACCTTTGATAACGTTCGATTCTACGACCGAGAATTGTCGGCGAGTGAGATATCAGAACTGTATGAGCGAGGGCTCTAAAAATGCGCTTGCAAAACACAAAGTCCTATAGTATACTCTGCGCACCAGTAACGGGCTGGTATTTTTATTGCATAGATAAACGATATGCCTACAGTAAATCAATTGTGTCGAAAAGGACGAAAGAAAGTTACCAAGAAAGCTAAGGCTGTGGCACTTCGCCGTGGTTTTAATGCATTAAAAAATCGCCCAACATTTTACAATTCTCCATTCAAGCGTGGTGTATGTACTAAGGTGACCACCACCACTCCAAAGAAGCCAAACTCAGCGCTTCGTAAGATTGCTCGTGTTCGCCTATCAAACGGATTTGAAGTAACCGCCTACATTCCAGGTGAAGGTCACAACCTACAAGAACACTCAGTGGTAATGATCCGCGGTGGTCGCGTGAAGGACCTTATTGGAGTTCGTTATACCGTAGTTCGTGGTGTCTTGGATGCACAGGGTGTTTCTGATCGTAAGCAATCACGATCACGATACGGAGCGAAACGACCTAAATAATAATCATACCTATATATAGTATGCGACGGAAACTAAAGAAAAAGAATATCACCCAGCCAGACAGCAAGTACGATTCAGTTCGTGTTTCAAAGCTTATCAACTACATCATGTTGGATGGTAAGAAGGAAGTTGCTCGAAAAGTAGTCTACGGTGCATTTGATGCAATCAAAGAAAAGACTGGCAATGATAGTCCGCTTGAAGTATTTGAAACAGCGTTGAAGAACACTGGCCCTATGATGGAGGTGCGTTCACGACGTGTTGGTGGTGCAAACTACCAGGTGCCACGTGAAGTAAAGCCGGAACGACGTCTGCAGCTATCACTTCGTTGGATCATTGGTGCTGCTCGAGGAAAGTCCGGAACAGACATGTCTGTTCGTCTAGCTGATGAGCTTATTCAGGCTAGTCAGGGTGAGGGTGCTGCTGTTAAGAAGAAAGATGACACTCATCGAATGGCAGAAGCCAACAAGGCATTTGCTCACTTCAGTTGGTAGAAAAAACACATACTCCTTTTACAAAAACCGGCCAAGCCGGTTTTTGTTTTGCTTCAAGTACTAGTGTTTTCATATTCGGTGTGCTAAATTGTTGGCATCTGCACAGCAGTGCCTTTTTTATCTTGGCACGAGCAGGATCTACGATTAGTTATAAGTAACGTTAGATATATGGAACGTAAATATCCACTTAATAGAGTCCGTAATTTCGGAATTATTGCCCACATTGATGCAGGAAAGACTACTACTTCTGAGCGTATTCTTTTCTACACCGGTGTTTCTCATAAGATTGGTGAGGTGCATGATGGTGACGCCACCATGGACTGGATGGAGCAAGAGCAGGAACGAGGTATTACTATTACTTCAGCTGCGACGACTGCATTCTGGAAGCCAAGCTATGATCCTAACAACGAGGATCTATCACACCGATTTAATATTATTGACACCCCAGGTCACGTAGACTTCACAGTTGAGGTTGAGCGTTCCCTGAAGGTGCTTGATGGTGCTGTAACCGTATTCGATGGTGTTGCTGGTGTTGAACCACAGTCTGAGACGGTTTGGCGTCAGGCAGACAAGTACGGTGTTCCACGAATGTGTTTCATTAACAAGCTTGACCGAACCGGTGCGAGCTTTGAGCGTTCATTCAAATCTATCGTAGATCGTCTTACTCCAAATGCATGTCGATTCCAGATCCCATGGGGAGAAGAGGGTGACATGGAAGGTGTTGTTGACCTTATGCGCATGAAAGCATACTCATTCGAAGGAGAGATGGGAAGTGTTGTTACTGAGCATGAGATTCCTGAAAACCTAAAAGCCGACGCTGAAAAGTATCGTGGTGAAATGATTGAGAAGATCGTTGAAAACGACGAAGCAATGATGGAGCGATACTTTGCCGGTGAGGAGCTAAATCTTGAGGAACTTAAGGCAGCCGCTCGAAAGGCAGTGCTTGCTAATGAAATCGTTCCTGTGTTCACAGGAACCGCTCTTAAGAACAAGGGTGTTCAGCTTGTGCTCGACGCTGTGGTTGACTACCTACCTGCTCCAACCGACGTTCCTGCAATTAAGGGGGTGAATCCTAAGACAGAAGAGGAAGAGGATCGTCCTTCAGACGATGCGGCGCCATTTTCAGCGCTTGCCTTTAAGCTTCAGACTGACCCATATGTTGGACAGCTTACTTTCTTCCGAGTGTACTCAGGAACCCTAGAGGCCGGTTCATACGTGTTTAACCCACGAACTGGAAATAAAGAACGTATTGGACGAATTCTTCGTATGCACTCTAACGAGCGAGAAGAAGTGAAACAGGTGTTTGCTGGTGAGATCGCAGCTGCCGTTGGTTTGAAAGAGGTGATGTCTGGTGACACCTTGTGTGCCGAAGATGCGCCAATTCTTCTAGAAGGAATTGATTTCCCAATTCCAGTGGTGTCTCTTAAGATTGAGCCAAAGACAAAAGCTGACCAGGAAAAACTTGGTATGGCACTATCTCGTCTTTCAAGTGAAGACCCATCATTTAAGGTTTCAACTGACGAAGAAACCCTTGATACTATTATCTCTGGTATGGGTGAGCTTCATCTTGAGATTATGGTTGACCGTATGAAGCGAGAATTCAACGTTGAAGCTAATGTTGGACAGCCACAAGTGGCCTACAAGGAAACCATTAACGGTAACGCTGAGGTTGAGAATAAGTACGTGAAGCAGTCTGGTGGTCGTGGTCAGTATGGTCATGTGAAAATGCGATTGGCACCAATGGATCGCTCAGTAGATGAGAAAGATCTTGCCAAGAACGTATCACGCGATGGGGATCTTGAATTCATCAATAGCATTAAGGGAGGTGTTATTCCTCAAGAATACATTCCAGCTGTTCAGAAGGGTGTCAAGGAGGCCATGAGCCGTGGTGTTATCGCTGGGTACCCAGTGGTGGATGTTTCAGTTGATCTTTTTGATGGTAGTTATCACGAAGTTGACTCAAGCGAAGTTGCCTTTAAGGTAGCTGCATCGCAAGCATTCCAGGAAGCCGCTCGACGCGCAACTCCAGTTCTGCTTGAGCCTATGATGAAAGTTGAGGTAACCGTTCCTGATGAATTCGTTGGTGATATCACCGGTGACCTATCTTCAAAGCGAGGATTGATTGAAGGAACTGAACAGCAGGGTATGGTTCAGGCTATTCGCGCCACCGTACCATTGTCTGAAATGTTCGGTTACATGAACAAGCTTCGTTCGATGACCTCTGGTCGTGGAACCTTCACGATGGAGTTTGAACGCTACGATGTCGTTCCGCAGAATGTTGCAGACGAAATCATTAAGAAGCGATCATAATCTAACGTACATTGATTAACAAAAAACCCGGGCAACCGGGTTTTTTGTTGACACAAAAGCTTGCAAATTGTCTTATTTTGTTTAGGTTTAAGGTAGAACCTTTTAAATAGAAGATATGATACATCTACTTTTTGTCATCATGGTGATGACTTCATTACGATTGAGTGGGCAGTGTGAGAAGGCTAATGTCTCATATCTCCCCGCTTATACCTATATGCCATATGGTTTTACCTACGGCAGTCAGGGCAATATCCTGAACATAGGGACTGCTACGGGGTATGACACTGCTCACAGTGTCATCAGTCGCTCCGGGGATACACTCTGGAGCATTAATGGAGGATTAAACATTGCGGCTGCGGGCAACCGTGTCTTACAGTCGCGTCCAGGCTCCTTGTTTTTTAAAGAAGGGAGTTCTTCGACGCGGTATCCCGCTTCGTCACTGACTCCAGTTGCAATTCCGATGGAGGATCGATTTCTTGTTGCTGATACAGTTTGGTCTTTGGTTGGAAGTGATGGTATCGATACGATCCTCTTTGACTCAGTTGCACCACGTGCATATGGCTTGCATGCTGCAGGGAATCATGTGGTGACTTGGCGTAATCAGCAAGCTCATCTTGTTTGGTTTGACCCGGCGGGTGGTGTTGCCTCAAATTTACACAGCGTGATCTTGCCTGGCAGAAAGATTCATCACTGTCATGTGGCCAGTAATGGTCAATGGTATGTTTTGAGCGATAGCTCAGTGCGCGTCCAGAATCGTGACGGTTTTTTGATGACAGTTGGCACGCACGTAAAATTGCATGTGTTTCAAGGAGATTCCTTAATCAAGGTGCGCAATATTGAATCGTGCGATCTATTGATGCATCCTGCAGCCCAGTTTGCGATCATGAGGAGCGACAAGGGGTATCTTGAGATTATCCTTATGTTTCGTGTATACAGCGAGGTCTGGGGTAATGCGATGGCTGTCTGGTCTGAGAAAGAGCCTCTTTTGAGAGAAATTTCACCAGGGGGGCACAGCTTGATGCCACTTCAGTGGGTCGGAGATACGCTGGTATATCGTCTCGACGCTGCACCTAGACCCTCAAGTTCATTTATCATGAGCTTGGTGATCCATGAGGGTCCAGCGTTTATTGGTGTACCAACCGGTGTTGCTGATAATCCATATCTACCTACCAGGCACTTGCTAGGCAAATATTATGGTGACCTGCTGGGTAGGAAATACAACAAGAGACCCAAAAAATCTGGTTTCTTTTATCGAGTCGACCTGTTAAGGCGGGGAGGTGTGGAGACCAGAAAATTTTTTCAAATAAGATAGAGTGAAAAGGAGCATAACCTGCTCCTTTTTTGTTTGACACTGTCATCAGCCCAAGGTATCATGCCGGTAACCGCAGGCTTCGCGTAGTTTTTCTTTTTGCCAGGAACTTGCAGTTCCGCATCTGGCAAAGGGGAAAACACGTTGGGTTTATTGGTTTATTTAGTAATTATTAATGCGAGACTACTATGTCAGATTCATTTGATCGCAGTAAGCCGCACGTAAACGTAGGTACCATTGGTCACGTTGACCACGGTAAAACTACGCTTACTGCTGGTATTCTGAACACTCTTCACCTTAAGGGTGGAGACTACGGTGCGAGCATCAAAGCTGTCGACCAGATCGACAACGCACCAGAAGAAAAGGCACGTGGAATTACGATCGCCCTTTCTCACAACGAGTACTGGACTCCGAACCGCCACTATGCGCACATCGATGCTCCAGGACACGCCGACTACATTAAAAACATGATTACTGGTGCTGCCCAGATGGATGGTGCGGTAATCGTGGTGGCAGCTACCGATGGTGCTATGCCACAAACTCGTGAACACATTCTTCTTGCGAAGCAGGTTGGTGTTCCAAAAATCATCGTCTTCTTGAACAAGTGTGACATGGTTGACGATCAGGACATGATCGAATTGGTGGAAGAGGAAATGCGTGAGCTTCTCGACCAGTACGGATTCGATGGTGCAAACGCTCCAGTGATTAAGGGTTCTGCTCTTAAGGCTGTTGAGTCATCATCAATCGACGACGAATGGTCACAGAAGGTTATGGAACTTGTACAGGCTATGGATGACTACATCCCAACTCCTGAGCGAGATACTGACAAGCCATTCCTTATGCCAGTTGAAGATATCTTCTCAATCGAAGGTCGCGGAACTGTTGCTACCGGTAAGATCGAGCGCGGTATCGTGAAGGTTGGTGAAGAAATCGAAATCGTTGGTATTCACGACACAACCAAGACCACTGTTACCGGTGTTGAAATGTTCAACAAGTCACTTGACCAGGGTATGGCAGGTGATAACGCAGGTATTCTTCTTCGTGGTACGAAGAAAGAAGACATTCACCGTGGACAGGTTTTGGCAGTGCCAGGATCAGTTACTCCACACACTGAATTTGAATGTGAAGTATACGTATTGAAGAAAGAGGAAGGTGGACGCCACACTCCATTCTTCAACGGATACAAGCCACAGTTCTACGTTCGAACTACGGACGTTACTGGAGAGGTTACTCTTCCAGAAGGAACTGAAATGGTGATGCCGGGTGACACCGTGAACGTGAAGGTTAAACTTCATGTACCAATTGCCCTCGAAGAACAACAGCGATTCGCTGTTCGTGAAGGAGGACGAACTGTTGGTGCTGGTGTTGTTACCAAGGTTATTGCGTAACCTTACACCCTCTTTGAACACTCAAGATTTTCTTGAGTGTTCGCTAGAGGGCGATAAGCCTTCAAATTAACAGACTTCGGCTCTAGGATATGCCATTTCTCAACAGAATCACTCTGAGAAATGCGTAATAGCCGTAAAATACTAGTTCACAATATATATGGCAGATACTAATGCTAAAACTGAAGTTAAACTTCGAATTCGCATTCGAGCATACGAAAATAAAGTGCTTGATGCATCAGTGAAACAGATTATGGATACTGCGTATCGTTATGATGCAAAGGTTCGTGGCCCTGTTCCACTTCCAAATGAGATTAAAAAGTACACCGTTAACCGTTCTTCATTCGTATACAAGGATGCACGAGAACAGTTTGAGATTCGTGTGCACAAGCGTCTGATCGACATCATTAACCCAGCACCAAAGGTGATTGAAGCACTCACAAATATGGAGATGCCTTCAGGGGTTGAAATTGATGTGAAGATGTTGTAATGTAAGAGCCGCTTATTATTAGACTTACGTTGCAGTGAAAACTGTAACCAATGAGCACATGAAATTTACACTTGGTGAAAAACAAGGCATGACTCAGTTCTTCGCAGAAGACGGTCGCGTACACCCAGCCACGATGATTGCATCTGGTCCGGTTACTGTGGTTGGTCTTATGACTGAAGACAAGCAGGGGTACAATGCCGTACAGGTAGGATTTGGTTCTCAGAAAGAGAATCGTATTAAGAAAGCACAGCGTGGACAATTTGGACAGTACGGAAACTTTCGTTACGTAACTGAATTTCGAATTGCTGATCCAAGCCAGTTTGAACTCGGTCAAGTAATTGACTTAGCTGGTCTCTTCGAGGCAGGTGAAAAAGTTCAAGTGAGCGGGGTAAGTAAGGGTAAAGGATTCCAGGGTGTCGTGAAGCGTCACGGTTTTGCCGGTGGACGTCGAACTCACGGACAGAAGCACTCTGAGCGTGAACCTGGATCAATTGGTTCAACTGGGCCACAGCGCGTGTTTAAGGGAACTAAGATGGCCGGACGTATGGGTAGCGATCGCGTTACCGTCAAAGGTTTGAAGGTTCTTATGGTCGAAGGAAACACATTACTCGTGAAGGGAGCAGTGCCTGGTCGGCGCGGAACGCTCTTGGAAATCGTAGCTAAGTAATTGTCGTATGGAAACTGTAACTGTAAAGCTGCATAATCAACAAGGAGCATCTGCGGGAGACGCTAAAGTTTCAGCTCATGTATTTGGGCAGGAACTTAAGCGGGATCTTGTGCATCAGGTAATGCTTGCAATGCGAGCAAACCGACGCATTTCAACTGCAGACGTAAAAGACCGAAGCGAAGTACGTGGTGGTGGTAAAAAGCCATGGCGTCAGAAGGGTACTGGTCGTGCCCGGCACGGTTCACGTCGATCACCAATTTGGATTGGTGGAGGTGTTACTCATGGACCAACCAGTGAGAAAGATTACTCACAGAAGGTGAACAAAAAGATGAGGGCTCGAGCATTATTTTCAGCACTCTCAGAAAAAGTTCGCAATAATCAGGTAATCTTCCTTGATTCACTTACCATTAAAGATGGTAAGACTAAGAATGCACAAGATGTACTTACTGCATTGGCTGGTATTGAAGGTTTTGAAACACTCAACACTCTCAAAAACAAGCGTAACGTATTTATCGCACTGGAAGAAAAGAATCCAGAGCTAGAACGAAGTCTTAACAACCTGCCACACGTGCAGTTTGATGAGCTTCGAAATATTAATGTTCTTGATGTGCTGGATCACCGGTACATGATCATTGTGAATCCTGAAGCTGCAAGCGCAATGCTTGAAAAGCGTGGAAAGGTATCACGAAACCCATTACCAGCTGAGGCTCCGGCCGCATAACATAAAGTTTTATGGCACTCCTAAAGAAAGACAAAAAGAAAGAAGAGGTAAAGTCGGACGCTCCAGTTGTTGCTACCAGTAACGGCCTGGATTGGGTACTCCTGAAACCTCGTATCACTGAAAAGTCTGCACTCCAGATGGAGAAGAATCAGTACACGTTTGATGTTCATAAGAATGCAAACAAGTCACAGGTGAAGCAGGCGGTAGCGAAAGCGTATAACGTAAATCCTGTGAAGGTAAACATCATTATCCGTGACACACGCATGACGCGTCGTCGTGGAAAGAAGGTGATGGATCGAGGATATAAGAAGGCAATTGTAACTCTTCCAAAGAACGAAACGATTGAAATCGTATAAACATTAAGTAACTATGGTGGCTCGCCGATACTGAGTAGAAACGTATGAAGAAACATAAACCAACATCAGCAGGACGTCGCGATATGACAACGGTTACTTACCGAGGCGTTTTGACTGCAAGCAAACCTAAGAAATCTCTTACCAAGGGAATGAAGCGTAATGCTGGTCGTAACAATCAGGGACGTATCACAACTCGTCACCAGGGTTCTGGAAACAAGCGACGATACCGTCAGATTGATTTTAAGTATTTTGATAAGGCTGGTGTACCAGCCAAGATCGAAACAGTTGAGTACGATCCAAACCGTAGCGCATTCATCTCTCTCGTATGTTACCGCGATGGTGAACGACGATACATCGTTACTCCAAAGGGTGTATCTGTTGGTGACGAATTCTTGGTGTCTGCTGAGAATAAAGATATGAAGATTGGTAACCGAACCATTTTGAAGAATATTCCTGTTGGTACCTTTGTTCACAATGTTGAACTAAAGCCAAACGGAGGAGCAAAAATGGCTCGATCTGCTGGATCATATGTGCAGGTTTCTGCGCATGATGAAGGGCAGACCAGTCTTAAGCTTGGTTCTGGTGAGGTGCGAAAAGTATCTGACCAGTGTTGGGCAACGGTTGGTGAAGTTTCCAATAGCGAATACAAATTGGTTCGCATTGGTAAAGCTGGTCGTAGCCGATGGCTAGGACGACGCCCAACTGTTCGTGGTTCTGCCATGAACCCAGTTGATCACCCGCTTGGTGGTGGAGAAGGTCGACAGGGAGCAGGTATGGCTCGCGTGAAGAACAAATGGGGTAAAGGAGTTCGTGGTGTTCGTACCCGACGCCCAAAGAAATACTCAAACCCATTCATTGTCTCACGACGAAAAGGAAAGCGCTAAGACGTATCCAAATCTATTTTTACACAAACCCCGCGATTGCGGGGTTTGTTGGTATACTGCTTTGGTATGCAAGACCCGAGGAAATACAATATTGACTATCCTTGGGTGCAATTTCTAAGAGACTCCTTTTCGTATCTTGGTGTAAAGAAGTGGCAGTATGTTGGGGGTGTTAGCCTCGGTGTGTTTGCTGAGCTTGCTTGGCTCTATTTTCCTGTTGGGATGGGGCAGGTGGTTGATTTTTTGGCAGAGTATTCTGCTGGCGAGTCTGTTCAACCTCTCATCCTGATCGGAATCCTCTTGACGCTTTCTATGCTGGCAAGACATGTTGGTTGGCCTGTTGCTAAGTGGCTCAGTTATCGAGCCGGGGAGTATGCCGCCAACAAGGCAATTGTGGCTGGGTACAAGAAGCTATTTCGTCTTGGGGGTGAATGGCATGCTGCCGAGAATTCAGGAAATAAGGTAAAGCGTGTCGACCGAGGTGCGACGAGTATTGCGAAGCTTCACCGCTTCGTGGCGACTTCGGTCGTAACCGTGCTTGTAGCGCTCCCTGGGGCACTTATTATTGTGGGCTCAAGTGATATCTGGCTGGCAGTGGTTCTTATGGTGTTTGCGGTTGTGTATACGCTTCTTACGCGAAGGTTTATCACTAAAGGGGCTCGATACTCTCATGCGGTGAGCCAAGAAGATGAAAAGGTGAGTGGGCTTGCGTTTGAGACCGTTAACAACATCAGAACGGTGCAAACGGGTTCTCTGTGGCAACGCCTTGAGACAAAGCTCGAGTCTTCAGTGAAAGACATGCAAGGGTTTATCTTTAAGCGAATTCGAGCCTTTCAGATCGGTGCCATGCCGGCGCTTTTGTTTGCTGACCTCTCTCGTGTCGGGCTCCTTGGTTATGTGTCATATGGTGTGATCCAGGGTCGCTTTGATGTCGGTCTTTTTGTGGTGGTAATTTCCATGTTCCACCATGTATGGCACGCTACTGCTCAGTTAACGGAGTTAACGCGTGAGATTCTTGTGACCAGGTATGGTGTATATCGTTTGAAAGAGGTTATGCTTGCCGAGGATTATCTTGTTGATCAGTCGACTGCTGTGTCATTTCCTAAAGATTGGAACGAGCTTCAGCTTAAGAATGTTTCCTTCGTGTATGAAGATGGTCAAAAGACACTAACCAATATCAATTTCTCAGTTCAGCGCGGAGAAAAAATAGGTCTTGTTGGTTTATCTGGTGCTGGAAAATCAACGCTATTTAAATTGTTAACACGAGAACGTGTTCCTACGAAAGGAGACATTATGGTCGATGGTTTATCGATTCAAGATATTCAATTCAGGAGCTATTTCGATACGATCGGAGTTATGCTGCAAGACACGGAACTCTTCAGTTTTTCCCTTAAAGAGAACGTAACATTGGCTACTAAGCGAACTAACGTAAAGCGTTTTAATCATGCGTTAAAAATTGCACATGTTAATGATTTTCTCCATAAGCTGCCAGACGGTGTACATACAAAAATTGGTGAAAAAGGCTTCAAGTTGTCCGGGGGAGAGAAGCAACGAGTTGGAATCGCGCGAGCGGTATATCATGCTCCAGAGATACTATTTTTTGATGAGGCAACATCTCACTTGGATGTTGAGTCTGAGAAGAAGATTCAAAATGCCTTGAGTAAGGTGTTTGAGAACACTACAGCTGTGGTGATTGCTCACAGGCTGAGTACGATTAAAGAAATGGATCGTATCCTTGTGATGCACAAGGGAAAGATTGTTGAAGAAGGTTCGTTTGACGTATTAATGAGGCAGGAGGGGCGTTTTTATAAGCTCTGGGAGCAGCAGAAGCTTTAGTCTTGAACAGACTCCCACATTGTCTTGAGTACCGCTTCTGCGTCTTTATATTCAGATGCCCACATGTACACTGATCCAGCAAAGTGTTTTGCTTTTCTGTCTACATCGTATGAAAGGTTATTTTCGTCTCGAAACTCCATTTCTGTTCGAATGGCATAGAGCTCTTCAAAAATCCGGTGCTGTCTTGAGGTTAGGTATTGTAACGCATACCCAGCACTTCTATTTTTATATCGTTCATAGTGGGTGAATTCATGATAGAGAACGGCAATGGTATTCAGATCGGGTTGACCTGATTGAATGTCTTTAAACATGGCATGGGGGATGTAGATAAAAGGAGATATGGGGGTTAGTGTGCTCGCGATCTCACTGTGTAAGAAGGGTATATATTTCCAGCTATCTGGTGTTTTTTTAATCCGTTCTGGGTCTATAGACACGGGGACTTCTTGAAATATTTGCAACAGCTCCTCACCATAAAGTTTTGCCAGTTGATGCATGGGGCCTTGCTTGTATTGCAGTGCTTGCAAGGATATACTAAGAACAAATAAAAAGACGATAGTTTTCATAATAGACCTCTTTCAAAAGTCGGTATAATAGATGTATGAAATACACCAAACTAAAAGAGCTCAAAGCTTCTGACTTCAAGAGAAGAACAGGGGTACAAAAGAAAACGTTTAACAAAATGGTGGAT
>Ga0075480_10001355_pt1 | contig 15525 bp, 16 predicted proteins | sample DEB08_DNA_7_FD_81590 | JGI IMG/M metagenome (GOLD analysis project Ga0075480, IMG submission 81590) | Aqueous microbial communities from the Delaware River and Bay under freshwater to marine salinity gradient to study organic matter... | ecosystem: Environmental > Aquatic > Marine > Coastal ... | reverse complement strand
TAGTAATAACTGCCATTTTCTATTATCCTGTTGTAGTTCCATTGTTGGCTACAATTACCCATTTACTTACTGAGGTGTTCCAAATCAACTGGCAACCATCACCTTCACCAAAGGCAATAAAACCGCCGCCTGAGTCTACACCCAAAATATTTGTTGACCCACCTGATGGTGTCAGTCTTGTTTCACCCGCACCCACATTGATAAATGAATGCCACTCACCCTGTGCCGTTCCATTAGCAATCGTTGGTGAGATGAGTGAACCAGAGTTGAACACAGTGAGAGGTTCGTTTAGATTTACTGCCGTAGATGTTGTCACATCTGATGCTTTTTCTAGAATTAATTTACTCTCAAAACTTACACCACCTGTTCCTTTACCCGTAATCTCAAGGGTGATGTTTGTGTCATCACCCGTTGCAGCGATAGAAGGATTGTTACCAGTCGCAGCCGTGGTAATACCGATGTGGTTGACTGCACTTGAAACATTGGTGAATGCAATATACTCGTTAGACGAACTATCGAGCAAGAGAGAACCATTTGCAAGACCAGTCAGGTTTGGATTGCTTACGGTCAAACCGTCAATGGTTTTGTTCGTAAGCGTCTGTGTGTGGTTCGCGAACACAAAAGTATCATTATCCGTTAGAAGTGGTAATGTTACATTTCGGTCTGCGGCAAGTTCACTCACAGCAAATACATACTGATGGTCTGCACTTGTATCATTGATTTGTGGTGTTGTAATGACAGGGCTTGTCAGAGTCTTGTTGGTCAGTGTTTGTGTTGTTGTTGTCAAAACAAAGTTGTCACCAGTCGTGCCAGCAACAGGAATATTAACAATCACATCCGCAGATGGGTCACCGTCTAGTTTCAGTTTTACTTCAAAGTCATCGGCAGTTGCACCCTCAAACAGAATACCGTCTGAGTCAAAAGATACCTGACTCGTTCCCGAATCACCACCAACGATAGTATAGAGTTCCGTGAAGTTTTCATTAATCTTCTGGGCAGCAGTGCGGAGGGTATCACCCGTCCCGTCATTTGCTGTCGTGCCTCTATTAATAGTCTGTTTTGTCATTTCTAAACCCTAAATGTTTCTTCTATTTATAACACTTTATCAATCAAGATGACCAAGATTTAACAAATATTGGTCGGAATCACTACTATAGAAGACATGTCTGTCTTGGTCAAACGTCTCGAATACGAAGGCGTTTGACATATCCATACCGTTTGTTCCCACCTCGTCAGAGTCATCCATAGTTGGTGAGGTTGCAAGTTGAGCCTCACGAAGGTCACTGTATTGGTTATTAATTTTCTCAATCTCAAGGATAGAGAAGTCTTCCAGTCTAATTTCTGGATTAAGTCTACTTAGTATACCAGCAGAGTCGGCATTGAAGTCATCAACCAATGCGGTCAAGTCTGTCGTAGAGGCATCACCAAATGATGCTTCAGAGTTAACGGCGATTGGTGGAGGTGGTTGAATTACAACATTTGGTGCAATGATAGTGTCTGTTACATCACTAATAATCTGCACTTCCGAACCAATGAACATACCCGCAGGGTGAACGAACAACTTGTATGGTTCTCTCCATTCATTGAACGAGATGTCTGATTTAATCAGAATAGCAAACTTTTGATATAATTTATTATCGGTCAGAAACTTTCTAGAGTCAAATCCAATCTGAGAACTAGCTTCACCGACATTAAAGACTTGTTCTTTGGTGTAAATAATATCTGGGTCAATTGAAAAGAATGTTCTAAAGAACTGTTGAATAGAGAACTTTGTTCCCTTTGAACGATACAGTGTGTTAGAATATTTTGCAGCAGCACGTTTATCTGAGAACCCTTCAAAGTATGATTGACCCAACAGAAGTTCGTCCTCGATATAAGAAAGAAGTTCTATGTCAGTCTGTGTGATGTCCCTACTATAGAACAGGTCATTAATCAACTTAGTCGGAGAGGACTCATCATCTTCGTAGTGATAATACTCATCAAGGAGTGTGATAAGTTTCGGATACTCTGTGCGAAAGAACTCAGGTAAAACCTTTTCAATGGCACTTTCAGGAAAGGCAATCTCTCTCCTGTTCAGGTCTGTCAGAGTATCGTCTTTTTTATGTCCCATTAGTTGGTAACTCCAGGCTCAACATCTACGATACGAACAAAGGAACGACTCTCATCATATTCAACGATATCTTGTCTGAATGGTGTCAACACACTCTGGTTGGCTGGTATTGCATTCAGTTTGATAAACGAAGCGGCCGCAGAGATTTCATCAATTTGTAGTCCGACAATTCTTACTACATCACCATCGTAATCACCAACATTATCTATGATGACTTCTGTGTCATCAAGGTTGAAGACTTCAAGTTTATTAGAACCTAATCTGTTTCTTAAAATACAGTTTTTGTTTCTAAACTTGAACCCAGTTGATTGAATGATATAATTTTCATCATCTGGTGAAGCGATACCGCCCGCATAACGTAGAGTGTGTGCCTGAACCGCAGTGAGGGTCGGTGTAAATCTGCGTTGCATCTTTACATTCATACGAGATGACAGAATAGAAGGACTGTTTGCATCAATCAGTGTCAATAGGTTTGAACGTCTGAATGACTGGTCAAACTTACCTGTATTGTTAGTGAAGTAATCGCGCACTACAGTTTGAATATTATCGGTGACGGTATTGCGTGAGAGTGTGGTCAAGTTCTGATTGAACTGAAAAAATATTTCTGTCTCAATAAAGGTTTTAATGGGGTCAGAGAACTTCAGATTAAATGATGCAACAGACAGTTGTTCTGAGAGGTCAATGATTGCTTGTTTGGTAGACGCTTCAGTTGCAGCACCGATATTATCATTGAATAATACAGACATAAAGATTGTTCCATATTCTGGTTCAAGGGCATCTTCCCCACCAAAGGACTTGATATCTTTGATGAGTGTTGAGAAGTTTTTGAGAACCAGTGCCGAGTAATCCACAGCCGTGACCATTCTGTTCTGTGACGCATACTGGAATGGGGCATTTTGACGAATTGACTCAACTGTCTCTTTGTCTCCACCACCTACAGCTTTTGCAACTGTTGATACGGTAACATCATATCCTGTTCCACTGACAGTCACTTGACTTTGTGGTTCAAAGACATTTGCGGTATCTGCATCAAAACCATTCACTGCCAGATAATTGACAGTGACCTTACTACCTTCGGTAGGAGCAGTTCCCAGTGTTGCACCGTTACCAAAGGACAACTCAAACAATCCATTTGGAGTCTCTTTCAAAATATACAGTGTCGAATTGGCGTTGATTGTTGTTGCTTCTGACAAATTCTTATATGTGATAAAACTGGCGGACGAAGGTGACTCGTATACACGAACCACAGCAGTCTCAATATCAAGTAGTTCGTCAGGAATTACATATACAGCATTCTCTTCTGACTTACTTGCGAGGAATGTTTTTACTCGTGAAGTTCCCTCAAAGATATCGATGTCTTCTGAACCTGTCGAGGTTTTGAATTCGTAGACGCCCGCGCCATCGTCTGTCGCAGTGAGGTCTACTTGTGTTTGGAAAACATAATCCGTGTCATCAACCGTTGCATTGAACTTGAACCCCGTAGGAATTTGTATTATGGCTGGGCGACCAGATACACCACTCAGGTTCATTGACAAATTCACGATGGCCTTCGAAGATGTCTTAGAGTCTGGAATGTAACCGATACCCTCTGCAAGGGAGACAAGAGAACTACGCAGTTGTGCAGTTCCCAGAAACGATTCGTTCAACGCAAAGTTTGCGGTCAGTGCGTTGTAATGTGTGTTGTATGCGAGAACATCTAGGATATTCGAAAGACCCGATGCCTCGAAGTTATAGTCAGCAAACTCAGGTTTATCGGCAAGAAATGTTTTTAGATTATTCTTGATTGCCGTAAAATCTAGTGCTGTTGATTTTATTGTTGTTGCCATCTTATCTCAACCTTGAAAGTCTAGTTGTAAATTCAACTTGCTCTTCTGTGTTTACTACCTTAAATTTTACTGTGACATTGAGAACATGATTGTCTGGGTATAAATCTACCACGACATCCAAGACCTCTGCTCTTGGTTCGTATGCTTCAATGTTGTCTATAATATTATCTCTCAGAATAGAAGAACCATCTCTATCCGCTAACTCAAAGAGTTGACCCCGTATATCTCCACCGAAGAATGGGTCAAATGGTTTCTCAAGAAGGTTTGTCATGACGAGCGTCTTGATTGCTTGCTTTACCGCAGCCGCATCCTTCTTCTTAAAAATCTCTCCGCTTGTAGGTTTTGCCTGAAATGTCAGGTCAATATCGATATATTCCTTTACACGACTACTCGTTACCGATGCCGTGTTAAGGTCTGTATCTTCCTGTGCGAATGCTCTTCTAGTTGCCATGTCTCTATTTATAAGACTTTTTCACGGATTTCGATAAGTTCATCTGAACTCATCAAACTATTATTGAAATAAGTCTCTACTTTCTTACTAAATGATACATCGAAACTAGACGGAACAGTTGGAAACTCCAATCCAATCTGACCAGTCAGACTTTCGTCTGGATTATAATTATCATAGTCCAAATACAAAGCACCGAAGTTGATATAATCTTTCCAGTATTCTGCAACATCAAAGGTCTTCTCGAAGTCAATCTTTCCGTCCTGCCCAATAACTTGATAATATACCAAACGACCATCTGACTTCTTACTCATGGTCTCATCATTCAGGTCAGGTGTCTGTAAATCATAGATGCCTTCGGACACAATCAGTCTCACATCGTTGAAGTGAGTTGTATTACCATTGATTGTTCTCATGGCCTCTGCCTGTAGATACAGGTTTCTCGCAATCTGTTTGCGTTCTGATATAGTCGCAACGTGATTAAATGGTGTGCGGTCACCATATGCACCCAGAAACTTTGACATCGTAATGCCAGGCGCAAGGGTAGTCGCAGAGGTAATCTCCGACTGGAGTTCTGGATTGTAGGTTGGGTCAACTAGAATAATCATGGTGTAAATCTCTTACCTCTGTTCTCAAGTGCATTACCGATTGGTTCATATCCAAACCTTGACGAAGGTGTCTTCTTAGAGGTTCTACCAATTGATGGTGGTGTCTTACTTTTATACTTTGGATTCAGTCTGTCTTCTGATACGAGGACACCACCAATTGCATTGATGTTCGCACTGTTTCTAAATGCAGACCTAATCTCTTGGGTCGTAGGAATCTTGGCGAATACATCTTTATAGTTATCGGTCAATAGTATCTTCAGTTTCAACAGGTCATCAGCATCGACCACAACTGTCTGAATTGCAAACGAACCTGTCGTTCCGTGTTTGACAACCTTGTCGATAGTGATTTGTGCCTGACCACTGATACTTGCCTGTGTCTTGGTCGCGGCGCTATGTGTAGTTCCAACCGTAGAACCAGATGTTAGAGCCTCACCATATGATTGTGAATGTGCAAGGTCTGCTACTTCAGCAAATCCTGCAACGTTGGCATTATATGACTCAACCGCCTCATCTGCAATACCCTTGAATGTCCCGTGATAAATCGCACCAGAGTTTTCTGCGGTTGCACCAGATGGGCCTTGATATACTCGTCCAGTAAAGTCAACCTGTTCACCACCGATAGAACCTTTCTGACCAAACACGGATACATTGTTGACACCTGTCAGGTTAGATACCTTAGATGTGACTGCAAACTGTTCTTTACCAGATATAAAGATGTTCTGTTCAGATGCAATATCAATATCGCCCTCAACCACATTCTGTTGATTGCCCTTGACAACCTGATTATTATCTGCTAACATGACATCGGTATGTGTTCCGATGGTCTTGTTTGTCTTTGTTCCTTTGGTCGTATACTGAGAGTTCTCTGTAACAGTCGTGCGGTGGTTCTGTTCAATCTGTTCTACCAGATTACCAGCCACATTGACATTGAAGTTGCCACCAACATCTATATTGTAGTCACCCGATACCTTCATGTTCAGGTTACCGTGATATACAAGGTTACCATTACCCTCGATGATGACAGTCTGGTCACCACCCGTAACTTCAACCTTATTGTTCAATGCAGAGATGACTACTGAACCATCTGCTCTCATCTCTACACCCGCACCCTTACGGTGACGCAGGAGAACTCGTTCCCCGCCTGGCGTATCGTCAAGTTCGATGACATGACCCGATGCAGTTTCCTGCACTTGGTTACAAGGATATTGTGATGGTCTCTGTGGTGCAATGTTCAGAGGAACACCGAAGTCACCACCACCAGCATACAGATTGTTTACCTTTGTCCCTCGTGCTGCCTTGTTGATTGACACATCATAGTTGTAATCTCTCTTAGGTAACGCACCCGTAGGGTCTTGCATACCATCGATAGGAACACCCAGAGTCTCCTCTTGTCCTGCCCCTAGCTTTGCTACACGAAGTTCAAACTTATCTTTTTTCGTAGTCATGATATTTCCGAAGGTTTAAGTGGCCCTGTGTTCAACGGGTCAGTTGTCTTATTTGTTTTTCTGAAGATTGACTCCACATAATCAGGCACATCAAAGTATGGGTCAAGTTCTGCAATGTCCACATCGTTGTGACCAAACACTTGGCCGCCTGGAAACTTACGATAGAACGACTCAAGGAATTGTTCCAGTGTTGTGAACTGTGCGCGAGTGAACGAGTGTGGAGAACGAGAAGGGTTCTCCTGACCAGATGCAGCAGCCAATCCACCGACCATTACAATACCGATAGAGAAATCATTGTGGTCATTGACAGGTGCATGTTCGCCCTTACGATTGACAGGTCTACCTCTCTGCAAACTACCATCTCTGCGAATGACATAGTGAAACCCGATACCATCATGTCCCAGTTTGTTATGAATGTCATTTATCTCTGGTGACCCGATATTCTTATTAGAATAAGTTTCCGTGGCATGGACAATAACTTCTGTTACATCTCTTCTGACTGTAGAGAACTCTGCGTCCAGTTCCTCAACCGAAGCTACAAAGGTAAATACATCTTGAGGCGTTTTACTACCATTCCATCTGTTCGCAGTTGATGTCAGAGGTGTTGGCGTGTCAAACAAACTTGCATCAACAACAACCGAACCAGATATTGTAGTGTCAAGGTTATCAAGAGACTTATTAACCGAATTGATTTCATTAATCAAATCCTGAACCTCTGCATCGGGAACACCCGTCTCTTTACCCTTCTTAGTCACATCATCTACGAGTTCTTGGGTGGATGTTGCTTTACTATCTGTCGTAAGATTCTTTGCTCTGTCCGTAACATTCTCAGACTTGTTTACGACTGTGTTGATTACTTCTGTTTTTTGTCTTGGGTCTTTAGACGATACTTTACCTAATAGTTGTTTGACTTCTTCATCACTCAAAGAGATACCACCCGCAGTGATATTTCTCAGGTATGCTCTAGAGTCACCTGTGATAGACTCTGTAACATTTTGTAAAAAACCACCAAGTCCTCTATCAACCGAAACGGATATGTCATTAAAGAAGTCAGATACACCCGTCTCGAATTTATTGACTGCCGATGTTACATCATTGAAAACTTTTTTACCCAGTGCAGTAACACTACCAATGGTGGTCAGTGAATTCTTTGGTTTTGTTACCTCTGCATTCAATCCACCAATACCTGTTTCGTTTGATACAACATCTTTTGCATCGGCAGCGACACCACTCAGTGACGATACAGGTGTCATCTTTTTCACGGAATCCTTGAGGTCTCCGAACTTTGGTGACTGAGATGTGGCAGCCGAACCACCAATATCACTAGTAAAGGAGTCAACCTCACCCTTCGTTTTAGACGCAAGTGACTGTGCTTTCTTGGTTGCACTTTCAACACCAGCAGGGCCACCTTGACCAATCGCAAGAATACCACTCTTTGGTTTCGTGTTTGATGAGAATCCAGACAATGTATTTGCGTCACTACTTGGAGTCGCGAGTCCACTCACTCCGACAGCATCAGTTATTTTTCCGACAGACGCATCTAACACTTCGTTGGGTGTGATACTCTCTTTACCAAGGCTTTTTACACCACCAAGTATTTCACCATCTACGTTACCAACCTTAGTCGAGAACTTAGCGAAAGTTTCTTCGGCGACTTCTGTTCCTAAGTCTACAGGTTTTACTTCTCGTCTTGAGAGAGCGTTAAGTTTTGATTCTAAGTCTAATTTCTTCAGTGCCATTATGTTATCCTCTCAACCAACTCTCTTGCGATTCGTTCCGCCGCTTTGATTGTGGTCGCATCAGGTTTCTTGAGATAGTATTTACAGAAGATACTACACGTTCCCTTGTCACCTTCAAGTTTATCGGACTGGAGAAGTCTGATGTTCGCTGCACTTTGTGTTCCTCTCAACTCATATGCGATGAATGAGTTCTGTGTGAAGAAAGTTTTATAGTCGTTAGAGAACGCTTTCAGGTCTGCGACTCTACTCTCCGACCAGTCTGCAAGTCCTTTGTTTTCGGTTGTGAGATTAGTCTTCATACCCGATACGAAAGATAGAGACGCAACAATACCTATTGATTGTTTGATGGTATACCCCAGATTCAAGAAGAACTGAATCGATACCTTCTCACGATTTCTCTTCACAGACCTACCGATTGCACCAGCCGTCTCATTCTTGATATCTATCTCCAATGGTTTGTTCGCATTGAACACCTTCACAAAGAAATCTTCGGGCATCTCTTCGGACAATCCACTCTCAGGAATACCCAACTGAACCTGTGTTGGAAGTTCGACGTGAGGAATCGACCCCAGAATGATTGGTGTCTGAGAATGAATACCATCCATGAAGAATCCAAACACCATTGCGTTTGGTAACAGGTGAGGCATTCTACCGATACCTGACACACCACCCTCTGTGGTCGGCAATACGCACTGCGCCCACGGAAGGTCGTGTTGTGGAATATCTTTGGTGGACTCAGAATGCAGACCATGAATACGAATCTTGAAACGACCCTCATATCCAGCAGGAGCCATATTGTCTATGACAGTCGCAATGAACCATCTGGTATTATCACCATAGTATTCTGATAGAATCGGGTTCATGCTTGTCTCTCCAGTTTACAGATATTCATAGAGACGTTGTGTGTGGTATCAGAGAAGATGTGTCTTGTTTCATAAACAAGGAAATCACCAGATTTGCCCTTATCAAGCATTGTATCTGAGGTTGACTTTTTATTCACATTCGTATCATCGTTTATAACATTCAGTTTGATTATATCTCCAACCCCAGCCTTTGACACAATCAGACCTACGCCTGGCACAACAACATTGAATAGGTTTTTATATAGGTGTGCTTTGATTGCATTGGTTTCAATCTTCTTCTTGAATCGAACCTCATCATGTTCATCGTGATAACTCTTGTGTCTTTCGTATGTGCCTCTGGATGTAATCGTGTGAAAGTTCATGGAGTTATAATCATCGATAGGTTGTTCTCCAATTCTAAACTCATCATCAAAGACATTCTGATTTTTACCAATCACATTGCTGGTTTGTAGACCTTCGAGGGTCTTACGAATGGTGTGATGTTGTGAGAAGATTTGTCCTGTATTGAGGTTTGTGTTGGAATACTGAGAACCAACCAATCCCTGTTCGATAATCTTGAGAGTGTTGGACATCTTGGTTGTCTTCATACCCGACACAATAAATGATTTCTTATCTTCTCCACCCTGTTCCGCAAGAGCAACATTTGCAGGATTGTAGATATATGGTAACTTGGCGTTGAATGCGTCCTGAGATAACATTGTATCTAGATTACCAAACCTAATGTTGTCATCGTGCATTGACCCGTAGATAAAGAAAGGTGACCCCGTGATTGTTGAAGCCCTTTTGGTCAACCATAGTGCTGCATCTATTGGATTTAGATTAGGAATGATACCCTTCATACTGGTCTGAATCGGTTTGGACTCGCCCAGATAGGAAGTATCAATATTCTTTTTCATCTCTGACCCAATGAGTTTCACAATGATATCATCGATGTTACCACTAAACGACTTACTGATTCTCTTGGAACGAGCCAAGAATGCATGTTCATCCATCAGTGTGATGTTGAGAATACTCGCCTTACCTTGTTCGGACTTGACAGACCGTTCAATACCTGTCATAATGAAACTACGTTCAAACACAGGTTGGAGGTCGTTAGTCACAGACGCAATGGTTACCTTAAATCTCTCTGTTCCATTAAAGTTGATTACATCGAGTAAGGCATTATCATCTAGGATAATCAGTTGACCCGTCAGGTATGGTTTGTCAAGACTTTCAAAGATATTCAACTCAACAATAGAGGTGCGAACATCAAAGTCTTGTTCCAGCAATCGGTCTGCCGATATGACCGCCTCAGTAATCTTGAACTGTTGCGATTGGTTTTGATTAGATGCCATTACGACTCTCTATGAAATTTCGCGAACTCGCCCGCAACTTGATTTACAACATCTGATTTGAGAACAATAATCTCTTTCAGTTCATCATTCTTTTGTTCTAACCTGTCTCGATATGTTACTGGTGTCCAACTTACCGAAGGACTACCAAAGTCATATATCGTCAGGTCTTGATGAACACCATTGGCGTCTTCGTAGTGGTGAACTGCATTGTATTGTTCGGACTCCGCAATGGCAGTCAATGACTGAATATTTCCGTCTACATCGGTGTATCGAATCAACTCTGTCGAACCAAAGTTTGTAGTGTTTGGTTCTTCACCCGTATCAATAACGAGTTGACCCATATCAGTAATTTTGCGAATGACTGTTCCTGTCGTGGTGCTGGTAACACCCGCCACACTCTGACCGACAGGAAAGATACCTGTCAGGTTTGTGTTGGTTGTCACAACACGATACGGATATTTTGATTTTGCGATATTTAACATATCGTAACTATCAATAGGCCAACCACTCTCACGAATGTGATTGTTCAACAGATAGAATGTCCAGTAGTAATCTGGAGTGCCATACAGTTTGTAGGATAGTGTGTCTGGTCTCTCTCCCGCACTGATGGTATACTTGTTATAAAAAGCAACATTCTCTTTTACTTGGTCAATCACATCAACATATGCGGTGAGATTATTGAAAAGGACTGGACTCTCGTTATCACCAAAACGATATGATACGATTCCAAAGTTGTCGAAATATGCCATTAGAATCCTGCCTCAATTTGTTTTCTGTCTAGTGTTCTAGATTCAGTAAATGATACACTCATGTCAATCTCACTAAAGTTTCCATCATCATGCATCGCCATTGTTGATGGATTATATGTAACACTCACATCTCTGAGGTAACATGGGAGGATTTTATTCGTTACATCTTTACCATTATATTCGATTTCAATTCTGAATCTGTTTGGAAACTTATACCCCAAAGAAATACCAGCGTCGGATATATCTTCTGGATATAGTTCTTCTCTGAATAATTGAATAATATTTTTAACCTCTTCTGCTTCTCTTGCAGAACACGGAAGAAACTTAAAGGTGAATGCAAATTCTCTTAACGCAACACTCTTAAACAATGCGCGAGTATTAGGGTTTGTGGTGACTCGTGCTGCAGCCCTAGCAACATTACCTAGTTCCTGATTTTTCTGTGCAAGACGAACAATAGCAAGACTTGCTTGTTGTTGAGCTTCAGTTCCCTTTAGTCCTTCTGCACTAGAACCAGCACCAGCAAGAAAACCAGCAACAGTTCCCGATAACAGGTCAGTATTTTCATAAGCGACATTATCACGGAACTGAAGACCAACGGGAAGATAAAGAGAAACTCTACGGGTAGGACTTTTAGGCGCTGTGCCTTTCAATGCTTGGTTAACACCACCTTTGAACTGTTGTATTAGATTAGTGCCAGGCGCTTCACCGCCGACAACATCTTTTACGGCATCTTTTGCAGCCTTTGTCTTACTTTGAGCAACTTGAGCAAGTTCACCCAAACTTGGTTGTTCTTCCTCAAGAACTGAAAAGACAATTCGACCACCATAGTCAGAAGTATCTTCTTTTGGATATTCTAAATCGTCTTGTAATGCCATTTGTAAGTCCACTAAATAAAAATAATTCGATACTATTTATAAGGTTTTATGGCATATTCTGGACGATATAAACCGAAAAATCCAAAGAAGTATAAGGGTGACTACACAAAGGTCATCTATCGTTCTTTGTGGGAGAAACACGCCTTCAAGTGGTGTGATAACAACTCAAACGTGATTGAGTGGTCAAGTGAAGAAGTGGTTATACCATATCTATATGAGGTTGACCACAAATACCACCGATACTTCATGGACTTGAAAATAAAGATGAAGGACGGTAAAGTCTTTCTGGTTGAGATAAAACCAGATGCACAGACACGCCCACCGACAGGTCAACGCAGGACGAAACGATATATCACCGAAAGTCTGACTTATGTTAAGAACATTAATAAGTGGAAGGCAGCCAGTGAGTATGCAAAAGACCGTGGTTGGAACTTTGTCATATGGACAGAGAAGACTCCACCGTTGCGTGATATTATTCCCAAATCAACAAAACAACTAAAACCTTTCAAAAGACCAAAGAAATAGGTATAAATAGATGTATGAACGAATACATCGCAAATCAAGACTATTGGGGTCGCATCATGGAAGGATATGTTCCTTTACCCGATGATGACAAGGGAACTCACTATGGTTGGGGTAGTCCAGGCGGTGAGTTGCACCCAATGTATGGTCAAACTCATACAGAACATTCAAAGGAACTCATGCGTCAAGTGGACAGGTCATATACACAGACCGAAGAATTCTCCAAGATAATGAGTGAGGTTACTCGTAAGTCTTGGGATAAACGTGGTCGTTCAAATAAATGGAAATATACTAAGTCAGACTTCGAGACACCAAGAGACTGGCACTCAAAAGGCCCGACTAACAGATGAGTAACTTATTCCAAAGACTGGAACTGCAAGCATTCCGTGCTGGTATTACACCACGCACGAAGGAATCGCGTGAATGGTTTCGTAAAAAAGCAAAGAACCTTCGTTCTGTCAACCGTGAAGCGTTGATGCAAGAGAAGGAAATCAATCGTGGTAATAAACAAATTATTGGTTCGATGCAGATGTTCTTCTACGACCCGAAGACCAAAGACACACTTCCATACTATGATGCGTTTCCTCTGGTGATTGTGGTTGGCCCTGCGGAAGGTGGGTTCTATGGATTGAACCTTCACTATCTTCCACCACTTCTTCGTGCGAAGTTCCTTGACTCCCTGCTGGATATTCAGTCCAGTAAGACAAGTGACGATGCGAAGTTCAATATCACCTATAAGAGATTGCAGTCTGCAAGTAAGTTCAAGTATTTCAAACCATGTTTCAAACACTATCTGAATGACCATGTGAAGAGTAAGTTCGCAGAAGTCCAAGCACCTGAGTGGGAAATCGCAACCTTCCTACCAACCGCAGACTTCCGTAAGAGAAACTCTTCCAAAGTGTTCTCAGATTCAAGACGGATGATAGGATAATGGTATTTCGCGTAGACGATTTTAGAGCGCAAGTAAGTAGAGGTGGTGGATTCGCATCACAGAACATGTTCCGTGTTCAACTACCTCGTATTCAGGGCGCGCCTTTGGGTGGTAACGACCCAAGAGAATTAGACATGTTGTGTCGTGTAACCAGTTTGCCAGGCCGTCAGGTTTTGTCCGCTGACAAACAGATTGGAACGGTTCTGACCAAAATTGCAAATGGGTATGCGGTCACAGACCTAAACATGACATTCTATTGTATGAACGACTACGGCATTCGCAGATACTTTGAGACATGGCAAAACCTCGCACACAACCAACAAACAAAAACGATTGGATATTTCAAAGACTATACCAAACCAGTTGTCATTCAACAACTGAAGAAGGGTGTATCGTTTCCAATCAAAAAGAAGAAAGTTTTTGATACTAGTAGAATTCCTAGTGGTATTCGTAATCGTCTCCCTCGTATCGGGCCACTCGACCTCGCACAAGGTGAGATTGATTTGGACGGTATCTTTGGTGACCAGATTGCATACAGTTGTATTCTTGAGAACGCATACCCAACAACACTGAATGAAATTGCACTAAATAATGAAACGCAAGATATTGTGGAAGTGTCAGTCCAATTGTCTTACAAAGACTGGCGCTCAGGACAAGGAGACATCTCCAGTGGTCTGGTTGAAGGTCTCGCAGGCGAATTGATTAGAAGAGTATTAAGGTAATTATGGAGTTAAATTATGGCATTACCTAAGTTAAATGAGTCGATTAAATACGAGATGGAGATTCCTTCATCAAAAAGTATTGTAACATATCGACCATACCTTGTCAAAGAAGAAAAGATTCTTCTCATGGCATTTGAGTCGCAAGACCAGAAACAAGCAATGAGAGCAATGGTTGACACAATTATTGCTTGTGTGTTTGAAGATATTGCACCATCACAACTTACGACATTTGATGTTGAATATATGTTCACACAAATCCGTTCTAAGTCTGTCGGCGAAACATCTACAGTAAATGTAAAGTGTCAAGCAATTGATTGTGAAGAGACTGAAGAGGTTGAAGTTAATCTATCGGAACTAAAAGTTGAAGGTGAGGATGTTAGTAATGTTATTGAACTGACACCAACAGTCTCAATCGAAATGCGATATCCTTCATACAATACCTTTGTTGATAACTGGAGAGAAGATATCAATGAGAGTGAGTTTGGGTTCGTTATGATGGAAGGTTGTATTTCAGCAATTCTGACTGAAGATGAAAGATATAACGCATCTGATGTTTCAAGAAAAGAAATGTCTGAGTTTATTGATTCAATGACAAACTCACAATTCCAAAAGGTGGGAGAGTTTCTAAGAACAATCCCATCTATGAAAAAAGATGTTGAGTTTACATGTAAATGTGGACACGAGAATAAAGTAACACTGGAGGGCCTTCAAGATTTTTTTTAGTATGCCTCTCACATGACAATTTGATAAACCATTTTGAAACTAACTTTGCATTAATGCAACATTTCAAATACTCGTTATCAGATTTAGAATTTATGTTACCGTGGGAAAGAGAGGTTTACTTGTCAATGTTGAAAGAACATCTGAAGGAAGAAGAAGAACGACTGCGTAAACAAGAACAACAAATGAGAATGTAATGGCAGAAGCAACAATAACAGACCTAATCCTCACGGTTCGTGAAGAGAATGAAAAGAGTAGAGATGAGACGAAGAAGAATACGTCTCAGATTATTACTCTGAATAAAACATTCTCAGATTACTTCACTATGTTGAAACGACAGGCGTTGGACGCAGAAGAATCAAGACGGGATACAAAGGCAGCGTCAGGCGCAGGCGCGGGTGCAACAGCAGCCATTACACCACCTGATAAAGAAGGTGGTGGTTTTCTTGGAATTCTTGCGGGTATCCTTGTTGCTGGTGGTGCGCTCATTTTAGGTATTGTTGAGGGTTTCACAAACGCAGCCAAACTTATTTTGAGACAATTTGGTAGACTAATCAGACCTTTTACTAGTCGCGTCAATGCTCGATTTAGTAAAATGTTCATTGGTATGACCGATTCGATAACTGATTTTAT
>Ga0075480_10001352_pt1 | contig 15528 bp, 12 predicted proteins | sample DEB08_DNA_7_FD_81590 | JGI IMG/M metagenome (GOLD analysis project Ga0075480, IMG submission 81590) | Aqueous microbial communities from the Delaware River and Bay under freshwater to marine salinity gradient to study organic matter... | ecosystem: Environmental > Aquatic > Marine > Coastal ... | reverse complement strand
GCCTCTTCGAGACGGCTTTCGGCCTCATGAAGACGGGCTTGGGTTTCTGGAACGCGCGCCTCTGCTTCCGCCAGCCGGGCAACCGCGTCAGAGAGGCTGCTGTCTCGGATCCCAGCGTCAAGCTGACACAGCGTTTGCCCTTCCGTCACAAAGGTGCCTTTTCTTAGGGGATCTGAAATGACCTGCCCTGAGGTTTCTGCGCGCACTTCGACTTGACGTGCCGCCTTTGTTTGACCGCGCAGAACAACGGCGCTGTCAACTTCGCGCGCCAAAGACTTAATCGCCTTTACCTTGATCGGCGTATTGGTATCAGATTGCGAGGTTTCTTCTTCTGGGGCAGGAGTTTGTGCACCTTCGTCAGTTTCTGGCGTTGTAGACGCTTCGACAATTGATCCGGTAAACAATACCGACAACGGTGCGCCCTGCGAAATAGCCCTCACCGCCTCACGTTCAAAAACCAATGCATAAAGACCTGATAAGACCAAGATGGCCGTCCCTATTGACAAAAATCTCATGAAGTCTCGTCTCTTGTTATGAACATTTTGAGATAAGTTTGATACGCAATCTCTTTGATCTTAGATTAAAGAAATATTCTTTGACCTGCAAGTCGCCCAGTTTCTTTCGGACTTGGCAGTCCCGTCCAGAAAGGATAAGAAAGCAGGTGATTAAAAGCGGGGCAATAGTGTGAGCGAAACAGACAGTTTTATCGAGGAAGTCAGCGAAGAGGTCCGGCGGGACAAACTTTATGCGACAATGCGAAAATATGGTTGGATTGCCGTGTTGCTTGTTTTGGCCTTGGTCGGCGGAACGGCATATCGGGAATATAAAATATCATCCGCCACTTTCGATGCTCAGAAAACAGGTGATGCGATCATCTCAGCGATGTCGCTAGACAGTCCGGATGCACGTATTCAGGCGCTGGATGAAATTGAAGCGGTTGGACCAAATCGTGCGATCCTTGCGCTTCTGGGGGCAGCCCAGTACCAGAGTATCGAAGAGTTTGGGTCGAGCTTTGAAAAATTAGAGCAAGTGGAAAGCGGCGATGCTCCTTCCGCCTATGTCGAGCTTGCTACCTTTAAAAAACTCTTGATCGAAGACGGCGGATTTGATGAAAGCGCGCGTATCGATGCGCTGAATGATATTGCTGGGTCTGCGAGCGCTTATGCGCTTTATGCAAAAGAACAGCTGGCACTCATAGATTTGTCTGCAGGTCGCAAAGAAGCGGCAATAAATCGCCTGTCTGAGATTTTTAATGATGCAAATGTATCGCAAAGCTTGCGTCAACGTGTTTCTCAACTCATGATCATTCTTGGTGAAAACCCCGAAACGCCAGAGGGGTGATGGGACGGGGTTGCTCTTGAGAAAAGTCAGAGCAACAGGACAACGATGATGAGTGCGGATTTGATGACGTTAAAGAGAACTTTAGTTGCCGTAGTGATGATGTCGGTCAGCCTATCCGCGTGTAATGATACGGAGGTTATCCTTCCGGGTAAACGCGAAGCGATCTCATCGATTTACGAAGATGGAAATCAGCAAGGTGCACGGGAAAACACAAATCAATCCCGTGCCTTTAATGCCCCCAAGGCCCAGATGAATTCAAGTTGGCCACAGGGACATGCCAATGCTAAGACGCGCACCTCCAACGCAGCTCTATCCGCAAAACCGACTTTGGTCTGGTCGGCTGACATCGGAACGGGAGATGTGGCGCGTACCCGTCTGAGTGCGGATCCGATTGTCTATGGCGGATTGATCTTCACGCTGGATAGTAAAATGGTTCTGAGCGCCACAGGGCCAAATGGCACGATCGTTTGGTCCAAAGACTTGACCCCAAAAACGGAACGATCGGGTCAGGCAGATGGGGGCGGTTTGGCAGCCGGAGACGGAAAAATATTTGTTTCCACAGGATATGGGACACTTTGGGCGCTGGATGTCGCAAGCGGCGAACCTCTTTGGCAGCAGTCTTTACTTGGAACCGGAAACAGCCAACCTGCCTATCGCGATGGGATTGTGTATCTCGTAAGCAGCGATGCGACAAGCTGGGCTGTGGATGCAAAGAACGGCCGTGTGCGCTGGCAAATCGACGGACTTGCGGACGTGAACAATGCCTCCGGCACCACCGGCCCTTCGGTTTCGCAGAAATATGTGATCTTTGGATTTGGTTCTGGCGAGGTGCAAGCCGCATTTCGAAAAGGCGGTCTCGTACTTTGGACCTCAACTTTGGCTGGCGGTCGTGCAGGGCGGGCGTTGTCAACGATCGAAGACATTGGATCAACACCAGTCATCGCAGATGGCCGCGTATTCGCGGCAAACGCGACAGGGCGCATTGTGGCGCTCAATCTTGACAGCGGAGAACGGCTTTGGTCTGCACCATTCGGGGCCAAGTCTCTGATCTGGCCTGCTGGCGGTTCAGTATTCATTATAAGTGATCTGTCACAGCTGATCCGCTTGGATGCGCGCACTGGCAAAACCATTTGGATAAAAGAGCTGACAGGATACCTGACATTAGATCGACGGCGCAGCAAAGAAGTGGTCGTGCACCATGGACCCATTCTCGCGGGTGGTTTGCTTTATGTGGCCTCAAGCGATGGCGGCCTTACGGCTTTCGACCCTGTTTCTGGCGATGTCGTGCAGACACTGGACATTCCAGGGGGTGCGACAACAATTCCGGTTGTGGCGGATGAAACGCTTTATGTGGTGTCCAAAACTGGCAAATTACACGCTTTTCGCTGACTTAAAACTGGTGTAACGCTACGGCCTTGATCCGTTTGGAGCACAAATATGTCCTTTTCACTTGCCATTGTGGGCCGTCCGAATGTTGGAAAATCCACCTTATTCAACCGTCTTGTCGGGAAAAAACTGGCCCTTGTGGATGACCAGCCCGGCGTTACGCGTGATTTGCGTGAGGGGCAGGCGCGCCTTGGCGATTTGCGCTTTACGGTGATTGACACGGCAGGACTTGAGGATGCCACCGATGAAAGCCTGCCCGGGCGCATGCGTAAATTGACAGAGCGGGCAGTGGATATGGCCGATATCTGCCTTTTTATGATCGATGCACGCGTCGGGGTGACGCCAACGGATGAAACGCTTGCCGGTATTTTGCGCAAACGCGCCGAACATGTGATCCTTGTGGCCAATAAATCCGAAGGCCGCGCTGGGGACGGTGGGGCAATCGAAGCTTGGGGGTTGGGGCTTGGCGAACCTGTGCGCCTGTCTGCGGAACATGGCGAAGGGATGGGCGATCTCCTGTCTCTTTTGATGCCTCTGGCGGATGGCTTTTCCGAACGCGCAGCTCTTGAGGCCGCGGAGGTCGAAATTGAACTCAGCGAAGAAGACGCCGATGCGGGCGAAGACGAAGACAGCTATCGCGCCCCCACGGCTGCAAAACCGCTTCAGGTGGCGGTTGTCGGACGCCCCAACGCCGGCAAATCCACTCTGATCAACAAAATCCTCGGAGAGGATCGGTTGCTCACTGGACCAGAGGCGGGGATCACCCGCGACGCGATTTCATTGCAGATCAACTGGAACGGCACGCCCATGCGCGTCTTTGACACGGCGGGCATGCGCAAAAAGGCCAAAGTGCAGGAAAAGCTTGAAAAACTCTCGGTCAGTGACGGGCTTCGGGCGGTGAAATTTGCCGAAGTCGTGGTGGTGCTGCTGGATGCGGCCATTCCCTTTGAACAACAGGATTTGCGCATTGCCGATCTGGCCGAACGCGAAGGGCGTGCCGTGATTGTTGCGGTCAACAAATGGGACGTGGAAGAACACAAACAAGAAAAGCTCAAAGGCCTGATAGAGGCGTTTGAACGCCTTTTGCCCCAACTCAGGGGCGCGCCGCTTGTGACGGTCTCGGCCAAAACGGGGCGCGGGCTTGACCGGCTCTATGACGCCATCATGCGGGCCCATATGATCTGGAACCGTCGCGTGAGCACAGCACGCCTTAATCGCTGGCTTACTGGTATGCTCGAAGCGCATCCGCCACCAGCCCCCGCAGGGCGGCGCATCAAATTGCGCTACATGACGCAAGCCAAAACACGCCCCCCCGGATTTGTGGTGATGTGTTCCAATCCCGAAAAGCTTCCTGAAAGCTATTCTCGTTACCTTATCAACGGGTTACGGGATGATTTTGACATGCCGGGTACGCCGATCAGATTGCATATGCGATCCCAAGCCGACAAAAACCCCTATAAGGCACGCAAAAAATCGGGGCCTTCAAAGTTGAAAAAACACCTCTAACCGCTGGGCTGATCTATCCCTCATCGCGCGACAAAGGGTCCCCCGCCAAAGGATCACCACCTGTGGCAGCCTTGATGGCGGAAATTCGGTCGTCATCCACGCCAGTCATGACAAGCCCCCCGCGGATCAAATCGGCAATGGGGCCCAGATCAGCGATCTCTGTGCCCCTGAGTTCAAGGATCTGCATCCCCGCCATATTTTTGATCAGTTCAAGCGATGTGATCTTTGTGCCGCTGAGGGAAAGGGTCTCCATCCCCACCATATTTTTGATCAGCTCAAGCGATGTGATCATTGTGTTGCTGAGGTCAAGGTTCTGCATCCCCGCCATATTTTTGATCGGCTCAAGCGATGTGATCTTTGTGTTGCTTAAATTCAAATCTCTGATCGCGGTGCAATGGGCGATTGATCGGGGCAGGTGGGTGAGGGGCGATCTTTCTTCAACGTTTCCAGAAAGATCAAGCGTTTGTTTTGCCCCGTCAAAGGTCGATTTTATATGCTCTAACGCTTGGCCGAACGCCTTTTGCGCGTCCTCTGCGCTATAGGTGATCCCATCGCTGTATATTCCCCCGTCAAAGGGTCCGGTTTTCCAATCTTCCAGATCCTGTTGATAGGCCACCTCAAACGCGCGCCGCGCCTCAAACCCCGCCGGATCACGCGAATATTCCTTCATCTCTTGCCCTCTCACCAAGGTCGCCCCCTGATGCGTGACAGGGTCAAGGTTGAGGGTTTTGATATCTTCTGTTCTGTAAAATGCGCTTGAAAGGTCCACACCAAGAAGCATGTTTTTGGGCTGGATCTGAGTATATTGCTGCGCAATTGTGGCCAGCGCCGGAAGGCTAAGATCCTGTGCGCCATCAAATGCCACTGCTACATCTGCGCTTAAGCCCTTTGGCAAGGCGCTTTGCCCTTTGTGTTCTATTTGCGCGATGGCCTCTGGTTTTGATTTAAACACCTGTAACGAAGCGGTTTGTAGGATCAGGTATTGCGAATGGTCGTCCCGTTCATACCCATTGGACAATTGCATCTGCACCAATTGTTCCATGAGCTCTCGGTTGCCTTTGTTGCTGAGGGTCGCTTTGTTCCAGAGCACATGGTTGAAGTTGACCCGCAGCGTTGCCGTGTAGCCGTATTCGTCGACGCCATCGTTTGGGATTAAGGTACAAAAGGGGGGGCGCGTACGCTCATTGTTCAGTTTGGGATATGCACCTGAAAGCGCGTCATCGTCAAAAGTTGAGCTGGGATCGCCCCATGCCTCAGATCCGATTCGAAAGCCGCTTTTGCCTTGGGGTTCAATCACCATGGGGCCGTTGGTGTTTATGATTTCCAAAGACACTTCTTCGCTGGCGTTTTGGCTTTTTTCATTGGCGTCTGTTTGTTTAAACCAGCCAGACACAGCGCCCTTAAGAACCTTACCAGCATTTATTCCCCCACTTGCCTCTAGGCTTTTTTCAGTTTGGTGGTTTTCACTTTGGCCGATATTGCGCAGTTTTGTCCGTGTTTGTCTGACTTGATAGCCCTCACCCAAGTTTTGAGTGAGCGCTGTATCGCGCTTTAGCGTACAATTGTTGAGTTGCAGCTTTAATTCAGCGCAACGGACCCTAAGGGGGATGCGTTTATGTTCATAGCGTTCTGGCAGGGACGTCAGCACCTCTGACGTGTATTGGTGGATTATTTCGTCAAAAAAGGTTTCGATGAAGACGTCTGTTTCTTTGAAATGGGCTGGATCGTTATCGTTTGGTGCATGAAGCGTCATTGACGCGAGTTGGTTTTGATCCCGACAGACCACAGTTGGTTCTTGTTCCAATTTTCTATAGAATGGTCTTTTGTCTGACGTATGTTCATCACCCATACCCGCGCATCCCTATTGCTTTAATCAATAGGGAAAGCTTAGCACGGGGTGGAAATTGTGCAAAGAGATTAGACGGCAGGCCTTAGCGGTCTTCGATGTCCACGTAGTCGCGTGCGGTGGATCCAAGGTAAAGCTGGCGCGGGCGCCCGATTTTCATTTGCGGATCGGCGATCATTTCTTTCCATTGGGAAATCCAGCCGATGGTGCGGCTCACGGCAAAGATCGGCGTGAACATTGAGGTGGGGAAGCCCATCGCCTCTAGGATAATACCGGAATAGAAATCGACGTTGGGAAAGAGCTTTTTCTCAATGAAATAGGGGTCATTGAGCGCCATTGTTTCAAGCTCTTTGGCGACTTGGAGCAGCGGGTTGTTGTCGATCCCCAAAAGGTCGAGCACTTCGTCCGCAGATTTTTTCAAAACCGTCGCGCGCGGGTCTATGTTTTTGTAAACACGGTGTCCAAATCCCATGAGACGGAAGGGATCATTTTTATCCTTTGCCCGTTCGATAAATTCGGGGATACGGTCGGTTGTGCCGATTTTGCGCAACATTTCAAGGCAGGCTTGGTTTGCGCCCCCATGTGCCGGTCCCCAAAGACAGGCAATCCCCGCCGCGATACAGGCAAATGGATTTGCGCCTGAACTTGAGGCAAGCCGCACCGTTGAGGTGGAAGCGTTTTGTTCGTGATCGGCGTGCAGTGTGAAGATACGGTCCATGGCACGGCTGAGGATGGGATTTACCTCATAATCCTCTGCCGGAACGGCAAAACACATGCGCAGGAAATTTGACGCGTAATCAAGGTCATTACGTGGATAGACAAAGGGCTGGCCGACTGTGTATTTATAGGCATGCGCGGCGATGGTTGGCATTTTTGCAATCATACGGATAGAAGCAACTTCGCGCTGCCAAGGATCATTTATGTCGATACTGTCGTGATAAAACGCAGACATAGCCCCAACCACACCGGTCATAATCGCCATCGGATGCGCATCGCGACGGAAGCCACGGAACAGATACATCATTTGTTCGTGGATCATTGTATGATTTGTGACGCGACTTTCGAAATCTTCAAGCTGAGCAGGTGTCGGAAGATCTTTGTAAAGTAAAAGATAGCAAACTTCGAGGTAATGAGATTTTTCAGCCAATTGATCGATCGGGTACCCGCGATGCAAAAGTTTCCCTTTATTGCCGTCGATATATGTTATTTCGCTGTCGCAGCTGGCTGTTGAGGTAAATCCCGGATCATAGGTAAAAACACCCGCGTCTGCATAGAGTTTGCGAATGTCCACCACATCCGGCCCTGCGGTGGGTGAGAGCACAGGAAGATGATATTCCTTTCCATCAAGGCTTAATGTTGCGACTTTTTTTTCGTCAGCCATAATATTCCCTTTTTGCTTTTCGCATGGCGCTAGCGGCCAAAACTCGTTTGCATATTTTTCAATTTCAACCTGATCACAGCCAAGTCTATGCACCTGCACGCTGTTCTGCGTCCAAGAGCCGAGCGACCGTCTCTTCCTTGCCTAAAACCAACATCATGTCAAACACGCTTGGCGTCACCGTTCTTCCTGCCAGTGCGGCCCTCAGCGGGCCCGCGAGTTTGCCGAAATTGGTGCCAAAGGCGTCTGTGACTTTCGTGCAAATTAACTCCAAAGTCTCTCGAGACCAGTTAGCATTTTGCAATTGCGGCGTCAATGATTTGAACAGCAAGATTGCGTCAGGGGTTAGGGATTTGATGGCTTTTTCATCTGCTGAAATCGGACGGGATGTAAGGCAAAAGTGCGCTTTATCAAAGAGTTCCGGATAGGTTTTTGCACGGTCCTTTACACAGTAGAGCGCGGGGGCCAGTTTTGTTTCCAAATCCTCTTTAGAAAATGGCATTTCTGAAATTTCACAAAATTCGATAATGTCTTGCAGCAGCGCAGCATCTTCTGTGGAAGCGATATGCTGACCGCAAAGGTTTTGCAGTTTTTTGAAATCAAAGCGCGCAGGCGATTTGCCAATGCCGCCGAGGTCAAACCAGTTTTGCGCGTCCTTATCAGTGAAGAATTCAGCATCCCCATGGCTCCATCCCAGACGGGTCAGATAGTTTCTCATGCCAGAGGCGGGGTATCCCATCTTTTGGTAATCTTCGACACCTGTGGCGCCATGGCGTTTGGACAGTTTCTTTCCGTCTTCTCCGAAAATCAGCGGGACGTGAGCATAAACGGGCAGGGGCCAATTCATCGCGTTGTAAATCAGCATTTGTCGCGCGGCATTGTTCAGATGATCGTCACCGCGAATAACATGGGTGATGCCCATATCAAAATCATCGACCACAACCGCCAGCATATAAACAGGTGTCCCATCGGAGCGCAGCAGGATCATATCATCCAACTGGTCGTTGCGGATAGTGACATTGCCCTGCACCTGATCGTTGATAACAGTCTCCCCGCTTTGAGGGGATTTTATCCGGATCACAAAAGGGGCGTCAGGATGATCTTTCTCATCCACATCCCGCCAAGGGCTTTGAAATAGGGTGGAATGGCCTTCGTTGCGTGCGGTTTCGCGAAATGCGGCGATTTCTTCTTGCGTAGCAAAACACTTATAGGCCTTACCTGCATGCAGTAATTCATGAGCGACTTCTGCATGCCGTTGGGCTCTTTGGCCTTGATGGACGGGATCACCATCAAAATCAAGGCCAAGCCATTGCATTCCCTTGAATATGGCTTCGGTGGCTTCGGGCGTAGAGCGGGCCTTATCCGTGTCTTCAATGCGCAAAAGGAACTTTCCACCACGTCCTCTGGCATAGAGCCAGTTAAAAAGCGCAGTGCGTGCTGTTCCAATATGCATATAACCCGTCGGAGAGGGCGCAATGCGCGTCACAATCTCGCTCATTTTAAATTAACCTTTCGGTAACTGTTCGTCCTTACGTTGGCGCTTGTCTAACTGGGCAGAACCGTAAGGACAAGCATGCTTCGCATATGGCTGTCATTTGCCCAAGAAATGTTATTGCAACGCGATGCGTTGTTTTACTGGATCCCTGTTTTCATAGCGGCGGGGATAGGTATTTTCTTTTCGCTATCCTTTGAGCCGTCGATCTTTAGTTTAACGTTCTGTGCTGTTTTGGGTATGGGACTTTGGGCGGTGGGGCTGTTCTTTGATACAGTCGTGAGAAGCATAATTTGGGCAGTTGCACTGATCTTTGCGGGATTTGTTGTTGCAGGGCTGCGCACACATATGGTGCATGCTCCCACCTTGGGCTACCGCTATTATGGAGAAATTGAAGGACGTGTGATCGGTATTGATCGATCAGCATCAGGCGCCTTGCGCATCACACTGGATCAGGTGCAGCTTGGCAAAATTTCAAAGCCGAGAACGCCTGCGCGTATCCGCCTTTCGCTGCATGGTCCTCCCCCAGAACGGGAACCGAGTATTGGCGATAAGCTCCTCACCAAGGGATCGGTGGTACCTCCTCAGGGTCCTGCGGAACCCGGCGGATTTGATTTCCGCCGTCACGCCTATTTTCAGGGGCTTGGTGGTGTCGGATATACCCGAAAAGCCATAGAACTTCAGAATTCTGACATAACGCCGTTGCCGCTTTGGTTTGCAAAATTGCGCGGAACCCTGTCTTCACGGATCGAAGCAGAGCTGTCTCAGCCTGTGGCGGGATTTGCAGCTGCCATTATGACCGGAGATCGTTCGGGGCTGCAGCCCAGTTTGGTATAGGATCTCAGACGCACCAATCTTGCCCATCTCCTTGCGATATCCGGCTTGCATATGGGATTGTTGGTTTCTGTGATGCTGCTGGCCGCGCGTACCATCTGCCTTCTCCTTCCTGTATTTTTTACGCGTCTTTATGCCAAAAAGATAGCGGCCTTTGTCGCACTTTGTACGGCTGCGGTCTATCTTGGGCTTTCTGGGGGGAGCATATCGACACAGCGTGCTTTTGTAATGGTGGCCGTTATGTTGGTCGCAGTTTTGTTTGACAGGCGTGCCATCAGCCTCCGTTCTGTAGCTCTTGCAGCGGCCATTTTATTGCTGTTGCGTCCAGAAGCATTATTCAGCCCCGGTTTTCAAATGTCATTTGCAGCAACCACCGCGCTTGTCGTGGCTTTTCTATGGTGGAAGGACTCAGCATTTCAAAGCAGGCGCAAGGTGGTCAATTGGGGTTTGGGCGTTTTTTTATCATCTTTTGTGGCAGGGATTGCGACAGCCCCTTATGCGGCCTATCACTTCAACCTCTTTTCCCATGTCAGCCTTCCGGCAAATATGCTGAGTGTGCCTTTGATGGGGATACTGGTTATGCCCTGCGCGGTGTTAAGCTTTGTTCTTATGCCTTTCGGGTTAGAGGCGTTTGGGCTTTTTGGGGTGCGCCTTGGATTGGAATGGATCGCAAAAGTCGCGCTCTATTTTTCTGGTTTCTCCAATGCCACGTCAGAAATTGTGACACCTCAACCATGGGTCCTGCCGGTACTAAGCCTCTCTGTTCTGGTCCTTTTTGTTTGGCGTGGAAGGTTTAAGTGGGTGTCTTTGGTAGGAATTTGTTGTGTTTTGATAGGTTGGTCTACAACGCAACGCCCCGCACTTTTGATTGACCAAGATGCAGCCCTAGTGGGCATACTGACCAAAGAGGGACGTGCGTTAAGCAAAGAAAGGGGGGCAAGTTTTATTGCCGAGGTCTGGGGCCAAAACGATGGCTTGCTTCTCAACCGCGATGAGGCATTCGGATTGTGGCAGTCAGGCAATATAACTGTGAAACACCATTGGTCAAAAAAAACCCACGGTGGACCAGTGTACTGCACAGAAGAGGAAATTCACATTACACGACTTCGCCACGTGATTTCCGGAGATTGCATTATTTTTGACAAAGCCTACCTGAGCGCACATGGTGCGACAGCGATTTGGTTTGGTGAGGACGGGCGGATCAGCCGCATCGCACATGCGACACCACCAACCGTAAAGAGGTTTTGGACGCCCCGAAAATCGGGGCGATACAAGAATTCTCAGTAGGTCCGGATCAGCCCGACAAGACGGCCCTGAACCTTGACCTTTTCTTGAGGCAGGACCCTTGTTTCATAGGCTGGGTTTGCAGCCTCTAGCGCGATCACATCACCACGATGAAAAAACCGCTTCAGGGTTGCTTCGTTATCTTCTACGAGTGCAACAACAATGTCGCCATTCGTTGCAGTGCGCGTTTCGCGGATCACAACGACATCCCCATCATTGATGCCGGCCTCTATCATTGAGTCGCCCTTCACTTCGAGCGCGTAATGTTCGCCCCCGCCGCGCAACATTTGCCCTGGCACGGCGACATTATGGGAAACCTCCGAAATTGCTTCAATTGGCACTCCGGCAGCGATCCGCCCCATGACAGGAAGCTCCATCGCATGGATCGCCTCTATCGGGGTTGCAGCCGGCGGGCGAGAGTCCGGTTTTCCACCATTGATGACCTGTGGGGTAAAGCCTGTAGCCTCTCCACCCAGAGTTTCGGGCAGTTTCACCACTTCAATCGCGCGGGCCCGATGGGCAAGGCGGCGGATAAATCCGCGTTCTTCTAATGCGGTGATAAGACGGTGGATACCTGACTTTGACCGTAAATCCAGCGCCTCTTTCATTTCATCAAAAGACGGTGGAATGCCGTCTTTCTGCATACGTTTGTTGATAAATGCCAACAAATCCAATTGTTTACGGGTTAGCATCGCTCACCTCCTTAGAACATTTTTTATTTTGTTCTATAGATGTTCTCGTTTTGTGTCAACTTTTTTACAGGCCAAATCAGAGCGGGATGTATTTTATCCGCTCCCCAGCCTTGGCAGAAGACGCGTTTGGTTCGCGAATGGCGAGTGCGTTTGCACTTGCGAGTATCGTGAGCAAAGAGCTGTCTTGCCGCTCTGCGACGAAAAGACCCTTTGGGCTTAACATTGCGCGGCAATAATGGGTGCGTGGGCCGTTTTCAGGGATATCGTTGAGCAATGTGGTTTCAAATGTTTCCGGCAGAACATGTGAGAGCCCTAACATCTTTTTGATCATGGGCACGAGAAAGACATGTCCGCAGACCATGGCAGACACAGGGTTTCCAGGAAGTCCAACCATCGCGTGGTTGTTGAACCTGCCGGCCATAAGAGGTTTTCCCGGCCGCATGGCCACTTTGTAAAAACTCTGCTCCATACCCATATTTGCGCTCGCTTCCGCCACGAGGTCATGATCGCCCACAGAGGCTCCTCCAATCGTGATGATCAAATCCGCATCCTTGGCCAAATCAAAAACAGACCTGAGCGAAGCCAAAGTATCCCTTGCAATCGGCAGGACCCGCGTCTCGGCACCACTATCTTTCAGAAGGGCGGCGAGGCCATAGGCGTTTGACGCGACGATTTGATCGCTTTGAGGCGTCTCACCTGGCAAGACAAGCTCATCGCCCGTCGAGATGAGCGCGACCACAGGTTTTTTCACGACATCGACCATGGGTGTATTCATCGCCGCCAGTAGCGCGATCTGAGAGGGGTGTAAAACTGTGCCAGCGTGGACAACGTGGCCCGCCATAAAATCACCCCCTGACGGCCTGATATAGAGTGCTGAATCCGCACCTTCACAGAGGGTAATCTTGTCACCAAGACGTTCAACATCTTCCTGAATGAGGATACGGGTGGTTCCTTCGGGCACAGGCGCGCCTGTAAAAATTCGCACAGCTTGGCCCGTTGAGAGCGATCCCTGAAATCGATGCCCAGCCGCGGCTTCTCCGATCACATGAAACATATCCCCAGCTGAGACGCTTTCGTTTGCAATGGCATAACCATCCATTGCTGAACTCGAAAAAGGGGGCTGATCCCGCTGAGCAATCACGTCATGGCCCAGCACGCGACCATTGGCCTGCTCCAGCGGAACGCTTTCAGTGCCCATGGGGGTGGCAAGGTTAAATAGATGCTCCTGGGCCTCTTTGACGGAAATCATGAAGCTTCATAGCGGCCGGATTTTCCACCGTCCTTCAAAAGAACCCGAAGACCGCCAATTTCCATAGATTTATCTACCGCTTTGACCATGTCAAAGACGGTCAGTGCCGCTATGCTGGCTGCCGTCAGGGCTTCCATTTCCACGCCTGTTTGTCCTGTGGTTTTAACACTCGCCCGTATTTGAATTCCGGGAAGGCCTGGATCAGGTGTCAATTCTAGAGTGACTTTGGAAATTGCCAGAGGATGGCAAAGCGGGATAAGATCAGGTGTGCGTTTTGCGCCCATAATCCCCGCAAGTCTCGCAACGCCCAGAACATCCCCCTTTTTTGCAGTACCTTTGGAAATGATATCAAACGTTTGCTGTGTCATCTTAATCCACGCACCCGCAGTTGCGACGCGGTCTGTATGGGGTTTTTCGGAGACATCCACCATATGGGCTGCGCCTGCGGCATCAAAATGAGTGAGCTCTGCCATCATCCGTCTCCTCTCACAGGATTTGCAAGGATATCGCGGGTTGCTTGTGTCAGATCGGGCTGGCGCATCAGGCTTTCACCGATCAAGAATGTTCTGGCCCCATAGGCCGCCATTTCTGCCAGATCAGCCGGCGTGTTAAGCCCTGACTCAGAGACAATCAGGCGCCCTTCGGGAACCTGTCTGCTGAGCGTTTTGGTCGTCTCCAAGGTTGTTTCAAATGTTTTAAGGTTGCGGTTATTTATTCCAATCATCGGGGATTTCAGGTCACAGGCGCGCTCCAGTTCTTCGCCGTCATGGACCTCTATCAGAACATCCATGTTCCAAGAAAACGCGGCGTCCTCCAATTCTGCGGCCTGCGCGTCCGAAACGGAGGCCATGATGATGAGTATGCAATCCGCCCCGAGTGCGCGCGCTTGTGCGACTTGATAGGTGTCATACATGAAATCCTTACGTAACGCAGGCAGAGCTGTCGCTGCACGTGCAGCGCTCAGAAATTCTTTGGCACCCTGGAAGCTTGGTGTGTCAGTGAGTACAGATAAACATGTAGCCCCGCCTGCTTCGTAATCTTTTGCGTGGGTTGCGGGGTCAAAATCTGCCCGAATGAGCCCTTTTGAGGGCGAGGCTTTTTTGATTTCAGCAATCAGCCCGTATCCGGTTTTTGATGCATTTAACAGATTTTCGTAAAACCGTCTGGGCGGCGTGGCATTATAAGCCGCAGCTTCTTGGTCGCTCAGCGGGATCTTGGCTTTGTCAGCTGCGATTTCTTCGAGCTTATAAGCTTTGATTTTATCAAGAATTGTATCGCTCATGCCTGCCCCGTTGTGAGTTTTTTGAGGGCTTCTAGTTTTCCTTTTGCAGCCCCGGTGTCAATGCTTTCGCGCGCCATGTCAACGGCTTCTGATTTATCGTCGGTTTTACCCGCGACGATCAGGCCAGCAGCAGCATTGAGCAGCACGGCGTCGCGATAGGCTGATTGCGCCCCCTCAAGAAGCGCAAAAAGTGCTTTGGCGTTTTCCTCCGGTGCACCACCTAAGAGATCGTTAAACGGATGGACGGGCAGCCCAAAATCTTCTGGATGAATTTCTCTGTCTTCTATACTGCCGTCTTCATTGAGCATCACAGCCCAACTAATCCCAGCGATCGAAAGTTCATCTGTGCCATCGCCGCCATGTACCAACCAAGCTTTTTCTGACCCCAAGGCGCCAAGGGTTTCTGCCATTGGGCGGATCAGGTCACGACTGTAGGCGCCGGTCAACTGCCGTTTTACCCCTGCGGGATTGGTAAGTGGGCCAAGTATGTTAAAAATTGTGCGCGACCCAAGATCTGCGCGCACCGGTCCAACATGGGCCATGGCAGGGTGATGCATGGGCGCCATCATAAAACAGATACCAGCATCGTTAAGGACACTTTCAACCTGAGGTGCCTTAAGCATAGTGGCAACGCCTAATTGACCCAATGCATCCGCAGCGCCCGATTTGGAGGACAAATTTCGATTGCCATGTTTGGCGACCACGACGCCAGCACCTGCAACAACAAGTGCGCAGGCCGTTGAAATATTGAGTGTTCCTTTGCCATCACCGCCGGTCCCCACAATATCCATGGCGCCTTTGGGAGCGTTTACCCGGTTGCATTTTGCCCGCATCACGGAGGCAGCAGCGGCAAATTCATCGACCGTTTCCCCACGGGTGCGCAGCGCCATCAAAAACCCTCCGATCTGGGCGGGGGTAGCGGCACCTTCAAAAAGGATTTCAAAAGCGTCCTCTGCCTCAGCGCGGCTCAACGGCATATCGGCAGCTTTGGAAATCAGGGGTTTTAATGCATCACTCATGCCGCTACTTTCAACGTTTTGGTAAAATTCTTAAGCATTTGATGCCCATGTTCTGACGCGATGGATTCTGGATGGAACTGCACACCCTCAATGGGCAGGACGGCGTGTTTCAGGCCCATAATGGTGCCGTCACTCAATTCTGCGGTAACCCTCAAGTCGGGGGGGAGGCTGTCGCGTTCGACGATCAGAGAATGATATCGTGTTGCGGCAAAGGGTGAT
>Ga0075480_10001350_pt1 | contig 15545 bp, 13 predicted proteins | sample DEB08_DNA_7_FD_81590 | JGI IMG/M metagenome (GOLD analysis project Ga0075480, IMG submission 81590) | Aqueous microbial communities from the Delaware River and Bay under freshwater to marine salinity gradient to study organic matter... | ecosystem: Environmental > Aquatic > Marine > Coastal ... | reverse complement strand
CACCCGGTCGTTCACGAGATGGTCGTGCAGGCAAACGAAACCTACTGGGACTTCCTCGTACGCCTTGCAAAGGAGATCGGATACGTCGTCAACGTCGCCGTGAACCCTCTCACCGGCACTCCCACGTTGCACTTCGGTCCGACGATGCCCGCCGAGACAGCGCCACCACCCATCGGTATCGACCCATCACCTTTATCGTTCTCCATCGGCGATGACCGCATCATCAACCTCGAAGCGTCCGTTTCCGGGTCCGGCATCACAGCAGCTTCCTCGGCTCGAGGCTGGGATCAGTCTCTGGGTCTGCCGTCCCTCGGAGAAGCCCCCACGATGTCGGACACGTCCTTGAACACGGTGCTCCCCGAGGAGCTCGGAGCTGAGCTTGGCGGCGTGAACCAGTTTGTTCGACTCGACAGGTTGGCCGGGAACGAGGCGGCTACCGAGGCGGCTTCGGAAGGCTTGGCCGCACGGCTGTCCGGGGCGTACGCAAACATCGAAATCGAGATGCGCGGCAATCCTTCGATCATGCCCAACCGAGCCATCAGCCTCGCCGATGCCGGCCTGCTGACCGGCGAATACACCGTCACCTCGAGTATTCACACGTTCGCACCCAACCTGACGGGGTACCGAACATCCTTGGTGTGCTCTGGGCTCGAAGACCGCACGCTCGCCGGCCTTCAAGACTCAGCCGTGACGTCCTCGAAGTTGACGGGCGTGTATTCAGCGATCGTCACCGACACCGAGGATCCCGAGGCAATGGGCCGGGTGCTGTTGAGTTTCCCGTGGCTATCTGAAACGTACGTCAGTCCGTGGGCACGAGTCGTGCAGCCTGGAGCCGGGGAGATGCTCGGCTGGCAGATTCTTCCCGAACCCACCGACGAGGTTCTCGTTGCATTCGAGAACGGGCAGTTGAACTCCCCATATGTCATCGGGGGCCTCTACAGCCAGGACCGCAGAGGGGCAATCCCCTTCGGCGAAATTGTCCAAGGGGCACCCATGATCCGCGCCTACACCTCGCGCGACGGGCATCAACTCATTTTCAACGACAGCCCGGAAAATACCTCGCTCACTATCCAAACCACACTCGGCGCCTCGTGCATGATCCGCCTTTCGCCAGAATCAGGGATCGAGATCATGACCATCGAAGAACAACCCATCATCATCACCAGCGCCTCGGACGTTACGGTGAATTCCGAAGGAGCTGTTCTCGTCAACGCGAGCGATGTCACCATCAACGGCGAGGGGGATGTCTCGGTTTCAGCTGAGGGTGCGCTGGAACTGTCCTCTGCCGGCGAATTGAGTATCGCTGCTTCATCCATCAACGTTGAAGCAAGCGGAGACATCAGTTTGGTCGCACCCGCCGTGGATGTATCCGGCGGCATAGTCAACCTGGGAGCGTGAACGTGACCACGCAGGATTTCGTCGGCAAGGGGATCGCATTCCCCCTTGAACTTGATTCCCAGGGTCGTCTGGGCATGGTCACGGGCGCAGCCAACATCGAACGCTCCATCGCGCTCATCGTCGGAACCGCCTACGGCGAACGTCCGATGCGGCCAGACTTCGGCTGTGGGATCCACGATCTCGTGTTCGACTCCGCATCGCCAGAGTTACGGACGCGCATTCAACTTCTGGTGACCAGCTCGCTCGAACGGTGGGAGACGCGGGCTGACATCCTCGGTGTCGACGTCGAATTCCAACAGGACAACACGCTCGCAGAAATAACCGTGAAGTACCGAATCAAGAACTCCTACGACGTGCGCAACCTCCTCGTACCCTTCTATCTGATCCCCGAGCAGGAGGGGTAATGAGCCTTCCATCCCCCAATCTGGACGATCGCGCCTTTCAGGACTTCGTCGACGAGGCGAAACGCCTCCTTCAGCAGCGTGCTCCCGAGTGGACCGACAACAACGTGGCCGACCCCGGAGTCACGCTGATCGAGACCTTCGCCTACATGGTCGACCAATTGGTCTTTAGGCTGAACAAGGTTCCTGAGCTGCACTGGATCAAGTTTCTCGACTTCCTCGGCGAAACGCTTCGACCGCCGGCCGCCGCGTACACGACTATGCAGTTCTCCCTCGCCGTTCCTCAAGACAATGACATCCTCGTTCCTGCCAGCACCGTGATTTCCACGACGCGCCGCGGCGACGGCCCACCCGTGTCCTTCACGACCGACAAAGACCTCACACTCGTCAGTACGTCCATTACCGCCGCACTCACCCAGCCCGCCGGCGGTGCGTTCACGTCGGTCGATATCACCGACAAAACCTCCGAAGACGTCGAGTGCTTCTCCGAGGTTCCCGCAGTCGACGATGCATTCTTCATCGGCCTCAATAAACCCGCGTCTCACTGCATCGTGCGACTCACCGTGGATTCACGTATCGAGGGCATCGGCGTCGATCCGAAGCGACCGCCGCGAGCATTCGACGCGTGGAACGGTCTCTCGTGGGAACCTGTGGAATGCCTGATGGACACCACCGGTGGCTTCAATAGGAAAGGCACACTCGAGCTATCCATCGGCGAACAACGGGAAAATTCCCTCAACGGTGTAGCGGCGGCGTGGATCCGAGTTCGGGTTACCGCAGCCGAAGGTGATCAACCCGAATACAAGGAGTCTCCGAAGATCCGCTCCATGTCCGCGGCAACCATCGGAGGATTCGTCCCAGCGACTCATTGCCAGATCGTGAAAAACGAGATGCTCGGGAGGACGGCTGGGACTCCCGGCGAGGCCTTCACGCTCAACCGGACTCCTCTCATCGCCGGCCAAGACGATCTCATTCTCGAGGTCAGTAGCCCCGATGGCTGGGAACGGTGGACTCGAGTGGAAACCTTCGCCAACCGAGAGCCACAGGAGAAGATTTTCTGTCTCGACAACGTGACGGGTGAGTTGCGCTTCGGACCCATCGTTCGCCAGCCCGATGGGTCGACCCGAAGTTACGGCGCTACACCACCGTCGGGCAGCAACCTTCGTGTGCCGGAGTACCGCGCGGGCGGTGGCGTCGCCGGCAATGTGGATGCAGGAGCGCTGCGACTGCTGCGAACCAGCATCCCGTTCATTTCCAAGGCAGAGAACATTCATCCCGCCGTGGGCGGCGTCGACCCGGAGACGATCGCGGACCTTAAGGCACGGGCGGCAATCGACCTGCGCGCCCGCAACCGAGCAGTCAGCGCAGCGGACTTCGAACTACTCACCCAGCAAGCATCTCCGTCACTGGTGCGAACCAAGTGCCTGAACGGAGCCGACTTCGGGAGCCCGGGCACCGTCCTGGTTCTCGTCGTTCCTGATATCCAACCGGGACGCGTTCCCTTCGAGTTGCTTCGTCCTCGCGAGGAGACCCTGGCCAGCGTGAAGAAGTTCATCGATGAGCGGCGCCTGGTAGGAACCACGGTTCGAATCGAGCCTCCCCGCTACATGGGCGTGTCCGTCGCTGCCCGTCTTGCTATCCACTCGCAGGCAGATCAGGAACAGGTTCTGACAGCGGCAGACGATGCGATCGCAAACTTCCTCCACCCCCTGCACGGTGGCTACGACGGAAAGGGGTGGCCTTTCGGTCGGGACGTCTCCGTTGGAGATATCTACAGCGTGCTCCAGCAGGTTCCAGGGCTGATGTACGTGGACGTCGCCCGATTGATTCCTGTCGACGCAGTCTCTGGAGCCAAAGCCGAGCCAACGGACAAGATCTCACTGAAGCCGCACGATCTGCTCTATAGCCTGCCGTCAGACTTTGAGGTCGTCCAACAATGACCACGCCCTACAGATCGCCCATCGACCGACAAATGGTCTTTGAGCCGACGCAGCGCGCGCTCATCCCAGGGTTGCCCAGCCCGTTTCCACTCCGTAACTACGCACCATCCATGCTCGCCGGTGACCGGGTCACCAACTTGTTTCTCGACACCTTCGATGAGGTTCTCGCACCCATCATCTCGACGCTCGATTGCTATCACGCATATCTCGATGCTGACCTCGCTCCGATGGATTTCATCGACTACATGAGCACCTGGTTGCTGGTGTCGAGCGAACAGGGCTGGACTGACGCGATGAAACGACAGGCCCTTGCGAATGCCGTGCCAAGGTCTCGCTGGCGCGGCACCACACAGAGCATCTCCGACCGATTGACCGAACTCTTCGGGGGCACCTGCGATGTCACGGATTCCGGAGCCGTCACAACGGCCAACGAGTTCGAAGAACCATCCACCTGGTCCGCCGCCAGCCCTCCCCAGGTGACGGTCACGGTCACCCCGAACGAAGGCTCCAGCGTCAAGGAATCTGACATACGAGCTGCACTCCGATCCGTCCTACCCGCACATGTCGAACTCGTCGTGACGGTCGTGACGTGACCGAAACACCGTCCAGCATTACCTGCCAACGGTGCGGCACGAGGACAACCTGGACTCCCTACTGTCCCGGTTGCGGGGCCTATCTGGAGTTTGCCGGAGTACCCCCATGGACTCCCCCGGCACCTGACACCCCCACGCACTACAGTGACTCGGCGGACTCGGCGGACTCCTCGTCGCACTCACCTACGCCGGACAATAAGACACACTCGGACGCTACGCCGACCACGGCTCCGACCACAGGCCCGACTCAGGACGGCGTGCCGGATGCGGCACCCGCCAACGACGATCAGGAAGCAGCCACCGAAACATCGACCTCTGACACCGCGGGTGCCGACGCGGCCGGGGGCGACACCCAGGCACCGGGCACGAACGGCGCAACCGGAGCCGACGAGCCCCCTCCGGCCAAGGTGCGTCGTGGTGACCCCGATCCATGGTGGAAGTTGTGGGCGCGACCGATCATCGAGGAACCCCACGATTCTGCGCCGGATGAGACACCTGCGCAGACTCATGAGCTGGCTACTGCGTACGACGAGGAAAGCGAAGGGCTCGTTCGTCCGCAAGACGTTCCTGCGGAAATCCAATCGGAGGAGCCAGCCAAGGCGCTTCAATCCACTGAGCGAACAATCGCGGTGGGTCAAGGCGGTGGGCTCGGACCGCTCGATGGCACGCCATGTTCACGCTGCGGTTTTCGCAACGAAGCCACGGCTCACTTCTGCGCCCGATGCGGACTTGATTTCGCCGTCGTCGCGCGAACGACCATGTCAACACAGCAAGCCCCCCAGGACAGCGACACAGCCGAGCGCCCACCTAAACGCACAGACTGGGCGCTCATCGGTTTCATCGCTTTCCTGATAGCTGTCCTGCTGTTCGTGCTGTTGTCACCGAAACCCAATCCCATCTTCACGGCGGTCTCGAATGGTTTTCGCGCGGTCTCCTACTGGATCGCACCCACCGCTGGAAGGTCTGCCCCCTTCGACGCTATCCAGGCGTCCTCGACCGGGTTTGGCTCACCCGCATCTGCTCTCGCCGGAAACACGACCGCCACGTACTGGGCATCCGCGATCTCACCAAACTTCGGAGCCGGCACCACCATCAATTTCCGACTCGTTGACAACTACACCCTGGACCGGATGTTGATTCAACCGGGAATTCAAAATGGTGTTCTGGATGTCCGGGCCCTGGCTACTCCGGAGCAAATCCGGTTGACCTTTTTCAAAGCTGTCGTGGAGGACGAAGATCCCGCATCAGAGGTCGTTGACGTGTCAACGACGGAAACGGACATCTCTGGCGAGTTCGACATCGGCCCTTCAGCCTGCCCGCAACTCCTGCAACCCATGGCGACAACCTCCACCACGAGTCCGTCTGCCGATCCTTCGCCGACTTCCTCGGTCACCTCGTCCGCAAGCCCCGCCGCAAGCCCGTCTGGTGGCACGCCCGCAAGCCCCACACCGAGCCCCACACCGAGCCCGACCCCCAGCCCGACTTCCCGTCCAACGACGAGTCCATCGGCGGCTCAGGCAACGAAGTCATCGTCCATGTCACCATCGATTTCTCCTTCGGCCTCTCCGGGTACTGCCTCGCCTACTGGTAGTTCTTCTACAACCAAGGCGAAGGTGGAAAATTGCACCTATGTCAAACAGGCAACCAGGCTCTTTCCACTGCCACTGATCATGAACCTTGGTGACTACTCGACCGTTTTGCAATTCCCGAAAGTAGACGCCGCACGCATCGAACTTGAAATTGTTTCGACCTACCTGCCGCGCCGTTCAAATCCATACGAACCCACATCCACCCAAGGTCAGGTGGCCATCACCAACGTGCTCTTCTATCCGCAGTTCACCCCCGCGGACCTGCTCAATACTGCGTGGAATGTCCGCGGTGCCCCTGAGAGCCCATCGCCGTCACCCTCGACCAGTCCTACCGGTAGCCCATCGGCATCGGCATCGGCATCGGCAAGCCCCACCTCATCATCAGCTGACACGGCAACGATTTCACCCTCGCCTGCGCCCAGCAGTTAGAGCGGGATCGGCACCGTCTTCGGCTCCGACCAAATAGACGATTCCGTCGGTGATGGTGCGGGGCTGGAATCCATTAACGCCCCCGCGGTGGCATCCCCACTGGCTGTTTCCGACTCACTCGGGGTCGCACTTGCGGATGGAGCCGGACTCGCGGTGTTCGGATCCGCTTTGGCCGCGGAACCGGCATCCGCACTTGGACTTGGCGTGGGTGACGCCACAAAGTTCGGGTCCGCCGGAACAGGCGTCAGCGTCGGGGACGGTGACGCACTGGCCTTCTTGGTCTTCTTGCAGAACGTTGCGGAGTACGCAGAGTTCTGATCGCCGGCCTTGCTCCTCATGCGGAAGCAGTACTTGGTTGCGGGTTCAAGGTCCTTCACTTCCAGCGCAGTATCGCTGGCTGCCGGTCCTGGGGAGACACCGGACCAGCCGGATAGAACCTGTCGTTGGATGTCGAACCCGGAAATCTTGGTGTTCTTGTCGCACGCAACAGTCTCCTGGCCCTCGGGCGTTTCCGAGGGAAGCATCCACGTGAGAGCCAGTGCCGTGTCGCTCAACTTGTCGGCCATCGGCTCGAAGGGTGGGCACGGAACCGGGGCTGCTGCCTCTGAGGATCCGCCGCTGCCACTCCCGCTGCTCCCGGATGCGGCGCTCTTGGCGTCTTCGACTTCTGCTGCGGTCGGCATCACTACACACATCTGCGGCGTGAAGAGCGACTGCGTCTTGTCTGCGGTGGCCAGCAGTCGGTAGCAGTTCGGCTGTCCGAGCGTTGTCTTCGTAACGACGAAACGGGCCGTTCCGGAAGGCACATCGCCCACGTGTGTGCAATCACCGCACGAGGGCGACTCGTTGTCGTAGTCATACACCGTCGAGGTGGGAGACGACGCACTCGGGGACGGAGATGAGCTCGAGCTATCTGGAGATGGAGAAGCGGACGGAGAGGGTGAGCCTGTCCCGCCGCCGGCGCCCACGGAAGCCGGCATGAACACGACCGATGAGGTGAGAGAGATTGATTGCGATGTGCCGCCCGGGGATGTGGACGTACCGGGGGAACTTAACGCATTTCCAGCGTCACCGACCGCATACACCGAGTAGCCAGTCGCTCCAGAAACCGCACTCCATCGAAGCAAGATCTGGTCTGTCCCCAACTGCTCTGCCGAGAAATTGGCTGGCGTGGCCGGCGGAGAAATGACAACGTCGTCTGATCCCGACAAGGCAAGTCGACTCAAAACGAACGCCGCGATGATCCCAACAACTGCGAGCAGGAGCACAAGCCTGCCGATGATCCCGAGTCGGAAGCGAATGATCGGACGTTGAATCACGGTGACTCGTTGCACCGCGGACTGCATATCCTCTAGCGGCGTCCCCAGTGTCACGTCCTTGTTGGGCTCGATGACGGAGAGCATGCTCAGCGTGCGCTGTCGGCCAACCAGGTGGAAGGGACCGGTAATGGTCACTCGAGTCCACGATGTCTCTCCCGGAGCGAGTTCGATCAGCGAGTCATCGACCTTGAAACGCAGTCGTCCATCCGGATCCCACAGACGCAGGATGATGCGTACCGTGGTGTTTCCATTGTTCGTGATGCTTGCGTACGTCGACGTCCGACGGCGCATCTCGAGAGTTGTCTTGCTGACATTGAGAGCGGACTCGTAGAACGGATCGACCGTGATGCTGAGTTCGGCAACAGTGCTTTCGTTGGGGTCGACTTCCGACGTTGCTTTGATTCCGATGGGATATGTCTGGGCGCCCACTCGCGATGCACGCGGCGGCTTGATGACGATGGCTGCGGAGTTTTCATCACCGGGGAACAGGGACAGTTCCGAGGGAACGAGAGATACCCATCCCGATCCGTTGCCGACCGATGACAGCGAGTAGGTCTCGACCACCGGACCCACATTGCGAACCGTGACTTTGACGCGCACCGGTTGCCCCGGGGTCGCGGTGACCTCTTCTTGAGCCAACGACACGACGGGCCGTGGCAGAACGCTTCGCTCGGCCACGATGGTGCCCGCAAGCGCATCTTCTCGGTGCCCTACTTCCCCTGAGCCGGTGTCGTCGGAGGAGCTAGACGCCGCTGCAGCAGAGCCGGCGGTGTCTGAAGACCCGTCACCTCCCTCACCCGAGGCACCCAAGACCTCGTTCACCCACCGCACATACTGCTCTTCTCCGCTCTCGGAATCGTCGTCAGGCATCGCTCGTCACCTCCCCACCAGGAGAGTGTGCGAACGATCCGAAGGACTGCTCCAAGGGAAAGGAGAGACGACCAAGCTTCTGCCACTCACGAGCCGCTCCCCAAATGACATGCTCGTATTCGACGTGTCGTCCCGCTTCGGCAGCCGCGAAGGCAGCCGAGAGGCAGGCGGAACTTATGCCTCCCCCAGACAGCTCCAAGGTCGACAGCGTTCGGAACTGATCGTCGGACAGGTGCTCGCCTTGATGGCCCAGGCATGCTCGCCAGATCTTCTCTCGTAGTTCCTGAGTTGGTTCGGGGAAGTCGACGATGCAGTCGAGTCGGCGCGAGAACGCATCATCGAGGTTGGCGCGAAGGTTGCTCGTCAGGATCGCAAGCCCGTCGAAGGACTCCATCCTTTGCAGGAGATAGGCAACTTCGATGTTCGCGTGTCGATCTCGCGCGTCGCTCACCTGGGAACGCTTCCCGAACAAGGCGTCCGCCTCATCGAAGAGCAGCACCCCGTCGAATTGCTCGGCCGCAGTGAAGATCTGCTCGAGTCGCTTTTCGGTCTCCCCGATGTACTTGTCGACCACGCTCGACAGGTCGACATGGAACAACGGAACCCCAAGCTCCCCGGCGAGAGCTTCCGCGGCCATGGTTTTCCCCGTGCCGGACGGCCCGGCGAAGAGGGCGGTGATCCCTCGGCCTCTCGTTCCGCCCGGACGCATCGCCCAGTCGTCGAAGACTCGATCTCTGAGACGAACCCTGCTCAGGAGGTGGGACAGTTCCCCTTCCACTTGATCGTGAACGATGACGTGGGAGAGCCGAAAGGTGGGAATCACTGGGCGTGCCAGGGTTCCCATATCCGAGGGTGCCGATGCGCTGATCTTCTCGTTGCCGTGTAGCAATCGCTCGAGTATGTCCTCGGGTTCGAGGCGCTGCAACGTGTCGACTGTGCGCGGGCTGTCGATCTGATTAGTGAGGTAGTCCAGCCAGGCGTCACGGACTGCGGGCGCCGCCACGGGTACGTCAACGATGCGATCGGGGGGAAGGTCTACCGACACGCTCGGACCCGTGATGACGATCACGGGGACGAAACTTTGGTCGAGCAAAGTGATCACCTCGGCGACGCGGTCGGCCGCGATTCGGCGAGCATCAACGATCATGGGAGTGCACGACAAAGCAGCTTCCCGAAGGCTCGCGTGGACGGCGTCCCGGCACTCGGAGGTGTCGTGCGGAAGATCATGCGCGTCCAACATCAACGCCCGGGGATGCCCGGACATGTGCAGGCGATGGTGAGCGATGCACACAGCGCCGGAGCCCTGATGAGACCGCAGGCACACGATGGCTGATTCGAGACGTGAGCCCAGCGGAGGAACGTCGGGAAATGGGCCCGTATCGGGAAGCAGTTCGGCGGGAATCAGCAGCTCACGACGCCAGGACAACAGGTTGTCCACACGACCATCGAAACGACCGTCGCCGAGCAGATGCCGCACGAACCGTTCCGAGGCATCCACGATGCGGGTGGGGAGGGGATGGTCCTGCCTGCGCAATTCGATCAGACCCATACGACACAGGAAGCCGTCGGCGTCGAAGATGCGTCGCCCTTCGGGGGACGACGGATCCGAGCCGATAAGCCGCAGGGTGGTCGCCACCGACGGGCCGCGGGTGTCCACTTCGTTATTGAGAACGATGAAGAAGGCTTCGAAACGCGGGTCCACGTGGACAGCGGCCGCCACGATCAACGCGCCCAGTTCGGAGTCCGACAGTCCGCTCAACATCGCCCAGCGCGTCATCTCATCCGAAAGGTCCGCATCTGAGATCACCAAACGGGAGTCGACTCCCGCAAGATCACGCGCGTCCCGGATGACCAGATCCAACGGGAAGACATGGCCCCGACGCTCATCGGGGACGTCGTCGGGTCTGCGTGACTCGGCCACCAAAGCGGCGACACGTTCACCAACGACCGCCAAGAGCGCCCGCACGTGACTCGCCGCGTGCGGATCCCAAACCTGGGGAGGGGTGGCCATCAGTTCTGATCTCTCCTGCGTGTTCGGATTCCTGCCTCGGGCGCTTCGGGATCCCGGCCGCGGATCACATCCAGGATCGGATCGTCCGTGCTGGAGACGACAATCTGCGGTGGCACTGTTTGTGGCGGACCGGCAGGTTCTGCGACACCGGCAGCTACGGGGAGGCTGACAACAACCGATAGGAACGGGTGATAGTCGGTACCCATCGCCGACCACAACTCGGTTGCGAAGCGGTCGGAGAAGATCTTTCCGCCCACCCTCAGGTGGAGGTTGTGGCCTTGCTCCAGCAACGCGACAAGTTCACCAGCACAAAATCGCTCGGGAATGTAGTCGTATTGCACGAGCGCGCGGAGCGCGAGACCGAGAAGTTGATGATCGTCCTCCGGGCGTGACGCCCAGGCAGTGAGAGCGTACGTGAGGTTGTAGAAACGAAACGGTTGGCGTCGTGATTCGACAATGCCGTTCTCGCCCACTTCTTCGATCAAGGTGGTGGTGCGACGGGACAGGTCTTCACGGATATCAGCCAGGAACAAGTTCAACGTCGGAGCCGTTCGCGCTGCCGCCCATTCCTTTTTCGGGGCATCAAATGCGACTTTGGCGGCTTGACCACCCAGGCGCTCGGACTCGAGAAGGGCAGCAACAGCTCGGTCGACGTCCGCCAACATGAGCATCTCCTTCGGGGAAGTTGACGCAACTATGGCAGCCCCAAGGAACCCCCCTGGGGAGGCACGACCGTTGTGCGTGTGAAAAATGTGACGAGAGGGGTCAATGTGGAGCCCAAAAAGGGTGCGAAACGGATATTTCGTACATCCGTGACAAGTAACCGAGCCGTGCCCTAACGTCACCTCCCATGGCCCTCTACACATGCCCCTCATGCGGAATGTCCGTCAACACCACCTGTGGCGCCTGTGACGCCGCCCTCGTCGACGACGTTCTCGTCAAAGACGACGGCACGTCCGTGGCGATCTCCGTGTGCCCCAACGGCCACGGCAAGATCAAGTCGCCCATGTGCTGCGGCACAGACATGACTTGCACGGTCTGAGATCTACCGCCTGAGACTTACCGCCTGACAACGTCCACCGGCATCACCGGCCGAAGGCGCGGCCGAATCGCAACGGTTGCGTGCGCACGCTCACCCCACTTCGTGCAACACGCGCACCGTGGAATCTTCATGGGTGATACGGAACGGCTCGAGCTCGTCGTCCCATGGCGTCCCGATAAGTCGATGAATCTCGTCGGTTACGCCCGCCACCTCATCGGGCTGCGCCCCTGCGAGAAGGCTGCGCAACCGATCTTCGTGGACTAGAACATCACCGTGCGACCCGATCGTGCAGCGAAATAGACCCAGCGTCGGCGTGAACGCATAGCGCTCTCCCTCAACCCCTGCACTGGGATCTTCGCTGACTTCGAAACGCATCGTGGAGAAAGAGACCAAGGTACTGGCGATCTTCGAGGCCGTCCCTTGGGGCCCATGCCAGATGATTTCGGCCCGGACATTGCCCGGGGCGATGGGTTGGGAAGCCCAGTCCACGTTCACGGCGGTGCCGAAAACCCGAGCCAGGGCCCATTCCAAGTGCGGGGCAACCGCCGAGGCGCACGAGTGCACGAAAAGCACCCCGTGCGCAGAGAGCTCCTCCGCCCCTGCGCGGGGTGGTGTCTGTCGATCGTCCTGTCGGACGTCGATTACGACCGTCATGTCGCCTCCCGGGGTCGAGGGTCGCCTTCCCCTGCGTCCTCACTCCGGTACGACTTACCCAAGGATAACCCCACAGGCCCCTTGGGCGGTACAGTTCCCTGCGCGCCACGCTGCACAGCAGGCCCCAAGCGGCCCCACCGGTCGCTTGTCAGGAGGAGGAGACCATGGCCGTTGCCACGCCAGCCCCCGCTGTTCTCGGTGACTACGTCGCCCGCACCAAGGTGGCAACCGTCGCCCTGGTCCTCGGCGGAGCGGCCTTCGTCGGCATATCCGCCCAGGTCGTCATCCCGCTGCCTTTCACCCCCGTTCCCTTGACACTGCAAACCTTCGCGGTGCTCCTGGTGGGCGCGGCTTTGGGCACCTGGCGCGGCATCGCATCCATGGTCGTCTATGCCGCCGCAGGGACCGCCGGCGTTCCGTGGTTCTCGGCTGGGTCCTCCGGTTGGGGTGGAGCGAGCTACGGCTACATCCTTGGCTTCATCGTCGCCGCTGGGATCGTTGGCCGCCTTGCCGAACAGGGAGCCACCCGCACAGCGCTGCGCACCGCTGGACTCATGGTGATCGGCAATGTCGTCATCTACGCCATCGGAGTGACGTATTTAAAGTTCGCGATCGACGTCACCTGGGCGACGGCTCTCAGTTTGGGCATGGTGCCCTTCCTCCTCGGTGACGCACTCAAGATCGCCCTCGCCGCAGGTCTTTTCCCGGCTACCTGGCGCCTGGTTCAACGCTTCAGTTAAGCCTCCCGTGTCCACATTGGCAATCCTGCGCACCTGGTCGGCCCGCCGCCGGGTAACCGCGCTGGTCGCCGGAAGTCTTGTCGCGTTGGTGGTGGCACTGCCCACGGCCGTCATCCCCAACCCGATCTTCGGTCGCGACATCGCTGTCACCTGGTGGTCGTACCCCGTCGTCATCCTCAGCGGAATCCTGGGGGGCATGCTCATCGCCACCTACGTTCGAGAACCAGGCAACGAGGACATCGATAAGGCCGCCAAGGTCGGATCTGTCGGCGGACTGCTCGCGTTCTTCGCCGTCGGATGCCCGGTCTGCAACAAGCTCGTTCTCCTCGCCCTGGGCACGTCCGGAGCTATCACCTGGTTCGCCCCCTTCCAACCGATCCTCGCCTTCGCCTCGGTGTTGCTGATGGCCTGGGCCCTTCGCATGCGCCTGCGGACCATGGCGTCCTGCGCTGTGTCGGTGCCGACGAAGGCGTAGCAGACAGCGATGAATAGCAGACCCCGATGAGTAGCCCCGACGTCGATCGCTGGATCGTGGCCAGCAGCGGTGGCTTCGTCGGCACCGGGCTGTGGGGGGTGATGCGTCCAGGGCGCATCTTCACTCGAGCGCTCGAGCTCTCCGGCCGACCGCGACCTCGCGTGCTGTTGGTGCTCACCGCTTCCGGTGACGATCCCCAGTACCTGGCAGCGATGTACTCCGCGCTCGCTGATACCGACTGCGACGTCGACCATTTGGCGCTGTTTCCCCAACCCAACCGCAATGTTGATGAGGCAATCGACGCTGCCGATGTCATCTGGGTAGGCGGTGGCTCGGTTGCGAACCTGCTCGCGTTGTGGAGACTCCACGGAGTCGACACCGCCATGCATCGGGCCTGGGAATCAGGCACAGTCCTTGCTGGCGTGAGCGCCGGATCGATCTGCTGGCACGTCGGCGGGCCGACCGATTCCTTCGGGGCGCAACTCGCGCCGGTCACCAACGCTCTCGCCTTTCTGCCGTACGGCAACGGTGTTCACTACGACAGCGAAGAGCAGCGGCGACCCCTGCTGCACACGCTTGTCGGCAACGAGACACTGCCCGAGTCCTACGCAACCGACGACCGGGTTGCCATCGTCTACTGCGGTACGCAGCCGGTGGAAGTCGTCTCGGACGTGCCCGACTCCGACGCCGCGGCTTATCGAATTGTGCAGCGCTATGGTGAAGCGATCGAAGAACGTCTCCCGCCAGGCCGCCTCGTCACCTGACCTTAACGATGGGGCGTCAACTCATACGTCGCTGCTCCCGACACGATTGCCGCGATCACTACCGCCGGCCAGGTTCCCGCGATCAACGCGAGCGGGTGTGCCATGGCGAACGCCGCCGCATACACAACGCCGGCGAGCGGAATACGCCATGGCCAGCCCTTCTTGCCCATGAGGATTGCGGCGACGACCCCGAACGCGACAAGGACCACACCCGCGATGAGGCGATCCACACCGGCATCAGCGAGCGCGAACCCGATGATCAACCCGACGGCCGGACATCCCGCGATGATCCATCGTCGTGTGTCCTGCTGCTCGGACCACGCCTCACGCAACGATGCGAACGGGTCGAATCGGGAAGCCATGGTGGGCGTGGGTGTCGTTCTCGGTGATCAGCCGTCGGACAGTCTGACGGGAGTCCCCGAACGGTAGGACTCCCACGCAGCGATTCCGATCGCTACCGGTGCACGGCCGTCCTCTCCGCTGACCGGCGACGGGCCGCCCTCGCCTGCGTACCGCACGAAGGCCTGCCATTCCCCGCGGTAACTGTCGGTGTACCGGTCCAGGAAGAAGTAGGGCAGAACGCTTCCCTGCCGTTCGCTAGCGCTGTAGACCACCGCGGCGTTCTTCATGGGATTCTCCGACATCGCCATGCCGGTGGATCCGAGTACCTCAAGACGCTGGTCGTAGCCATACACCGCTTGTCGTGAGTTGTCGATAGTGGTGATGCAGCCGTTCGCGTGCGTCAACGTCACGACCGCGGTGTCCAGATCTCCCGCCTCTCCAATGGCCGGATCGATCCGCACGGCGCCGGTTGCGTAGACCTCGGTCACCGGGGATCCGACCACAAACCGCGCCATATCGAAATCGTGGATCATCATGTCGACAAAGATTCCGCCGCTGACCTTGATGTATTCCACCGGAGGCGGTGCCGGGTCTCGGCTGGAAATCCGTGCGATGTGAGGATCTCCCACTCGGCCGGATGCCACTGCTTCCTGAACGGCAGCATGGGTGGGGTCGAATCGACGATTGAAGCCGACCATGAACGCTACGCCGTGTTCGCGAACTGCACCCAGAGCCTTGTCAACCTCGCTGATGTCCAAGCTGATCGGCTTCTCGCAAAAGATCGCCTTGCCGGCGGCCGCCGCCCTGGTGATCAGCTCGACGTGCGTGTCAGTACTACTGCAAATGGCCACGGCGTCGACGGAGTCGGATTCCAGAATCTCGTCGACGGACATCACCGGTACGCGCAGCGCATCAGCGACCTGAGCCGCCGCAGCATCGTTGACATCGAACACCGCGGCTACCTCGGCGCCGTCGGTT
>Ga0075480_10001349_pt1 | contig 15549 bp, 17 predicted proteins | sample DEB08_DNA_7_FD_81590 | JGI IMG/M metagenome (GOLD analysis project Ga0075480, IMG submission 81590) | Aqueous microbial communities from the Delaware River and Bay under freshwater to marine salinity gradient to study organic matter... | ecosystem: Environmental > Aquatic > Marine > Coastal ... | reverse complement strand
TTCGTTCTGCATTCCGTCTTGCGTCCGCATATCGAAGCGATGCCCCATCACTGGGCCAAGATGCGGGTTGAGGAGCACCTTTACGCATCCTCGATGTCGTATCGGATTCTTCAGCCGGGAATCTATATGGACAATTTGGCGGGTTGGCTCGCGGAGGCCGAACGGACGGGCAGGATCGAGTTCCCCTGGGGGATCGCGCCGACCATGTCCTACGTCGATCTCTGGGATGTCGCGCACGCAGCGTCGATCCTGCTCCGAGAGGAGGGTCACGATGCCGGAACCTATGAGGCCTGTGGGCCCCGAGGCCTGACGGGAGGCGAGACCGCAGACATCCTGGGCATTCTCGTCGGGAGGCCTCTTGAAGCGATCAACGGTCAGCCACCGACTTCGGGGCAGGGCGAAACGTATGCGCAAAGATGCTGGCGCTTGATGCTGGAGTACTACGCTGAATTCGGATTTCCGGGCAGCCCAGTCGGGCTCCAGGCCCTTCTCAGACGGCCTCCCCGGGATTTACGGTCGTGGCGACCCTTCTCGGAATTCCGACCGACCGTTTGACGGAAGCGGCGTGGGCTGTCGGTGGTCAGCCCGCTCGACGATCATCGTCGTCGGAGTCGACGTAGTCCGCATACGGATCGGAATAGTCATCGTCGACAACGTCATCCACAGCGGCGGATGACTCAGATCCGGTGGAGGCACCGGACAGTTCGGCCTGCAGACGCTCCAGATCGGTCTGCGGACCCCCGTACTTCAGCGCACGGGCAACCTTGGTTTGCTTCGCCTTAGCTCGGCCGCGCCCCATGGCTCGACCCCCTCGACCAGGGCCAGCGCCCCGGTGAATCGTGGTGGACAGATGCACGTCGCGTGGCAACGCCACGTGGGTGGTCGCGACGATGCTCGCAGCGCCGAGGCGTCCGCCCGATGGGTGACCGGGCAGACCGATCGGCGAGTCCCCACCATACCTCCCCGCTGGCCGATTCCACAGTCGGAGGGGGTCTGGAACCCTCAGGTGGAGGCTCTGGAGGGGGCTAGGAGAAGGCTAGGCAGGGCTGAACCGCGCCCGGGTGCCCGCCGCGATCCGCTCGCGGGCCTCGGCTGCCGCAGCAGCTGTCGGTGTGGTGCCCTCCCGGTCCGCCCGGCGCAGCACCTCGAGGGTGGTGTCGAACACCTCGGCGACGCGGGCTCGCGCTCGGTCGGGATCGAAGCCGAGCAGTTCATCGGCCACCTGAACGACCCCGCCGCAGTTGACCAGGTAGTCCGGGGCATAGAGAACCCCTCGGGCGGCGAGGGTGTCGGCGACCTCCGGAGCTGCGAGCTGGTTGTTCGCACCGCCACAGACGATGCCGACTTGCAGGCCGCTGGCGAGGTCGGGGGTGAGGACGCCGCCGAGAGCATTGGGGCTCAGCACATCAATGCCACGAGCGAGCAGGTCCTCCAGCGAATCAGCCGTGTCGAAGCGATCGCTGGTTAGCCGAACTCGAAGGGCATCGAGTGCGTCGGTCGACGGGTCGACGACGGTGACGCGGGCGCCCTCCTCCTCGGCGAGGTGCACGGCGAGTCGACCGCCGACCTTGCCGGCACCCAGGATCCCGACATGGCGATCGGCGAGGGAGTCCGAGCCCCAGTGGTGGGCAGCGGCAGCGCGCATTCCCTGCCAGACACCGAAGGCGGTGAGAATGCCCGAGTCACCAGCACCGCCGCGCTCGGGGGAGCGACCGGTCGTCCATGGATTCGTCTCGCCGATGACGTCGAGATCGGCGACGGAGATGCCGACATCGCCGGCGGTGATGTAGCGACCGGACAACGACGCAATGAAAGAACCCATGGCGTGGAACAACTCTGGGGATTTATCGCGCGTGGGATCAGCCCAGATCACCGCCTTGCCACCGCCGTGGGGAAGTCCGGCGAGAGCGTTTTTGTAGCTCATGGCCTGCGAGAGTCGAAGGGCATCGCGATAGGCCGCAGCACCATCGGGGTAGGCGACCATGCGGCATCCACCGAGGGCCGGGCCACGAGACGTCGAGTGAATGGCGACGAAGGCGCGCAAGCCGGTGTCGGGGTCGGCACCTACGACCACCTGCTCGTGGTCGTCGAACTCCGCGACATCGAAGGGCAGCCCCGTCACGCCCCTATTTCTATCGGCAGGGCGTCACTCTGCTCTTGCGGGGGCTATTCGTCCTCGTCCGGGCCGTAGAGCGCGGTGTAGCACTTCACGGTGTTGTCGAGCAGGTCCTGCGTGGACTGATCGACCGCTCCAATGAGGGGTGCATCGCTGACCTGGGCGGCGAACTCGTCCGCTGACTGAAGATTGGTCAACTCCAGCGTGTCGCCGATCCACTGGGCGAGCACCGCGAGACCCGGGCCTTCGACGAAGCCGAGGATCGCGTGCTGAGCGTCATCGTCGGTGCGCACGTCCACCAGTTGGCTGACGGAGAACTCCGGATCGACCGCAGCTTCGATCGCGGCCACGGACTCCTCGGTGGCCTCATCGCACAGCACGGCCACGATCCGCGAGGGGGAGGCGGAGCCGGTAGGCGAGGGGGATTCGGTGGGCGAGGCACTGGTGGTGCTGGGGCTCGCTGTGGGGCTGGTGGTCGTCGGATCCGGGCTGGCGTCGCTGGAGCAGCCAGCAACGAGAGCGAGGCCCGCGACGAGCGCCGGGACGAGAAGGAGTGGTCGTCGGTGGAGTGCCATGGCATGAAGGGTACGTCTCCCAACCCGGGGAAACGGCCTCGAGTCTGGTCAGAATGACCCCCAGATCGCCCTCTCCCAGGCACTTCCCAGGCTAGGGGGCTCCATGAATGGTCCTGACCAGGCACAGTGGTCCCATGCAGTCAGTTCCGCGACGCTCGACCCTCGCCCGCCTGGGCGCTGCGGTCATCGCCGTGCTCGTCTCCGTGGGCCTGCTCGGCCTCGGTGCGCCGGCTCAGGCAGCGGTGAGCGAGGACGATCTGCGGACGAAGGTGCATGCGCGGCTCGCGGTGTTCGTCGACGATGCCGTCGACGATGGCTACTACACCGAGACGCAGCGCACCTACATCCTCTATGCGATCTCCTCGACCGCGCCTGATTCGCTGTCGGGACGAGCTGAGCGTCGGGTGAAGGGCGCGTTCTGGCGCATCATCACCGATCTCGGTGGAGTCTCGCAGAATCAGGCGGAGCGGCGCTTGTCGAATGGACAGACGCTGTGGCGAATTGCAGGTGACGACGCGGAGAAGGTGCGCGATCGCTTGCGTGACTGGCTGGTGAACCCGGTGATCCGCGCGATCATGGAAGGCGATATCTCCTGGGGTGAAGCGGCGGGTCTGTTGACCGACACGCGCACCGCGGTGAATAGGCTGATGGCACAACCCGGCGGCGATCGGGATGTCATCCTCGTCCGCAAGCGCAACTAAACATCCCTCGGGCTAGTGAACCAGCCCCCACAGGCTGCTCGCCGTGGCCGCGTGCGGTAGGGCGCACAGATCCCGACCACGACGAGCATCGGCCCCCGAACCCTCCGGAATGGAGTGAGGGTCCGGGGGCCGTTAACTTTCACCCGATCGACAGGGAGGACCGCTAGCGTGGAGTCCATGTCCATCCTCGTCGTCGACGACGATCCCGCTCTCCGCCAGGCACTCACGCGTATTTTGTCCTTCGAGGGATACGAGGTCGAGGTCGCACCGACCGGTCACGATGCGCTAGAGCTCGTCGGCCAGGCCGATCTCATGGTGCTTGATCTCGGGCTCCCCGATCTCGACGGACTCGACGTTGCGCGTCGAGTGCGCGCAGCCGGGCATGCCCTGCCGATCCTGGTTCTCACCGCGCGCGGTGAGGTTGGTGATCGTGTCGCTGGTCTCGACGCGGGTGCCGATGACTACCTGCCGAAGCCCTTCGATCTGTCGGAGTTGCTGGCCCGCGTGCGGGCCCTTTTGCGACGCACCCAGCCACACGCGGGAGCCACGGTGTTCACCCTCGGCGACATGACCGTGGACACTTCGAGACGAAAGGTGACCCGCGAGGAGGAGGAGATCGTCCTCACCAAGACCGAGTTCGCGCTCCTTCAGGTGTTGCTGTCCGCCGACGGCGCGGTCGTCGAACGCAGTGACCTGATGACGGAGGTGTGGGGATTCGCCTCCCCCACTCTGGATTCGAACCTGGACACCTACGTGTCCTATGTGCGGCGCAAGACTGAAACGGGTGGACGTTCGCGACTGGTGCACACCGTTCGGGGGGTCGGCTTCGTCGCTCGGGTCGATCCGTGAGACGCAGCCTGCGCACCACCGTCGCCCTCATCGTGGCGTTGACGGTGTTGCTCACCGTCGCAGGCCTCGCCGCGGCGATCTGGCTATTGACCCGCAACACGCTGATGCAAAGTGTGGATGCCTCTCTGGTGTCGCGCATCCAGGCCGGCATCTTCCTCACACCGCCGGATGAGGAGAACATCCCTTTCGTTCGACCGCCTATCCCGGGACAGCCGACGGTGATCGTCGACGCGGTCCTCGCGGATGGCGAGGTCTATGACATCGACACTCAGACATACGACCTGCCAGCCGATGAACTCGATGTGCAGATCTCGCTCTCCCCGCCCGGCACCAGCGCCTTCAGCACTCGCCTCACGCCGACAGGTGAGACCGTCCGGGTCTACACGGTCGCGGTCCAGGAGGGAGCAGCGGCCCGAGCGATTCGCAGTCTCGAGGAGACCCAGTCCAACCTGGTGCAGTTGGCGACCATCCTCGCTATCGGCGGGGGGATTGCAGTAGCCGTCGGGGCCGTCGCGGGTGTCATCGCGGTGCGGCGTTCGACCACACCGCTCGTGCAGGTCGCCGATGCGATGGGAGCGCTGTCTCGCGGTGAGCGTGATGCCAAGCCTCCGGTCGCCCGAGGCGGTGCACCGCGGGAGATCGTCGATGTGGTCGATGCGACGACGACTTTGCAGCGGGAACTCGCGCGCAGTCAGGCCCAGCAGGAGCAACTCGTTCAGGATGCCGGACATGAGTTGCGCACCCCCCTGGCCTCGCTGCGCGCGAATGTGCAGTTCGCTGCCCGCACCGCGACAGATGAGACGACCGCGGAGTCGCTCGCTGCAGCGCAGTCGGAACTCGATGAGCTTGGTCGACTGGTGGAGGAACTGCTCGCCCTGGCGGCGCGCGACGAACAGGCACGCGAGGTGGTGGAGCTCGACATTCGAGGTGCCGCTGAGGCTGCGGCTCGCCGCTCCATGCGTCGATGGAATCGCAGCATCGATGTCGAAGTGCCCGAGGAATCCGTCATGATGCGCATCGACCCGATCGGGTTGGCGGAGATCCTCGGAAACTGCCTCGATAACGCCGCGAAATTCACCCCCGAGGGTGCGCCGATCGTTCTTGCCGTCGCGCTGACAGCCGACACCACGACTCTCGAGGTCCGCGATGGTGGCCCAGGAATTCCTGCGGATCAGCGTGCGGCTGTCCTCGAACGTTTCCACCGCACAGCAGAGGCCCGCGGCCTGCCCGGTAGTGGTCTGGGGCTGTCGATCGTGGCGCGAGCGGTGGCCGCAGCGAATGGCGATCTCGAACTTGGGTCGGCACCTGAGGGCGGACTCCTCGTCCGCGTGATTCTGCCCCGCTGAGCCATCACGCCTAGTGGTGTGTGCAGCTCGGGAGAACCTCGAGAGGAGAAGCCGGTGCCGGCGGCCACAATCCTGACACCTTGGATCACGCGCTCGGGGATGAGAGGGTAACGTCGCGGCATGGCTGAGCGAGTGCTGACTCAAGATCAGCACGTGGTTGTCGATCGCGACCCTGACACTCGAACCTGGCTGCGCGATAGGACAACCCCTACTGGCTGGTTGCAGGCCGCCTTCGTAGTGGCGGGGGTCATTCTGCATGCCTGGGCGATGGCCGGTGGCTTCTTCCACATGGATGATTTTTTCTACCTGGCGGATGCTCAGGCGCCATTCGTCGATTACGTCTTCCAGATCTATAACGGCCACCTGATGCCGGCGGAATTCGCCCTGGTGTGGGTTTCTCAAGCAATCGCACCGATGTCGTGGTCGCTTGCGGTACTGATCTCGACCGCGCTTTGGGCGATCTTCGGCTTCGGAGTCATGGCTGTCATGCGTCAGGCCTTCGGCGACCACCCTGCCACGTTCGTCTCATTGGCCCTGGTCATGTTCACTCCGCTCCTGACAACGGTCAGCGTGTGGTACGCCTCCGCATTGCAGGTACTTCCCTGGGGAGCGACCTTCGTGTGGCTGCTGTATTTCGCCATTCGTGACGCGAAGCAGCCGTCCCACCGATGGTGGATCGCTGGCACAGTCGTTTACGTCATCGGCTTGGCATTTTGGGAGAAGGCGTTACTGGCACTGCCGGTCGTGCTGTGGGTGGTGTGGCGAATGTGGCCGGGGCGAGCCCCCATCGGTCTCGGTGGGATGGGCCGACGATGGATCCTGCCCAGCGTCACCATCGCCATATCCGCTGTCTACAGCGTGATCTACCTAGCGCTTCAACCCGAGGCACCGCTTCGAAGTGATCCGAGCTCAGGTCAGATCTGGGAGGCCACACGCATTGGAATCGGGGAGGTGCTGCTTCCCGGACTCTTCGGCGCTCCGTGGGGTGGTTTCGCTGAGGGACTAGTGCCGGCCTCAGGACGACCGTGGTGGGTGATTGCACTGGCGTGGCAGGTCGTTGCCATCACGTTGATCGCCTCGGTGGTGCGATGGCGAGCCGCATGGAACATCTGGATCATCATCCTCGCCTATTCGGGCATTTCCATTGCCCTGTTCTCACTGGGCCGAATCAGCGCATTCGGGCTCCTCTTGGTTTATGACCCTCGATACATCGAAGACCTTGTGATTGTCACGAGCGTCCTACTGCCGTTTGCATTCCTCCGACCCCGTGGCTCAACCCTCCCGCAACCACGAAATTTCGACCTCATCCCCATGGGAGTTCAGCGATTCTTGTGGCCGGTGGTGGGCTTTGTCATGGTCAACCTCCTGGCGCTGTCCTCCATCACCGTGGGATGGACCTGGCAGGACAGCGCAGCCAAGTCTTTTGTCGGCAATGCACGTGCTGCGATGACTGAGGATCCGGGGCGAGTCGTCATTGACAGAGTGGTTCCTCCGGATGTGATGGCATCTCTTTTTCTCGATAAGGCGAATGCCTCCTATGTTCTTGCTGGTGCTGAGCTAGATGTCGTCTGGAATGGCGCTGGGCCCACCCTGTGGGCGATCGCGGATAACGGAGCTCTTTATCAACCGGGCATCGCGGTTGCGGCAACATCCTTCCCAGGCCCGAACGGTGACTGCGGCTGGGCTGTCTTCGAGGAGCCCACGACGATTGCCCTGGATCGCGACCTGTTCGAGTGGACATGGGTCGCCCAAATGGAGTACCTCGCAGCTGATGAAGGAGACATCGAGATCACACTCGGTGAGGAGGTCCAATTGGCGCGGGTGGAGGAAGGACTGAACGAACTTCAGTTCGTCATCGTGGGTGGCGGTGACCAGTTGACCATCACTCCACCGGATGATGCGGGTGTTTGTGTGGCCAAGGTTGAGATCGGGCAGCCTGAGGGACCCGCATGATCCGCGTTGGGTTGACCGGCGGCATTGGATCTGGGAAATCCACGGTTGCTCGGATGCTCGCGGAACACGGCGCCATTGTCATCGATGCAGATCGGATCGCGCGGGAGATCGTCGAACCGGGACAGCCGGCCCTGGCTGAGATCGCGGATCGGTTCGGACCTGATGTGATCGAGAAGTCCGGGGCGCTCGACCGGGCGGGCTTAGCCGCCATCGTGTTCCACGACACCACAGCCCTTGCCGATCTCAATGCCATCACTCATCCGCGTGTTGCCGAACGGACAGAGGAACTGATTTCCAATGCACCGGAGGACTCGATCGTCGTCTACGACATGCCACTGCTCGTCGAGAATGATCTCGCTGAGGGGTGGGACACAGTCATCGTGGTCATCGCCGATCGGCAGGTGCGGATCGCGAGGTTGCGTGAACGTGGCCTCGAAGACGATGACATCGAGGCGCGAATGGCGCGGCAGGCCAGCGATGAGGAGCGACGCGCTGTCGCCGACATCGTCATTGAAAATTCTGGTTCGCTCGGTGATCTGGAATCCCAGATCGACATGGTGTGGAGCAGCCTGGCAGCGCTGCCCTAGACGAACGTTGGCCCCGCTTCGAAGGAAGCGGGGCCAACGTTCATTTCGAAGAGAACGAAACTATTTAGTGCACTTCTTGTTCTTGCATTTCGCGATTCTCTGAACGACGGTCTTTGTCGTCCCCAGTTCCATGTCTGGGGTTAGCAACTGCGTGCCCAGAAGGGTGTTGATGAGACCAGCCTGACCGACACTCACCGTGAGGGTTCCTCGGAAGGCTGTCACAGTTGTCCGCGTCTTCTTCTTCTTGTTCACCTTGACCTTTGGCTTGCTCGCCTTGATGTTGATCACCGTGAACAAGGAGGTCAGGCCGATACCAGGAACATCTACGGAGATTTCCGCGTAAGTGAGCGGTTCATCCGACGGGTATCCGATGATTGGGTTGTTACCCGCGGCAACAAGCCCACCGTCCTTGGTGATCTGCAACTGGCCCTTGTGCTGGATGTATCCATCCCCAGTACCGGTGACGGGGAAAAGCAAACTGCCCTTCTTCACCTTGCCACCCTCTGTGGCCACGATGGAGACGCCGAGCCCCGCTAGGGCCTGGGCGATAGAACTGTCGAGCGTGATCTGTGTCTTGCCCCGGACTTTGTCATGGCCGTCAGCCTGGGCGGGTACGGCCGCAGCCAGACTGCCGCCGGCCACGAGGGCGACCGTGGCGATGACGCCAACGAGCCTCTTGTGCATCTTCATACATTCTCCTGGTCCTCATAGGGTCCGCGCGGCTCGCGTCCCTCCACCGGCTTACCGGCATGGACACCATCTTTACCCGGCGAGGGCGGGATTGCAGGGTGACCGAGAAAAATTCCTGATAGCGGACATGTCGGGGACTGGATCGCTCATAGAATCCAGCCATGCCAGGGGAACCGACTTTGATCTTCGATGGGGAGTGTGGGTTCTGCTCAGCGAGCGCGCGCTTCGCGGAGCATTGGGTGCGACCCCGGGCACGGATCGAACCGTGGCAGAACCTCGATCTGATGTCCTTTGGGTTGACTGAACAGGAGTGCACCGAAGCCGCGCAGTGGGTAGACCGCGATGGGGCAGTCAGATCGGGTGCCCGGGCGATTGCTGCCGCACTCATCGCCGGACGCGCACCCTGGCCGGTGTTCGGGCGAGTGCTCGATGCGCCGGCAGTGCGTCCGCTCGCCGCCCGCGTCTACCGATGGGTGGCACTCAACCGGGACAGATTCCCGGGCGCGACCCCGGCCTGCTCGATGAACTAGATCCCTACCAGCGCAGAACGAGTCGACCTGACTTATCGCGGAAGGTACCGACCGCGATCAGGATGATGTCGATGAGGACACCGATGCCCACGATGCCGCCGGTGAGCAGCCAGATGATGCCGGTGCCGACCTTGCCGACATAGAACCGATGGATGCCGAGGAAGCCGAGGAAGATCGCCAGCAGCAGGGTGACCAACCGGGACTTGTCGCTTTCGAGGACCACATTGCCGTCATAACTCATGAGGCCAGCCTGCCACGACGGAGTACGGCGTGGGGGGAGATGACACCGAGTGTCAGGCTCGGGACTGCCGGTCCTGCTCGAGCAGTCGGTCGATGAAGGCGTTCGTCTCGCTCGCCCTCGGCAATGAGGGAACGGCTCCTTTCCGGGTGACCGTGATGGCCGCGGCATGGATCGCACGAACGAGCGCAGCGTCCACGCCCTGACCATTGGCGAGGACGGAAGCGAAAACACCGCAAAAGGAATCACCGGCGGCGACCGTGTCGATGGCCTCGACCTCCACCGCCGGGGCTGACCCCTCGCCGAGAGGTCCGGACCATCGGAGCCCTTGGTCGCCGAGGGTGACGATGACCGTGCTGACTCCGGCGTCTCGCAGGGCAACGATGGCGGAATCGATGTCGGTGCACCCGGTGATCTCCAGCACCTCATGCTCATTCGGGATGAGGTAGTCAGTGGCGGCGAGAAGTTCGGTGGGGAGGGTGGCCGCAGGTGCGGGGTTGAGCACGGTGATGAGTCCACGTCTGCGGGCAGCGATCAGGCCTGCGGTGACAGCCTCGAGCGGCACCTCGAGGGAGGCGAGCACGACCGAGCCGGCGGGCTGAGCGTCCACCGCCTCGACCGCCTGCTCGCCGGTGACGTAGTCATTGGCGGCGGGTACGACGACGATGCGATTGCGACCTTCATCGTCGACCTCGATCAAAGCGGTGCCCGAGGGGCCGGATGACCGTGCGACGAAGCCATCGTCCACGGCATCGTCAGCGAGAATCTCGCGCAGCCATTCCCCCGCCTCGTCATCGCCGACGCATCCGCACATCTGGACGCGTGCTTCGTCGCGAGCAGCAGCGATCGCCTGGTTGAGTCCCTTTCCCCCGGGATGGCGCTCGAGCGAGTCGCCGATGATCGTTTCCCCGACATCGGGCATGCGAGCGCATCGGACGACGAGATCGACATTCAGGCTGCCGATGACGAGGACGTCTCCCATAGTGAGCGTCAGCGTACGCGAACGAGAGGTGCACGCCCACGGGGTCGACTGGCCCGAGCTTCATGACGGCGAGAGGCACGCGTCGGTCGGTGGTCGAGCACCGGATCGACGAGCTCGCTCGCCAACCGCATGTCCTGTGCAGATGGCTCGACCGGTTCGAGTCGTCGCCTGCCCGATCCTGCTGCCGGCAACAGCCCGCGTTCTCGGGCGAGTCGGATTCGGTTGTGAATAGTGCGGACCGGGGTTTCCGTCGCCTCGGCGATCGCGGCTGCCGGAGACGTCTCGCCGATATTGACCAGCTGCCGGTAGCGGCGGGCGGTCAGTGCGACCACGTGATCGGCGTTGAGATCCGAACCGTCTTCGATCAGTCGATAGGCAAGGATGTGCTGGGTTACCACGGAACGGATCTCCGAGCCGAAGGTTGCCAGGGTCTTCATTGAGACGGGGCGGAGCCCGACGAGCTCGGATTCATCGGGGAACCAGGTAAGGCGGACTCGCCGTGGGCCGGGAAGAGATGCTTTCGGACGTCGTTCGATGCGCTGGGCGGGAGGATGGATGCGCTCATACTTGGCCGTCTCCAGATCACGGATCTCGACCTTGATGACCTGCCAGTCATGGCGAGGCGACCAGCGGGAGATACAGATGATGGCCACTGCGTCGGGGCCTTCGCCGCGCACCTCCGCGGTGGCGAAATATCTGTCGAAATGCGCCCATACGTGTGGCGCTGACGCGCGCTCCTGCCGAGGCATTCCACGACCCTAGCAACAAGAAGATCGGGAAAGTAGGTTCTGCTTAAACCTACTGTCGTGATGCAGATCACGGGCTCCGTGACCATGTTGTGACCTTCTACTGTGCCACAGGGGTTTACGTTCGTTCACTTTCCCTTAACCTGAGAGCGAGCCTGCTGAGGCTGACTCGTCCAGGCCGAGACAAGGAGCGTCGATGAAGACAACAAAGGCACGATTGGGAATGGCCACCGCAGCCCTCGCTGCGAGTGCGCTCATTCTGACCGCGTGTGGTGGTTCCGATGATGGTGGAGATGGCGCGAAGTGCGACATCGGTATGGTCCAGATCAACCAGACCGCCGCCTTCTTCACCCAGATGAATGAGGGTGCGCAGGAAGCGGCAGCAGCGAATGGCTGCACGCTGACCATTGCGAATGCAAACAACGATGCCGCGAAGCAGAGCAGCGACATCGAGAATTTCATTGCCCAGGGTGTGACCGGCCTGATCGTCGTGGCGATCGACGTGGAGGGTGTTCTCCCGGCGGTAGCCCAGGCTCGGGAAGCCGGCATCACGGTGGTCGCGATTGACGCACAGCTTGAGGATGGTGCGATCGAGACCTTCGTGGGAGTCGATAACTTCAAGGCCGGAGAGCAGATCGGTCAGTGGGCAACGGAGAACGGACTCAACGACGGTGCCTCCTATGGCGCGGTCGACGCCCGTAACTCCTTCATCCAGAACCAGCGCGAGGATTCCTTCCGCGCGGTTGTCGATGCAGCCGGTGCCGTGTTCACCCAGGCTGTGAGCGGCGACAACGTCCAGGAGAAGGCGGCCAAGGCGGCTGAGGATCTGGTGACCGCACAGCCAGACCTGGACTTCATCTACACCACGGGTGAGCCAGCCACGGTGGGTGCAGTTGCGGCTCTTGCGACGAATACCACCACGAAGATCATCGGCTGGGACCTCACCAAGGAGGTCATTGCAGCAGTGGACTCCGGTCTCGCTGTAGCGATCGTCCAGCAGAACCCGAAGCAGGAGGGTGTCGAAGCGGTCAACGAGATCAAGGCGATCATCGACGGCGCGACACCGAAGGGCTTCATCGATGTGCCGATCACGATCGTGACCAAGGCCAATGTCGATGAGTTCCGTTCCATCTTCGAGTAACAACCTCTAGGTATCTCACCCACTGGGAGGCTGACCCCCTGATGACACAGACAGATGCTCCGGCGCGTGTCGAGATGATTGACATACGCAAGAAGTACGGGGTTCTCGATGTTCTGAAGGGGGTCAGCCTTGCCCTGGGTCCGGGTGAGGTGGTGGGACTTGTCGGTGATAACGCCGCGGGAAAGTCCACGCTGATGAAGGTGCTCTCTGGAGCGGTGATCTCTGACTCGGGAGAGATCCGAATCGACGGTCAATCAGCCCGAATCGAAGGACCGCGCGATTCTCGAAACCTCGGCATCGAGATGGTCTATCAGGACCTCGCCCTCTGCGATGACCTGGATGTCGCGGCCAACCTCTTCCTCGGCCGCGAGCAGTACCACCCGCTAACACGTCGTCTCGACAAGAAGACGATGCATGCCGAAGCGGCCGAGCACCTCCGCAATCTGCACATCAGGGTCACCGACACCCATCAACTCGTCGGACAACTGTCTGGGGGGCAACGCCAGGCGATCGCGATCGCCCGCGCCGTGACCTTCGATCCGAAGGTCCTCATCCTGGATGAGCCGACCGCGGCGCTCGCGGCGAAAGAGGTCGCTACGGTCCTGGAGCTGATTCGCAACATCTCCGACCGCGGAGTCTCCGTCATCTTGATCACCCACCGCTTGCAGGACCTGTACGAGGTGGCCGATCGATTCATTGTGCTCTACGAAGGCGTGATCGATGCAGTTCTCGAGCCCGAGGACACGTCGATCGAGAGACTTGTGATGGCGATGATGGGGCAGGTGCAGTCCTGATGGCAGTTGACACCCCCGCGCCGACAACCGATCGTGCACACGACACGCGACGCTGGCTGCGCCGTAATGTCCAGGTCCTGTCGATCGCAGCGATTCTGCTCGTGCTCTTCACCTTCTTCTCCGTGGCGACCGATGCCTTCATCACGCCCGAAAATCTAGTCAATGTGGGACGCCAAATTGCTCCGACGGTGATCGTGGCCGTGGCGATGACCTTCGTCATCACTACCGGGCAGATCGATCTGTCGGTCGGGTCGATCCTGGCGTTGAGTGCGTCCGCGATCGCGATCATCGCCGAGTCGCAATTCTGGATCATCGCGTTGTCGGCTGCCCTCCTCATCGGAGTGTTCTTCGGGCTCCTCAACGGATACTTCTCGGCTTATCAGGCCCTTCCGTCCTTCATCGTCACCCTGGCGGGGCTGACGGCGATCCGAGGTATCGCCCTTCTCATCACCCAGGGTTACAGCACACCGATCGAATCCGAGGCACTCCTCTTCCTCGGACAGGGACAGTTCCTCGGCATCTACATGCCGACGTGGATCGCCTTGATCGTGGCGCTCGTGGGTTTGTACTTGTTCAACATGACCAGGTTCGGCCGCTACGTAACCGCGGTCGGGTCCAATGGTGAAGCAATCCGACGGGCTGGCGTGGATATCCGACGCATCAAGCTGATGGTCCTGGTCATGACCGGTTTTGCGGGTGCGCTCGCGGGTGTCTTGATCGCGGCGCGACTCGCCAGCGGAAGTTCGAACTCCGGTGTTGCCTTCGAACTCGAGGCGATCACAGCCGTCGTGCTCGGAGGCACGAGCCTCATGGGTGGTCGTGGCACGGTGGTGGGATCGGTCCTCGGTGCGCTTGTCCTAGGAGTCCTCGCCAACGGCCTCGTTCTCATGCGCGTCGATGTCTATTGGGTGCCGATCATGCAGGGCGCCATCCTGCTTGTGGCGATTCTCGCCAATACCCGAGTTCTGGGCCGATACGTGCGAGCTGGCTGATGTCGAGCATCACCACGGTCACGGGGGACATCGACTCCTCGGATTTGGGTATCTGCCTCAGTCATGAGCACATCTTGAATGACGTGTCGTCCTGGTGGACCCCGCCGAAGGAAAAGCGCCACGAGTTCATCGTCGATGCTCCCGTCACCATGGACATACTGTGGGAACTGCGACAAGACCCCTTTGCCAATAGGGATAATTGCCGCCTCGACGACGAGGACCTTGCGATCAAGGAGATCCAGCGATTCACCGATCTGGGGGGCCGCACCATCGTCGAGGCCACGAGCGCCAGCATCGGCCGCAACCCCCTCGGGCTGCGCCGAATCAGCGAGAGCTCCGGGGTGTCGATCGTGATGGGTGCGGGGCTCTACCTCGACTCTTCCATGCCTGCTGACGTGGACTCATGGCATGAGGCCCATATTCGCGATGCGATCCTCGCAGATCTCGAGGTGGGAGTCGATGGAGTGCGGGCGGGCTTCATCGGAGAGATCGGCGTGAGCGCGGACTTCACTGATCGCGAGCGAAAGAGCCTGCGTGGCGCGGCGATGGCTCAGGCAGTGTCGGGGGTGCCGATCCAGGTGCACCTGCCCGGTTGGTTTCGCCGCGGCGACGAGGTTCTCGACATCGCCGAGGAGGCAGGAGCGGACCTCCACCGGCTGGTGCTCTGCCACATGAATCCCTCAGGAGACGATCTCGACTATCAAGAACGACTCGCGCAACGCGGAGCCTGGCTGCAATACGACATGGTCGGCATGGAGGTCTTCTATGCCGACCAGGATGTGCAGTGCCCGAGTGACGAGGACAACGCTCGCCATATTGCGCGACTGATCGACCGTGGGTGGGCTCAGCAGATCCTGGTGTCTTCCGACATCTTCTTGAAGTCGCTCCTGCGAACCTTCGGAGGCCCGGGCTACGGCCACATCCTGGAGTACTTCCTTCCCCGCCTGGAGCGACACGGGGTCGACGCGCAACAGACGCTGGCTCTCATGACGGACAATCCACGGCGGCTGTTCGAGCAAGACGACTGACAGCACGACCGACACCACAACGAACAACACGACGAACAACAGAAAGGCAGCTTCGACGATGAACGTTCTCCTGGTCGGTGAGTCATGGGTGTCCGAGGCCACGCACTACAAGGGCTTCGACTCCTTCACCTCCGTCACGTTCCACACCGGAGGTGACTGGTTCATCGATGCCTTGATGGAAAGCGGCATCCGCGTCACCCAGATGATGGCGCATGATGTGCCGGGTTCCTTCCCCTTCGATGCTGACGCGCTCGATGCCTATGACGTCGTCGTGCTCTCCG
>Ga0075480_10001347_pt1 | contig 15567 bp, 9 predicted proteins | sample DEB08_DNA_7_FD_81590 | JGI IMG/M metagenome (GOLD analysis project Ga0075480, IMG submission 81590) | Aqueous microbial communities from the Delaware River and Bay under freshwater to marine salinity gradient to study organic matter... | ecosystem: Environmental > Aquatic > Marine > Coastal ... | reverse complement strand
TTGGGAAATATTCAGGCATCATACCATAGGTGAAACTAATGAAGACAATTCGTCTGGGATTCTTATAGGCTTTATCTCTGGCAAAGGTATTACTTTCAAGAAGTGGGAGTGCTAGAGTTCCACCTAAATATTTTAACATGTCACGTCTATTTATTGAGTTCTTCATATACACAGTCTTTCCTAATTTCTTTACTAGGTACGAAAAAGCTAAATCACTTTTCTTGACAAAGTTTTTAATAATTTCTTACTTTTTTTAGCCGGAGTCAAAAAATTCATTTAAAAACAAACTTCTTTTTTGGAAGGCTTATATTTGGGTATTGCCCCTTATTAACAATGATTTTCTTAAGTGATTTAATTTTATTTAAACCCTGCGGGTTAATTATTTTTGACCCGGCGATATTGAGTTCCACTAAAGGAAAATGAAGTAGAGGGCTATGATCCTCAACATTGGTTCCGGCAATATTCATTTTATAAACAGGTATATGAACAATCGCTCTTAAAGACCTTAAATATGGTATTTTTGAAAAATCTAATGAAACTTTATTTTCAAAGATTTCGTACGAGCTCTTCCAATCTTTAACACGGTTGTTTAATCTATCATTTTTTAAAGCTAACAAAGAGACTTTAACTGAGTAATCCAAATCATCAGAATTTTGTGCTGCAAATGAACACAGTGGATAATGATATCCGGATCTAACTTCTACTAGTTGGGATAATCTTTCCATTTGCTCATAGCTCAATAAGTTCTGTTGACCTTTGAGCTCAATAAGTTCTGGTAAAATAGGTACTATCCATTCTGCTCTTCCTGATTCCGGAGCATTTTTAAATGATTCCAAAGCTTGTTTATACTCCTGACGAATAAAATGGACTTTTCCTTTTAAAGACCATATTTCTTTGTTTTCTGGATCTTTTTCGTTGGCCATATTTACAAACTTCAGAGCCTGATCAAAGGCTGCACTAGTTACTGACTGATTGGCAAGAACTACTAAATGCGGAGCCGATTTTAATCCATCTTCTTTTGCCTTTTGTTTTTCTTCTAGGTAGAGTTCCCTAGCTTCTAATGCTCGACGCTCTTTTGCTATTATCTGCCCCATAAAAACAAAGCTCAAAACAATCATTGTCATTATTAATGTACAAACAGTTTTATGTCTTTGGAAAAATAGCCATGATGCTTTTAAAAAGCCTGCATCTTCGGCTTCTGTTGCAAAACCATTTAACCAACGATTGACTTCTGAGCGAATTTCTAAAACACTGCTATACCTATCTTCTTTTTTTACTGATAAAGCTTTCATTGCAACTGCTGCCAGACTAGGTGGTATATCATTTTTTATCTTAAGAGGATCGATAATATTACCTTCTTTTGTGTCCTTAAGGCATTGCTTGATATCCTTTGTATCTACAGGAACTCTTAGTGTTAGCATATTGTAGAGAATTCCTCCGAGTGCATAGACATCAGTCTGCTTGTCTTTATCTCCAAAAGTGTTTGATATCTGTTCAGGAGCTAGAAAACCTGGCGACCCTTTTATATTTCCGTCCAGAGTTATATCGTTGTAGATATTGGGGTCAAGGCTGACTGTATCTGGGTCTTCTTCCTCCACTGAAATAATCTTAGCAAGTCCCCAGTCACAAAGAATGACTTCTCCAAACTTCCCAACTCGTACATTAGCAGGTTTTAGATCCAGATGGACTATGCCTTTATCGTGAGCATATGCGACAGCGTCACATACTTTAAGAAAGATCTGCATAAGCTCGGCTGTGCTTAACGATTTCTCTTTCTTTTTTAAGCTTTTGAGTACTTGAGCTAAATTTTCTCCCTCAACCAGTTTCATCGTAAAAAATGGCGTCTCTGCTTCCATTCCTAGATCATAAACTGGAACTATGTTAGGATGTTCTAGGTAGGCAGTTAATCGGGCTTCACTAATGAACTTCTCTTTTACCTGGGAAGTATTCTTTAGAGGAACAGCTTTGGCTACCTTTCTAAGAGTCATTTGATCTGTGACTGACAAAATCTCTTTCATTCCCCCTTGGTCAATCGTCTCTGCTTCGGGATATCTGTCTTCTACATCGCTTAACTCCTTCTCCATAAGACTGGGGATATCTGATTCTTCTAAGGACTCTTTAAGGATACCATCAAATGATTGCAGATTTGAAAAGTACTCTTCATCGATGTCATCGCCAAAGTCTTTCATTCAAGCTCCCCTTTTAGACGAGCTACTTCTTCTTTTAATTTTTTTGTTACTCGATTGGCGTAGACATAAACTGTGTTAGAAGGAAGGCCTTGCTTTTCACAGATTTCGCTGACTGGTATTCCTTTATTAAATTCCTCAAAAATTCTAACAACATTCTCTGAAAATTTCTTTTTTACTCTTTCAAAGGCAAGGTTCGATAAGTACTTGCGCCATTCCTTTTCGATTAAAGAATTTATCTCATTTTCTGAGCTTAACTCCGGGTTCCAGGAGTCAAGATCTCTAGCTTTTTCAATACGCTTTTGCTCTCGGCTATTTTTGTTATAAAAGTTCTTAACGAAATTATAAGTCATTGTGTAAAGGTAGGCTCTGAATCGGCTACCATTCCCGTACTCAAATTCTGGCAGTTTCTTCCATAATTGAGTCAAAACCTGTTGGACTATTTCCTCTCCATCATGATGATTTAGCCCGAGTCGTCGAGTGAGTAAGTAAATGAATTTTTTATAATAGTAGACAAATTCTTCCCAGGAGTTTTCATCCTGTTCGGAAATCACTCTCATTAAAAGAGTATGACGAGTTGGGCAGAACTCATCGTCTACATTTTTCTTTTTCATTCCCACACCGTTTGCTTAGCTTAACCTTCCACACCTATTATAAAGACTTCGCCTTCGTAGAACAAACTTTTGACAAATGAGCTCAAATATTAAACCTTGTTAAGGAATTACATAGAAAAGTGAAATAGGAGAGCTTTAAAGCCAACATATTCAAAAACAGCATAATCGTGCTAATCAATGCCAATAAAATTAATACTTATTCTTGCCCTCTGCCGTAGTTTTATTGTAATGTGTACTAAAAGTGAGACTACTATGAAGAAAAGTTTTTCAGATGCTAGAAGAAATGTTTTAAAGGGAATTGGTGTTGCTGCAACGGTAAATATTCTTCCTTCAGGAATGTTATTTGGGCAGAATAAACCAAGTGAACAGTTTCGTTTTGCTAAAGTAGGTTGTGGTGGTAAAGGTTCTGCTGACCTAAACTTAACTTTGCAGGCTGGTGCAAAACTAGTAGCGATGTGCGATGTTGACCGAGCCAGAGCTGCAGGTGCTATTAAGAAACATTCAAAAGTTCCTTTTTACGAAGACTATAGAGTCATGCTCGATAAACATGACAAGGAAATTGATGGTGTTGTAGTATCAACTCCTGACCACACTCATGCATGTGTTGCTCTTGAAGCAATTAAGCGTGGAAAACACGTTTATGTTCAAAAACCACTTGCTAGAACTTATGAAGAATGCCAACAGCTTTATGAGGCTTCTAAAAAGTATAAAGTTGCAACTCAAATGGGGAATCAGCATCACTCAGCTCAAGGCTTTAAAACCTGGCAAGAAATGTTTGCCCAGAATGCCATTGGCGATATAACAGAAGTTCACACCTGGTGTCACAAGTCTTACTCTGCTAAAGGCGGAAGTCAAAAGAAAGGCCAGAAAGCTCCTGATACTCTCAACTGGGATTTATGGCTTGGCCCTGCTGCAACTAGAGAATATGCTAAAGAGTACCTACCATTTTCATGGCGTAACTGGTGGGACTTTGGTGCGGGTGCTCTTGGCGATATGGCTTGCCACATAATGGATGCACCATTTTGGAACCTAAAACTTGGTCTTCCTGACAAGATAATTGCTCAAGCTCCAAGACCTGCAAAAGATGGATATCCTGAATGGGCGATTGTCGATTACACTTTCAATAAGTCTCCTGTTACTGGAAAAGCTGTTAAGCTAAGATGGGCAGATGGCAATAAAGGTGCACCAAAACCAAAAGGTTGTAACCCAAATCTCGATATGCCAAATCAAGGTTGCTACATAGCTGGATCTAAAATGACTGTTTTATGCCCTCATCCTGGACGCCCAATGCCAGTTGCACTTGGTGATCAAGAATACAGTTCGGCTGTTAAAGATGCAGAAAGGCACTGGCGAGCAGAAGCTAAGAAGATCAAAGCCCAACATCACTATGGTCGTTGGATTGAAGCTGCGAAATCAGGTAAGTTTGGTGATGCAGGAAGTAATTTCGATTACTCTGTACCTTTGACTCAAGCTGTACTCCTTGGATGTATTGCTCAAAGATTCCCTGGACAAGAACTTCATTGGGATCAAGAGAAAAAGCAATTCTCAAACCATGCAGAAGCTAACAAATGGTTGTCTTTTACAGCTCGTTCAGGTTTTAGTATTAAGGCCTAAGGCTTTATTCCAAATTACTAAAGCATCAGCTTTTTAGCTGATGCTTTTTTCTTTATCTGTCTAAGCCAAAATATCTTTAACGACTTTTGTAGGTTCAACACCGGTCAATTTCTGGTCTAACCCCTGGAAAGGGAAAGATAGTTTGGTATGATCCAAACCAAGCTGATGCAGCATGGTCGCATGGAGGTTTCTAACAGGAACTTCTTTTTCTGCTATATTGTAGGAGAATTCATCTGTAGTTCCGTAGCTCAAGCCACCTTTAATTCCACCGCCTGCAAGCCAAGCTGTAAAACATCTTGGATGGTGATCGCGTCCATAATCTTTCATATCCGCTTTTCCCTGCCCGTAAGCAGTTCTGCCAAATTCACCCACAGAAACAATTAGAGTGTCTTCTAGTAAACCTCTTTGCTTAAGATCCTTAATCAATGCAGCTGAAGGTTGATCAACATCGAAACACTGACCTTTTAATTTTTTAGGTAGATTTCTGTGATGATCCCAACCGCGATGGAAAAGCTGAATAAAACGCACCCCTCTTTCCACCATACGTCTGGCTAACAAACAGTTTCTCGCAAATGATCCCTGCTTATTTACTTCTGGCCCGTACATTTCAAGGGTCTTCTTTGACTCTTTGGATAGATCGGTTAATTCTGGAACAGACTTCTGCATGCGGAAAGCGAGTTCCTGTTGAGCAATTGTAGTTTGAATTTCAGGATCACCGATTTCGTTTCGGTGTTTGGCATTCATTTTTCCTACTGCATCTAACATACGGCGGCGAACATCGCGAGTTACACCTTGAGGATTTGACAAAAATAGAACCGGGTCACCAGTTGCCTGTAAAGAAGTTCCTTGATGCTTCGAAGGTAAGAATCCACTGCCCCAAAGACGGCTGTACAGTGCCTGAACATTACCTGTTCCTCCTGTCCAGTAAGCAGATGGCATGACAATAAAGTCCGGTAGGTTTTTATTCATTGAACCAAGGCCATAACTCAGCCAGGAGCCCATGCTAGGTTTACCCGGCATTTCATCGCCAGTACAAAAAAGAGTTTTTCCTGGGTCGTGATTAATGGAGACTGTGCTCATGGAATTAATAATACACATGTCATCGACCACCGTTGACATATGAGGTAAAAGCTCACTCATCCAAATGCCACTTTTTCCCTGTTGAGAAAACTTAAACTTAGAAGGCTGAACGATCTTTTTAGCATTTTTCGTCATCTGAGTAAAACGTTGATTACCTATGACAGATGGTGGCAATTCCTTTTTAAACATTTTTATAAGGTCTGGTTTATAGTCAAAAAGGTCCAATTGACTTTGACCGCCTGCCATAAATAAGAAAATGACTCTCTTAGCTTTTGCTTTATGATGTAAGCCTGGAGTTCCTGCTGCATTTAATGACTGAGGTAACAAAGAAGCCAATGCCGTAGCACCAAGTCCCATACCTGAATTCATTAAAAAACTACGACGAGTTTGAAGCATTTTATTCTGATTTAAAATATCCATTTTCTACTCCCTCGTCTTAGTTACATCTAGGTTATAAATTGAGTTTACCAGCATAGTCCAGGCGGCAAGTTCTACTGCGTTTCCTTTTCCATTAATTAGGGAAACTAAAGCTGCTGCTTCTTTTGGATTACTCTTATAATAATCTTTAGTTTCTTTGACCAGGGTCAAAAGGATCTCCTTCTCCTGTGTATCAGGAAGCTTTGAAGTAATGGTTTCATAGATCTTCTGTAACTTTTGTTCATCACTTAGAGATATGGCCAAGGTCTTCTGTGCTAACTGACCGGCAGCTTTCATGTACTCATTTTCATTCATTAAAAGCAATGCTTGCAAAGGTGTATTCGTTCTTTCGCGGCGGGCAATACATTCTTCTCTGACTGGAGCATTTAGAATAGTCATCTGAGGTGGTGGCATTCCCCTTTTCCAGAAGGTATAAACACTACGACGGTATATGGACTCGCCTTGATCTGCTTTAAAAAGTTTTGGATAAGAATAAGGCATAGCGACAGCTTTCCAAAGGCCGGCAGGCTGAGGTGGCTTTACACTTTTACCGTACATCTTTTCAGAGAGCTGACCGCTGGTAAAGAGAATTTGATCGCGAATCATTTCTGAATCCATGCGAAATCTTGAACCACGAGCCAGCAAGCGGTTTTCGGCATCTTTTTCAAATTGTTCTTGAGAAGCAGTTGATGATTGGCGATAAGTCTTAGACATGACAATATGCTTCATGAGAGCTTTAACATCCCAACCTGACTCTTCAAAGTAAGCTGTTAAGTAGTCCAGCAGTAAAGGATGACTTGGCACCTCTCCTTGAGCTCCAAAATCTTCAGATGTTTTTACCAGTCCTACTCCGAATAATTGCTGCCAAAAGCGGTTTACTGCAATTCGGCCAGTTAGTGGATTAGATTCAATTAACCAGTTGGCAAAATCCATACGGCTGGCAAGTTCGCCTTTTTTCTTAAGAGGTGGTAAAAACTCTGGAGTATTTCTCTTAACAATTTCTCCTTTCTGATCGTAGACACCGCCTTTTAAAATGTGTGATGGCTTTACTTTAGCTGCCTCTTTCATAACCATGGCTGCTGGAAGAGATTTTTTGAGAGTATTGATCTTCCCCTCTAAAGATTTTTTAGTAGCAGCCAACTTTTTAGCTTCAGTCTGTAATCCTTTAACTTTATCCTTCTCTTCTTTCTTTTTAGATTTAGAGAACTTCTTAATCTGGTTATTCAAAGGACCGATTTTTTTATTAACTTCAGCTAATTGATCATTTAACTTTTTAAGTTCCTTATCCTGCTCAGGAGTAGACAGGAAGATATATGGCTGCTGTAAGCCATTTTCAAAATCAAAGCCTCTACGTACTCCAGTTTCTGGGCCGCCCTCAAAGTTATTAAAGAAGGCAAATAAAGCGAAGAAATCCTTTTGGGTAACAGGGTCATACTTGTGATCGTGACAAACTGCACATTGAACAGTTAAGCCCATAAAAGCCGTTCCAACTGCAGTCACTCTATCAATAACATTTCTAGTATAACTCTCTTCTGGTGGTGCTGTACCACGGTCAATTATTAAATGAAGACGATTAAATCCAGAAGCAACTAGCTGATCTTGACTCGGCTTCTCATAAAGGTCTCCAGCAAGCTGGTAGCGTACGAAGTCATCGTATTTTAGATTGGAATTAAAAGACTTTATCACCCAATCTCGGTAAGGTGTCATGTCCCGATAATGGTCATGGTGACGTCCATTAGTATCGGCAAAGCGCACTAAGTCCAACCAATACTTAGTCATGTGTTCGCCGTATTGCTTTTTAGCCAACAATCGATCTATCAGTTTTTCATAGGCCTTATCGCTTTTATCAGCCAAAAACTGTTTAATTTCATCTAATGTCGGTGGTAGACCGGTCAAATCAAAAGTCACTCGGCGTATAAGTGTTCTTTTGTCGGCCTCACTCTTGGGAGATAAAGCATTCTCTTCCATTTTGGCTAAAGCAAATGTGTCAATTGGATGTTTGCTCCAGGCTGCATTTTTTACTTTAGGAGAAGCAGGTTTTTTAGGTGGCTCAAAAGCCCAGAACTTTTTATACTCAGCGCCCTCTTCGATCCACCTTTTGATAATCGCTTTCTCTTTATCAGTTAACTGTTTTTTGTGAGAATCCAAAGGAGGCATAATATCGTCTTCATCATCGGTGATGATTCGTTGCCAAACTGTACTTTCATCTGGAGAACCTGGTTTAATGCCAGCTTTTCCTTTGCGAATGCGATAAGCTCCATCAACTCCATCTGCGATATCTAAGCGAAGTTTCTTTTTGCGGTCATGACTATCGGGACCGTGGCAGTGAAAACAGCGATCAGAAAGAATGGGGCGCACATCTAAATTAAAATCTAACTTCTTTTCTCCGGAAGCAATTAGAGAAAAAAAGCATAACAACACAAGCACTTTTTTCATAAACAATTCCTCTATTCTTAAAAAGAAAAGACAGGTTTTAAGGAATTTGATACCCATTAATTCAATATTTTTTCAATGATTGAATTTTTCAAGAACAATTGAGAAGTAATGAGCTAGGGTTGGGAGGGAAATCAAGAGAAAAAAAAGGCTTGCTGATATTACTACTCAGCAAGCCTGAAGAATGATTATTTTAGACGCTTAAGTTTAATGTTTCTGAAATCTACTTTCATTGGTGCGCCAGCATGTAGCTGTAGGCCAATTTTACCTTTCAGAAGCTTGCTCTTATCATTATCAGTAAGTTCAATAGCAACTTTACCATTCAGCTTGTGAATGATGTGGTTGCCTTTACAAATAACTTCATAAGTATTCCACTGAGTGATATCGACTTTTTCTACCTTTTCCTTTGAAAGAATTTTCTTCTTTCCGGCTTCGTTAATCTCCATCTTTTCACCGCGTTTGATGATAATGCCACGCTTACCCATTTTCTCACCATAAATCATGGCGCAGAACTCAGGTTTAGGGTGAAGGTCACACTGATAGCCAGCCATAACAAACTTCTTTTCATCGAGAACTTTGCTGCGATACATAACACCAGAGTTATTTCCGAAACAACGAGCTTCGTAAACCAGGTGAAAGTCTTCCACATCTGGAGCATCAAGAATCAGGAAAGTATTTCCTTTAGTTTTATTTTCATGAGTTGTTCCATGAATAACGCCATCTTTTACAGACCAGAATTTATCGCTCCCTTTCCAACCTGTAAGATCCTTACCATTGAAAAGGACTTCAGCTCCTTCTAGTTCTACTTTGTAAGTCTTCTCTGCAAAAGCAGAAGAAGTAAAGATGAATGCAGTTAATAATAGCAGTGAAAATATTTTCATTTTGTTTTCCTTATTTTGATTGTTTTTACCAAGAAACAGAAGAGTTTTCTTTAACTTTTTTAGTTTTCTCTTTACCATTCAGTTTATATTTAATGATTAGAACTTTTGGTGTTCCTGGAGCTGGATCCTTTCCTGCAATTGTGTTAGACATAGTGAAGTTATAATCACGCTTACTAACTAATTGTTTCAGCTTTTTAAGAACATCCATCTGCTTCTTAGGGTTGCCGTCTTCACCATAAACCGCACTGATAAGCTCGAGCTTAAGCTTCTTATTACTTTTATAGACTGCATGCTTTTTATTTCCCTGGGAAACAAAATAAGCCATTAGGTCTTTAAGCTCTTCTTTATTCATTGAGTTGATTAGACCTGGAGGCATCATCGACAATTTTGAACCTTTAGTCGAAGCAACATCAGCCTTTTTAACCTTCGTTAATTTATTCGGGGTAAATCCAGACTGAACGAGCGATAAAACGCCATTGTCTTCTGAAACGATTTGGCCAATAACAGTTGAGCCATCTTTCATTGTCAGTTCGTGTTGTTCAAACTGCTCTGAAACAACTAGATTAGGGTGTAAGATTGATTCTAAGATTGATTTATAGTCACTGCGTTTTGCAAGGTTGGTTAAGTCTGGACCAATTCCGCCACCTTCTTTCATGAATCTGTGACAAGCAACACAAAGGCCAGCAGAGAACATCTTTTTGCCATTTGCTAAATTTCTTCCAGTCAATCCTTCTTCATTGAGCATTTTCAGAGCACTTTCAACAGTCCAAGCGACTCCTGGGCCTTTGGCTTTTGGAAGCTTAGTTAAGTCAACTGTTTTTATATCTCCCATGAGATACTGAAGTGCTAGTTTATCTTTATCTGGAACGTTTGCGATAGCAGATTCACGAATCTTGGCGATATAGCCTGTGAACATGTTTCCGCCTCTTTTTCCCGCAAGAGTTTTCAGCTCGCTTAGGTAAACTTTTCTATCCTCCTTAGTCCAACCTGCTGTTACATCTTTTAGGCAGAATAAGAAGTGAATATTTAATATATTTGGAGCCGATTCCATAGAGCTCAGAATTGATTTACCGTAGCGTGAATTCCTTTTCATAATTTCAGCATCAAAATCAGGTACTTTAGCTTTAGTCACTTTCATTAGAGCTACTGTCTTCTTAACAACTGAAGGGTGCTGTAGGTAACAAAGAACTCTACAAAGTTCTTCATTTAAGTTGTCGTCTTGACTTGGGAAATGTGGATCAAGTTGATTGCCGACAGCTTTAACCTGAGCATCACTTGGTTTTCCACCACGGCTCATGATGACACCGTAAGTTCTAAGTAAGGCTAACTTCCCTGTTTTATCGAGCTTAGAAAAGTCAATTTTTAACAAACGTTTAATGCTCGGCTCAAGACTTCCTTTTAAATCGCTACGAGCTAAACTTAACAGAGCGTGAATAGCTGCGATGTCATTACTTTCATTGTAAGCTTTTTCAGCCCATGTTGATGGATCTTGCCATTCAATTGCAATACGAGCTGCATAACGAAGGTGATAGTCATCACTACTTAGGTATTGCCAAACTGTTTCGATAGCTTTCGGGTTAGGTTTCCCATGGAATGATTCTATTTTGTGGCGAGTTGCTCTGGCTTTGGCATGAACACTTTCTGTATCTAGTATTGATAGAGCTGTTGAAGCCTTTCCATCGTAATAAACGCGGTAAAGGTAAGATTGACCGCCACGACCTCCAACACAAAAATACATATTCCCATCAGGTCCGATCACAACATCAGTTAAAGCTAAGGAACCTTTAGTATTTGAAATAAATTCACGCTTTTCAGCAGTGTAAGAAGAACCATTTGGCTTTAGGTGAACTGAATACATAGTCGCAAACGTCCAGTCACAAATAAATAAAGCATCACGATAGTGAGTTGGGAATTTTGCATCCGTACCAGCAATTACTCCAGTTGGGCATCCTGGGCCAATATCAATAACTGAACCGACTGAGTCAGGGAAGTACTTACGCCACTTTTTAGAAGTTGCACGCCAGCCATTTTCACCGCCAGAGACGCCGTGATTAATTCTAGTTGGACGGTACCATGGAGCACCGATATCCCATTCCATATCTGCATCGTACACGAATAGTTCGCCATCTCTATTAAAAGCGAAATCGACTGGATTACGGTAGCCCATATTCATGACTTCACGCTCTTTACCGTCTGGGCTCAGTTTTAAAACCCAACCTCCAGGAGCTTTACCATTACCGTTATGTCCATATGCATAGTTTTGTAGAAGGTAATCGTCTTTCCAGTTATCACGAATACGAGTTTTTTGGTATTCTGGTAGCTTAGTGTAGTTACCAGCAACAACGTAAAGGCTTTTTCCATCAGGTGAAACTAATAAAGAGTGTGGACCATGCTCCCCTCCTCCATTCATTTCAGAGATAACTTCTGATGGACCAAGTTCTCCGTTATCTAAAATTGGAGCGCGAGTTAAAGTTTTATTGCCCATCATGTAAAGATGATTGAAGGCATACAGCATCCCATATTGAGATGATTTTACATTTAGTTTTTTGATTTTGCTTTCATCAAACTTCTCGCCGATTTTAGGAATCTCTAAAAGAAAGGTTCCCAATCGGCCTTGGTCTGAAACTGCTAAACGACCTTGCGGATCAAAGGCCATTGATATCCAGGTTCCATGTTTTGCTTTGTTAACTTTGTAAATTAACTCAGCCTTAAAGCCTGGTTGGAGGTTTAATCCAGTTGCTGGATCTTCAATTGATTTCTCTAAAGCAGGAAGTTTATTCTCTGCATAAGTTGAGTTCATAACGAATATCGCTATGAACAAAAGCGCACATACTTTCAACATTTCTAATCCTTTATTTTAGACCTTCAATCTATTAAAAATTTATGAAGGAAGGCCAATTATATCAGATAAGGAGTTATTTCTTAGATTCTCAACTATTTCTAGCTCTTCCATAAGAATCCAAAACTTCTCATTCTGAGAAGAAGAGACAGTTATTGGAGAAATTGATACCCCCGAGAAATAAAAGAGATTTAAAGGATTGGTTTTAGGGCGATACCAAAGGCTTTAAAAAAGCGTGCGAGAATCTCTTTTTCGCCTAAAAAAGGAACACGAGGAAAGTTACCTACAGAGTAGTAGTTTTCATAGAAATTTTTATGGCTCTGATGAACTTCTTTTGCACCGGGTTTAAGCTGATAACAAGAAGTAAACCTACGAGGCCAGAGGTCTATTCCAGTTATCTCAACTCCTAAATCTGTAACGGCTGCTATTAGCTCATAAATTTGTTTAACGCCTAAAATTGATCTCCGTTTCGCAACCACCCAACTATTTTTAGCAGCTACATCTGCCTTGATGTACTTAGCCAATTTTTCATTGAACTTTTTGTCAATAATAACGGCTGAGAGTTCAGTATTTAAATTGGCTGATCTAGGATCCAAGTTATATGAACCAACAAAAGCAATTCTGTCATCAACTAACATACATTTACTGTGTAAACATATTCTTGGATATTTATTCACATCTCCCTCTTGCCATTCTTTTTCGGGCAAGCTTGTCAATCCTGCTTTTTGCTTCAATAAGTCTGAGTAATTTGGTAAAATTTCCATAAGGTCGCCCGGCAAAGGATTGAACTCATAGATCTCAATTCCAAGATCATTTATCAAGGTTTTCTTCTGCTTGTACAAAAAGGCATAAGTCGGCCAGCTATCCGTTGCTGCCAATGAGTTTGTTGAAATCTTAATATCTAGCTTAGGTTTAGCTTTGCGAATGGCTTTAAAGTTCTTCTTCGCTTTAGAACTTAAAACTAAGTATGGGCTTTGGATCCAAATACGGTCTTCTGCCTGGCTAAGGACTTTAATAATGAAATCATTTAAGTGACTACTACCTGAAAAGCTATTTGTATCATTCTTTCCTGGTTCATCACTAAAGAAAGCCATTTTATTAACTTCAAAATAATCTTCTTCCCATTTATAGGACGCCAGTAACTCTGGTAAATTTTTATGGAGTAAGTTTTCACTTAATTGTAAATTTAACTTGGGCTTTTCTTCTACTTTTTCAGCTACATCTTTCAGTGAAGTCAGAGGTATTGAAATAGGAGATTCCCAAAACTTCTCAAAGGACTTTTTCATATCAACTGTAACTGGCCCCTGAATAGCAACATCGAGATCTTTGAAGTTCAATCCTATCGAATTGTCGTAGTAAGTATTTTCAATATTTCGCCCACCACAAATCCCCTGCTTCCCATCAACTAAAAATAGCTTATTGTGCATGCGCTGATTCACTTTGTGAAAGTTGCCAATGCTTTCAATCATAAGATCAAGCGCTGCTGGTTTAATGCGATCACCAGCTGGATTATAGATTTTTATTTCAAGGTTCTTTATAAGACTTATAGCTGCTAAACCTATGGCATCTTGAGAACTGAAAAGGTGGTCACAAATGATTCTAACTTTCACTCCGCGTTGCGCAGCTAAAGCTAACTCATTCAAAAGTATTCTGCCGCATTCATCATCGGTCCAGATAAAAGTCTGCAACTCGATGGATTCTTTTGCATTACGAATTAATTGAATTCTATGAAGAAGGGATTCTCTGCCATTTTCAAGAAGCTTAACTCTGCAAGATTTATGAAATTTATCTAATGAAACATTGTGATTTACAAGCTCTTTCTGACTTGCACATGAAAATAAAAAAACAATTAGCAATAAGCTTAATAAATACTTCAATGAATCTTCCCTTAATGACACGTTCTACATTAAACAGTAAAGCACTTAGACCATTTTTCGACCTGTAATAATTCTGTTCATTGGAGAAATGGCTGCTGGTATTGAATCCCAACGCACCTGATATCCATTTGATTCAAGCCTATATGTTCGATCAACATCAAAGGCCGTTTCAAAGCCTAAATTGAGTTGAAGTGCTTGAGGTGCCTGACAAGCCTTTTTAGGATAACAGCAAGGTAAAATGGCTAGATTGCCTTCAGCCTTTAAGGCAATGTCGATGCATAAATCTGTTAACTTCCCACAAGCGTGAGCACTAACCACTGCCATGCCTTTATTAAGCCATTCACTTTCTGTTGAAATCTTCACTGCTTTATTGTGGAGTTTTTCAGCCGTCCAAGGTGCTACTTCTTTAGTAATCGAAATGAGCTTTTGACGACTTGGAGGTTCAGTCTTATCCACTAAGTAAACTCTTTCTACACTTTTCTCGAACATTGCGAAGAGAATTCCAAGCAAACCATGTCCACAACAAAGGTCACAGACTTCACTCGCTCGTACTCTTTTCCTAATCCGTGCAAAATACTCAAAGCATTCGAGCACTTCTTTAATTGGTAAAAACTGCTCTTCTCCAAGTCGCTTGAGGAATTTACTCTGCAAAGTACCATCATCAAAGAAACGCTGAAATTGAGCTGTTCCAAAATCAGAATTTGAGTGCATCCAGCTTTTATCCTCAAGCTTATTCAGCTGAGGAAAGAAGTTAAACTTTACATCTGGAGCAAGGGCGTTCATTTATAAATCCATGTTTGAGTTATTGACTATATTCGCCCTTAAAAGTATAACAAGTTTTAGTAAAAGGGCTTTTCTCAAACTTCGGTACATTTTGTGCGTAATTTATTATAGTCTATATAGTTTTGGGAATGACAAGCGGTGAAGATCAGTACAAAGATCATACTTATTTATATCTTGGGCGGAATATTGTTGCTTTTTACGACAATCTTTGCCTACAAGACTTTTGATGAGTTAGATAAGTACAGTAATTTTATTTCACAAGACCTTACTCCCCTGAACTCCAATGCAAATAATGTTCGGAAAAATTCAGACGTAATCTACAATTTGATCGAAAGAGAATCTTTGGGAGGTAAAAAAGCATCTCGAGAAATTCTACAAACCGCATTAGAGCAGATTGCTAAAGATTCTGAATTTTTAAATCAAAACTTCCCTAGAATCGCTCACATTGAAAGATCTACTGAAATCAAGAAAAACATTGACTCTGTATACTCCGAAGTAAAGTCTTTTACCATTTCATCAAACCTAATCATTGATACACTTGAACAGTCAACTGGTGTTGGTTCCCAAGCTGATGTTGAATTTGATGAGCTGTATGACAATATCGTTGAAAAAATTAGACTCCTTGGAGAAGAAAAAGAATACCAGTCTCCTAAACTTCAAAAAGAAATTGGAGATGCAAGATACCTACTAGCTCATGGTCACCTACTAACAGCAGAAATACTTAGTGGTGATGAAGGTGAAGACTTCAAAGAAGTAACGACATCCTTTTCAAATGGTTTATTGCGAATAACAAACCTTCCAAAGCAAACAGCAGAGACAAATCAAATTGTTAAAGATATCCTG
>Ga0075480_10001341_pt1 | contig 15587 bp, 17 predicted proteins | sample DEB08_DNA_7_FD_81590 | JGI IMG/M metagenome (GOLD analysis project Ga0075480, IMG submission 81590) | Aqueous microbial communities from the Delaware River and Bay under freshwater to marine salinity gradient to study organic matter... | ecosystem: Environmental > Aquatic > Marine > Coastal ... | reverse complement strand
TTAACACAAATTTAAGACCAAGACTGGAAATGGTTTGTGGCTCATCCCCGAAAACTTCAAAAAAATATTGTGAAGCATATGGATTTAACCGTGCAGCAAATACTTGGGAAGAACTTGTTAAAGATGAAAAAGTAGAAGCTGTAATAATAGCAAGCCCGCAGACCACACATTTGAAAATAGCACTTATGGCAATGTCTTTAGGAAAACCCGTTTTTTGTGAAAAGCCTTTGGGCGTCAGTGTTGAAGATGGAAAAAAAATGGTAGCGGCCGCTGAGAAAAGTGGTGCTGTAAATATGATAGGTTTTAATTATATTAGAACACCTGCAAGCCAATTTGTCCGCAAACTTATTTCAGAGGGAGAAATTGGTGATATCACTTGGTTTCGTGGAGAACATACTGAAGATTTTTATTCCGATCCTAAAATTCCTGCTACCTGGCGTGCAAGGGGTCTTGAAAATGGGACCATGGGGGATTTAGCCCCACATATGATAAACGCTGCTCTGGCTATAATGGGTCCAATTAAAAGCTTAAGCGCAGATGTGGCTACCGTACATTCAAGCCGTCCTGGTGGCACTGTTGATAATGATGATCATGCCCAAATGATGTGTACTTTTAAAAATGGTGCGATGGGGCACCTTTATTTTAGTAGAATAGCGACAGGCCGTAAAATGGGTTATGCTTATGAAATCCATGGTACAAAGGGCGCCATTCGTTTTGATCAGGAAGATCAAAATGCTATTTGGTTATACAAGTCAGACGAAAATCCAGAAAAACAGGGTTTTAAGAAAATATTAACTGGGCCTCATCACCCAGACTATGAACCCTTTTGCCAAGGACCTGGTCATGGAACAGGGTATCAGGATCAAATAATAATTGAAGCAAGAGATTTTTTGAGAGCTATAGAAACAAGTTCTGAAATTTGGCCCAGTTTTAGGGATGGCTTAGAAGTTTCAAATGTGGTGGCAGCATGTCATCGGTCCTCTTCTACAAAAACTTGGATCGATGTGGATGTTGTTTAAGGGAGAAAAGAAAAATGAGTATACGCATAGGCAACGCGCCATGTAGCTGGGGGGTAGAATTTCCGAATGATCCTAGAAATCCAACATGGCAAAAGGTTTTAGAGGAGTGCTCCGATGCAGGATATAAGGGAATAGAGCTTGGACCTGTTGGATTTATGCCCGAAGATCCTGAAATTCTCGGTGAGGCTTTAGAAAAATTTGATCTCGAATTAATAGGAGGCGTTGTATTCAGGGCTTATCATGACGAAAAACAATGGGAAGATGTTCTAGATGGGACACACAGGACCTGCAAAGCTCTAGTTGCACATGGGGCAAAGCACCTTGTGTTGATCGACTCAATTTCCGAAAGACGCGCACCTACGGCAGGAAGAGTGAATGAAGCCGAACAAATGTCAAAAGAAGAATGGTCTTCTTATAGAGAGAGAATAACAACGTCGGCTCGTATCGGGGCAGAAGAATATGGCCTAACCGTTGGAATTCATGCACATGCTGCTGGCTTTATGGATTTTGAACCTGAATTAGAAAGACTTCTTTCAGAAGTTGATGAAGAAATACTTAAGATATGTTTTGATACTGGACATCATTCATATGCTGGGTTTGATCCTGTGGAATTTATGCAAAAGTATATTTCGAGAATTTCATACATGCATTTTAAAGATATTGATCCAAAAGTGAAACAAAGGGTGATTGATAATCGCACGGGCTTCTACGATGCCTGCGGACAGGGAATATTTTGCAATTTAGGTGATGGAGACGTTGATTTTCCTACAGTTCGAAAAATCTTATTAGAAAATAACTTTGAAGGTTGGTGTACAGTGGAACAAGATTGTGATCCTTTGCTCGATCCTAATCCCCTTTCTGATGCACAACTTAATAGAGAATATCTTGAGACGATAGGTTTTAAATAATGACAAAATTAAAATGGGGTATGATTGGTGGCGGTGAAGGTAGTCAAATAGGCCCTGCTCACAGATTAGGTGCGCTCGCCGATGGTCTTTTTGAATTTTCTGCTGCGGCTCTCGACCATCGTCCAGATGTCGGCAGAACTTATGCTAAATCATTAGGTATTTCTGAAGATAGAGCGTATGGCGATTGGAAGGAGATGTTAACCAGAGAGAAAAATCGAGAAGATCGTATTGACCTGGTAACAGTGGCTACACCTAATTCTACTCATTTTGAAATTACAAAGTCATTCCTTGAAGCTGGTTTCAACGTTCTATGTGAGAAGCCTATGACAATGACAGTTGATGAAGGTGAAGAAATTGTAAAAATTGCTAGTAAGTCTGGAAAACTGTGTACGGTAAATTACTGCTACTCTGCATACCCTATGGTCAGGCAAGCTCGGGATATGGTTCAAAATGGTGAACTTGGTAAAATTAGGCTAATTGTGACTAATTTTAGTCACGGGCATCACGGGAATGCAGAGGACGCAAATAACCCCAGAGTTCGATGGCGTTATGATCCACAGATGGCAGGTGTTTCTGGTCAATTTGCTGATTGTGGAATTCACGCCTTACATATGGCAAGTTTTATTGGAAATGATGAAGTAGAGTCTGTTTCTGCGGATTTCGCTTCCACAATAAAAGGACGAGAATTAGAAGATGATGCGATGGTAAATTTTCGTATGTCATCTGGAATTGTTGGGAGGTTATGGACCTCATCGGTAGCAATAGGCCGGCAACATGGATTTGATATTCAAGTTTTTGGAGAAAAAGCTGGCTTAAAGTGGAAGTCAGAACATCCTAATCAACTCATCTACTCAAAAGTAGGTAATCGAACAGAGATTATAGAAAAAGGTGAAAATAATCTTTGCGAAGATGCTTTACGACTTTCAAGAGTTGCTATTGCTCATCCAGAAGGTTTTCCATTAGCTGTAGCAAATATTTACGTAGATATTGCAGCGACACTTAAAGGAGATAAAAGAGCTAACCTTCCAACAGCGTCAGATGGATTAAGATCAATGGCGGCAGTTTATTCCGCTACCGAGTCAGCTAAGAATAACGGAAAATGGACAGATGCGAGACCCCCAATGTTCCGGTGAATCGGTTATTTTTTGTTGATATAAGTATAGAGTGCTAAGCCTAAAGCAACGGCTGCCAAGGCTTCGGGAGTAACTGCTGAAATAAAAAGAGAAATATTAACAGCTACACTAACGATGTAGTCGCCTGAGGCTTCTCCCAGCAAAAGGTATATTAACAATAATATTGCTACTACGAGCGCAAGAATCTCAACAATCTTAAAAAGAACACTTTTTGTCTTTTTAAAAAAATCATCAAAACTATTCACAACGCTCTCCCCAATGCTGAGAGAATTATCTTATCGCTCGATTAGCGCTGGAATAGCCACAGCACCACACCAAGGGAAATCAAGCCTGCAAGACCTGCATTACCCAACTGGGCGACCAACGAAGTGATATTGCCCACTACGCCGCCAAAGAATGCCATGTTTGAAGCACCTACTAGTAATGACGCAACAATTGCTAAAGCTAGCAATGCAACACCGATTTCAGTTAGGCTTGCGATTGCTTTTTTTGCATTATCCAACATTATTTTTCTCCTGTATGTTGTATGACCCGCAAAGCGAGCCACTGCCGGAACATAGTCGGCAAAAATCCGCTTAGTCAACGAAAAACCTACTATTTTTGGTATGGAGATACTGTAAGTTGTGGTTTTTATGTAACACTGGTCTACATCTAGAGGCCAATTTTAATATTTAAAAACAAAAATTTTTAAAAAATATATTCTATTTTATAATTTTTTTACAATATGTTACCTAATTTTCTTAATTTATATAAAAAATGACTATTAAAACCTTAAGCAAAAAAGAGTTTTGAAGTCTAAAAATTTGCGCAAATTAAATACATGCAGAATATTGCACAATTTATCTAAATTTTTTTGCAAATTTAACTAATAATATTGAAAAAAAGAATCTAAAATTTAGGTTCATGGTGGTAACTGAAGGAAAATTGCTATGATCAAAAACTGCGCGCACTTTATATTAATATTTTTTATAGCAATTTGCACCTCTACAACCACTTTTTCTTCCGAGAATGACTTGAAAATCACCGTAAACAAGGAAGGATCAGGTGAAATAGCAGAAAATGGAATGTTAGTTTCCGTACATTATACTGGTAAACTTGAGGACGGCACTGAGTTTGATAGCTCAATACCTCGAGGAAAACCATTTACCTTCACGCTTGGTGCTGGCCAAGTTATAAAAGGATGGGATATTGGCGTGGAGGGGATGAAAATTGGAGAAAAAAGGCGTTTGGTTATTCCTCCTCATCTCGGATACGGAGCGCGCGGAGCAGGAGGAGCAATTCCTCCTAATGCAACACTAATTTTTGACGTTGAATTATTAGAAGTTGCAATGCCGATAACCCTCGGTGAGCTATCTCCCAACGAGTTTATTGACGCCCAAAATAAAGGTGGAGTTGTTATCGATATAAGAAGAGAAGAAGAATGGAAAGAGACGGGAGTTTTAAAGGGTAGTCATAAAATAACTGCTTTTACTAAAGACGGTAAAATTCATCCAGAGTTTCCAAAAAAATTCTTCGATTTAATTACCGATATCGACACGCCTATTCTACTCTACTGTCGGACTGGCAATAGAACAGGTGTGTTAGGAAAAGCTCTTATAGATCAAATAGGTCAAACAAATGTTAATCACTTGAGTGATGGTATCGTTGGCTGGAAAAAACAAGGGCTTTCAGTAGTTGAATATAAAACAGAGTAATTCACTCAAATTCATTTTTTAACAAACATAATTGGAAAATCTTCTCCAGCAAATGGTTCACCATCTTCAAAGGTGAGCTCTGGAAAAGAAGGAGATGTTGGGCCAAGACGTTTCACAAACTTTACATCATCACCAACCCATCTTATTGATATTACTCTTCGCCGACTGTTCGAAGAGTTTGCTGGGGCTCCATGAAGAGTTCTGAAGTGGAATGCCACAGCGTCTCCAGGCTCCATTTCCCACCCAAGAATATTAAATTGATCCCGCATATTATCGACATCGGGAACTACTTCACTTTTATCACCTTCAAATAAATCACTTCCATCAAATCTTTGCGGTTTAAAGTTTTTGTCCCAAGCATGTGATCCTGCTATATATTCAATAGATCTGTCTCGAGGAATATAATCCAGTGGAACCCAAAAACTAACCGTCTGCTCTCCTTCGCACAAATAGTATGGCTGATCTTGATGCCATGGAGTTACCACTGAATTTCCTGGTTCTTTTACAAGAATATGATCGTGAAAAATGCGAGCACAGTTTGAGTTCATTAAATTTGCGGCTATTTCAGACATTGTTGAATTTTTAACCAGATTTCGATAACCATCAAATTGGTTCCATACAACATAATCCTGAAAAAAAGCCTGACCATCGTCATCAGGTCTGTATGTTCTTTCTCTCCAGCTTGGTTTTTCAATATTTTCTTCAATGGCCATTCGTGCGCTATCGACATATTCACTAAAAGCACCTTTTAGTAAAACAGCACCATTTTCTTTGAATTCATTGATATGATCATCCGTTATTTTCATTCATATACCTTACTAATTTTAAGACCCTCTACTGTCATTCTCGCAAAGCGGGCAACCCTACCCCAGTCGCCTCAAAACCACCATCTACTGCAAGTGTTTGACCTGTGACAAATGAAGCTTTTGGAGAACAAAGAAAAAAAATAGCTTCTCCAATTTCTCTTTCTGAACCATATCGGTTTAGTGGAATTGCATCGTGGTAAGCTTTTATAATTTGTGGAGAATGAACTGCCATCGATAGTTTTGTTTTTACTGGCCCTGGAGCAACAGTATTTACGCGAATACCATACTCACCTAGCTCACATGCCTGTTGCTTTGTTAATTGAATAACTGCTGCTTTCGATGTTCCATAGGCAACTCGCAAGGTAGAGCCGCGCAACCCAGAAATTGATGCTATATTGACAATACTACCCTTTGTCTTTTTCAACTGTGCTGTGAGCGCTTGCGATAAATAAAAAACACCATCAAGATTTGTTTCCATTACAGTACGCCATTTTTTGGCATCACACTCTTCTATAGGCCCAAAATCTGCAATACCGGCGTTATTGACAAGACAATCTAATCTACCAAATTCTTTACTTACTCGTAAGCTTATTTCCTGCATTACTTGTTCATTGGAAACATCATAATGAAATGGTGTTGAGCCATTTATTTCTTTGCAAGTTTTATTGAGCTCTTCAGCGTCACGATCCAGGATAATTACTTTGTAACCTTGTTCAGTAAAAATCTCTGCAGCTGCTCTTCCAATCCCTCTAGCTCCACCACTAACGAGTGCTATTTTCACCATTTTTCATTCCAATTATCTTACTATCATTCGAGTTGATTGCATTATTGTATCAAAATAAAATACGCACTACCTAACAAAAATATAGCCATTACTATTACAAAACAACGCCAGATTATTTTCTTTTTTAAATAATGTGAAACATATTTGCCAAAGGCCAACCATAGAGTGCAAACCGCCAGATTTATCAATGCAAATAAAATAAAGAAAAATGAAGCTTCACTTAAAATAGGATAATCTAAATTAAAACCTGCTGATGCGGACAGTGTAAGCGCCCAAAGCTTAGGATTTACAACTTGAAATAGAATAGCTTCAAAAAATTTAAATGGCCTCGAATTTCTCTCAGCCATTTCTGTATTCTCTTTATAGAGAAGTTGGACTGCCAAAAATATAATCCACCCGGCAGAAATAAATTTAAGCAGTGCTTCTAATGCAGGCACCTGAAAAATTATTGAGTTTACTCCTAGTGAAGACAGAGCAGCTAAAATTCCTGTTCCAATCACAACACCAAAAAGATGTGGGAGTGTGGCTTTAATACCAAATTTTGCTCCAGATAAAGTCAGAAGAATTATGTTTGGACCCGGTGACGATAGACCAACAAATACAAAAACTAGTAAGGATAAGACTTCAGAAATATTGTCACCTCAAAACCCAAATTAAAAAATCAAATCTTTTTCCGATCAACTATACGACTAAAAACGTCAGCAGTATTGGAGAAATAGCCACAGTAATTAAGGTTGATACAACAACAAGCCCCGCAACTGCATTCGCATCGGCGCCATATTTTTCAGCTAAAAGATATGAAGTCACCGCAATTGGCATTGACAGCTGAATTATAAGAACAGAAATTGCCTCTTCCGGTAAATCAAACAATAAGCTCGCCAAGACAGCTGCAACTATACCAAAGAAGATTTTGCAACCACTTATAAAAAATGACTTTTTTACATCCGATATTTTTAGCCTAGCAACTGCAACACCTAGCGTAATTAGCATCAGTGGAATAGCCATTTGCCCTATTAACTCTAGAGAGTTAGTCAAAAATGTTGGTGTTTCCCAACCTTGCCACATAAAAATGAGTCCAAAAATTGTACTCGCCACAAGAGGCTCCTTCAGTATTTGCTTGGGTGAACCTCCCCCAGAAACCACCCAAATACCGATTGTAAATGCTAGAATACTTGTGACAGCAAATACGATTATAGCGTAACCAAACCCCGCATCACCGAAAGCAAACAAACAAAGTGGTAAGCCTAGATTGCCAGTGTTCCCAGAAATTAAGGGCATAAGGTATGTTCTGACGCCAAGATTAAAAATCTTTACAAAAATAAGAGCAATAATGCCCAGGATTGAGTAACCAATAATTGCAGCCAATAAAAGATTACTGAAATAGTACGGTTGAAACTCAGTCTTCATCAGTGCTGTAAAAACCAAACATGGAACAGCTAAAGTAGTTGCAAATTGTGTAACAAATTCAACTCTATATTCAAATCCAAATTTAACCCAGATATAGCCTACGGCTGCTAAAAAAAAGACGGGCGTGACAATTTCTAAAACGTTTAATAATCCAATCAAACCTCTGCCCTACTTATTTTAAAATTTTACAGATCAATTATATAGATCCAGCTTCAACCATATAATTATTTGCGGTACACATCACAGCATCATCAGACGCTAAAAATAAAACCATTCGGGCAACATAAACAGGTTCAATTAAATCTGGCAAGCATTGCCTTTTCATTTGATTTTCTAATCCTTCTGGAGTGACCCATAGATCTTTTTGTCTTTCTGTCATTATCCATCCAGGAACAACCGTATTAACTCTTATTCGATGTTTTCCCAAATCTCTTGCCAATGTTCGAGTTAACCCATGGACAGCTGACTTAGCCGTTGCATATGCAGGAAAGTTTCCTACCGCTTCCCACCAGGAGTTAGAACCTATGTTTATAATTGAACCACCACCTTTTTGGATCATATCCTTAGCAACAGATTGAATTGTGAAGAAGTGATGTCGCAAATTTGTAGCAAACCGCTCATCCCAATACTCTTCTGTAATATCAGTCCAATCATGCCGGTCATCATGAGCAGCATTATTTACTAAAATATCAAAAGGTCCAATTTCAGACCTAAACTTATGGATTGTTTCTTTTAAACTTTTTATATTCTTAAGATCACATTCTTCAAAAAAAACATTATCCCCAAGTTTACTTGATAGCTTCTGCCCCTTTGCGGCATCTAAGTCCAAAAATGCAACTTTAGCTTTCTGATCGGCAAATGCTTTTACGATCTCTTTACCAATGCCTGATGCGCCTCCCGTAACAAGGATATTTTTTTCTCTCAAACTTGGATAAATAGCAAATCTTTCTTCCATGATTGGTTCCAATTTTTAAACGTGAAAATTTTGATCTAAACTTCAGTTGTTTAAACGCAAAAAAAAAGCCCCTAAGCAAGGGGCTTTTAATAAAATCACAATATTTTCTTAAGACGCACCCTTAATTGCTCTTTGAGTCATAATTTTCACAAGATGGGCTCTATATTCTTTAGAGGCATGAATATCACTAATCATATCGTTCTGATCAACTGATAAATTATTAATAGAGTCAGCAGAGAAGTTTTCATTAAGCGCTGCTTCAGCTTCACTCCATCGAAAAACACCTCCCTCTGATGCTCCCGTAACAGCCACTTTCGTTTCATCCGCAAATTTTGATAAAAAGACGCCAACCATGGCAAATCTCGATGCTGGTTGAACAAATTTCTGATAAGACGACGAGGTAGGAACTGGAAATCTTACCGATATAATAATTTCCCCTTCTTCCAATGCAGTATCAAACATTCCTTGAAAAAAATCATCCGCGGAAATCTCTCGACTATTTGTGACGATGGTGGCTCCAGTACTCAAAGCTACTGCAGGATAGCAAGCAGCTGGATCATTATTAGCTAAAGATCCACCAATTGTTCCTCTATTTCTTACCGCTGCGTCGCCAATATTCTCTGCAAGTGTTTTTAATCCTGCAAATATATCAGCATGAGAGGCAACTTCGGCATGCGTTGTTCCGCCACCAATAGAGATACTCCCGTCATCGTTTTTACAAATACCCTTCATTTCAGAAATTGCTGTTAGACTCACGAGTGTAGATGGGCTTGCAAGCCGTTGCTTCATAGTAGGTATTAGAGTTTGACCACCCCCAAGAGCTTGGGCTTCATCTGATTTAAGTAAATTTACTGCATCAGATATTGTTGTCGGTTGTTTAAATTCGAAGTTATACATGTTTTATTCTCCGATTAATTATTCATTGCAGCCCAAACTCTCTCAGGAGTTAGTGGCATATCAATATGAGTTACATTATGGTTAGCTGATCTAAGCGCATCAACAACAGCATTTACTACTGTTGGGGGTGAGCCAATTGCTCCCGCCTCACCACAGCCCTTAACGCCAAGTGGATTGTCAGTGCTAGGTGTTTGAACAGTGTGATCAACAATGAAGGAGGGTAAATCTGCTGCTCTCGGCATCGTGTAATCCATATAAGAAGCGCTTATCAGCTGACCGTCTTCGTTATATGTACAACCTTCTAAAAGAGCCTGACCTATACCTTGAGCTAAGCCGCCATGAACTTGTCCCTCTACAATCATCGGATTGATAATATTACCAAAGTCATCCGCTGCAGCAAAACTTTCAATTGTTACCTGACCGGTATCTGGATCCACTTCAACCTCGCAGGCATAGGCTCCAGCTGGATACGTAAAATTCTGCGGGTCATAAAATGCTGTTTCTTCAAGCCCTGGCTCTATGTCCTCAATTGGAAAATCATGAGGAATATAAGCCTTCAAAGCCACATCACCGAAAGAGACTGTTTTATTAGTTCCTTTTACTGAAAAAACACCCTCTTCAAAGTCAACTTTATCGTCCGTTGTTTCCATCATGTGGGCTGCTATTTTCTTCCCTTTCGAAATGATTTTTTCAACACCCCTAACAATTGCAGAACCACACACTGCCAAGGATCTTGATCCATAAGTACCCATACCAAAAGGAATTTTGGATGTATCTCCATGTACAATTTCAACGTTGTCAGGATCGACGCCCAACATATCTGCTACGATCTGCGGAAATGCTGTTTCGTGACCTTGACCATGACTATGCGCACCAACCATGACGGATATATTGCCTGTAGCATTTACTCTGATAGTCGCAGCATCATATAAACCTACTCTGGCGCCCAGTGTGCCTATTAAATTTGAAGGTGCAATCCCACAAGCTTCTATATAGCTATTAATGCCAAGACCTCTCAGTTTACCTGCAGCTTCACTTTTCTTCCTTCTTTGAGCAAAACCTTTTAGGTCTGCATGATGTTCGAGCCTATCCATAATGGCATCATAATCCCCAACATCATAATTCAAACCCGCAGCCGTAACATAAGGAAATTGATCGGGTTTAATAAAATTCTGTCTTCGTAGTTTTATTGGATCAACACCAAGTTCTGTAGCAGCTTTATCAATGACGCGCTCCAGGGAATAAGTTGCTTCCGGTCTGCCGGCACCTCTATACGCATCAACTGGTGCTGTATTTGTAAAGACTGTTTTTACGTTAACATAAACGTTAGGAACGGCATAATTACCAGCCATTAGTGTTCCGTGTAAAATCGTTGGTGTTACCGTTGAAAAGTTAGATAAATACGCGCCAACATTAGCCATTGTTTCTGTACGAAAAGCTAGGAAATTATTATCTTTATCTAGTGCCAATTCAATCTTTGTAACGTGATCACGACCATGCGCATCGGACATAAAAGATTCCGACCGAGTCGCTGTCCATCTGACAGGTCGCTTTATACGTTTTGCCGCCGCTAAAACTAAAGCTTCCTCTCCATAGTGATAAATTTTTGACCCAAACCCACCACCAACATCTGGGGACACGACTGTTAATTTATTTTCGGGAATTCCCAAAACAAATGCCGATATCAAAAGGCGTGTTAGATGTGGATTTTGGGAAGTTGTATAAAGAGTGTAATCATCGTTTGCTGGGTTATAGTCAGCAATAGAACATCTCGGTTCCATAGCATTGGGAACCAGACGATTATTAACCAGTTCAAGAGTGGTTACGTGATGAGCATTTTTTATGGCTTTATCAGTTGCCTCTCTATTATCCTCGATCCACCCCCAGTCATAACATTGGTTGGTACCAATTTCATCATGAACAAAGTTTTTACCAGATAATGCCGAAGCCATATCAATAACGGCCGGTAATTCTTTTATATCTGCGTTAATTTTTTCAGCAGCATCTCGAGCTTGCTGTTCTGTTTCAGCAATGACCGCAGCATAGGCGTCACCTACGTGTCGCACTTTGCCATGAGCCAAAACAGGACGCTTAGGTTCCTTCATCGGATCACCGTTCCTGGAATTAATAAGCCAACCTGCAGGGTTACCCCCTACGTCAACAAAATCCTCACCAGTAAAAACCGCTAATACTCCCGGCATTGCTTCAGCTTCTGATGTATCGATGCTATTGATTTCACCATTTGCAACCTCAGAGCGAACAAATATTGCATGAGTTTGATTTAGTAATGTGATATCATCACTGTAACGACCGCTTCCAAGCAGAAAACGAGCATCCTCCCGACGCTTAATTGCTGCTCCTATTCCTGAATCCTTAGGCATTTTTCTCTCCCTTAAGTTAGATTATTCTGCAGCAATGTTTGAAACATCCTGACCGGATGCTGCTAAAATTGCTTTGACGATATTATGATACCCTGTGCATCTACAAATATTACCCTCCAAGTGCTCTCTAATTTCAAGCTCAGTGGGTTTAGAATTTGTTTTAAGCAAATCAGCAGCAGCCATGACCATTCCCGGAGTGCAAAAGCCACACTGTAAACCGTGATGCTCTTTGAAAGCTTGTTGTATAACATTTAAAGAACCGTCGTCATTAGCTTGTCCTTCGATTGTTGATACTTCGGCCCCATCTGCTTCAAGGGCAAACATTGTGCAAGCTTTAACAAGTTTACCATTCACATGAATTGCACATGCTCCACATTGGCTAGTATCACAGCCGACGTGAGTTCCAGTTAAATGCAAATCGTTTCGAATAAACTCGACAAGTAGAGTCCGCCCTTCAACAGAACCAGACACCGTTTTTCCATTAACGGTCATCGTTACTTCAGTCATAATGTTCCTCCCATTTACACTGCCTAAACGCAGTTTGTTTTTCGATCCAATAAGGAGATCTTATAAATATTGGGAACAATCTAAATCAAAACAAAAAGTTTTTATTCAGTTTGTTTGATTTTGTAGACCAATAGGAACAAATTCCTACTAGACCCAAATACGTCCACCAACTTCCCCTACGTAACACAATGAAGTTATCCACCATTTAGTCAAGTGCCAAAAAAACAAAAGGCCATTAAGACGCAGGAAAATAGTTGTTAAGATGAGGATGGCAAACTTAACCATTTTAGAATTATTTGATTGTTAAAAATAATAATCAATGTAAACAAATTTGAATAAACAAGGACGTTCATTTTGAAACAAATCATCCAAAAAATAACAAATGATATTTTTATCGTGTCCTTTGAATTATTTAAAATAATGATACCAACACTTATTTTGGTAAAAATAGCAGAAATTTATGGTTTAGTTAGTGTTCTAACGAATTTTTTCGGTCCTATTACCATGATGATGGGTTTACCCGCCGAAATGGCTTTAGCAATCACAACAACTATGCTCACTAACCCTTATGCGGGTCTAATTGTTTTAGCTTCAACTCCGGGAGTTGAACAACTTACAGTGGCTCAAACTACAATCTTAGCATCCTTCATATTATTTACTCATTCCATAATTATTGAAGCAGCTATTTCTCGCCAAGCTGGTCTCTCAGCTGGCGCTACAATAGTTATTAGGATCTTTGCCGGTATTTTGTTTTGTACCTTACTAAATTTGGTTTTTACAAACTTTGAGCTTTTTACCCAAATTGCGTTTCTCAACCTACCTGAAATGTCTACAGCACCAACCCTCAAACAATGGGTTATTGATCAAGTTAAGGGGTTAGTCTTTATTCAAATCGTAATTATTGTACTGATAACATTTTTAGAAATTTTAAAGCGTATTGGTATAGAAAAGGTAATACACATTTGCCTTAGTCCCTTCCTTAAAATTTTAAATATTGGACAAAGTGCGTCTACAATTGTGGTTGTTGGCTTAACCCTAGGGCTCGGTTTTGGCGGTGGCCTCATGATAAAGGACGTCAAACAAGGTTTGGTTAAGCCTCGCTCAGCGGTTGGCGCGCTTATATTTATTAATTTATTTCATTCAATTTTTGAGGATACCACAATTTTAATGCTATTGGGTCCTTCATTAATGGTGATACTACTTGTGAGAGGTGTATTTGTCTTTCTATTAACCTATTTCCTCATTAAGGTTTTTGACTTTCTACCAATTAAAACATATGAAAAATTGCTTTATAGTAAGCCAATTTTACGAACAGCCCAAAGTAGCAATTTCTCCTGAGCAGCTCTTTAAAACCAATCGAGTACATACATCATAAAAAATAAGTTGGGCAAAAAGAATGCAAAACACGCACAGAACAGTTGGGCTAGTTTACCCCAACCCATGAAAGGATCATAAAACTCTTTTTTAGCCACAGTGCGCCCTCCAACTAACTACACGATGGTATATAGGGTCACCAAACAACTTTTCAAATTCTATTAATTAAGTAAAATTTATTTTTCGGTATTTATTGGCATGGCAGGCTTACCATCGTCAGCAATTCTATGGCGGGCGTAAACTATATGATCCTTTGGAAAATTTACCCAATGAAAAGCTTCTTCCGCAAACATATGAGTAGTTAAATCGATTTGTGACGGATTGTCTAAAGTTCCGATCATTATCACTTGTCGTTCCGGAAATCTTTGAGTTTTAAGTGCGATAGTAGTCCCACAATCTGGGCAAAAGTTTTTATAAAGTTCGCGACCATGATCGTCACTTTTATAAGTATAGACTTTAATTTCTTTTCCAGACAATTGAACCTGCTCGTTTAACACAGCAAGAGCCGATCTATGTGCTGTTCCAGTGTCTTTCTGACAAAACCGACAATGACACGTATACGCTAAAATTGGTTCATTTATTATTTTGTAACGAATGCTTCCACAAAGACATCCTCCAGAGAGTTCAGCCATTAATACCATCCATTCTTAAATTGCCACTGAAGAGTATTACGTAAATTAACCTAAACTTCTACTCTTTGTTATCTTTCGGCCTGATCAAGTTTACTAAATTCCATCTAATTGCCAGAGCAGCAAGCGCCAGAAGAAGTATTGCACCGCTTTCATATAAAAGATCAACTGTATTGATGCCTTTCCCTTGTAATATAATCAGACGGCATAATGCAGTGATTGCAATAAAAATTGGGACTGTTATTGGTATTTTTCTGAATTTATAGAAAGCCGCAACCATGCCCAAAACTTCAGCATAAATAAACAACAACAATAGGTCGGTTAATTTTACTGCTCTTTCAGACAAAACAACAAACATTTCAACGATTACAGCATAAGCTGTCAAAAAGGCGATAACGACCAGAAGGCTCTTTTCCATGAGCGTGATGATACGATACCAATCTAACATTTTTTCTTTTTCTTTGGACATAAAAAACACCGGTCTTTTTTATAAATTAATCAACTAAATCAAAACGAATTATATGACGATCTCGTTCCATTTTGACTAAGAAGTGACAAAGCTAACAATTCACCGCTTTTTGTTGTCTTGAGATCTTTATTTTCAAGGCTTAGCCAGTCTTTGCTAATACCAAAAGATTTCGCCTCATTTTCATTCCGATGCCCTAAAAAATAACAAAGTTGCATAACAACTGGGAGAAGATTGTCTGCTAACATTTTATAGCCTCAATTTTAAAACTAATCTAAACATTACTTAGTTCATTGTATTGAAAAATCAAAAATAAATACATTTAAGTACAAACGATCGACCTCAGTTAAGTTTTATTCCAAGGTTGCGACTTACTGCCTCGGTTAAATTATTTGATGGAAATCTAATTTTACACAATGAGAAAATCGATAATTGATCCTTTGCTTGAGTTTTTTGACCTGACTGGTAGAGCCATTTTTTCCTTTGAACTATCAAAGCGTTGGATTGTTGCTGTTATGTATGGATTAGTTTGTCACGTGATTTTTAGCGTATCTGTTTTATCAATGATCTTGGCTATGTTTTGGGGAATGTCACAATCCTTTGGAAAAGTACCCTACCCTTGGTCAC
>Ga0075480_10001339_pt1 | contig 15593 bp, 24 predicted proteins | sample DEB08_DNA_7_FD_81590 | JGI IMG/M metagenome (GOLD analysis project Ga0075480, IMG submission 81590) | Aqueous microbial communities from the Delaware River and Bay under freshwater to marine salinity gradient to study organic matter... | ecosystem: Environmental > Aquatic > Marine > Coastal ... | reverse complement strand
TCAATCATTTTTGTTTTCTCCATGTTTCATCTCCAGGCCACAATGGTAACTGTGTTCCTGGTGCTCTTTTTGGTATCTTTGAATCAGCACTTGATACGCAAGTTGGTGATATACATTGTTGTGGTCGATCAAACAACTTGAATCCTGTTTCAATGTTTCCAATAGGCTTGTCATGACAACTGTAACTTCTTTTTATACTGCCATCTGGTTCTCTGATAATAATTGATCTGTAACCAGAACTACACTCCCAGCCATTAAATCTATTAAAATTAAAAGCATTAAATCTTTCTGCTTGATCCATGTACCATTCTTTGTGTTCAGAGTCTTTGAATTCTACTTGAAAGTGCTGTGGAATATCTTCTTTTTCAAAGTTTTGATATATTGGATCAGGTATTTTATTAAATGTGGCTTTGGGTCTTTCAACGTTTTTGTTTTTGTGTTCTGTGAAAGCACGTTGTGGCATTCCATTGTGTAACTTTTCCAACATTTCATCTGTGTAGCCTTCAACAACTTTTGACGCTGTAGGATCTGATTGAGGTTTGAGCGTGACGTTAATACCTCTGTTGTGGAAGTATAATGATTCCTCATATAGTTCATCGAACCATTCTGGTACCATGACTTGGTTGATTGTGACCTGCACATCCCATTCTTGTGCAAAACAAAGTTTGTCTGCAAACTGTTCTCTTTTCTCTTGTGTGTTAACGTGTTCCCTGTGGTATGAAGCCGTGATACTGGCTCTATGGAACGGTGCGACTGTGTTGACATATTGTTCAAACCATTTCATATTTCTACTGCAATTACTGGTCATGTGTACTGACGTGTAATTGGTATTGCTTACATCTTGTGCAAGGTGTTGGAGAATGTCCAAGTACCCGGGATGAAATGTGGGCTCTCCACCTGACAATGAAAAATGAAATGAATTGAATCCTCGTTCTCTGGCCTGTCGTTTGCTTTCATCGATAGTGAGTAAACACAGTTCAGTGGGTCTATGATCCTTTTTGTCACTGCGAGCATAAGGCCAACAGTAACTACATCTGTAATTACAGAACCTACCAAGCAACCAACTGACGGTGAACATATCACGATACAGCATGGTCCTCTGCCCAACTCTTACCAAGTCATCGAAAGGTACCTTGGTGAAGTCGTATTCACTCCATTTCAAATCATTATTCATACGTTTACTATAACATTAATTTTCTTGTGTGTCTATTCAATTTTTTTTGTTTTTTGGTTGACCTATCTTTAAAACGTGTTATTATAATATTTAGTCAGAGATAGGAGACACAGATGAAAATCACAGACTACGAGTTTGTCCCAACAGAGATGCCGAAAGGCGTTAAGATGCTGTTGGATTTTGGTGACTATCGCTTGAGTGTCGTATCACACGAGCTCAGTTATGGTGGTGAGAAGGGTCTTTACGAGATCGGTGTGTTCAAGGGCAATGACATGGTGGAGTTGCCGGGCATCACAACAGAAGGCGACACGGTCAAAGGGTTCCTCGAAGAGAATGATCTCAACCATATACTCAAGAAGATGTATCTCGTAACGGGCAAAATTCCAGAGCAGATAACGTAACAATCATACACAATTTTAATAAGCGAGCGTGGCGGAACAGGTAGACGCAACGGACTTAAAATCCGTTATCGAGATCGGTGTGTGGGTTCGAGTCCCTCCGCTCGCACCAGAAGGAGAAGCAAATGACAGCATTATTTAAAAAGGATCGTTTTGACCAGGAACAGGAGATCATGGAGATACACAGTTTCTCTGATATCATCAAGAACTACGCAGATATGTGTTATGATGGAGAGTACAAGCAGACAGAAGATGACATCCATACCACACTGCATGGGTTCGCCAACTTGTTGACGGCACACGCCGAGAAGATGTTTGAAACACACAGGAAGGTTTGGAGCCTGGATCAGTACAGTTCTGGCACTTCGGATCAACCCAGGTTCACAGCAGAGGAACAGCAGGAGTCTTTTGATTTCTATAGGAACATCGAGCGTGAGCGGGGTAATTTCACAGATGGATGCTGACAACGTTTACGTCTGTGACATCGTCCACGACGAGAAGACTGGTGACCAGATCCTACAGTTTCCGGACAAGATGATGAAAGACCTGGATTGGCGCACGGATGACGCTCTTGAGTTTGAAATGGCAGAGACAGAAGGCAAGACCAGTATCATAATCAGAAACATCTCACGTGAGAAGAGGAAAGAAAATGGAAGTTAAAACAGGTTATACATTTACAAAACATTACTACAGCCATCAGTTTGATGAGTTGGCACACGACAAGGTGACATTTGAGATTGCCGAAGATTCCAACATAATTCAAATGCTAAATGCTTTTGAACGTTTCTTAAAGGCGTCGGGTTTTAGTTTCGATGGCTACCTTGACATAGTGCCAGTTGACGATGATCATGAACCTTTTATCGAAGAACCAGTTGAACTAGAGAACAAAGAACCACAGCCACCGCGGTGGGCACAGGAAAATGCCGCGGCCAACAAGATGAATAAAATGTCTGTGTTTGATGAAAAAATGTGAGTTTCGTGGTTGACAGATCTGCTACCTGTGTTAATATAAAACATGAGTTAAGGAAAGAGGTAAAACAGATGTTTAGAATTCCAAGTTTTTATGTAGACGCTCCAGAGTTCAAAGATGCTGTCTCTATCATGACACGTCGCGGTAGTGGTGATTTGTTGGCAGGCATGGAGAGCATGAACGAGTTATGGGATGAATATTGCAAAGGTGAACTCGGTGATACGTACGAAGATGATGAAGATTTCTTCTACCACTGGTCATATGAGACCAATGCATATAATGTTGTTTTTGAAAAAATGAGCAAGTTGTTTGTTCTCGGCTCAGCCACAATTACACAACAACAGTCATAGACTGTCCAAGAAGGGGAATAGTGTCAATGGTCAGCACAACAGACTCCAAATCTGTAAGTCAGGGTTCGAATCCTTGTTCCTCTGCCACTAGCAAATATCACAAAAGGCCTATAGCTCAACGGTTAGAGCAGTGTGCTCATAACACATTGGTTACTGGTTCGAATCCGGTTGGGCCTACCAAATCATTTGTCAATGTCAAGGAGGATAAAGATGAGAGTTAAGATAGGTAATTATCCAAACAGACTAACTTGTCTTATCCACGAACGCTATATGGACAAGAAGTATGGCTACATGGATTGGCCTACGGAATACACAAAGTTTGAAAAGTTCTTAGAAAAGTTAGAAGATGCTATCCAATCTGTTTATAATCTCGTTAATGTTCCGTTCTTAGACGAACGTACTCAAATGGCCATGGTACGCATTGATCCATGGGACACGTGGAATATGGATAATACACTTGCATATATTATTGTCCCTATGCTCAAACAACTAAAGGAAACCAAACACGGTGCACCTAATGTGGATCCACAGGATGTTCCTGATGAACTCAAACCCAAAACTGTTGAGTTTTTGAAGTATCAAAAGAGTGGAGAGACTGATCATAAGTTCTTTGAGAGATGGGACTGGGTCATGGACGAAATGATCTGGGCGTTTGAACAGAAGTGTCGTGATGATTGGGAAAGCGATTACTACAAGTACGAAGAAGACCCACAAAGCCGTTTTGGACTAAAACTAGCGTGGGAAGATCCGGAAGGTCGTGAAGCACATCAAGAAAGAATGACAAATGGCTTCCGACTATTTGGAAAATATTATGAATCGTTATGGGACTGACTGATATGTGGATAGATATGCTCCTGTCATTGATGATGGGGTTGTCTGTTGGGATATTTCTTTATTGCTTTTTAAGTGAATGATCAGTAAGGGAGTAAGCATGGATTTGAATGAAATGGCAGAAGAACACAGATCGAGACAACACAAAGAAAAGATCAAAGATATGATAACCTATAGCACCAATTGGATGGGACCAATTGACTTGGGTTGGTATGAAGCGAATGGTGTTGACTATGAAAAAGTCAAATACTCGGGTGGTCGTATCGACATCTACGGTCTTGACCCAGACAAGTATTGGGGTGGTCGCAGTGAACACTCTCTACCTTTGATGCGAACAGAAGATTGGAATGACTTCAGTGATTGGTTAGATGACTTTGAGACCGAAGAACTGTGGGAGTTGGAAGACATACTGGAAGAGTATCGACAAGACACAGGTCATGTTATACGATGGTGGAAAGAAGATGAGTGGGATAAGGTAAACAAAAATGTTTAAATCTAGTGTACAGTATACAAACAGATATGGAGATTCTTATACTTGGATAAAAGTATCTGAAAATATATATGAATTTACCATAGATGGTGACAGTATGAAATGGTGTCGATACGGCGGCAAAGAAGGTGACGAAAGTGTAGACACTTCTAACTTGGGAATGTTTGATCCAAGTGGTGGTCCATATGTTTGTTTAGGTATGGAAATTGATGGCAAACCTATTACACGAATTTATTTGGAAGTCGATAAAATGTATGTAGAGTGCAAAGACTTTTATGAACCAGGACAGGATCCACAAGTATGAAGTTAGAACCAGAACAAGGCATCACTCCAGACGCTTGGGTAATCGTTGAAGTCAATCACGGAGGCGAACAGTTCCAAAAGATTATCGCAGGTTGGAGCGGAAGTTATCTTTACGGCGACAGTTGGCGTATGAGTAGTCGTATCAAGGAAATGAAAATTGACGTTGAACAGGACTACATCACAGTTGAAACAGACAGCGGAAGTGTGTATAATTTGTGTAAACAATATCAAGGATTGCGTATGAGCAACGCAGGTATTTACAACCAACTCAAAGAACGGTTTGGTGACAGTGTGGAGATTGTTGAACTATGAAAAGTAAAAAATATGCAATCAAAGTGCCTTTTGGCGATTTCGGTGCTGACGATTGGTTGTTTGTAACTCGAGAAGGCCCAGACGGGCTAGAAATTGTATTATATGATACTCGAGCAGAAGCCCTCGAGCAGGCAAAGTGTTGGGGTGGCCATGGTGTGGTAGTTGAATACGAAATGGGCAATTAGAAAAATGAAAGAATCTGATGATATGAAGTTGGAAGGTTAAGATGGAGATGTTCAAATTATGACACACAGTTGGAAAGTGGGACCTACTATGAATTACTGTAATTACACTTATGAATATGACATAGATATAGATCCAGACGATGGAGTCAGGAAGATATACCATGAGATTAGGAAACCAAATGGAGAACTGTTCTGTCCGCGTGGGGGAAATTGGAGCACTTATAAATATCCAACAGTGGAGCAGTTTGAGGAAGAAGTACTTGATAATATGCTGAGGGAGTATTTTCAAAATGATACATTCTAGAGACTTGACTGACAGGGAAAAAGCAATCCTGGTGATTGAATTCATCATAGAGGCCTTGCTCGAACAGGGCATGGATCTTGAAGAGATACTTGAGGAAATTGAAGATGGATTCCACACCACTCATTAGTATGGAGCAGTATAATATGTCGGTTTATGAGCCACCGAAGGCCAAGCGATGGCAGTCAGCAGAGAGATGGCAATTGGGATTATGGGACAGGAAGTATTCGCTGTCTGGGTTGAGGATGTTCTGGTGTCTTATTGGCACCAAGTGGGTGTACCTTTCGGCGCCGGTCTGCCAGACTAAGATCAAGATGAGCAGGAAGGAATGGGATAGCAACAAGTCCAAAGAGCGTTACCACACTGAGGAGGACATCAGGATTTATAGGGAAAAGCGTAAGCAGATATGGGACATTGCCGAGAAGCAACGCAAGGAAATCGAAGCAGGTACCTACACCAAACCCAAAAGGAAATACAATAAAAAGAAACAATAAGTAACTGTGTGATTAGACGTTTGATTGATTATACAGTAATACCTTTGTTCTACCTATTGACCTTGCCTATGTGTTGTGTGATAGCGTTAATGGACAGCACGAATGGTAAAGGGTTCAAACACAATCTAAAGATAGTGATGGGATTTGATCTCAATCCAAAAGATCGCGATCCGGCGGAGTAATTAGACCAACCTTTGTATGTGCGGCGATTGTTCTATAGCGGAATAGCTCGTTCCAAGATGCTAGCATCTCAAGACCTCGCTCTTTACTACAACAACTACTATGGGACCACCGTGGGGAGGCTTGCGAGGATGTGCCGCGGTAGGCACAGAGTTAAAACACCTTTTAAACACGTTTAAAGCACCTTACAGCGAGTCTTAGGGGAAAATGGTGCCACAGTAGTGCGACGATGTGAACACCTGTTACAACTGCTTGTAACGTGCTTGTAATCGGGAGAATCACGTTCACGTGATCACTAGACTAGGGGGTATCCTGGTGAGCCTCTGGAACGGTCGACTAGATTTGGGAGATTGAGGATCTGGGAGAACCGTCGCGCCTGGCCCGATCTAGTAGGATCCCCGCATTGACCTTCATGCATACAGAACTAACTCCTGATAGCCGCCGAGGGGCCTAAATGCGGAGAGACCCCGCAAGTAAAGGCTCTCGCCTTGTTGCTATCTATTTCCGAATATGACACGAGGTTGCTGTGGATCTATATAATCCGGTAGGTCTCTTTGCACCCAGAAGTATGAAGCGGTCAGCAGTAAGGTTATCAACAGAAAAGTTCTCATATAGTGTACTTATTTGTGTGATGGTCATATTGCTAGTGCCACACGCCCTACAGTTGCAAAATCAACTGTTGACAAATATCAAATATCTTTTATAGTAGTAGTATAACAAAGGCTGTATGAAAACAAAACTATTTGCTATCACAGTTATTTGCCTGCTCGCATCAAGCATCGCTAGAGCAGAACAGCACTCAAAAGACGTGCAGGTGCAGGACCTAATCAAGCACTATGCCGGTGAGATGATCAACAAATATAAGTTCGATGTGCCAAAGCCCATAAAGAAACTCAAACCCAACAACCTGTCGATCGACACCAAAGAGTTACTTTACAACTATTCAGACCACACAGAACTCATCACAGATTGGCGTGACCTTGATCATCTGTCCATACAGCAGGAAATAGAAAATGGTTACAGAGAACTGATCATAGAGAATGATCAGATATATTTCAAGTTGCAGAAGAAATTCTAATTAGAAAGATACCACTTGTAGGGCATCACTTTTTTGAAGTGTGACACATCTGGGGTAGGATTACCATAACCACTGTATTTTTTGTTTTTCTCCAGTTCGTCTTTAACCTCAAAGTCCATATGACTCAGTTCTAGTCTGTTGGTCATAGATCTAGCATATGGCTGATCATCATGTTCTGTTAACACAGAAGGATCTATAAAACCTTTTACAACCAGTGTAAACTGTTGTCCGGCCGGTATCACAATCATATCAGGTAATGTGTTGGATCTCACATATTTTATGTAGTCCAACGGAAAAACATAGTGCCTGATATATATCGTGATTGTTTTGTCACTAATGTTGGTTATCTTCCAATAACCATAATATGTGTGTCCTGGCTTGACCGGCTGACTACTGCTACGAGAAACATCCAGTGTATTGTAGTATTTGGAATTCTGGTAGTAATCTAAAAAGGCATAAGTGAAAGTCACAGTGGTCTCACGTTCAGTGTGCCACACGTTGTAATTGTCTTTCTTGATGATGTGTGCATAGTAGCCCACTAATAAAGTGAATGTGACAAATATTGGTAATAATATGTATTGGTAAAAGCTCTTGCTGTTCATAATATAATATTTAATAGTAAACAAGACTGTAAATGTTTGTGTTTAACGTCTCTTGTAGAAGTATATACGGAAACCAGCACTCCTATCTAGAGGTTGAACATCTCTGATGCACTCGTGTGAGTCACACCATCTTGGCAGTTCCTGTTGTATTTTGCCGTTGCCTGTGATGATCACAGAGTACTTCCTGTACTTGTCCTGTGACTCTGTGTTGATGAACTCACGGAAATGTTCCCATGCCTCATGCACTGTGTAGCCATGGAGGTCCAATGTGCTCATCGATCTAATGGATATTCGAAATTCTGTGTGACGTGATTTTTTTGTAGCAACACTGCTCCGTTCCTGGTGTGAAATCTTTCTGCCATGTCAGTCAAAGGTGATAACGTGACTAGCCTGTCAAGGTGCTTCTGTTTCTTCATCATTCTAGAGACCTCCTGGACAATCTTTTTACCTCCACCCTTCTTGCGACTCCACACCGTGTAGGCCACTGCTATCGAACCTTGTTGTCCGGCTCGATGATGTGACTGCAAGTGTGCATCTCTGCTGAGTTCGTCCATCTCGTACACTGTCTGTGGTACATCATTAGTGAAAGCGAAACATATCACGGCCACTATCTCGTTGCCTTCTTTGAGTCCGTATATCTTTCTTCCATGACTGGTCCTGAAATCCATATCCAGATCCGGACGCACCGGATCTTCTGAAACATCAATTTCAGAAAGTTCCACTAGTTTAGTCCTCTTGACCCAATTAAAAAAATCTTCCAGTTTGTTTATCATCAATAGATTGATCTTTCTTCTCATGTGTTATTTTACTACGTACACCTTGTTGATCGATTTCTGTTCTGTGTCATGCCTAGTATTTCCATAATGCACAACTTCACATTTGTCTACCTGGTCTAACTTTCTCCATGGATCAACAATAGTGCTTCCAGGTTGAAATGCTATACGGATATCTTCACCTTCTGTGGGCTTCTTGCTCAACAGGAATGAAACTGCCGGATCATGTGCCATCAAGTAAGTGTAAGGTCCATCTGTTTCTGGAGCAGTCTCTCCACACAACGGATCATGATAATAAAGTTTCTGTCCCAACTGTTCCACATAGTGTCCGACAAGTATACTGTAGGAACCATCGATGTATTTGACATTTGGCTTGTAGGCCTTACCAACGATGATTACCGGATTACCATAACTGACCAATTTCTTGGCAAGGTTCTCTGCTTGGATTTCTCTAGCTCTCATGACAGCATCAAACAAGTCATATCCCAGACCTAAGTTCTCGCTCATGAATCTCAAAGCGATGTTGTCTCTAGGATGGCAGGCTCCACCATCTCCCATGCCTGCTGTCATATATTTCGGACCCATTATTCTCTGGTCAGAATCAGCGAGTGCCTTCGTGACCACATCAACATTTATGTTGCCTTGTTTTTCAGCAACATCCTGTATCATGTTCACTAGTGATATCTTTGCAGAAATAAATGTGTTATAGAATACCTTGATGCATTCACATTCATCCCAAGTGCCAATAACATATCTAGGATCATTCTGCATCATGGTCTTGTAGAAGTCCACCAACTCTTTGGCATCACCTGTTTCACTACCATTATCTGTGCCAATCATGACCATCTCTGGATTCAAGAAATCCCATTTGACTGTGCCCATTGCAATCAGATATGGATTGTAGGCGAACCTAGCGTTGGTTATCAGTGGTCTTAATTCTCTCCTTACTGTGCCAGGAAGAACAGTTGATATCAGCACCACTAATTGTTTTTCGTTCACGTGTTCATTGACTTCTTTCAGAATATTTTTCACGATAGTGTAATCAAAATCTTTGTTGTCAAGATGTGCAGTAGGGTACCTACCATCATACTGGCTGTGATGCGGTGTTGGAGCCGCTATAAAAATAATATCTCTGTCCTTGACTGCTTCTTCTATTGTGTCCTTTATTGGAAACTTTGGTGACCTTGGTAATACATCATAACCTACCACGTCATGATATTCTGACATGGCTTCAGCACAAGGTTCTCCTAGTTTGCCTACACCTATCATTGCTACTTTTTTCTTCATTGATTCATTCTCCCGTAAATACTTTTACATTATATTTTTCTTCAAATGCTTTCGCATCTTGTTCATTGTTAACTAACGGTTCTCCACGTATGTTCAGGCTAGTATTTAACAGCATAGGACAACCGGTCTTCTCATAAAATTTTTCCAGCAACTCCCTGAATCCAGTGTTATCATCTCTTGAAACGGACTGCACCCTGGCAGTACCATCTGCGTGTACTATCGCTGGAAATTTGCTCATGGTTTTCTCTCTGGCCACTGCAACGAATTGCATATATGGTGATTTGTTTGTGGGCAAGTCAAAGTAAGTGTGTAGGTGTTCTTCCAATATGGCAGGGGCGAACGGCCTAAACTTCTGTCTGCGTTTGATCTCATTCACTTTGTCCTTGATCTCCGGTCCACGTGGGTCGGCAAGCAAACTCCTGTTGCCTAGTGCCCGAGGACCGAACTCCGCCCGGCCGTTGGCCACTCCGCAAATTTTATTTGTTTCTAGTTCTTTGATTATTTCTTCCACAGGATACTTGCCTTTTATCTCTGTACCCAAGAAAGGACCTTCCCATGGGACTGTAATTTTATTGTGTTCCATGTTACGTGCCAAGGCCGCTCCTAAAGAATTGCCTGCATCTCCTGGGTTTGGCATTATCCATATGTTCTCACATATTTCAAATAGTTTTGTGTTGGTCACACAGTTTAGTGCCACACCTCCCATGTAGACCAAATTATTATGTCCTGTCTCAAGAACAGATCTTGATATGTATTCAGTCACAAATTCATTGGCTATCTCCTGTACGCTGGCGGCGATGTCCATGTGATCAGCACCTTTCAGATAGTTGTCAGATATTCCCGCGTGTAAATTTTGTTTGAAATCTAAAGTATCAAAATTGATAAAATCGTTGATGATTATGTCTTTGTATTTGGGTTTGCCATACGCGGCCATGCCCATCATGATATATTCTTCTTCGTTTGGTTTCAAACCGCAACGTTGGGTGAAGGCAGAATAAAACAATCCAAAACTGTGAGGATAGTTCTTCTTGTCAATTAATTTGAGTTGTTTGTTCTTCCATGACCAAGTGGTACAGCAGTTCCATTCACCTATGGCGTCTAACACAACAACCAATGCCTCATCATATGGACTGGTCATTGCTCCCGCTGAAGCGTGGGCATGATGATGCAACACTGATTTAATCGGAGGTATTTTTTTTAGAAATTGTTTTAAATGTTTTCTTGGTAAAGTGTCTTTGCCAAATACTTGATTCCATTGTCCTGCCGCGGCCTGTCTTGTTTTCTTTAGGAAAGGTTTTTCATACCAAACTATCTCATCTGGGTCACCAAACGACAGTGCTTCATCTACAATTTCTTGATTGAGGTATGCATCATTCTTGATCCTAGAATATCTTTCTGAGTGTGCGGCAAACACAATCTCGTTGTCCTTGATCACGCTGATTGATCCATCATGACCCAGTGCAGTTACTCCCCATATGATCATTATATTTTTCTTCTCCCGTCAAATATACACACGAAGTAAAGTCCTTGATCACTTGCTTCGACCTTGTGGAACACTCCGTCCTGTATCAATACAACATCATCTTTCTTGACTTCTATCTGTTCTTCATCCAACCACATGGTGCCCGAGCCTTCGACAAACACATAAACCTCTTCTTGTCCTGAGTGCTTGTGGCCCGTGGTCTTCTTGTTTGGATTCAATTTAGTTGAACTGACAATCAAGTTGTTTAGTATCGTGTTATCCTTGACCGTGTATCTCTCGTCTTCTTTGACTATGTCTCCACCCGTGTCTTTTATGGTGTATTTGTAGTGTTTCATAATTTTGTTATCTCCTCCACTAACACTTTGAAATCTCCAGTGTGGTCAGAGGCAAAAAAGTGTTTCCTGTTGTAAAGACACTTCTCCCATGTCTCCTGATATTTCTTGTGTAGATCATCTAGACTTAAATTTGCTATTCTTTTTATTTGTTCTGTTAGATAATACATTCTTTGTTTGTGTCCGTCAACCCTATCATAGTCCTCCACGAACCACTCAGGAAACGTCTCATACCCTTTGTCCTTTAGGTATTGTAAGTTACCCGGCAATCCACACACCGCGAATGGCTGTAGATTCACTATGGGTTTGAATATTTTCTCTGTAACAAAGAAACTGGGATCAGCGGGCCAAGTCTCAGTCACTATGTTGAAATAGGTGTCAGCATAATGCTGTGCGGTCATTCCCCTGTTGTGCCAAGCATCATTGCTGGCATCAACATCGAGGTGCTTCTCTTCTATATTGTTTCCGTGTTTGAGGTGATACTCATATTGTTCCACGTATGACCTGTCCTGCTGGAATTTCTTGACTGGTTGGTAACAGTAGTCTGATGGGTCATATTGTATGTCAAACTTATTGAGGTAACTCCAAAGCCCCTGATCTAATAAGTTCTGTCTACGCAGTTCTGTGATCATGTACTTCCTGTGTTGTCTCCCTCCTCCATTCAAACATAAAAATTTATATGGTCTCTTGCGGTCTCTGGTCTCATTTGTGCCAGGGACCAACTGTGTCTGGTTAGGGTCAGTGACCACATAGGTCTTCAGGTAGTCATGGAACTCCCATCCAAAGTGATCAAACACAAATATATTTTGGAAGGCGTAACCGTAATATTGGTCAAAGTTCTCAACATATCTCTTGTAGTTCTCTCCCACGTTGAGGTCACCAAATATCAACACGAACTGTGAACTGGGTATACCAATCCAACCCAGGCTCCTCTGTAACATCTTCATCCAGTCCACCTGCCAGAAGGGAAAAGCCTCAAAGGCATAGTAGAAAATCAACTTGATCTTTTTCTCTCTCAGAAGTTTTATGATCTTGTGATCTATGCAACCAAACATATTTTCCGTGATAAGGCTGACATCCATATGATTGGGTTCCATAACATACCAGTTATCTATCTCAGAATCATCAAGTACTATGTTTTTGGGCGTAACATTCTGATAAGTAATATTACATTGTGAAAGCAACAAAGGAAAAAATCCCAGAGCGTAACGATCATAAGGTATAAAACGTGTTAGAACGTTGGTGCCGTACTGGTTCTTCCAGTGAGTATCCCATTCCGCTCTGTACTTGTGGTGTAAGCCATTGGGCATTGGTCCTTTATCCGACCAACTATCCCAGACAAGATTGATTTTTTTCATTTGCTTTTGCCTTGTTTTTACTTATTTTTGTTTAAATACACTTATTATTATAAATGTATTTAACTTAAATACGATTGTGATCCAACTTATATTATACACGAATAGAAGGCAAATCACAAGTATACTTGTAAAAACAAAGACTGTAAAAAATACAGCGAGAGCAAGATAATTTATATAAATTAATAGTTGGATAAGTTATAGACTTATCATGATAAGGAGCAGGGAGCAAGAATATGCCAAATTATACAGTACAATTAAGAAGAGGTACTGCGGCTGAGCACTCATCGTTCACAGGAGCGGCTGGTGAAGTTACAGTTAACACAACCAGAAATTCGATCCACGTACACGATGGTTCAACAGCAGGCGGTACAGAGCTGGCGACTAAATCGTCAGTAGATAACCTGTCATCAGACACAATCACAGATGCTGATGCTGATACTCATGTAAAAGTAGAAGCGACAGCAGACAGTGATGTAGTGGCTATCACAGCAGGTGGTACAAACATCGCTAACTTCTCATCAACTACGATGACAGTCAACGGTAACTTCACTGTGTCAGGAACGACTACTACAGTCAACACTGAAACAGTAACTATCGATGATAACATCTTAGTTCTTAACAACAATGCAACAGGTTCTGCAACAGAGAACGCTGGTATTGAAGTTGAGAGAGGTTCAGACGCGAACAAAACTTTAATATGGGATGAAACAGCAGACAAATGGACTGTTGGTTCAGAAACTTTCGTTGCAGGTACTTTTGAAGGTACAGCAACATCGGCTCAATACGCCGACTTGGCTGAAAGATATCACGCAGGTGAATCAATCGAAGCAGGGTCAGTGGTATGTTTCGGTGGCGACAACGAGATCGAAATGTGTGACGAAGAAGGTTGCACAAGAGTTGCTGGAGTTATCTCTACAGCACCAGCGTACATGATGAACAGAGACGCAGGTGATGATTCAACTCACCCATATGTTGCATTAGCAGGAAGAGTACCTTGCAAAGTAACAGGTACAATCAGAAAAGGTGACTTACTTCACACATCAGCAATGGCTGGTCACGCTATGGCGGGCGAGTTCAAAGGTGGTGCTATGATCGGTAAAGCACTTGAAGACTTTGACGGCGAGTCAGGAGTAATTGAAGTACTTGTTAACTTAATGTAATTTGCGAACAATAGGAGGATACTACAATGAGTAACACATTTAGATATTTTAACTTGACGCAAATGACACCAGGTCAATATAACGGACTAGGAATTAGTTGGGACGTTAAAAGAACAGTTGACCTAACAGGTATCGGTAACTTTGGTACATTGACAGGTGGAAATGATGACTACGAACACAAAGGAGCGGGTCTGGAACACGGAGTAATCCTTGGATCGACTTTTTCTCTTGGTGGTCTGTCAGCAGATTCTACTACATCAATAGACTACGGTTCAATTGCTTAATACTAAATTATTGTGCTGGGGAAACCCAGCACAATACTAATACATAATTCCATAATATAAATCATAAATAAATGCAAGTCCTACCTAACGAAGAGGACATTTCAAAAAACAATCGAGGAAGACCCTCCCAAAGACAAAATACGTTATATTAATGTAATTTAAAAGGGAGATAATAACATGGCAAACGTAAAAAACTACGGCCTATCGGGTATTGGTTCAGACGTCCAATTCGGTAAAGGTGGTGGTAGATTAATTTACGATACAAGTTCATCATTCTTTAAATTCACAACAGACGGTTCAACGTTAGCGGCTATTAGAGTTGCAACTACACCGACTGATGCGAATGATGTGGCTTCAAAATCGTACGTTGATTCTTCTATCTCTGGACTAGACGTTAAAAACTCAGTCCGAGCGGCTACAACAGCGGCTGGTACTCTAGCATCTGACTTTGAAAACGGTGACACAATCGACGGTGTTACACTTGCAACTGGTGACAGAATCTTGATCAAAGATCAAACATCTGGCTCAGAGAACGGTGTATACGTTGTTGCGGCATCTGGTGCTCCAACAAGAGCATCTGACTTCGACTCTGATGCAGAAGTAACAGCAGGTGCTTTCTTCTTCGTTGAAGAAGGTACAACAAACGGCGATTCAGGTTTCGTATTGACAACTGATGGTACAATCACAGTTGACACTACGTCACTAACATTCGCTCAATTCTCTGGTGGTGGACAGATAACTGCTGGAGACGGTTTAACTAAAACTGGTAACACAATTGATGTAGTTGCTGGTGATGGTATAACTGCAAACGCAAACAACATCGCGATCAATCTTGACGGCACTTCAGCACTTTCATTCAATGGTGGTGCTCTAGACGTACAGATAGATTTAGCAGATGCAACAAACGACATAACTGGTACACTTGGCGTAGCCAATGGTGGTACTGGTCAAACGTCACTAGACGATGTAACTGGAACTGGTGCTTCACCAAAAATCACTGTAACAGGTGGTACTGGTGTGCTTATCGGTGGCGGTACAGACTTGACTATTGACGTTGCTGAAGGTAACTTAGACCTTGCTAACATGGGTGGTGCTCTAGACGTATCATCACAAGTTACAGGTACTCTAGCAGTTGCTAACGGTGGTACGGGCTCTACAACAGAGTCTGGTGCTAGAACGGCTTTAGGTCTTGAAATCGGTACAGATGTACAGGCCTATGACGCACAACTGGCTGACATTGCTGGCATG
>Ga0075480_10001333_pt1 | contig 15610 bp, 15 predicted proteins | sample DEB08_DNA_7_FD_81590 | JGI IMG/M metagenome (GOLD analysis project Ga0075480, IMG submission 81590) | Aqueous microbial communities from the Delaware River and Bay under freshwater to marine salinity gradient to study organic matter... | ecosystem: Environmental > Aquatic > Marine > Coastal ... | reverse complement strand
TTCTTCCCATTCCTTCTCTGCAACAGAATCAGCAACTATTCCTCCACCAGCTCCAACATATATTTTTTTATCTTTAATGACAGCGCTTCTAATGACAATAGCAGTATCCATATTACCTGACCAAGATATGTATCCTACTGCACCGCCATATATTCTTCTTCTTGAAACTTCCAACTCGTCAATAATTTCCATGGCTCTAACTTTAGGGGCGCCTGTCAAAGTTCCTGCCGGGAAAGTTGCTCTTAAAGCTTCTATCGGTGAAATATTATCTCTAACCTTTCCAACTACATTGGAAACCAAATGCATAACATGAGAGTATCTTTCGATAACCATTTTTTCATTGGTATTTACTGAACCAATTTCAGCAACTCTGCCAATATCGTTTCGTCCTAAATCTATCAGCATTAAATGTTCTGCTAATTCTTTAGGATCATTTTTAAGTTCATCTTCAAGTTGTTGGTCTTCTTTTTCATTTTTTCCTCGAGGTTTGGTTCCAGCAATTGGTCTAACCGTAATATCCCCATACTCAAGTCTTACTAATATTTCTGGAGATGATCCAACTAACTGGTAGTCTCCAAAATCTAAAAAAAACATGTACGGGGAAGGATTTAATTTTCGTAAGGATTTATAAAGCTCAAAAGGAGGAAGATCAAAATCTGCTGATCTTTCTTGAGCAAATACGACCTGCATCACATCCCCTTCAATTATGTAATCCTTTATTTTTTCAATACACTTTGAGTATTGTTCGAAATTCATATTTGATGTGAAAGTGATTTCATTTTTAGATGAGAGATCTATAGTTTTACTATCATTTTGAGTTTTGAGTGTTTCTACTAACTTATCAATCTCGCTAAATGTTTCTGCGTACGAATTTTTTATATTTGGATTTGAATAAAAAACGATCTCTAATGTTTTTTCCAAGTTATCAAAAATCATCACTTTGTCAGATATAAGTAAATTTATATCTTCTATTTCATGAGCTGGATTTTTTGAAGTAATTTGAAGTTTATTTTCAATTAACCTAATGGACTCGTAGCCAAAAAAACCTACCAACCCTCCAGAAAAGATTGGCAAATCTCCTGTGTCAGGATAGAAATTTTCTTCTAAATAATTTTCAATGAATTTTAATGGATCAGATGAGGAAATTTTTTCTTCAATACCCTTTAAGTTTAAAGCAATTTCACCATTCTTTACCTTAATTGAAGATTCAGAGGGTAATCCAATGATCGAATATCTACCCCATTTCATGTCTACTTCTGCAGATTCTAAAAAATATGAGCCTTTTGACTTAAATTTTTCAAAAATATCAATAGGTACAAGCTTTTCAGCCTTTATTTTCTTTGATAAAGGTACACGATTATATGTACCTTTTTGACTGTAGAATTCCTTTTCTTTCATTTAATTTAGGACTAGTTTTGAATTATTCTTAATGTTACGGGACGAAAACCAACCTTTAGGAAGTTCTAAAGCATATTTGGCAGGTTCAGATGAACATATAGAATCAAGCGACCTCGGAAACAAATTCTTCACTTCAATCAATGTCATGTCTTCTCTAAAGAAACCAAGGTCCAAAGAAATGTATGTATTTTTCATCCACATACATCTTTTACCTGCATTTTTCCAAATGAATAACATTCCATCTGAATTTGATAAATCTTTTCTATACATGAGACCTTTTGATTTCTCTCTCTGAGAAATAGCCAATTCTACGCATAAATTTACTTTCTCAATAGAAATTGAACTACATTGTTTATCAGAACTAGCTAAAACTGGCGACAATAAAAGAAGAAAAATTAATTTAATCAATTAAAGATTTTAAATTTGAAATTGTTTCTTTGTAATTTTTTGTATTAAAAATGGCAGAACCTGCAACAAAAGTATCGGCGCCTGACTTGGAAACTTCAGATATATTTTCCTTTGAGATACCTCCGTCAACTTCTAATCTGATCTCTTTATCTAAGGAATCTATCTTCTTTCTGAGTTTTTTAATTTTAGGAATTGTTGAATCTATGAACTTTTGTCCTCCGAAACCGGGGTTAACACTCATTAGCAAAACCAAATCTAATTCAGGCAGAATAGAATTTATCGTGCTTAAAGGTGTAGCTGGATTAAGGACCATGCCAGCTTTTAAATCGTAATTCTTTATCGTTTGAACACATTTATGTATATGTTCAGTTGCTTCCGGATGAAAACTTATAACAGAAGCTCCTGCTTCTGCGAAATCATCAATGAGTCTTTCTACTGGCTTAACCATCAAATGCACATCAATTGGAGCTTTAATTCCATAATCTATTAAAGACTTACACACCATGGGACCAATAGTCAGATTGGGTACGTAGTGATTATCCATTACGTCAAAGTGAACCCAGTCAGCACCAGCTGATAAGACAGCATCAACTTCTTTGCCAAGCTGTGAAAAATCTGCAGATAAGATTGAAGGTGCGATTACATTCTTTTGTTTTGCCATAAGCAGAAGTTTACTATTCGACTACTAACGCGTCTAACAAGTTCATCTCTTTTTTTGAGTTTAAATTTATTAATTCTCCAGAATAAATCTCTCCTGTAACTTCATTTTGTTTTACATACTTTTGAAGTAAATCAGTCCACAAATCATAATAATCTTCTTCTAAACCTTTAAAAATTTTTGGATTTATCACAGCAATACCCGCATAAGTTAGATTATTTTTTGTTTTTGAATTTTTTACGATACCAGCCTCAAGATATGCATCTTTTGATTTTTTTTCTTTAAAGAAAATTAAATGAGCTGCCTTTTTCAATTTAAAGTCTAAAAATTTTTCAAAGGGGTAGTCACTCCACAGATCTCCACTTAATAATAAGAAAGGTTTTTCTTGAATAAGTCTTTTAGCTTTTATCAGAGCACCGCCAGTACCTTGAATTTCTTCCTCGTGAGAAAAATTAATTGTTAAGCCAAATTTTTCCCCTCTACCAACAGAACTAATAATTTTATTTGATAGGTGGTGTGTATTTATAACTACATTTTTAAAGCCTGCTTTTTTAATTTTTTTTAGATTCCAAAAAATTAGAGGTTTATTTTTTACTTTGATTAATGGCTTGGGTAATTTTTCTGTAAAAGGTCTGAGCCTCTTACCAAAGCCAGCTGCAAGGATAAATACTCTCATAGTGTTTTAAGTCTTTGCTCCAAAATTGGCATTAAGTTTCTAAAGAAATCGCTATGCCGTTTTGTTTCATTGTATTCTGAAGAGGTATTCATTAAATAATTCAGAATGGTTTTAAAATCTTTTAATCTTTCAGATCTATTTAACTTTAAAAAAACTTGAGATAATTTTCCCAATATTCTTGTCTGTCTTTGTAGGCTTGCGAAATCAATCATTCTTTTGACGTCTTCAGATTTAAGTGAAGCACTTTTGACGATTTGAGAGTTTTCTACATAAAAATCAAGCCAATTGCTTATCTCCTCATCAGTCCACTCAATATAAAGGTCTTTGAATATAGAAGCTAGGTCTATTCCCAAGGGACCAATTAAAGCATCTTGAAAATCAATTACGCCGATTTTTTCTTCCGACAATGACATTAAATTTCTTGATTCAAAATCATAGTGACTTATGACTTGAGGATGATCTTTGAGTTCTGAAATTATTATCGAATAAAATTCATCTATTTCTTTCTTTAGGTTCTGAAGCTCAGGAGCGTTTAGAAATTCTTCTAAAAAGAATTTCTTAAATAAATCTAGATTATTTTCTGTAATTTTTTCAAAATCTGAAAAGATGTTTTTATCTAATTCTATAACTTCAATTTTATGAATTTGCTCTATAGCTAATTTTATTAGTTTATTTGAATTTTTTTTATTCAAATAAAATTGCAAAACGTCATCTCCAAAATCTTTAACAATTAAAAGTCCAAGTGCCTCATTTTTAAAATAAATATCTGGCACATTAACATTTGCCTTTTTAAATATTTTTGCCTTTTTATAAAAGGACTCAATGCTTTCATCTATGCCCTTAGGCACCACCATTAAAATGGAGCTTTTATCTTTATAAGGAATTCGAAAGAATGTTCTCTGACTTGACTCTATTCGGAGCTTTTGACCTTTAGATAGAATGTCTTTATTTGATACACCAACGCTTTCTGATACCCACTTTATGGACTCGGCAGAAATATCACCTGGCTGAATCAAGATTTTAGGAGTCTATTGCTGCTTGAGGAGGAGGAATATCATCCGGTACAAAAAAGTCTGGAGCTAACTGAGCAAAAGGTACTTCAGCATATTTTGAAAAATCTTTTACTCCATTATCGGCTAATAAATTATCATCAATACAAAAATTACCGGTGAAGTCTTTAGAATCTTTTGTAAGAATTACATGGGCTGCATCAGCCATAATTTCTGGAGTTCTAGAAACTTTTACAGTTTCATCTCCACCAAGAATATTTTTTACAGCAGCCGTTGCAATAGCTGTCCTAGGCCATAAAGCATTTACTGCAACTCCTTGCTCTTTGAATTCCTCTGCCATTCCTAATACACAGAGGCTCATCCCAAATTTAGCTATCGAATAGGCGACACTGTTTGCAAACCATTTAGGATTCATATCCAAAGGAGGAGATAAATTCAAAATATGAGGATTTTCAGCTTTTAGCAAAAAAGGAAGACATTTTTTTGATGTTAAAAAAGTTCCTCTTGCATTTATTTGATTCATTAAGTCATATCTTTTCATGTCGGTCTGAAGAGTATTAGTTAATTGAATAGCGCTGGCATTATTTACACATATATCTATACCGCCAAAATGTTCTGCTCCCTTTTTTACAGCGTCTTCCAATTGGTCTTCAAACCTCACATCGCATAAAACAGGAAAAGCTTTTCCTCCAGCTTCTTCAATTTCTTCAGCAGCTGTATAAATTGTTCCTGGAAGCTTAGGGTGAGGTTCAGCTGTTTTGGCAGCTAAAATTACATTAGCTCCATCTTGAGCTGCTCTTTTTGCAATCGCCAGTCCTATCCCTCTTGAGGCTCCCGAAATGAATAAAGTTTTGTTTGTTAATTTGCTCATAAAAGTTCTCTGATTAAATAGAATTATTTTAAACAGAATATAAATTCTGTATATCTCTAATATTAAATATTTTTAAAGGTAAAATAGCTATCTTGAATAAAATATTTAATTTTCTTTTTTTCACTGCTTTTTATTTTGGTAGCCTATTTGCTTCAAATATTGAATTTGAAGCAGACAAAACCTCCTTAGATACAAAAAATGAATATTTATTGTTAGAAGGCAACGTATCTTTAAAAATTGAAAATCTTCAATTTAAAGCTAATAAAGTAAGTTTGGATAATAAAAATAAAGTTTTTTCTAGCGAAAAAATCAGATTTTCTTCATTGGATAACTTTCTATATGGACAAACCAAGTTTGTAGGTATTTCTGAAGATAAAACAATCATGAAAGACGTAGAATTTTCAAGCTGTCCTTGTGAAGACAAAATATGGTGGGTCGAGTCAGAAGAATTAGAGTTTCAGAATAGTAATAATCTTCTTTCAGCAAAAAAAAGTAGATTGATTGTTCAAGGAAAAACTCTGGCTTACTTAAAAAAAGCAAACTTTCCCATTAGCGCAAAAAGAAAGACTGGAATTCTTCTTCCAGAAATTTCTATAAATGAAAGGTCTGGTCTAGATCTGAAAATTCCCATATACCTAAATCTAAAAGAAAACCTTGATTTAACCGTTGAACCAAGATTGATGACGCAAAGAGGTTATGGAATCACGAATCAACTACGATATTTAGGAAAAAATTATGAAGGATTTTTCAATTCTTCAATCTTATTCGATGATGAATCGTCATTTAAAACATTAGAAAGGGATGAAACTAGATGGTCATACAATCTATCACACCAGCAAAAAGTTAAAGATTATGTCTTTTTTAATTTGGAAACTTCTTCTACTGGAGATCCTTTCTACTTATCTGATCTAGGAAGCTTTATGAGTGGACTTTCTAGAACTTTTGTCTTGCCCCAAAGGACCGATTTAACATTTTTTGATAAGAACCTCTATGTAAAAGCAGATATAAATTCCTTCAAACTTACCAATCCCCTTGGGGTTAATCAATTTCAAAGGATGCCAGGAATTGAAGTTAGATATTTTATAAATAGAAAAAACATTAATTTTCATCTTGAATCTGATTTAGCAAATTTTAGAAAGGGAGGTTCATTTAGAAACCAAGAAAAGCAAAGAGTTCAAAGATTGATATTAAAACCAAAGTTTTCTTATGCCTTCCTCAAAAATAATTACCTTTTAGAAACATCTCTCTTGGTAAGTTATATTTATCTTGATACAAATATAAATGAGGTCAGTTCTTTACTTCCAACATTAAAATTAAGTCAATCATTAAAATTTTATAAACGAAATAAATCAGAAAGATTAATATTTGAACCTTTCTTAAACGTTTCAATTTCAGATCAAAAAAAAATACTTAACGATCTAATGATTGATTCAGGCATCAGAATGACATCCTTAAATGAAGATGCAAATTTTGGAGACTTATTCTTCAGTTACCAAAAGGATCTGAACATTGGGGCGAAATTGTTCACAACAGATTCGAGAGAGAGAAATTTAAGTTTGGAAGTAGAAAAATTATTTTCTGCAGGAAAGAAAAGTATCTTTTATGATGAAATTAGATTGGATTTACCGGAACCTTTTTCTATTAAATTTAATTATAAGTCCCCTCTAGGAGTTATTTTTAATTCTAATATTTCTATAGATAATAATGAAAACTTTTCATCCTATAAAAACACTCTGAAGATAGACTCAAAAAAATATAGATTATCCTTTAGTCATTATCTTGCGAAAAATATTCAAATTTTTAATTTAAAGGGGAATAATTTAGAAAAAAAGAAAATAAATTCTTTTGATTTTACGGCTAAATTTAAATTATCTAAAAATTGGGCTGGCGGTTTTAAATTCATAAATGATTTGGAACACAAAAAAAATATTAATTCTGTTATTTCGTTAGATTATGAAAATGACGGAATGACTGTAGGTTTAGCTTATTTGAAATCGATAGAGCTTGACTGGTTTAGCATTTTGGAAAATAGTACCTTTAGAGATTATCATAAAGATAGGTTTAGACTATTTTTTGAACTTAAAGGTCTTGGATCTATAGGAAGACCGAAGGAAGATTACTTAAAGAGAAGAAGTTTATGAAATTTAATTTTTTTGTTTTTTTTGTTTTATCAAGTCTAATTTTTTCGGAAGTTGAATTTCTTGATCGTATTGCAATCATTGTTGACGAAGGCATCATTATGGAATCTGAGGTAAATGACGCTATAGAACAAACAATAAATAATTTCAAAGAAAGTGAAGAAAGACTTCCTCCAAATGAAATTCTTTTTCAAAGAGTGTTAGAAAGATTAATCATTGATGAAATTCTTTTGCAAAAGGCAAAAAAATTTGGAGTAAGAATTAGCGATCAAGAACTAAATGAAGCATTAGCCAACTTTGCAGATCAAGAAGGTCTATCTCTTAAGGAGTTTAAAGAAAAAATTGAAAGCGAAAGTAAATCTTTTGCAGTTTTCAGAGAAGAAATGAAAGCAGAAATGATTAAAAGAAGAGTTCAATCTGGTCTGGTAGGACCTAAGGTCATTATTTCTGAAGAAGAAGTAATGAACTATATTAAGTCTGCAGAAGGAGAAAGTCTTTTTTCTATTGAGTATAAAATTAATCAAATCTTGCTTAAAAATGATGATGTGGAAGAGGCGCTAAAGAAAGCCGAGGTCATAATCACCGAAATAGAAAATGGTCTTTCTTTCAAAGAAGCACAAAAAAATTACTCATCGTTATTTGATAATGACCAAAACGGAAGTTTGGGTTGGCGTACAAGATCTCAAATACCCACTTTATTCTCAAAAAAAATTGTTGAAATGGAAAAAAATGAAATTTTCGGACCAATTAAAAGTGGTGCGGGAGTGCACATCATAAAACTAGAAGATATAAGAGGAGAAACTATACAAACTGAATCGCAAACCTTAGTCCAACACATTCTCATAAAAGAATCAGAAATAAGAAGTGAAAAGCAAGCTAAAGATCTCATAGATAACTTGCATACAAGATTAAAAAATGGAGAAGAAATGTCAATTTTGGCAAGGGTATATTCTGATGACCCTGGCTCGAAACTTGACGGAGGAAGGCTAGAATGGGCTCCACTTGGGGTTTATGATAAAAAATTTGAGGAAATAATGCTCAAAACCGATATCGATACTTTTAGCAAACCATTCAAAAGCTCTTTTGGATGGCATGTTTTGAAGGTCCTAGATAAAAGAGAAAAAAATATTTCAGATGACCTGCTAAAAGATAAGGCATATGGAATTCTTTTTCAAAGAAAATATAGGGAACAACTCCAAAATACACTTGAAGAAATTAGGGCAGAAGCTTTCGTTGATATAAAAATCTCTTCATGAAAAAATTTTTCATATCTCCTGGAGATCCAGCTGGGATTGGTCCAGAAATTTCACTTCGAGCTTTATCAGAAAATAAGAGTATTCAGAAATATTTTGTTTTAGCTGGAGATAAAGATTTTTACCAGGATTTAATCGAAAAGAGTGATATTGACTTAAAACTTACTGATAAAGAGTCCGATGAAGATGGCATTTTGTTAAAACACATCCCCTTGCAAAATGAAGTTATTCTTGGTCAACCAGATATCTCAAATGCAAACTACGTAATAGATGTCCTTTCCCATGGTGCTTTAGGTTGTTTGAATAATGAGTACAAAGGTCTCATTACAGGACCAGTAAACAAAGAAATCATAAATCAGTCGGGTTTTGAATTTTCGGGACATACAGAATTTTTATCTGATATTGCTAATGTGAAAAAAGTTGTAATGCTTTTAATGAATGAAAGTTTAAAAATCGCTCTTCTAACGACTCACATTCCACTTTCTGAAGTGCCATTTAAAGTAACAAAAAAAAATTTGAAAGAAACAACATCCATTATTATTAAAGAATTTGAAAATACTTGGAAAATTTCAAACCCATCGGTATGTTTATTAGGACTAAATCCTCATGCCGGTGAAGGAGGTTATATAGGTCATGAAGAAGAGGAAATTATCAAGCCTTTTGTAAATTCTGCCAATGAGAATATTTATGGTCCGATTTCTGCTGATACAGCTTTCATAAATCAAAACATTAAAAAATATGATGTTTTTTTGGCTATGTATCATGATCAAGCTCTACCGGTGATTAAATCAATGGGTTTTGGGAATACACTTAATATTACCCTAGGGCTGCCATTCATAAGAATATCCGTTGACCACGGTACTGCTTTTGATCTAGCAGGAAAAAATATAGCTGACTTCTCAAGTATGAATGAGGCGCTAAAGACTTCTATGAAATTTCTTTAAAATGCATCCAAAAAAAAGATTTGGACAGAATTTCTTAACTGATAAAAAATTATTAGAGGATTTAATTAAGCTCATAGATATCTCCAAGGAAGATAAAATTTTAGAAGTCGGCCCAGGAAAAGGAGATTTTACAGAAAACTTAATTCAATTCTGCGACTCTTATTATGGAATTGAAATAGATAGAGACCTATTTAGTTTTTTAGGAACTAAATTTCCAAAAAATAAAAATTCTTTTTTTAACATAGATATTTTAAAACTGAAGCTTAGTGAAATTGTTGATTCAAGTAATATAAGAATAATTGGCAATATTCCCTATAACATATCTAGTCCTCTCCTAAATTGGTGTGAAAAAAACTTTGAAAGAATAAATGATATGCATTTTATGCTTCAGAAAGAATTTGCCTTAAGGTGCGCTGGAAATGAATATTCTTCATCTTATGGAAGATTAAGTGTGATTTGCAATTATTTATACGAAGTAACAATCTTAAAGGACGTGCCGAGAGACTATTTTGATCCAAAACCCAAAGTAGACAGTCTCTTTGTAAGATTTACTCCGAAAATAAAAAAAATAAATCATAAAGAGTTAAATTCTTTGAAAGAAATTACCAGAGCTCTATTCAATAAAAAAAGAAAAAAAATATCCAATTCTTTGAGGGATATTTTGGATGAAGACAATATAGATAAGGTAGATTTGGATTTAAACCTTCGACCAGATCACCTTTCACTAGAAGATTATCTAAAAATATCTGCGCTTTTAAAATAATGTCTAATTATGTGGTTGGAGACATACAAGGTTGTTATAGAGAATTTACAGAGGGTTTAAAACTTATTGAATTTGATGCCTCAAAAGATTTTTTGTGGATAACTGGGGACCTCATAAATAGAGGGCCAGATTCCTTACAGGTTATTAAACATATTCTTTCTATCAAAAGTGCTGTACACATTGTTCTTGGAAATCATGATTTGCACTTCCTAAACTGTTTCTATAGTAAAAAAAGATTGAGTAAAACTGATACCTTTGAATCACTTATTAAGCATGAAAAAGTTTCAATCATGGCTGATTTTCTAATAAAACAACCCTTTGTTTTCTCAAAAAGAATTCAAACCAAAAAAAGATCGATTAAAGTTGGAATGGTACATGCCGGTATTCCAAAAAATATGTCTCTTAAAAAAGTAGAAACTTTATCAAAACTCTCTAGTCTTAAACTTAAAAGTAATCCAAAAAAAGTTTTAAAAGAAATCTTTGAAAAAGATAAAAAAAAATACTCTATTGATTCAATAAGCGGTGCAATAAATTTTTTTACGAGGGCAAGGGTAATAAATAAAAATGGGCTGCCAAATTTTTCTTTCAAAGGGAAAATAAAAGATATTCCGTCTCATTTGTTTCCATGGTTTGATGAGAAGAATAAGGTAATGGATGATCTTGATTACCTTGTTTTTGGTCATTGGGCGGCTCTTGAGGGCAAGACAAATTTATCAAAAATCATAGCTATGGATACTGGATGTTGTTGGGGAAAAGAACTAACATTTTTAAGGCTTGAGGATAAAAAAAAATTTGTAGTAAAGAGTAAACAAGGATGAAGGTTTTTTTAGTAGGAGGAGCAGTAAGAGATGACTTATTGGGCATTCCGTTTAGTGAGAAGGATTGGGTTGTAGTGAATTCATCCCATAAAGAAATGATTGAAAAAGGTTTCAAACAAGTCGGAAAAAACTTTCCAGTTTATTTACACCCCAAGACAAAAGAAGAATATGCCTTGGCAAGAAAAGAAACAAAGACAGGAAAGGGTCATAAAAGTTTTTCTTTTGACACGAAATCAAAAATTTCACTTCAAGATGACTTAAAAAGAAGGGATATAACAATCAATGCTATTGCGAAAGATGAGTCTGGAAATATATTTGATCCATATGGAGGCATTAAGGATTTAAAAGATCGAAAGATTCGAATAGTCTCTGAAGCTTTTTCTGAAGATCCTTTAAGACTTTTTAGGGTTGCAAGATTTAAATCAAAGCTAGCTGACTTTAATTTTTCAATTACGAGAGATACCTTAGAAGTCTTGAAGTCAATGTCTTCAGGCGATGAAATAAGCTTTCTCTCTGGAGAAAGAATTTGGGATGAAACACAAAAAGCTTTGAGTTACAAAAATTCTAGCAAATACTTTACAACGTTAAAAAAAGTAAATGCCCTTAAATATTTTGAAGGGCTTGAAAAAGTATATTCAAGAAATTTGAAGTTGCTTAAAAGAATTGATAATAAAAAAAATATGATTCAAGAAAAATGGGCAATAATTAACCTTGCTTCTAATGAAGCAGATGTAATTGAAGAAAAGATCAGAGTTCCTAATAAAGTTTCAAATTTCAGAAAAACTCTTAATGGAATATTTCAATTAAACAAAGAAAAGAAAAAGATAAGTGCAAAAAATATTTTAACGAACCTTAATAAGATGAATTATTTTAGAGATGAATCAAATTTATTAAATTCTTTGAAATTGCTTCAAAACTTGGAATTAATCTCTTCCGAAGAGATCAAAAAGTGGAACTCCCTTTTGAATAATCTTAAGAAGATAAAAATAAAAACAACAAATCTAAGCTCGAAAGAAATAAAAGAAAAAATCTATCAAGAAAGACTAGAGATGATTAAAGGCTACAAAAATGACTTATAAAACTGCGCTTGTCACAGGAGGAGCAATTAGAATTGGCAAAGATATATGCAAAAAACTTCATGAAAATGGCTACAACATTATTTGTCACTACAATAAATCAGAGGATGCCGCAAAGGCTCTTAAATCTGAATTAAATGAATCAAGAAAAAATAGTTGCGAGGTATTCAGTTTAGATTTGAACAACCTAAATCAAGTAGAAGATCTTTTAGAAAAGATTAATAAAAATTTTCATTCTTTAGATTTATTAGTAAACAACGCTTCCTCTTTTTTTAAAACAGATTTAGGAAACCACCAGGATTCTGATTGGGATGACCTAATTAACTCAAATTTAAGAGGACCATTCTTATTAGCAAAACACTGTAAAAAAATGCTTTCAGAGTCCAAAGGTCAAATTATCAATATATCTGATGCAATGGTTAATCGAGGAATGAAAAATTACGTTATTTATTCTATGGCAAAAGCTGGACTTGAAAATTTAACTAAAACTCTAGCTCGAGAACTTGCCCCCGAAGTAAGAGTAAATGCTATAGCCCCAGGGGCAATTTTATTGCCATCAGATGGTTCATCAGCAGAGGAAGAGTTAGTGAATGAAATTCCTTTGAATAGAATTGGAACAGAGAGAGATATTTCAGATGCGGTAATAGGTTTGACAAAATTTTCTTATGTAACGGGTCAGATCTTAAAAATTGATGGCGGCAGATCTTTAAATTGATGTATATTTACTTTTTTTGAGAAAAGCATGAATAGTAAATTTAAAGGGGAATATTCAGGTACAAAAAGTGTGTCTGAAAGACATGAAATTGATCAAAAGAAACTTCAAGATTATTTAAGTGACAAATTAACAAACTTTGGGAAAATAAATGCAATTGAAGAATTCGTTGGAGGTCAATCCAATCCTACCTACCTTTTAAAAACTCAAAGCGAGTCTTACGTTTTAAGAAGAAAACCTCCAGGCAAGCTTTTGAAATCTGCTCATGCTGTTGATAGAGAGTACCAAGTAATTGCTGCCTTAAATAAAACTGACGTTCCTGTTCCAAAAGCTTATATACACTGTGAAGATGAATCTATTATCGGAACAGAATTCTTTCTCATGAGCTTTGTTGATGGCGAAGTGATGTGGGAGCCCCATATTCCGAAAGCATCCAATGAAGAAAGACAAAAAATTTATCATTCGATGAACGAAACAATTGCACAGTTACACAGCGTTGATCATAAAAGTATTGGATTGGAATCTTTTGGGAAACCAGGAAATTATGTTGGCAGACAAGTAGCAAGATGGTCCAAACAATATGTTGCATCGGAAACAAGAGAAATAAAATCTATGAATAATCTTATGGAGTGGTTGCCAAAAAATCTACCTACTGAAAAGGCTACCAAACTTGTTCATGGTGATTTTAGCTTGAGTAATGTGATGATCGACTTAAATACCTTTAAGATTTGTGCGATATTGGACTGGGAGCTTTCTACACTTGGAGATCCCGCTGCGGATTTTAGTTATCACTGTATTCAATATAAGTTGAATCCTGTTTTGTCTGATGAAAAACAATGTAAAGAATTGGGCATTCCTACTGAAATGGAATATTTGGAAATGTATGAAGAAAAAACAGGCTATCAAATAAAGTCAGAATGGAATTTGTATATGGGCTTTAACTTATTTAAGTTAGCAGCGATTAGTCAAGGAATAATGGGCAGAGTCAGAGACGGTACAGCAGCAGGAAAAAATGCTGACTCTTTTGGCGAAAATGCCGTTATGATGGCTGATGAAGCATGGAAATTAATTAACGAGTGAGGTAAGAATGTCAAAAATAAAAATGCCAATAGAAAAAAGTCATATCATGATGTTTGCTAGGTCAATTGGTGACGCAAATCCAAAATATTATGAAGAAAAGAATGAAGACGTCATTGCTCCTCCTACTTTCATTCAATCTAGCGCTCAATATGATCCTGACTATTTTTTAAGACCAAAAATTGGTGGGGATAATTGGTTTGGATCAGGTAAAGAATCTACAGGAATGAAATCATCAGGTTCTGGTTCAGGTGGTGGCGGAGCAGCTATGGGCCTTCATGCAGAACAACATTATGAATATCACCAACCTCTTAAAGTGGGTGATGTTATTAGTGCTGAAGTAAAACCTGGCAAATCTTGGGAAAAAGAAAGCAAAAGAGCTGGGAAATTAAAATTTAGTGAGAGCGTAACGGAATACAGAAATCAAGATGGAGAACTGATTATCACTGCAACTTCCGTTGGCGTGGTTACAGAAAAACCTGTAGAAAATTAGGAGAAGGATATGTTAAAGAAAAATGAAATTAAAGTCGGAGATACTTATTCCGAAAAAATAGTAGAAGATTTGAAAAGAACGCAAATAGTTCAATATGCCGGTGCATCAGGAGACTATAACCCTCTTCATACTGATGATAAATTCACAAAAGAAATTGCTGGTTATCCAGGTGTATTTGCCCACGGCATGTTATCGATGGGGATGACAGGTAAAATGCTGACAAATTTTGTCGGTGATGGAACCCTAAAAAAATATGGCGTTCGTTTTACTAATCAAGTTTGGCCTGGAGATTCTCTAGAAAGCACTGCAACAATAATAGACATCAAAGAAGAAGACGGTGAAACCCTTGCTGAAATTGCAATTGAAACAAAAAATCAAGATGGTGCAACTGTTATAACTGGTTCAGCTATTGCAAAAGTAGGTAAATAACTAAACTTTATGAACAATTCTTCTATTCCAGAAGTTGGTGGTCGTAGTGCAAAATTTGCACTAATTCTCCTTGTCATAGTCTATGTCTTTAATTTCATAGACAGACAGATCTTAACCATTCTTGCCGAAGATTTAAAAGCAGACTTAAATATCTCTGACAGCGACATTGGATTCTTGTACGGAACCGCTTTTGCAGTCTTTTATTCAGTAGTTGGAATTCCAATGGGAAAGCTAGCTGATACTTGGAATAGAAAAAATTTAATAAGTTTGGGTTTAGCTTTTTGGAGTTTGATGACGTTTTTATCAGGAACTGCGAAATCCTTTTTGTCATTATCAATTTACAGATTTGGTGTTGGAATTGGAGAATCCAGCGCATCTCCAGCCTCTTACTCGCTTTTATCTGACTATTTCTCTCCAAAAGTAAGAGCAACGGTACTTTCAATTTATGCTAGCGGACTCTATATAGGTTCAGGAATAGGTATATTCATTGGAGGACTTATAGTCGATAACTGGAATGAAGCTTTTCCCATAATATCTGAAGCTCCTTTTGGATTAAAAGGATGGCAAGTAGCTTTTATGGCAGTTGGTCTCCCAGGAATTTTACTTGCTCTCATAACATGGCAGATTAAAGAACCGCCTAGAGGCCTAAGTGAAGGACTTGCAGAAACCAAAAAAGAAAACCCCCTCAAAGCAGCATTTGGAGAGCTAATAGGGTTAACGCCTATTGGACTGCTTCAAGCTGAAAATACTCAAAAAGAGTTAATAAGAAATTTTGCTTTGTTAATTTTTGTTTTATCTGGAGCTTATTGGTTAATTCAGACGACCGGAGACTATCTACAATGGATTGCATTTGGGATAGGTTTTTATATCGTATGTAATTGGATCC
>Ga0075480_10001332_pt1 | contig 15613 bp, 12 predicted proteins | sample DEB08_DNA_7_FD_81590 | JGI IMG/M metagenome (GOLD analysis project Ga0075480, IMG submission 81590) | Aqueous microbial communities from the Delaware River and Bay under freshwater to marine salinity gradient to study organic matter... | ecosystem: Environmental > Aquatic > Marine > Coastal ... | reverse complement strand
GGAGCACCCCGATTTTCCGACGGTGCAGGACGGCGCGCGCGGTGTGCATTTCATCCACACGGCCATCGAAAGCAGCACGAAACGCGCATGGGTGGATGCTTCCTACACCCCTCCTGCATAGGCGAGGATCGCCCGCATCCAAGCGATTCCGTTCGTATCCTGATTCCCCTGGCATGCACACCATCCCACGTATCTGACCATGTCCCGTCCCGTAACCCTTTTCACCGGCCAGTGGGCCGATCTGCCACTCGAAACCCTGGCTGAAAAAGCAGCCTCCTGGGGCTACGATGGCCTTGAGCTGGCGTGCTGGGGAGACCATTTCGACGTGCAACGAGCGCTCTCGGAGCCTGATTATTGCCAGGGTCGGCACGATCTCCTGGCTCGGCACGGCCTGAAAGTGTGGTCCATTTCGAACCACCTGGTAGGCCAAGCGGTCTGTGACCGGATCGACGAGCGTCATCAGGCTATCCTGCCTGCCCATGTCTGGGGCGATGGGGATCCTGAAGGTGTCCGTCAGCGGGCTGCCGAGGAGATGAAGGACACCGCCCGCGCCGCTGCGCTGCTCGGTGTCTCCGTCGTCAACGGATTTACGGGTTCCTCCATCTGGCATCTTCTCTATTCCTTTCCGCCGGTATCCCCGGAAGCCATCGATGCCGGCTTTGAGGACTTCGCAGCGCGGTGGCACCCCATCCTGGACGTTTTCGACGAGGTCGGTGTCCGGTTTGGATTGGAAGTGCATCCCACTGAAATCGCCTTTGACGTGGCATCGGCCGAACGGGCCATCACGGCCCTCGGCGGGCGCAAAGCGTTTGGATTCAACTACGATCCCAGTCACTTCGGATACCAGGGTGTGGATTATGTAGCCTTCATCCAACGGTTTGCCGACCGCATTTACCATGTCCATATGAAAGATGTCTGGTGGTCGGACAAGGCCACGGAAGCGGGTGTCTTCGGAGGGCACACGGAGTTCGGCGATGCCCGTCGCCACTGGGATTTCCGCAGCCTGGGCCGCGGGAATATTGATTTCGAAGAAATCATCCGGTCCCTCAACCGCATAGGCTACGAAGGTCCCCTCTCGGTGGAGTGGGAGGACTCGGGCATGGATCGAGAGCACGGCGCATCGGAAGCCTGTGACTTTGTTCGAAGCGTAGATTTTCCTTCCTCCAACACGGCCTTCGATGCGGCCTTTTCCGAGGGGTGATGAAGCCTTTTTCGCAGCTTACGCATCACACGAGTCACCGAAACGATGGATGATCGACAGTGGATGGTAACGTGTGGCCTGGCCGCCGTTTTTGTCAGCGCCTTCCTGTATCTGCCTGCGATAGGCGGCTTCTGGACGTTTCTGGTGGTACTTGTGGCACAAGGCGTATACCTAGGCTGGCAGCCGGTCCCCCGAGCGCAGGCGCGTCTGGGCGGACTTGTATTCGGCGCCATGTTGGCCCTTGGCATCCTCTTTCTCGGATTTCTCTTCCGCCGCGAGGGTCCGGGTAACCTGTGGGGCATCGTAGCGCTCCTGGGCACAGCAGCAGGCTGGGCAGCCATGTGGATTGCACGGGGGTTGCGACAGCACAGGGACAAGTCCTCTTTCTGACTCAGTTGAATTGTGGTGTGCGCCCATCAAGGGAGGCGCATCGCGACCCCTTAACGACCCATCGATAGGTAGTTCATGAATGCATTCGTTCCTTTTCGCGTACCGCTTTCTGCCGCGTGGCTTCTGGTGGCCATCTATTTCGCCGCTAGCTCCCGCCCCCTGTGGGCGCAGCCCGTGGCCCTGCACAGCGCCCTGACGGTAACGTCCACGGCGTGGCCTGTCAGCGATGGCGTGCGCATTGCCTTCGACCCCATCGCTGGAGAGCTGATCTACTCCACCCTCGGTGGCGAGCTGCGCGCGGTGGATCCGGATCCTTCGATCCAACGGGTTACGTTGCGATATGGACCTGCAGATCACGGCGCGCCGATTCCGCTCATGGGCATGGATATTTCGCCGGATGGAACCATCTATCTCGTTGGCAATGATGCCGCCTCAAGTCCCGGTTCGAATATCGGGGTGGTCAGACGCGGAACGCCGGACGGATCGGGCGGCCACGTCTGGAGCACGGTCATGACCACCGAGCCGTATCCGCGTTCGGCTACGCCGTTTGACCACAATATGAACGCCATCGTGATCAGCCCTGATGGGGAGTACCTCTTCATCAACAGCGGATCGCGGACGGATCACGGTGAGCTGCAGGAAAATGGGGGTCAGTTTCCGGGTGCCCGCGAAGTGCCCCTGACCTCGGCCATCCTCCGCATTCCAAGTGATGCCACCGATCTCGTATTGCCCAACGATGCAGCCGCGCTCGAGAGCGGTGGCTACCTCTTCGCCGATGGCACGCGCAATACGTTTTCGATGGCATTCGATAAGGAGGGCCGACTCTTTGGCACCGAAAACTCGGGCGATCGAGACGATGAGGAAGAGCTGAACCTCTTGGTGGAAGGGGGGCACTATGGGTTTCCCTGGCGTATGGGGACAACCGATACCCCCATGCAGTTTTCCTCCTACGATCCGGCGTCTGATCTCTTGCTCAACCCGAATGCCTACGCGGTCCAAAATGGCTACTTCTACAATGACCCTGCCTATCCAGCGCCGCCTGCCGGTCTGACCTTTACCGACCCCGTACGCAACGTGGGCCCGGATGCCAATCTGTATCGGGATCCATCGAGCGGTACCATACTCGATGCCGATGAAACGGGGCGCATCATGGGCACCTTCACTTCCCACCGCTCGCCGCTCGGTCTCGTCTTTGATACGGCATCGGTACTACCCGCACCGTTTACCTCGAACGCGCTGATGCTCAGTTGGACCGGGTCGGAAAGCGGCCTCATGGGGCCGTTTGCCGGCGAGGGAGAGGATCTGTTGCATCTGGTGCTGTCCGAGGATGCATCGGGCCCTGTACTGACCGCCGAGCAGATCGTTACGGGATTCAACAACCCCATCGATGCCGTATTGGTCGATGATGCGCTCTATGTACTGGATTTCGGCGGAAACCAGCGTATCTGGCGCATTGGCTTTGGCGCCGGGACGGCCGTGGAGCGTGACGAGGTGCCCACTCGGGTGCGCGTCGAGGTGTGGCCCAACCCTGGGGCGGGAGAGCGCACGGCGCAGATCGTGGCCTCCGGGGCCGGGCGGGTGACGGCTGAACTTGTGGCTCCGGATGGCCGCAAGGTGGCATCCATTTTGGATCGATTGGCTTCCTCCGGAGAGATCCTTGAGACCCGGCTCGCCGTACCCGGTCTTGCGGCGGGAGTCTACTTCCTCGTCGTCCGGTCGGAGGGCCATCGCGAGGTTGTACCGGTCATTTTCCGGTAGATCTCCCTACCAGAACATGGCGTAAAGTGCCGCCGTGATGCCCAGGATACCGAAGGAGGCCAGCGTAAAGACCGGATCGCCGCCAAGCTTGATGCCTGAGAGCGATATGGCCTTCTCCGAGTCCTTGCCTTTGTTCTCAAGCCAGGAGAGCACGACGATCAGCACGACGGACATCACGAACACCCATCCCATGCGCGAGAGGAAGGGCACGCCCGGCGTCAGGAATTTCATGGCTGTAGAGAGCGGAATCGAGAGCAGCGCCGTCCAGAGTGCGGCGCCAGCTGAGGCTTTCTTGTAGAAGAGCCCCATCATGAATACGGCCAGCACGCCCGGGCTGATGAAGCCCGTGTATTCCTGGATGTACTGGAAGGCCTGGTCGATCTGACCCAGGAGGGGATAGGCGGCCAGTGCGGCCACCAGGATGGCTACGACGCTGGTCATGCGACCCACCTGCACGAGCCGGTGTTCGGGGGCGTCCGTTTTCAGGATGGATTGGTAGATGTCCATCGTGAAGATGGTCGATGTCGAGTTCATCATGGAGGCCAGCGAGGAGACGATGGCAGCCGCCAAAGCGGCAACGGCCAGCCCGGTCATCCCCGGACCGAGGTAGGTCCCCAGCAGCCAGGGGTAGGCCTGGTCCGCCTTGTCGATAGGGGCCTCCAGGGCGTAGGCCACGATACCCGGAATGACCACGATCAGGGGAAGGAGGAGCTTCAGGTACCCGGCAAAGGCCAGGCCGCGGCGCGCTTCCTTCAGGCTCTTGGCGGCCAGAGCACGCTGGATGATATACTGGTTGCATCCCCAGTAGAAGAGATTCGCCACCCACATGCCGCCGAGCAGGACGCCGAGACCCGGCAAGAGGTCGTACGCATCCTGCGTCAGACCCGCATCGTCCGTGTACATGAGTTCGCCTTCGAAAAGGATCATGTTGAAGCGGTCGCCGGCATCGGTCAACAGCTGCGAAAAGCCGGCAATCACCCCGGCATCGCCGCCGTAGGCATCGAGCGCAAGCCAAGTCGTCAGGAGCCCACCGCCGATCAGGACGATGACCTGCACGACATCGGTCCACGCCACGGCCTGCAGGCCACCGTAGACGGAGTAGATCGTGGCGAAAAGGGCCAGACCGATGATGCCGGCCGTGAGCGAAATGCCCATGATGCCGTTGAGCGCCAGGGCGCCGAGGTAGAGGACGCTCGTCAGGTTGACGAACACGTAGACCAGCAGCCAGAAGACGGCCAACAGTGTGCGTACGCGGCTGTCATAGCGCTTCTCGAGGAACTGCGGCATCGTGAAGATGCCCTTTTCGAGATAGATGGGCAGGAAGAACCAGGCAATCACCAATAGGGTAACGGCCGCCATCCACTCGTACGTCGCAATGGCCAGCCCGACCCGGAAGCCCGACCCGGACATGCCGATGAACTGCTCCGCGGAAATATTCGAGGCGATGAGCGAAGCGCCGATGGCCCAGAACGGCAGGCTCTTTCCGGCCAGGAAGTAGTCGGTCGAGGTGCGCTCATGACCTTCCTTGCGGCGCGACACCCAAAGCCCGAGGGCGACGATGCCGATGGCGTAGGTCACGAAGACAATCGTATCCAGTCCGGTAAATTCCATGACGTGTCCTCACAGGTGGTGCTGTCCAAAGGTAGGGCATCACACCCATCCGGTCGAGAGGGGGCGGATAAGGCTCAGGTCCGGGCGCCTACTCGAACAAAGTCCTCGGCCAGGATGCGATCCAGCGTTGCGACGAGCCGGTCGGCATCGTCCGCATCGAAGACCATGGGCGGTTTGATCTTGAGCACGTTGTGCAGGGGGCCGTCCGTGGAGATCAGGATGCCTTCCTCCCGCATGCGGTTGGCCACATAGCTGGCCACGTCGGCCGCCGGCTCCAACGTTTCCCGGTCCCGAACGAGCTCAGCGCCCACGAACAGTCCCACGCCCCGGGCCTCGCCCAGGATAGCGTGTTTCGTCCCGAGTGATTGTAGGCCCGTGAGCAGGTGGGCACCCACGCTGGCCGCGTGCGCCTGCAGGCCTCGGTCCTCGATTTCATCGAGCACGGCCAGACCCACGGCGCAGCTGGCCGGATTGCCGCCGAACGTGTTGAAGTACTCCATGCCGTTGTTGAAGGCATCGGCGATGGCGCGTGTGGTGATGACGGCGCCCAGGGGATGCCCGTTGCCGATCGGTTTACCAAGGACCACGATGTCCGGCACGACGTGCGTGGACGGGTCGTCTGTTTCGTGGATCTGGAAACCCCAGAAATGGCTTCCGGCGCGGCCCATGCCAATCTGCACCTCGTCGGCAATGAACACGCCCCCGGCCTCGCGAATGGCATGGGCCGCGCCGGCCAGGTAGCCGGGCGGCGGCACGATCTGGCCGCCGCACCCAGGCACGGACTCGGCCATGAAGGCCGCAATATCGGCTTCTGCTGCTGCCGCTTGTACCGTTTTGGCGTAGGCCCTTCCGGATTCCAGGGTCATACCCGGGTGTGGACCCCGGAAGGGGTCGGGCATGGGGACCACGTGGGTTCCAGGTGGCCGGCCCTGCCCGCCTCGCCCATCAAATTTGTAGGGGCTCACACCGATCAGACTGGTCACGTGCCCATGGTAGGCACCATCGAGTACCATGATGTCTTCCCGACCCGTGGCCGTGCGCGCCAGGCGCAGCGCCAGGTCATTGGCCTCTGAACCCGAGTTCACGAAGAAGCAGATCTCGAGCGGGTCCGGCAGGAGGGCAGCGAGTCGTTCGCCGTAGTCGAGGATGCGCTCGTGCAGGTAGCGGGTGTTCGTATTGAGCGTCCGCATCTGCCCGTGCAGCGCCTCCACGACGCGCGCGTTGGCATGGCCCACGTGCGGCACGTTGTTGACAGCGTCCAGGTAGGCACGCCCCTCGGCATCGAAGAGCCACTGTCCGGACCCGCGCACGATATGCAGATGCCGACGGTAGGAGACGCTCAGCGCATCGGAGATGACCTCTGAGCGACGCTTTCGCAGCGCATCGATTGGTGGCCGCGCCGGGGCTTCGCATGCCGCATCCAGTCCCGGCAGGTCCCTGGGGCTTGGCGAGAGGCTGAGCCAGGTGGCCAGTTGCCCCGGCGCGGCCACCCCGGGAAACGTGCCTTCCATGTCCAGCCGGTCCGTGATGAGTTGGAAATGCAGATGGGGCACCCAACCACCGTTCTCCTCGAACGGGCCGAGCTCGACAAACGCTTCCCCGCCTTTCACGTGCTGACCGACCTCGAGCTTGCCAACGGACGCATGACTCAAATGACCATACAGCGTCCAGAAGGTGGGCCCGTCCGGGGGCGCATGTTCGAGCAGGACGCACCCACCGTAGTCATAGGCCTCATGATGCACACAGAGGGAATGCACGGTGCCGTCGAACGGAGCGTGCACTGGCGTTCCAGCGGGTCGGAACAGATCCACTCCGATGTGCACTGTTCTTCGTTCGCCTGAGGCCGTTTCGTAGGCCGAACCCGTATAGGCCAGGCGCGGCTCGTTCCATCGCCCGATACCGAGGCTCTCCCCGCAGGCTTTCCAGATGGCCTGCGCCGCATGTCCGGGCACCGTAATCGAGTCCGCATCGAATGCCAGACTGGCGACGGAGAAGTCCAAAATGACCGTCCCCGCGTCCGTCCTGCCGGGACGCAGCATCGCGTGCATGTCCCCCTGATGCGAAGAGAGCCACTTCCGCACTGCCGGGGCTGCCGGTACCGGCTCCCAGCCAAGGACGGCGCGCAAGCGGTAGTGGACCAGACGGGGGTGCAGATTCTGGAACGTCTCCAGTACCCGCCACGCATCCTGCTCTGAAATGGACAGGTAGGCATTGTCCGGTTCGGCGGCGCGTTGCTCGGCCGACATGCAGACGCTGATGCACAGGCGCAGGGCCGTCAGGATGAAAAAGGCCTCCACCTCCAGCGCATCCACCTCGCTTTCCGCGTGATACCCCGAGAGGACGGCCTCAAGCGCCTCCACCGGGTCTGACACATGGAACGCCAAATAGGCGGCGGCAATAGCGGGATCCGCAATCCGCGGCGATAGGCCCATGTCTCCAAAATCCAGCAGGGCCGTGACGCTGCGACCGGAAGCAGAAGGAGGCCCCAGGAGGAGGTTGTAATCGTTGGCGTCGCCGTGGATCAGTTGATGCGGCAGGTCAGCACTTCGTGACTCAACGGTATCCCTGAACAGATCCAGGAAGTATGCAATCGTGGTCTGGCGTTGTGCTGGCAGCCGCCCCATCCGCTCCTCCAGCGTGCGACGGGCACACGAGAGGTTCCATGGTAAATTGCTCGGGGCAGCAGCTCCGTCCATGGGTTCGAGCACCCGGTCCACCCGAGCCAGCAGGCCGCCAACCTGCGCCATCATTTCCTTCGACACGGGGCTGGCCTCGCCAAGCGGCGTACCCGGCAGCCAGGACACGAGTCGCGTGGCGTGGATCGTGCCCTCGAGGGTGCATTCGCCCCTGCCCAGGACGGACGCCACGGGCAGGCCGGCGCGGGACAGGCGGTCCATGGCACGGGCCTGCAGATCCAGAAAAGCCCGATCTTCGTGGGCGTTAGACAGTTTCAGAACGCCCACCGGCCCCTCCGTGTCCTCAAGACGGAAGTTCAGATCCCGATCGCTTGGCAGCTCGTGCGCGTTCGCCTCGACACCGAACTGCTCTTTTGCCAACGCTGAAGCAGCGTCAGGGGAAAGGAAGGGGCGACCGGGGAGGCGAGAGGACATGACGGATGCGGGATCAGTCGAAGCGATCGACCCGGAAGGGCGATGGGTCGATGGTCGGCTCGTTGCCCCCAATCTGATCGGCAATCAGTCTACCGGTGATCGGACCCATGGTGACGCCCAGCATGCCGTGACCGCTGGCCACCCACACATTATCCATGCTGGGGAGACGTCCGGCATACGGGAGACCATCGGGGGAGGCCGGTCGCAGGCCGGCCCACGTAGCAAGGGGCGCCACATGCTCGGCCCCGCAATACCGTGCTGCGTGCCGCCCGATGGGTGCCGCGCGCCGTTCGTCCACCGACAGATCATAGCCCTGAAGGCCCAGCGTACCGGAGAAGCGGATACCGCCCGGCATCGGGGTGATGGAAATCTTTTCATCCGTGACCAGGCAGGGCATGTGCATACGGGTATCCACACCGCCGTGCTCGGCCGAAGGAATGGTCACACTGTATCCCTTGGCTGGCTGCAGGAGCAGTTTGGTACCGAGGCCCTTGGTCAGTTGCGGGGTCCAGGATCCGGCAGCGATCACCAACTGATCGGATTCCAGAATCCGGTCTCCGACCTGTACCCCGACCACCGAGGACCCTTTCTTCTGCAGCTTCGAGACCGCGCCCTCGACGATCGATACGCCGAGTTCGTTCACGTGCGCCTCCATCGCCCTCAGCAGGCCTTCGGGGTCTACACGCGCATCCTGTCGGAAGTATACGCTGCCCGAAATGTCCGTCTTCAGGGCAGGCTCTTTCTCCAGCGTAGCGTCCCGGTCCAGCCGCTCGATGTCCAGACCGGCGGCTTCGGCCACATCGGCCAACTCCAGGTTTTCCTGGCGCGCCTTTTCGCCGTGGTGCAGCATCAAGAGACCCGTATGCGCCAGACCGGCTCCTTCGAAACCGGGTAGGGCGCACCAGGTATCGAGCAGCGAGAGGCTGGCCAGGATCGAGTCCCGAAGAACAGGAACACCATGATCCACGTGCGCCTGCGTACAGTGCTTCTGGAAGGCCCAGAGCCATTTGACGAAGGCCGGATCGGTCGAGGGCTTGATATAGAGCGGGCTTTCGGGGTTCATGAGCCACTTCATGCCCTTGGCAATGACACCGGGTGCGGAGAGGGGCACGATATGGCTGGGCACGATCATGCCTGCATTGCCCGTGGATGCCGACTCCGTGTACCGACCGCGGTCAACGACGGCGACGCGTGCGCCCGCATCAGCCAACGTTTTGGCGCAGGACAGACCCACGATGCCCCCGCCGATGATAGTGATGTCGTATCGATCGCTCATGCCTGTCTCCACCCTTCTTGGTCGTTCAGACGACAGAAAACCCGTGTGCGTACGGGTCATCGTCGTCGATCATGATATGATTGTAGCCTGTCACACGCGCCCAGCCTTCGATGCTCGGGATGATGGCCTCGTAGGAGCCCACTGTCGTGGTATCTTCCACCCGGCCAATGAATTGGCTGCCGATAATGCTTTCGTGCACGAACTCATCGCCCTTCGAGAGTTTCCCGTGGGCGGCCCACTGCGCCATGCGACTGCTCGTACCCGTGCCACATGGGGAGCGGTCGATGGCCTTTGCGCCATAAAAGACCGCATTTCGCGCGTGCGAGTCCGGCTGCGTTGGCTTGCCGGTCCATAAGAGATGACTCATGCCCTGAATCCGGTCGTCTTCCGGATGCACGAAGTCGTACATTTCGTTGATGCGATGGCGCAGCACCGGGCTCCAGCGAATCAGGTCAGCCGCGGTATGGTCGGCCAGGTCCCGGTAGTTTTCCTGCGCATCCACGATGGCGTAGAAATTCCCGCCATAGGCCACATCGATGGACAGCATGCCCAGGTCCGGGCACTCCACCTGAAGGCCTTCGACGTACAGGAACGAGGGCACGTTGACCAGCCGCACGCTACTAACGCGCTCGCCATGCGGGGTCTGTTCGGTGGTGTACCGGATGTCGACACGGCCGGCAGGTGTATCGAGGCGCAGCATGCCCGGTGTCGAGGGCGTGACCAAGCCTTCCTGGATCATCACGGTCACGGTCCCGATCGTGCCGTGACCGCACATGGGCAGGCAGCCGCTGGTTTCGATGAAGAGGATCCCGATATCGCAGTCTTCTCGGGTGGATGGATACAGGATGCTGCCCGACATGATATCGTGCCCGCGGGGCTCGAACATGAGTCCCAGTCGGATCCAGTCGTACTCCTGCAGAAAATGCTGGCGCCGCTCGATCATCGTGCGGCCCTGCAGTTCGGGGCCTCCCTCACGAACGACCCGCACGGGATTACCGCACGTATGGGCGTCGATACAATGGAAATGGTGAACGGCCATACCGGAAAGGCTCAGAGATGGCAATGGACCGGGCCCGAAGATCCGGTTGGGAACGGGGGATGTGCCTGTGCCGCCTAGAGGTTCAGGGCGTCCTTGGCAAAGGCGGTAAGGTAAGCTATCAACCTGTTGCAGGCTTTTCCAGCGTTCGCTGTATTTCCTTCAACGACCTGCTGCAACATGGCCCCGTGCAAGGCTGCGCTCTGCGCCATGTCCGCGTGGTGCCGGTGCATCATCCAGAAGCGACGGCAGTGACCGCGCAGGGCTCCCGATGCCCGCGCTGCCCATGGGTTGCCCGCAGCCTCATCCATCAAAATATCGGCCCGCCGGTCGGCCTGGATGAAGGCCTGTTCGTCCCCGGTATGGGCGGCCAAGATCATCTCTTCGATGCCGCCGAGCAGGGCCTTGCGTTCGGCGGGACTGGCGCGATGGGCCGCCTGCTCGGCCAACAGGGTGTCGAGCATACCTCGCGTCGCCAGGAGGTCCAGGTACTCGGTCGCGTCAATCTCCGTGACCTGCATGCCAAGCCGGGGCATGGACCGGACCATGCCCTCGCTGGCCAGGCGCTGCAGCGCCTCACGCAGGGGCGTGCGACCGATCCCGATCTGCTCGGAAAGGTCGCTCTCCGAAAAGAGGTGTCCTGGCGGAAGCGCGAGCGTCACGATCAGTTCTTCGACGCGATCGTAGGCCTGATCGGCCAGTGAGCGTGGCGCGGCGTAGGGGGGAGCCTGTTCGCTCATCGATGGGCCCTACACGTAGTCTGATACGTCGGGGCGGTTGTCCAGCGCATGACGAATGACACCCTGTACGAAGTCGCGCTCTTCGCCAACCAGCGGCAGACGCGGGGGGCGCACCGTTTCGGTGCCCAGTCCCGTGGCCACTTCGGCCAGCTTGATGTTCTGGACCAGCTTCACGTTGACATCCAGATCGAGGAGCGGCTTGAACCAGCGGTAGATCTCCCGGGCTTCGGCAATGCGCCCGGCCTGGATCAGGTTGTAGATGGCCACGGTCTCTTGCGGGAAGGCACACACGAGACCCGCTACCCAGCCGACACTGCCCATGAGCAGGCTTTCCATGGCCAGATTGTCCACGCCCGTAAACAGCTGGTACCGATCGCCCAGGCGGTTGATGATGTCAGTTACCCGGCGCACGTCGTCGGAGGACTCCTTGATGGCCACGAACATGGGCTCGTCAGCCAGCTCCTCGAGCATGTCTACCGTGCAATCCACGGTATAGGCCACCGGGTTGTTGTAAATCATGATGGGCTTGCCGGAGGCGTCGGCCACTGTACGGAAATGGGTCAGTGTCTCGCGCCGATCAGCGGGGTAGAGCATGGCGGGCAGGACCATGAATCCTTCGGCTCCATTGACCTGGGCATCTTCCACCGCACGGCAGGCCTCGGCGGTCGTCGTGAAGGCCACACCCATCAGCACGGGTACCCGCCCGTCAGCGGTTTCGACGGCTACACGCAGGACCTCTTGCTTCTCCTCGTAGGAGAGCGTCGAGGACTCGCCGAGTGAGCCGGACGTGATGATACCGTGGACCCCGGCGTCGATCTGTGCTTCGACGCCTTTCTGAATACCGGCATAGTCGAGCGAGAAGTCGTCCTTGAATTTGGTGGTGACGGCGGGAAAAACGCCTTTCCAGTCGGTACTCATGATAGATACGGGGTTTTAAGGTATGGTGTGGGTGATGTGCGGCCTTATCAGGCCCTGTTCATCTACATGGTGGGGAATCGTGTGATATATTACTGATATATCAGCACCGGAACAAGGTGTGCTTACCGATTTTGCTGCCGATCTTTACGTGCCGATCCAAGGAATAATGCCGCTGCACTGCCCGAATCATGATGCCCTTCCGTACCACTCCCCTTGCTCCCGTTCTTCTGTGCCTACTATGTCTTCTGTGCGGGTGCACCAGCGTGCGGGTGCCGCCTGGCATGGCCTCCATCGGTTTTGAGTGGGTCTACATCGAGGGCGGCCCCTACCTCATGGGTGACCTTTCGGAGGATAACGAGGACGCCCTGCCCCTGCATGGCATCCGCATGGAGCCTTTCTACATCTCACGGTATGAAACCACCCTGGAACAGTACGATCTGTTCGCCCGCGAGACGGGTCGTAATACTGTGCTTCCCGACCAGGTCAGCCGGGGCCGGCGTGCGGCCGGGGACATGACCTGGAAGGATGCGGTCGCCTTTTGCGCCTTCATGGGAGGTCGCCTTCCGACGGAGCAAGAGTGGGAATATGCGGCGGCCGGAGGGCGGGCCAAGCAGCGCTATCCCGGGACGGACAACCCGGAGGAAGTGGATGATTTCGTTCGTCACCGCACGAACTCCATGGCTGAGTCCTTTCCCGTGGGCCGAAAGAAACCCAACCTGCTCGGGTTGTACGATATGGGGGGCAATGTGGCCGAGTGGATCGGCGAGTTCTATGAGTTCTATCCGGAGCCCGGGCAGGAGCCTGCATGGGTGGACCTTGACACCCGGGAGCTGCGCCTTGCTCGCGGAGGAGGGTTCTCAGCAGAAGTACATGTGACGCAGACCTACTGGCGCGCCGGCACGCTGGGTACGATCACGACGCCGACCATCGGTGTGCGCTGCGTCGCGGATCCATAGCACATGAGGGCTGGTTTCAGTCCGCCTGTACGGACCGACATGCATGTTGGCGCAAAATTTACGCGACCTTCGCGCGCACCACTGTCCATTCTTATTTAGATTATGTCTAAATAGTGGTTTGACGGCGCCGTGCGGAGCGACTTCGCACACAGGTCGCTTGTCTCCGCCCCACCTTCAAAGCGCCATCTGCAATGAGTCCGCTTCCCCTTCCACAACCCTTGACGGCATTTGCCAGCGGTGTCTGCGTGCGCCTCTCGTTCCTGTCGCTGCTGCCGGCAGAGGCGGCCCGGCTTCGGGATCTGGGCATGAGGGAAGGCTCACCGATCCATATCCTGCGCAACCAGGATTCCTTGATCTGCAGTGTGGATGCCAGTCGGGTGGTGCTCCGTCGGGAAGTGGCCCAACAGGTATTCGGCATTCTTCAGCCGGCATGACCATTCTGGATCTCAAACCGGGTCAGAAAGCACGCATAACCGGCTGGTCCACCGAGGCCCCACCATCCCGGTTGCTGGAGATGGGTATGCTGCCGGGCTCGGAGATCGAATTGGTTCGTTTTGCTCCCCTCGGCGATCCCATTGATTTGAAAGTGCGCGGATTCCACCTCTCCATCCGTTCGTCTGAGGCGCGGCTGGTGGACGTTGTCCCGTACTGAGACGCACACCATGGCAGATTCCTCCACGCCGCCGATTCGACGCGTTGCCCTCATAGGTAACCCGAACGTGGGCAAGACCACGCTCTTCAACCTGCTGACCGGCATGCGGCAGAAGGTGGGTAATTACCCGGGGGTGACGGTGGAGCGAAAAGTGGGACGACTGGAAGGGGATCCGCCCATAGAAATCGTGGATCTGCCCGGATCGTACAGCCTCAGCCCGAAGTCGGCCGATGAGCGCGTGGCCTACGATGTACTCATGGGTCACCTGCCATCCGAGCGCGTTCCGGACCTCGTGGTCTGTGTGGTGGACGCCTCGAATCTGGAGCGCAATTTGTACCTGGTTTCCCAGGTGATGGATACGGGTCTGCCCACGATCGTGGCACTCAACATGACCGATGCAGCCGAAGCCGCCGGACTGCATGTGGACACGGAGAAGCTGTCCGAGGAGCTGGGCTTGCCCGTCCTCCCCATGGTGGCCTCCCGCAGCATCGGGGTGGGCAAACTGAAGTACCGCATGCGGCAGGCAAAGCTGCCACCGGCAGCCAGCCGGCGATGGGACATCATGCCGGTGGTCGATGAGGGTCTGCCCTTTCTGATGGAACACCTCGAGGATGAGGTGCAGGAGCATGGTCGACGCATTGAGGTCCTGCAGTGCTTGACCAATGACGCGATGCTGGATTATTGGAAGGAGCGGGCCCCTTCCTTTCATGCAGCCATTCTTGAGGAGCGCAAGCGTCTTGAAGGCCTCAGAGCGCCCTATCAGCAGTCTGAAATCATGGGGCGCTACAACTGGATATCGCCGGTCGTGGCGCGGGTGGTCCGTCGCAGTAAAGCCGATGGCGAACAGACTACCTCGGACAGGATTGATGCCGTGCTGACCCACCGTGTGGCAGGTCCGCTACTCTTCGCTCTGCTTCTCCTGGTCATCTTCCAGGCCGTCTTCACCTGGGCCTCGCCTGCCATGGATCTGATCGAGGGTGGTGTAGCGCTGCTGAGCGATCTCGTGCGCAGCGCCGTCCCTGCTGGCATGCTGACTGACTTGGTGGTCGATGGCATGATTGCGGGCGTGGGCAACGTCGTCATCTTCCTGCCCCAGATCCTGCTCCTCTTCTTTTTTCTGGGGTTGATGGAGGATACCGGGTACATGGCGCGCTCGGCGTTCATCATGGACCGCTTGATGAGCAAGGTGGGCCTCTCGGGTGGATCCGTGGTACCGCTGCTGTCTTCTTTCGCCTGCGCCATTCCCGGCATCATGGCAGCCCGGACCCTGGCCAATCCGCGCGATAGGCTCATTACCATCATGGTAGCACCGCTCATGAGCTGTTCGGCGCGCCTGCCCGTCTACACCCTCTTCATCGCCGCCTTCCTGCCAACCGGAACCGTGCTGGGGGTATTCACATGGCAGGGTGTGGCCATGTTCTCCATGTACCTCTTGGGCACGGTCATGGCGTTTGTAGCGGCCTTCGTGTTGCGGCGCTTCGTGTTCAACAAGGGCGACTCATCGTTCTTTGCCATGGAATTGCCGCCCTACCGGATGCCGCGCATGAAACAGATCCTGTGGCGCATGATCGACCGATCGAAAGCTTTTGTCATCCGCGCCGGCAAGATCATTTTCGGGATGTCTATCATCCTGTGGGTGTTGGCCACGTTCCCACGTACCGAGCCCAGCCCGGAACTCCTGGAGCGGCGCACTGCCGTGCAAGCCACGATGACCGAGGTTGCTGAAGGACTAATGGCCGATGGCATGGCCGCCGAGGAGGCCTTGGTTCATGTCCAGGAGCAGTATGCGGAGGAAATGCAGGTCGTTGATAACCGTATTGCTGCCTGGCAGGTCGAGCGTTCGGCCATCGGCCGGATGGGCCACTTCATCGAGCCGGTCATGCGGCCGCTGGGCTTTGACTGGAAGATGTCGGCGGGCATCATTTCTGCCATCGCCGCTCGTGAAGTCATCATCTCTGCGTTGGC
>Ga0075480_10001329_pt1 | contig 15623 bp, 8 predicted proteins | sample DEB08_DNA_7_FD_81590 | JGI IMG/M metagenome (GOLD analysis project Ga0075480, IMG submission 81590) | Aqueous microbial communities from the Delaware River and Bay under freshwater to marine salinity gradient to study organic matter... | ecosystem: Environmental > Aquatic > Marine > Coastal ... | reverse complement strand
GTTAATGCATTTGCTTCTGCTACTGTATAACTATCGTGTGGGGTAGGTTGCCTGTCATCTACTGTGACAACACCATAGTCTATTGTGATATTTGCCGCCTGTGTTATGGTACCATAGTCTTCCACATGACTGAATGTTCCCATAACATCTAAATTTGTTACTTGAAGTGTGTTGGTTGATTTATCAAATGTAAAATCTGAATCACCTGCTAAGTCGCCACCATCATTAAATTGTACATGAGTGTTACTACCACTTGCAGGAATGGCGCCAAAACTTAATGTTCCGGAGCCATCTGTTTTAATTACTTGCCCACTGCTACCATCTGCTGTGGGCATATCGTACGCATCATTTATGCGTATTGCTGATCCTTGTACTTTGAATACTTCTGCACTATTACTTGCATCATATACTTTGAATACAGGATCTGTTCCACTAGAGTTATCTCTAACACGTATTACTGTTCCGGAGCCATTACTATGACGGAGATCTAAATATGCACCGGAATGCTGGAGACTAGGATTAGTCCCTAAACGTAGATTGCCGTTCACAAACAATTTTTCATTTGAACTTGTTGAACCAATACTCACAGTATCGTTTGTGCTGTCCACAAACAATGTTCCGCTATCTACATTGAGATCTGTTAAAGTAGAACCTACACTGGACCACGCACTGCCAGTATATACTTTTATAGATGTATTAGATGAATCAATATACAAGTCACCGGCTGTCAAGTCGCTTGACGGTTCCGTACCTGTACTAATTCTGTTACCACTAGATTTACCGATCTTGAAATCAGAAACAGTGGTACCCTTAAAGTTACCAAAAATTGCCATATTGTTCCCCGGTCAGTTCAATGTTTGTAAAAACATTGTCAGTGTGAAGCCACACTGTCTACGCCGTTATAAGTATTTATCAAAAAGAATTAATATAGGGTGTTTAGACTAGAATTTCTACTACACCTGGTGCCGCTTCAGTTTTGTTTGCTAAAGCTCTACCAATTATCTGCAATGGACTTAATGATTTTGGATCAGCGGCTACCATAGCATGTCCTGGTAAGTCAGAAGTGATTAGCACATCTCCTTTCTTACATACACCTGCTACTTTACATGGTACTCTACCACGTAATGCTACTGCTACACCATTTGCTTCGCTGTTCATTAAGTATGCTGGATCAGTGGATACAACACCTACTGCTTGATAACTGCCTGGCTCATCTGTTACAGTAACTTCTGCGTTGCCGCCAATTACAAGAACTGTGCCAGGATCATAACTTGCATCTGCTGAATAAATCTCAGCCAAGTCAGCATAACGTGCTGATGTTGCTGTACCGTTAAAAATATTAGCAGTCAAGTTACCACTGCCATCACGTTTTGCAAGTGTACTTGCTGTTGCCGCTGTAGCAGAATCAACATTAAATGTTGTACCTGATAAACTTAAATCAGTACCAGCACTGTATGTTGTATTAGTATCGGTATCAGTGCCATTAATTGTAAAGTTAGGATAAGTGCCCGAAACACTTACACTACCTGATCCTGTTAAAGAAACTGTTTGGTCTGGAGCAGTATTTGTTATTGTTAGTTGTCTGTCAGCAGTTTTTTCTACTTGTATGCCTGTGCCTTGTTCAAAATGCATTGTCTGCCCAGAACCAACTGTACCAGTCTCAGTACCGTTACCTTCCATAAATGTCCAACTGCTGTAGTTGTCAGCAGTTGTGCTGATTACACCAGTACCATTATTGTAACTGATAAGACCTGTTCCACTTACTAAACCTCTAACTTCTGCGTCAGTTCTTTCTGTGAAACTGAATACACCAGTACCACTATTATAACTTAGGTCGCCACTTACACTTAATGCACTTCTTGCTCTAGCATTTGTAAAATATAAGTTGCTGAATTCTGCTACATCGGCTGTGCTAGTTGGTAAGTTAAAATATGTCGAACCATCATTGGTAAACTGCCATCTATCTGTGCTTTCCTTATATTGGAATCTTACATTAGTAGATGTTCCTCTTTCAACTTCAATACCAGCATCTTGTGAAGGAGTGCCTGTTACATTATTGTTTAACACAATAATATTATCATCTACTGTTAATGTTTCAGTATTAAGAATTGTTTGTGTACCACTAACAGTTAAGTTACCACCAATTGTAACATCGCCACTTAATGCGTTTGAAACTCTAGCATCTGCTCTGGCATTTGTGAAGTATAAATTTGTGCCTTCTGATAAATTTGTTGTGCTAAACGCACTCATATCAACTGCAACGTCATTTGCATTTACAGTAATACCTGTACCGGCACCAACATTTAGTGTGACACCACCTGATGTGCCACCTCCTGTTAAACCTGATCCTGCTGTGACGCTTTCTATGTCGCCTGCGTCATTTGTGAAACTGATAACACCTGTTGTGCTGTTATATGATAAGTCGCCACTTACACTGATTGCCGCCCTAGCTCTAGCATCTGTGTAATATAAATTTCCGCTTTCTGCTATATCACCGGTGTCTAACACCACTGCACCAGTTAAACTATTAACACTGGTTACTGGAGCACTTGCTTGAGTGAAACTGATAACACCAGTTGTGCTGTTATATGATAAGTCGCCACTTGCACTTATCAATCCTCTGACATGGCTGTTGTCTACTGCAAGGCTAATTGCGCCAGAGTTACCACCACCTGTTAAACCAGTACCTGCTGTGACTGCTGTGATATCTGCACTGTTGTCATTTGTGATAGTAACAACATTTCCAGTATTAGTAACACTGATATTTGTGCCACCTTGTATTGTGATTTTTTCTTGGCTAGTAATATTTTCTGCTGAACCCGCACCCGAATCTGTTTCTAATATCCAGTTGCTGTAGTTGTCTGCTGTGCTGGTAAACACACCAGTACTGCTGTTGTAACTTAATTCACCACCACTTGCACTGAACTCACCTCTAATTTGACTTTGTGATACACCTGAGTAACTGAACACACCAGTGTTGCTGTTATATGAGAATGTTCCGTCACCTGCATTGTCTACTGCACTAAACGCTCCACGTATTGCACTAATATTTGCATCTACTGTGATTACATTGCTGGCTTCTGATATGGTTGAATATGTGCTATCGCTGATACTTTTGATGCCATGTATAATAGTGTTACCACTTGCTCTGCTACCTGCATAAATGTTAACATCACCTGCGTCTACTGCTGGTGTAATTTCAATAGCACTACCGTTTAGATAAACGTATGCTTTGCTGTTAGCATTGTCTGTATAAATTGCTCTATCAGTGTTAGTTGCACTGTTAGGTAATAAAATAGTGTCACTGAATGTTTTAACACCACCAACAGTTTGGTTACCTGTTGTTCTAATTACAGTGTTGTCAACTTGAATATCATCTGCATTTGCTGTGATACCATCGCCACCCACAACGTTGAAAGTTCTATCAGTTGTGATATTACCGCCGCCTGTTAAACCAGTACCAGCAATCAAATTGACACTTCTATGATCAATATGTTCTTGTAGCACAAATCCGCTTAAATTATCGTGTACAATTTCACTGTCAGTGGTAGAAATAACACCAGCACCACTAACTGCAATACCTGTGCCACCACTGATGTGTGCTAATACTTCTGCTTGACTTGGGCCAGTATATGTAAACACACCGTTGCTGTATGATAAACTTCCATCGCCACCGTTATCAGTAACCGAAAACTTACTTCTGATAGTTGTATTGGTTATGTCAAACACACCTGCTGAATATGTTGTGTTTGTTCCTGCACTGAAGTGTGCTTGAACATTTGCGGCTGAGTTATCAATTCTTGCTTGTACTTCTGCTAAACTTGGACCTGTGTATGTAAACGCACCTGAAGTACTGTTGTAACTAAATGACCCGTCACCACCTGCATCAGTTGCACTTACTTTACTTCTAATAGTTGAGTCAGTGATATCAAACGTACCAGCACTATAAGTTGTGTTAGTACCTGCACTGAAGTGTGCTTGTACTTCTGCAGAACTCGGTCCTGTGTATGTAAATGCACCGTTACTGTAACTGAATGAACCGTCGCCTCCAGAGTCTACAGCACTAAAGTCTGAGAACAATAGCATGTTATTGTCAGTGCTACCGTCATTGCTGAACTGCCATCTGTCAGAGCCTTCGTCCCATTTGATATATGTATCGGAACCTGTGCCTCCACGTTCTACTTTAATAAAGGCATCTTGTGCAATACTCACATTGCTGTTTAATATGATTTCTGAATTTTGTACTTGTAAGTCTACATAGTTTAGGGAGTTAACATTTCCTGTTACTTCTAAGTTTCCTGTAACTGTAAAACTAGGTACTGTGGCACCGCTTAAATCTACTGTGCCTGTAAATGTTTTAACACCTGCAATACTTTGGTCACCTGTTGTTCTTATAACTGTGCTGTCAACTTGTACATCATTGGCATTAACTGTAATACCGTCACCTGCACCAACTGCCACTGTGTTAGCAGTTAATACAATACCGTCACCTTTTGCTACCGCATAATAGGCTCCTGATGCATTATGTGTATATGTTAATGCACCGTTGGTATTGACATAGAAACTTTCATGTACATCTTCAATGGCATCTGGGCCTACAATTAAACTGCCTTGTACTTCCAAATTTCCTGCAAAAACAAAATCTTCCGTAATTGGATTGTTTATTGCTATAACACCACTTGAAATTTCTATACCTGTTCCAGCACTAAAGTGAGCTCTAACTTCACTTGCACTTGGTCCGGTATATGTAAATATACCTGTACTATCATTGTAACTAAATGATCCGTCACCGCCTGCATCAGTTGCATCAACTAGGCCTCTAGCATAAGAAACATTAAGTTGTACATCATCAGCATTTACAATAATACTATCATCAGCATTTTGACCTACTGCAAAACTTCTAGAAGCGGCAATAGTACCACCGCCTGTTAAGCCTGCACCTGCAGTGAGTGTTACACCACTGTGAGCAATATGTTCATCTGTAACAAAGCCACTTAAATCATCGTGTATAATTTCACTATCGGTTGTAGTAATTACACCACTGCCATCTATGCTAATACCTGTGCCACCACTGATGTGTGCTAACACTTCTGCTTGACTTGGACCTGTGTATGTGAATACACCTGTGCCACTATTGTAAGCAAATGAGCCGTCACCACCTGCGTCAGTTGCACTTACTTTGCTTCTGATTGTGGAATCTGTAATATCAAACGTACCAGCACTGTATGTTGTATTTGTGCCGGCACTAAAATGTGCTTGTACTTCACTTGCACTTGGTCCTGTGTAAGTGATTACACCTGTTGTGCTGTTGTAGGCCAGTGAGCCATCACCGCCGCTGTCTGTTACACTTATAAGTGCTCTACCAGCAGAATCAAAATCTGTAATTTGATTGTGTGGAATATTAATTTCATTTACACTTGATGCAGTTACAAGACCTTTAGGATTAATTTGAACTCTTGCAACGTGTGTTGCATTACCATATGTGGTACTAGGACTTGTTACATCAGTGTTAACTGTTGCCAGTGTTACTGGAATGGTTGCTGTGTCGCCACCATTTTGAAAACTTGAACTACCTGTTGCGTCTGTGGAAAGAACAATGTTAACTGCTGAAGTTAAACCATCTGCAGAACTAATAGCACCAATAAAATAAGGTGAAGCAACATTTGCATTAAATGTTACAATGTTTGCTGACTCTGAATAATTAATAGAACCATATGATGAGCCACTTACAATTCTTATCTCACCATCAGTGGCTGAACCTGTGGTGTCAACACCACCACTATTAACAACAAGAATATCTCCTGCAAAATCTTGTTGTGTGAATTCTACGTTGTGAACAAATTGTCTCTGTTCTATATTACCTTCAAGGATCAACTTACCCTGAATAATAAGTTCTTCGTCTGCATTAATGTAAGTTCGTTTTGCCATTTATAATTCCAACAGGTTTAGTGTCTATTGTAACTATTTATCAATTAAACTTATTTTGAGAAATCAAAAAAAAAGCCCAGTAAAAACTGGGCTCTCTTTTTCCTGTAAAGGTAATCTTACTGGAATGCTACGTTTTGCAAAGTAATGTGATCCACGTAGTCTGCCGCGTTACCCAATGAACTTGCAGTGTTTGTAAGTTCTTTGTAACCGTAACGTGTCATAAATGATACAACTGGCTCGAATGTAGCAGGATCCATAACTGGACCTGTGCTCATTAATGGAACATATGGGCAGTAGAACGCAGGAGCATCTGTCTCAGATGAACCTTTGTAACCAACCAAAATGTCTGAACCATCAGCGGCATAGTTATCAACAAATACTTTGATTGTTCCGTTCAATGTACCTACAAACTTAGTGTTTGTTGGTGCTTCGAAAGAACCTTCAGTTGTACGTGCAAATGTTGAAGTTGACGCACTTTGTAGGATTGTCAATGCTTCTGGAGAAACTACAACGTAGTTACCAGCACCACGTCTAGTTCTAGCCGCGATTCTGTTTGCACTTCTGTTAATTTCAATAGCAAGTGCCGCATGTCTGTCACCAACGTATACACTTTGTCCACTTAATGAACCAAAGTTAATAATGTTAGTACCTGTACCGGCTAAAGAACGTAGTGAACCGATAATTTCTTGGTCGATTTCAACAACGATCTCTTGTGCTAATGCCTGCATAATTTCTGCTTCTACATCAACACCATGCATTGCTTCTGCATCTTGAGCGGCTTCAAATGTCCATCTAGCACTTAAACGTCTTGTCTTTGCTTCGACAGTTTCTTTTAAGATTTGGATTGACATCTTTCTACCTGGTGTACCTTCAGCAACTGCTGTTGCATCTGGGCTACCTGCATAAGATGAAGCAAGTTTGAATGGGCTAAGAGCCTCATCACCTGCTGTTGCGCCACCACCTGATTCCGCATAACGGACTCTTAGTGTGTGGATTTGTCCAACTGGACCACTCATTGGCTGAACACCAACAAGCTCGTTTGCGATCACGGAAGGCATAACCCTTCTGATCAAAGGTAACATTACCTTGTTTAATGTTGCGACTGAACCTGCACCTGTAGCACCTGATGTTGCGGCCTCTGACAATTGACGCTTTGCGTTTTCGAGTACCACATCCATGGTTTTTTGACGTTGACCACTAAGGCCTTCCATCAATGCTTCTTTGGTTGCGGACCAGTTGCTTTCAAATAAATTTGCCATTTCTTAACTCCTATTAATTTGAAAGTCCGGCTAATTTACGGATAGTGTTGATTTCAACAACTTCCGTGCTGTCATTGGCCTCTGCTTTCGCAGGTGCCTTCTTATTACCAGTGTGTTCTTTTGTCACTGATTCTGTTAGTGTCTTCTTCACTCTTGGTGTTTCACCATCTAAAACAGATGGGAGATACTGATCAAATTTCTTCTCTAAGTTCTCTGTTTTAACACTTTCAAGTAGGTCAGACATAATCTCTTTCTTCTCTTTGCCTAATGGTGATAATAACTCAGACAATTTCTCTTTACGAGCATATTTGTCTTCTGCTACTCTCAACTTAGATTCTACAAGTTTAGTACTTTCTGATTGCTCATTAAGTTTTTCGTTTGCATCTCTTAGTTTTGTTTCCATTTCGGCTAATGTCTTTTGAACCTTCTTAACTTCATTTGATTCATTCAAATAGCTCACGCCATATTCTGTTGCAAATGCTTCGAAGATTCTACGACCAAAGTCATTTTCGCGGGCCGATGTGATGTCATCACGGAAAGATTTAACTTCATTTGTAATAACCTTGTTGACAACGTTTTCAACTTTGTCAGCGGCTTTACTAATGAAATCTTTTTTGGCTTCAGCAAGTTGCTTTTTGCCTTCTCTAACCATTTTGACTTTTTGCTCAACTAATGCTTTCTTATCCTCGTGGAACTCTGAAAGTTCTTCTGCGAGTTGCTCTGTTACAAAACCGTCAAGTTTTGTTACATGTTCTGCCACTCTTTCACGGTCAGCACGTAACTCTTTGACTTCTTTTGCAACTGCTTCAGTTACAAATCTGTCAAGTAGTTTAGCATGTTCACTTACAGCCTTGCGATACTTAACTTGTTGCTCTGCAAGAGCTTTTCTATCTTCAGCAAGTTCTTCAACTTCTGCTGTTACTTTTGTCGTAATAAAATTGTCCATTGCTTCAACGATTAGACTCTTGTCATGCTCGTATCTTTGGGCAAATTCTTCACGAAGTTCAGCAGTTAATTGCTCTTTTGCTTCTGACAGTTTGCTATCCCAGGCTTCTTGAATAGAACCACGAACCTCTTCTGAGAGCTCTGTTCCTTCAAGTAGTTCGTTAAATGTCACTGCCATAGTAGTCTCCTACTTACTTTAAGTTTAATTCTCTAATGAAACTAGTGATCTGCTTCATTAGATGTCTTTCTGCACTATTATCGTGTGTGACGGCTTGTGCTGTATCAAAAATAACTGCACCGCCTCTCATGTTAAATAAACTTTCATAGATAGTCTTTGGGTATGCATCTGGTGCACTGGGCTGGGCCACAATATCAACAGTAACAATGTCAAAATCTGAGACTTTGCCGGACTCGTTTACATTGCCACTACCTCTACTACTTACGCCCAATTTAGCACCTGCCTTTAACAGACTACGTGCAATATTTCCCATTGGAGTATCTATGATTTTTAGTTTACCAAGTCCATCACTACCATCACAAACCATTTCTGTGATGATGTGACTTACCCTATCTAAGTTAATTTGTAACTCTTCTGGATGATCTAACTCACCTAGAACAGTTTCGCCTTTACTCAATCTTCCTCTGACGCTTTCTACTGCTTTTTCGATTTCGCTCTTTGGATAAACACGACCATTTTGGTTTTTGGTTTCACCTTGGATGAAAAGTCCTTGCATAAACAAGTCCTTTCCGTCTTCAGATTCCATCAATTTTAGACCTGCATGGTCTGAGCTCATATACTCGTAAAGTTTACGTACTTGCGCCATAATCTATAACCCTCAGCAATTAAACCTTTTTAGGTTCTACTTTAATGTTGTCTGATGGTGTGTGATCTTTTGCTGATTCACCTTTGTTACCGTCGCCGCCGTCTTTGGCTTTAACTGGTGCGCCTGCGCCTTCTACTTTAGACTGCTTAGGTGCTTTTGAAAAAGGTGATTCGTTGCTGTCTGCTTCGCCGCCTTTTGGCTCTGCTACTGAATCGCTTAACTTAGTTGCTTCTTCAACAACTTCGTCTTCAATTGATTCTTCGATGTCATATTCAACGGATTCCATTTCATCATCCATTTCCACGTCACCGTCCATATCTAGTTCTGGTTCCATGTCAACTTCTTCAGCATCGTCGCCGTCATCATCTGACATTAACTTTTCGAATTCTGCACGTAGATCTTCAAGTTCTGCTTCTAACTCATCAACTTTGTCTTCTAAGTCTTCGTCACCTTCAGGTTCCTCATCGTCACCTTCTTCTTCTGAAAATCCGTTTTCTTCTGCATCAATTTCTTCTTCGTCTGCTGAAAGTTCTTGCTCAAAGTCACTGCTTTGATCAATTGTTTCGTCAACATCTGACTCTTCTACAGCCTCTTCAGCCTCTTCTACTGCTTCTTCTTCTGATTCGGTTGCTTCTTCTACTGATTCTTCTTCAGACTCCTCAACTTCCTCTGTTGCTTCGTCTAAAACTTTTTCATATTCCTGACGGGCTTTAGCAACAACGTACTCATGTAAAAGCTCTTCTGCTTTTTCATTTTCTTCTGCAAGAAGGAGTTCGAGAATCTGCTCTAATTTGTTTGATTCTGACATTTGTGGCCTCCAATTAGTATAAATGTTCAAACTTCTGTAACAATGTTACAGAATCAGGCACATTTCAGTACCTAGTTCTTACTATTACTTATGTGTTTTTGAGTTTATGTAGGTAAAATGGGTGTTTTTTGAAGTGATTTTGACTGTATTTTATTTATATACAGAAAATCGCCACTTAAAACAGTGTTTTTACAGTGTAGGTGTTTGGGCAGGAGCAGAATACATTTTGCGAACAAATTTTTCATGTTCTGCTTCTTCCGTTTCCTTCATGTCTCTGACTTTACGCAACTTATTTAGTTGTTCTAGTGTTAATCTAGTCTTTCTGGTGTCAGTTTTCTTTAATTTGTCTTTTTGATCTTCTTCTGGACTATAAAATTCGTCTAATCTCATTATACTGTTCCTCCTGTTGGCGGCGTTTCTGGTGCCGCTAACGAATCTAATCCTGCTTCAGCGCCTGGTTCTGCAGGTAAATCTTCTAATGGTACTTCTGCATCTAGATCTACGTCTGCATTTGGTTCAGGTCTTATGCCAATACTCGACAATGACGCTCCACCGCCGTCAGTTTGGATAGATTCAAACTTTTGAACATCGTTTTCTTGACGCCAAAGCTCTTCGTTTTCTCTAATTTCGTCTTCAGTTAAGCCTAAATACTTCTTGAGCTTGAATTGATTGCTCAAGAATGGTACATTCATCACACTATTAAGCAGTGTTGCTCGTTCTGTTTCAATTTGCAGTTCTCTGTAACTGCTAAAGTTCATTGGTTTGTTAAATTCTAAGAAGAAGTTACCTGAATCTATTTCTATACCTCTGTGTTTGAGATACATTTTGAATTCTCTGTCAATATCTTCTTGAATTTGTTTTTGTAAACGTTCTACATACTTTGCAAATCTGTATTCTTGTATAAATGCTACACCAACTTTGCCATCTTGATATATTGCAGAACCATCATCAGGTCCTGTAGGCAAATAACTGCTTGGAATACGCAAACCACGTAATAATTTGTTATTGAAATATCTTAAATCGTCAATTTGTCCTAGGTTTTCACCGCCTGGTAGTGTGTCAACTTTACTACCTCTACCGTCTGCTGTCTGTGCAAAGAAATAATCTTCCAACATACTCATTGGATTGTATGCACTATCAGCAACACTTTGTCCTTGTGCGTTTTTACCTGGTACACGTTTTTGTTGTACTTCGTATTTTACTTGTTCTAAGTACTGTCTTGCTTTGTGAGGTGGCATATTACCAACATCAATAAAGAACACACGTCTTTCTGGTGCTCTGTGTACCCTGTATATAATAATACTGTCTTCTAAAAGTTCTTTTTGCTTAAAGATTTTGAATATTGGTTCTAAAATACTGATACCAAAAGGCCATGCACTGTCCATTCCTTCTGTTAAACTGATGTGTACAATGTGTTCTGCACTCACAGGCACACCTTGATCAACACCGTCCATTGCACCTGCACTGTATGAACCACCTGTGTTTGGATTTACAGGATTCATAATTCCGGCAATACCTTGTCCACTACCATATGGTCTTTGATGTAATGCACTAGCATCGGTAGCAATTTGCTCTTGGAAGATAGGATCTAGATTTTTAATAAAATATGTTTCAATCTTTTTGCCTTCCGTTTCATTCACAATCACTTTTTCAACATTAGCAGGATCAACCCAGTACAATTCATATGTTTGAGGATCTCTGATAAACACTTGATCGCCATACTTGATAGTATTACGGAAAATTCTAAATGCTCTTTTGTAAAGATTGTTGAGATTACACCATTGTGTAAGTGTTTTGTCAATGATTTTACTTTCAGTGTCACTAGGATCAGTTAAGTAATTGATTGCGAAAGGCAGAGAATTGTTTTCTTCTTCTTGTGTGCCAAACTCTGCAATGGTATCTAATGCGGCATTGATTTCTGTATCAGTATCCATGTTATCATATTGCAGATAACGCATCAATCTGTTTGGAGAGCCAGAATAAACTTCTGGTAACCAACTGCTTAATTGGTTAGCACCGAAGCCCGGTCCGTCACTTGTATTTGTACCCTGCACATTTAGTGGTAAACCACTATTGTCTACAGGTGTAAAATGTTTTCTCCAGCTCATAAATGATCCATATTTTTAACTATTGTAGCAGTATTTATCAGGATTGTCAAGTATTTGGAAAGAGAAATGATTATGCGCCTAGTGTTTTCTCTTCAATTCTTATAAGAACTTTTTCTAATCGGTTTAATTGTGCTGGATCTATCATGGCATTAAACAGTGTTGCTCTGGCTTGAGCTTCTTTAGATGATTCGGAACCACTATCTGCAGTTGAAACTGCTTCTGTGCTTGGTTGTGCATTTTCGCCGTTGCCAAACATCATGGTAGAAACCACATCAAGTGTTTGTCCACTCATTTGAGCTAAAGATTCAAAGTAGCCAGGTCCAGTGTAATTGCTTAGTGCTTGATGTAACACTCCAATGGCTTCACCTAAACTGGTAATTTTGTCTGGGTTTACTCTGCTTAATTCTTTTAATGCTCCAGCATACACTTTCAATGAATTGGCATTACTTGCTAGACCCACAGGATCAATTTTCTTGGTGTTTGAAAAATGTTCTAATTCATCATTGACATCGTCCATGATGTCGCCAATGTCATCTAGTGCAGTGAAATCTGCTTTACTGGCTTTACTGAGTGCTTCAGCAAAAATACCAAACGCACCTGCATTTCTAGCAATGCGTTCTGTGTCAAAATTCATGTTGCCAAACTCTTCCATTTTTTCAAATGGTGTCTTGCCACCAAAAAATTCATTGATGCCATCCATTAGTGTGCCAACTAAATTACCAAACCCTGCGGCTAACTGGCCACCGCCTAGTTTGCCCATTGCTACACCATATGCCGCTACTGCTTCTGCATTGTTTCTAATGCCGTTATAGTTTAATTCCATTTCGCCAAACGTTTTCAGTTTGTCAAACATAGACTCGCCACCAAACATTTCATTAAGACCGTCTAATATGCCGCCCACAATGTTACCAATGGCACCCACAACTGCACCAGCACCAAAAGCCAACATGCCGGCACTGAGAGCAATCAATCCGCCACCAACTTTCAACAAGTTCATGCCATCTACTTCATTGAATTTTTTGAATGCTTCTGCCATTGACCCTAAGCCTAGGCCTATGATATATCCTGATAGTCCCACTGCGCCAGCAATAATTGCTATTGCGGCGGCTAACTTGCCTGCGCCAAGAATGGCCGCGGCTGGGAAACTTGCTAGTCCTTTACCAAACATCTTGATACCAGCACCTGCCTTGCCTAAGCCTTGGCCAACACCTGCGGCCACACTGCTTGGTGCCGCTTTGTCCTTGCCACCAAGTAATCCTCCAGTAACTGCTGAAACACCTTTACCGACTAATCTAACAGCGGCAGAAGCAAGAAATGCAGTTCCGAATACTTTGGCAAATAGTTCTGCACCTTTTAACCAAAAACTTGCATCGTCGCTGAACATAGAACTAGTTAGGAAATTACCAAATGCACTTAATCCAGCAATCACTAAGTTTACAGCATCTATTGCGGAGGTAAATGTGCTTGTAACAGTATCAAACAGGCCACTTAACATTTCTGGGTTAATGCTTTCTATAAAGTCTAAAGCATGATCAATAAAATTTCCCATTGTGTCTATTAAACCTTCGCCTATGGTTGTAGACAAATCGTCTGCATTGCCATCAAGAAAACCAAATCTTTTTGCTAATCTTGTTATTGCATCATTAATTTCCTTACTTCTGTCAACAAGCATCGACGAAAATCTGGTTAAGACATTTGTTACTGCATCAGCAATACCACTTTGTTGTAATATACCAGTGGATGCCATTCTGATAGTATCTAACGCACCGGTGATAGATTTCTTAGACTGTTCAAATGATTTAGAGGCTTGTGCTAAATTATTAAACATACTTTGAAACTCATCAGTTGTAAGTTTGGTTGTATCGCCTTGCTTTTTGTGAGCTTCAGTTAGTGCTTCTAAATTTTTCTGATACAATCTCACTGAGTTCATGCTCATCAATAATGACGCACCCATCTCGCCGCCAATTTCTGTTGCTACCCTTCTGAAACTTGCAATGCCTTCTGGACCCATATCATTGATTGCATCTTCCATGAATCCAGGAAGGTCTCCAATTTTTTTTGTGGCTGTTTTAATATCATTATTTGCAATAGCACTGTTTATTTCAGATATCATGCCTACTACTTCTTTACCTGCGGCTGTACCAGTTGAAGCAAACGCGGCCTGTAAATTCATACCTGCATCGCTGAAAAATGCAGTGATATCAAACATTTCGTTGCCAATTTGATCTATTAATTTTTGATCAAATCCCATACCTGCCATTTGTGATGTACTGATTCTTAATTGATTTGCAAGGTCTTCTGAGGATGTGCCTAATTCGTCAATCAATGCAAAAGCAGATCTAGCCATTGGGTTATCAAGTATGCCAGCGGCAGATTTTTGAAGGTCATCCATGGAAGTACCTAGTACCTGTGAAAACTGTATTTGTTTTCTGAATAATTCTTCTGAACTTTTTGATACTCTTGATCTCTGTAATTGATCAATCATACCCAAAGTTTGTCTGATGTCTAATTCATCTGAAATATAACCAGTGAGCTCACTCATGGTCATACCAAATTCTGCACCCATTTTGGTACTGTTTGCTATTGCTCTAGATTGATCAGTGATTGCACTAACACCAAGTGTGGCAACCACTCTGGAATAATCCCCAAGAATTTGTCCTGCATCAGATGCCTGCATGCCTAGTGCAGTCAAACTACCAAACGCCTCACTGGCAGTCATGCCATCTAGGGTTTTGTTAAACAGTATACCTTGTCTGTTTAGATCAACTAAAACTTGTCCAGTGTTATAACCAGTAGTCACCAAGTTGTACAATGCAGTGCTTGTTAAACTGATTGCGCCAAGGAATAAAGATTTCAGTACTCCGCCAGCATCTTCGAATGCTTCTCTTAAAACACCAGTTTGTTTTTTGGCGTCTTCAGCATTTTCTTCAACAGTTTTATTAAGATTCTTCAAACTGTTTAATTGATTGTTGGCTATTTCGTTTCGTTTTTTGTCTGTTGCGTTTTGATTCTTGAAATTATCGTTGGTGTCTTTGCCAAGATTTTCCATGGCTTTTTTAGTTTCTTCACTGATACCAGACAGAGCAGACATGGCTTTCACCAAATCTCTCAGAGTAGAGTCCATGGCGTATGCAGGTAAGGTAACCTCGCGATCTCTGCCGTCTTCTCCTGGTATATTAACTGTGGTTTTGCCTGCCATTCAAAAAATCCATTAACACATGTTTTTATGGTGATAAATACCTTTGCGTATAAATCACTGCTTTATTAGTGTATTTATCGAAATAATTAACTGGAGTTTTAATATGGCAAATCCATTACAGGGCTTTTACCGAGCACCTAGGTTATACACACAATTACCATCTAAGGGTAAATTTTATTCTGATCAAGTCATTGACATGCCAGAGAACGGAGAATTACCTATTTTCCCCATGACGTCAAAAGACGAAATGATCATGAAGAATCCTGATGCATTGTTAAATGGTGAAGCAGTAGCACAAGTTATCCAAAGTTGTGTGCCTGCTGTTAAAAAACCTAGAGAACTATTAAGTAATGATGTTGATGCATTATTAATTGCAATGCAAGGAGCCACAAACGGTGACGATATTGATGTTACTGGACAATGCCCCAAGTGCAAAGAAGAAGTTACTTCTGTAGGCAGTATTGAATCTGCACTTGAAAGCATGACAACTCTAGAAGAAACTTACAGTTTTGAAACTGACAACGGTATGTCAATTGAAGTGAGACCGTTCAC
>Ga0075480_10001327_pt1 | contig 15635 bp, 10 predicted proteins | sample DEB08_DNA_7_FD_81590 | JGI IMG/M metagenome (GOLD analysis project Ga0075480, IMG submission 81590) | Aqueous microbial communities from the Delaware River and Bay under freshwater to marine salinity gradient to study organic matter... | ecosystem: Environmental > Aquatic > Marine > Coastal ... | reverse complement strand
GAGGTCAAGTATATGACCGACGATAAGAATCAGTGGGTCTATTCTCCAGTGAAAGAGTCACCTGCTCCCCTGTATTACAGTGAGCGTGGTGAAGATGCCCCTCCTAAGATGGGTGACTTCGATGACTTCCTCAGTGGCAATTCTGGAGAGGAATGGTGCTATCTCTTCACTCCTGGTAGTGGTTGGCAAGCATGGAAACTTGGTTGGGGTGATACTAACACTGCCGAGTACGATTTCGTGACTGAGGCACCACTAACTGCTAACCTCAACCGTATTGTGACGGTCTGAGGACTGTCCACTCTGCCTCACATGCCCAAGTTCGATTCCCTATACTGGTCACAGTTCAAACAACACCACATGCGTTACGAAATCCTGGTTCCCTCTGCCCCTTACGAGTCCGAGTCCGTTCTGGAGTTGGACCGTGCCCACGACCTCTGCTACGATCTGGCAGAAGAGCACGGTTATGCTGAGATCCGTCTCAATGGTCACCACATTGCCGACTATGGCAACCCTGCTACTTTCCTGTGACACTTGAGGGGGTGTCCACTTTCACCCCCATTCCCACTTTCTACCCATTATACTAGAGGGGTGGAGGGGAGGGAAAGTCACCAAAACCGACACTTTTTTTCAAACCAAACAAAACTATTCAAAACCATGAATACTGATCAACTTGATCAACTCAAATCAAAGTATTGTGAGTATATTATTGATGGAATGGACATGGATTGTTTAATTCAAATGTGTTATGATTTACTGATGAATGAATATGAAAAGTGTTCAGAAGAAGATATAAAACAAGAAATCTTAGATCTTTATGATCAAGAAGTATTAGAAGAACTAACAAACTCTTAGTTAATAATAATACACTAAGAGTTAGTATAAAGAATAGCTAACTCTTAGTTAATTCTTTATACTAACTCCCCAGGGGGGATCCCTCCCTCTTGCCTCCCTCCAGCATAGGCACCCAGGGTGCCCAAAGTCAATGGATTGTCACACTCTGAAACATCAGTAGCGTTAATGCTAATGATCAGCATCCCTGATGTTTCACACTGTTACAAAACCCACTGATGTCAACCCGCTGTGATTATAATGATAGAGTTCAATCAACCACGAACACAAATGTACGCTCACTCTGCTGCATTTCCTCCCATTGATGATGCGATCGAGCAAATCTCTCGCATTGACTATAACAAACTCAAAGAACAGTTTGTTACTGCAATTCTCTACACAATTGCAATCATTCATGTAATTTTCCAAAGAATCAGTAAGGCACACTTTTCAACCCCTGATTCCATCACCAATTTGGTATACTTTGCTGTGAACTTTCAAGCATACCCTGGTGATGAGATTATCGGTTTCAGTGTAGGCAACCGCTACGCTGGTTTGTATAACTCAGGACTGTGCTGGGGTATACTTAACGAGCAGGGGGCACTGCCAATCCGCTAAGTGTCACACGGGGGGTTGCTGCCCCCCCTCCATGCCCTATAGTGATCTCATCGGCAACCACACAACGCCATGACCGACATTCGCAACATCCTCAACGTGTACTTTCAGGCAACTGAGGTAGACATTCAAGAGGGTACGGTTTGGTATAACAATGCCCATCAGATTTGTGCCAAACTCGCAATCAAATACAACCTGCCTCTCGCTACAGTTGTGGGGGTTGTATCTGCACTGTCTCCGAATAACAAATGGGATCGCAATATTGTTGACGCCGAGCAAACAATCAAAGCATATGTGATGGAGTTCGATTATCCTAAGGTCTGCACATTCACAGGCAATAAGGATAAGGCAGTCACAATGTTAGAGTGTGAGATTGACTCTAGCGACAACATTTGTGCCATGCTTAAGGGTAACAAAACCATTGCATTCTTCCGTGGCATCTATACCGATGGGAAATGTGATGAGATTACTGTAGACGGTCATGCATTCAACATTTGGCGTGGTCTCTATACTTCACTCAACGAAGTTCCTGCCATTAGTGATAAACTCTACAAGCAGGTTAGTGATGCTTACCGTGAGGCAGCAGTTGCTGTTAACGACCTAGAGGGCACTAAGTATAGTGCAGCACAGATGCAAGCAATTACTTGGGTTGCATGGCGTAGGATTAACAATGTGGGGTGAATCCCCTCTCTATTTGTTAACCCTAGCTAGGCACAATCTGATGGCAATTGTTGAACTCTTGCTTGCCCTAATCTTCATCAAGATAGGGTATTGGGGAGCGATCTATATTCTTGCTGCATTTGTATAACTAACTTGTGTGCCAGTTGGGCAAAGTGTCCACTGATCCCCCCACTGCCCCCTCAATGCCCTATACTAAGAGCATGAACAAACAACCCGACCTCAACGCCATCCTCGCTGACTACACCCGTCAGCACAACGCCATGATGGCACGCTCTGCCGCTGCTAAAGCAGACGTGGCAGGTGGCACCGAGATCCTGACCCCTGAGAGCGACTTCCCCTCCTGGGGACCTGCCATGGGACAGTGGGCAAGGTGGAACATCAGCGACCGCGACTGATCGCCTCCTGCCCTATACTAAGCACATCAGCAACCAACCAACCATGCCTACCGCTTCCTTCGCTGTTCAACCCCTCGCCTGGACCAACTTCGATCCTCACGGGTGCTTCTGGGCAACCGACATCAACCACGCCTACAGGGTCGCTCGCATCTTCGCTCAAGAGGGTGAGGATCAAACCATCTGGAAATGCCCCCACAGTGGACAGTCCATGAAGTGGGCGAACGTGGCAGGCGAGGCAGTCGCCTGACCCTATACTAAGCACAGTTCAACCAACCCAACCACACATCATGAACCGCTTCCTCTCCATCGCCGTCGCTGTCGCTGCTACCTTCCTGATTGGTGACTATCTGATTGAGGGTGTGAAGGCAGGGGCATCCCTGGCAACCGCTGAGGTGTGCCGCTCCGCTAACTGACCCCTAGGCACTGGCGGATAGACACCGCCCGCCTATACTGATCAAGTCAACCAAACCACAAGCAACCATGCCTGTCTCTGACGCCTACCTGATGGACCTCCAGATTGAGGACCTGATGTATGAGATCGATTCCTACATCCCCGAGGATGAGGACCTGACCCTCTTCGAGGATGAGGACGCTCTGCTCGAAGCGTTCTCTCTGGAGTGTGCCTTCGGTCCTGAGGAGTGACACTCTACGGGGTGTCCACTGAGGCACCCCACCCCCCTGCTCCATCCCCTATACTGACTTCAGTTCAAACCAAGACCATGACCAAGCAACAGACCCTCCAGGCAGCACGCAACGTGATCACGGGCAAGCGTGCCACCTCCCTGGCAGACGTGACCCGCAACGACCTGAAGGCAGGTGCCCGTGCCATGGGTCGCTCCGCTGAGCAGGTCAGCAAGGCGAGCACCCTGCGCCTCGCCTTCTGGGCAAGCGTCGGTGCCAGCGCCATCTGAGGACAGTCGGGGGAGTGTCCCTCCCCCCTCGCTGCTGACCCCCCCTGTCTCTAGAATGACATCAGTTCAAACCAAGACCATGACCAGCATCATCGATCGCATCGCAGGCAACGTCCGATTCTACGTTGCCCGCCCCTCCAGCGCCGTCGCTGGAATCGAATTCTATCCTCTCGCAGGCACCGCCTATTGTGATTGGAAATCGGGTTCAGAATCCATGCATAAGTGTAAGAAACGCCACATGCTGTTGGCATCACTCCCGATGGTATCTTTGGGTCGCTTCGCTAACACTTACTTGAAGGGTCGCTAAATGTAAAACAGTGGGGCACTAAGTATCACTAACTCGTGCCCCACTAAGTAACACAAACTCTCCGAGAGTTAGTATAAAGCAGTCGGGGCGATTAGCGCCCTTAAATATAAGCGGCCGCTACGGTTAAAATGCATGGGTCCCTCCTAACCTACAAAAGTATCCCAACGAGCGATAAATATCGAAGGGACCCCTAATTCTAAAAATTTTTCCCAGGTAAAAAATGATGAAAACCCCGATTGACGAAAAGTATCCAATGATCAGTTATGATAGTTGGATTGATAGATTTGTACTAGATTGCCCTGATGGGGACACCGTGTATTTTAGGGACTACGAGGGTGCCGAAGATTATTTTAGATTGAACTACGAGAAATGCCAGTAGCGACAACTTTTTATGCTGCCCAGCCAACTCCGAATAGTATTGTAGAGCAACCAGTAGTATGGACACCAATGGTATGGACTGCTGTGCAATGTACGAATCCGCCGCCGAATGGATCACCAGAGACATTTACAGTAACTGTCACGTCATTCAGTCCTAATATTGCTCCTGCAGCGTATAACGGAGATCCTGGGTTAGTTATTGATTTAACTGCAGCAGGTACAAATGCAGTAAGTGCCCAGTATGTGAATGGTATTGGCACAGCAGTTGCGAGTGTAACGTTTCCTGGTACGATTACGATGACAGTATCAGGAAAATATACTGAGTATTTGTTTCCGAATAAGGAATACAGGTATAGGAATGATGCTGGAGTAGTCCACGAGGCGACGACAACGACTTCAGATTCTGGGTATGTGGCAAGTGAGGGGACATTAAACCAAGACACTGCCTTAACATTTACTGTATATTTGAATCCAGAGACAGGGGACCCGATTGCAGGTGTACCTGGGACAGGTATGATTGCAGAGATTCCCACTCCTGAGCATATGCAGTATTATATTCCTGATTCTCAATATGTTATTACCGTTACATATACGATTGTTATAACTAGTAGTTGTGTACCACCAGTAGGTGCAGGTACATTTACGACAACTCAAGGTGTCTATGACGATAAAGACATAGCAACTCAGAGGTTTGTAGATAAGATTGCTAGTCAGACAAATCAGGGAGGACTGTAAGACATGGCAGGTGTTACAAGATTAGGTGATAATAGCACAGGACATATTTGTTATCCTGCCACTCCACTTACGACTATCACCCCAGGTGCTGGCGGACCTGTGTATGTGAACAATGTTCTTGCAGGTCGTCTGGGAGATTTGTACACAGCACATTCGTGTACGACTCCAAATCCTCCTCCACCACATGCTATCAGAGCAATTTCGAAGGGTTCGACGAAACTAACGTATTTCAACGGGAAACCACCAGGCATTATTGGCGGATTAATCTCATGTGGAGACACGATTACTGTCGGATCTACGAATGTTTTTGCACCTTAACGCTTGACAGAGCGGAAAAAATCTGTTAAAATCACTTTGTTCTTTAAAAAAATCGCGTAAAAATCATGGCTAAGGCAAAAGTTGGACTGGTCAAGACGAATTATGTGCCAGCAAAACCAAAAATGACTTCTCAGGGTCGTTCGAAGAACACAAATCTTGCTGCTACGAGTCGTAATGGTCGTAAAAAGCGTTATCGGGGGCAAGGTAAGTGAGACCTGAGACCAGAAAATCCATGGAAATGCTGTTTACTGCCAAATGGAACGTTCCAAAAGCAGCAGAAAACTGTAATTTGACATGGAAAGAGATGAAAATCACGTTCAATGAGTATTGTGCGTTCCATCCAGCGACTTATTCTAATGGTCAATAAATAAAATTGGAGATAGCAACCTCCCAAAAAGTTCTGGAAACAGATTTTTGGAGGAAAAATGGCAAATCATCCAATTCCCGACCAAGGTGAGGACTTTATTAAATCAGGAAAAGTACTAATTACCGATCCTAGATCTGATTACTACTTAAAACTGGCACAGAAACCTGCCAATGACCCACCCAAGGACCGTTTAAGTCGCCCTTGTGGTGGTAAAGGTGGGTTTGACGACTATGCCGAATGGTTGACCTGATATATAAAGTATAAAAACAAGTAAAATGGTCAAGGTATCTAAAAAATTTGTTGATCTGAACCCTAATTTTGAGAGTCATCCTATTACAGGGGACGTACTTTTACTAAAAAATGAGGATGCAGTCAAACATGCAATCAAAAACATTGTTTTGACTGCTCAGGGCGAGAAAGTTTTTCGCCCTCTTTTTGGTACAAAGGCAACAACAAAGCTTTTTGAACTATTTGACCCTACTGTTGCTGACGAAGTAACCGTTTCTATTGAAGATGCTATTCGACAGTATGATTCGAGAGTTAAAGTTGATCGAGTCGAATACATTGATGATATCGATAACAACGCTTTAGAGATCACTATTTACTATGAAATCGTTGGACTTCCTTTAGATGCACAATCGCTAAACCTTATCTTAGAAAGAGTATAATGGCTTTCAATACAGTCACTAATTTAGATTTTGAAGACATTAAGACAAGTTTAAAGGAATACCTACGTTCCTCGGAAACTTTTAGCGATTATAATTTTGAGGGATCCGTTTTATCTCAAATTTTAGACGTATTATCATATAACACCTATTATTCCGCACTCAATGCGAATTTAATCGCAAATGAGGTCTTTTTTGACAGTGCATCCATCAGAGAGAACGTAGTTTCTCTTGCAAAGATTGTTGGATACACTCCAAGATCGGCAAAATCCTCAAAAGCGGTGATTTCAATGGAAATTCCCGTGCCTCCACAGATCGAAGCACTCACTTTGAAGAAAGGTGAGGCATTTTTAGGCACAAATTCCAATGGAAGTTACATTTTTTCCGTATTAGACGATGTAACACGCGAAGCATACCTGAATTCTGCTGGAATTCGCGTAGTTACCTTCAGTGAGATTGAACTTTACCAAGGAAATCTCTTAAAAGTTCAATATACCGTAGATACTTCAACAAAACAGCACTTTATTGTTCCTAGTGCGAGCGCAGATGTTGACTTATTGCTCGTAACTGTAAATCAGAACAATACTTCATCTCCGTTGACCTACAGAAAGTCAACAAACATCACAAATCTTAGACCAGACGATTTAGTATACTTCATTCAAGAGAATAAGAACGAACAGTTCGAGTTAATCTTTGGTGATAACGTATTTGGGCGTAAATTAGAAAATCTTGAAGTTGTAGGTATTGAATATTTGACCTGTAACCAAGACGAAGCAAACGAATGTTCTAGTTTCCAGTTTACAGGCAATTTCACCTTTAATGGTGCTGTCATTCGAGACATAAACCCAACAATCACTGTAAATCAGAGTTCTCTTGGTGGAGCAACGCCAGAAAACATCTCATCGATCAAATATCTTGCTCCTAGGTACTATGCAGCACAGAATAGAGCAGTTACGATCAAAGATTATGAAACTCTGATTCTTCAACTGTATCCAAACGTCGAATCCTTCTCTGTATTCGGCGGGGAAGACGCTTCTCCACCTCAGTATGGTAAAGTATTCATCGCAGCGAAACCATACGGCGCAGAGACCCTTACAACCACCGCAAAACAAGAATTACAGAAGGCAATCAGGGAGTATACCATCCTTTCTGTCATTCCTGAGATTATTGACCCATCATATCTCTATCTTGAGATTGATTCTTTCGTATATTACAATAATACCACTACAAAGCGTACAAAGCAGCAACTTGCCGAGATTGTACGTAATGTCATCCTAGGATATGGTTCTGACAAGGATCTGAATCGTTTCAATGGTAAATTCAAGTACAGTAAACTGGTAGGAACCATTGATGATACTGATGTTGGTATCACATCAAACATTACTAGGATTAGAATGCAAAAACACATGAAGTTCCTTACCAATGTGTTTGCCTCCTATGAAGTTTGCTATGGTAACCGTATTTCACCAAATACTGATCTGAGATCTAGTGGATTTAAGATTACTGGTGAAAATTCAACATATGTCTACTTCTTTGAGAAGATGGGGACCAATACGATTGCTATTTACAGACAGAATGGATCTGAAAAGATTTATTACTCGAAGAATGCTGGAACAATTGACTATGAGAAGGGTGAAATAAATATTAATGCGATTAATATTAATTCTGCTGTAGGTGGTCTTGATTACATTGAACTTTCTGTTATTCCAACATCAAATGACATTGTAGCATTGAGAGATACCTATCTTTCAATTTCACAAGCAGATGTATCAGTAACTGCAATTCTTGATACGATCGCATCTGCTTCTAGAACATCAGGCGTCGGACAAATTCCAGTATCTAGTTAAAATATGTTTAACGATTATAAGGTATCCAGTTCCGTAGAGAGTCAGGTATCTACGTTTACTGCTACTCAATACCCAAAACTTATTGAGTTCCTCCAGGAATACTATTCGTACATGGAGACGAATGGTAGTCCGTTGAATATCCTTTATGGTATTCAGGATCTATTGGATACTGACACATATGATGATGTAACGCCATATGCAATTCTTGCATTACCTTTGACTGCTACTAGCACTACAGTTAGAGTATATCAGCACGCAGAGTTTCCATTAAATGATGGATTGATCAAGATTTCAGATGAAGTCATTCTCTACAAGAGAAGACAACATATTGAGGAAAATGGAGTAAAGTACACAGAATTCACTGATTGTGTTAGAGGATATTCTTTTAATGATCTTTCTATAGAAGGAGAGTTAACTCCTAATGTTTCTACCTCTCCTAGAGATCATTTAGCAGGTAAGAATGTCTGGAACCAATCGTTCCTGTATTTTGGATATTTCTTAGAAAAGATCAGAAGTCAGTATCTGACAGAGTTTCCAGCAAATATCCTACAAGAGAATTTTGAAAACCTTAACGTCAATACTGTAAGTAAGCGTATTAAGGATTTCTACTTATCAAAGGGAACACCAAGCTCGATTTCTTTCTACTTTAAGTTCCTTTTCCAGAAAGAAGCATCGATTATTAACTTTAAAGATTATTTGATGGCACCTTCTAATGCCATCTATCAAAACAAGAGTATTGTAAGATTAGAAACTCTTGATAATTATCCTCTGGGTGAATTAGTCAATAAAGGTGCTATTTTACTACAAGGTGAATTTGAGTTCCCTGTTCAAACAGTAGAAAATATCTTCTCCTTTGCAAGTCAGGTATTTGAGGTTGAGATCTCAAATTCTAATAATATTGTACCAACCAAACTGACTAAAGTTACAGCAAGACCTATTACAGACAATGGTATTATCTATCTGTACGTTGATTCTACCTATGGATTTGAACGAGAGGGTGTTGTAAGAATCAAAGATTCATTATATACCTATTACAATAAGGGATTTAATTATTTTGTTATTGGTGAATCAGAAAATCCAACTCTTTCTACAGACCTTGTAGGTCAATATGTTTATGATGTAGATACTCTTGCAACAGTAAGAGAAAGAGATGGTACAGTAAGAAATGATTCATATTTCTTGATTTATGCTGGAGTTAGTGATTTTACGGTTGATAATAACTCAACGTTCTATCAAGAAGGAGATCTGGGATTTGTATCTAATATTGTAGATGAAAATTCTGAATTAGTTACTACTTGGACATTTAATGACTTACTTCCTGTAAGGTTGAATGAAAACCTTATTGCAGGTATTAATACAATCTATACTGATGATGAGAGTGTATATGTTTACACTACTGGTCTTCCTTGGTACGAGTTAAATCAGACGATACTTACTTCTAAGAACTTATCAGTAACTGATGCTCGTCTTGTTACTAAGTTCCCAAGGCAGTTTGAAAAAACTTACGAAGATAATAAAATCTCTACAGAACCCAATGAGCGTGTTGGATTGCTGAGAGATGGTACTTATATTAAGAACTGGAAGAGTGATGAGAGGGTAATTAGAGGTCGTTTAGAAACTGTTGCTATTGTTGATGGTGGAGATAATTACAACGTAAATAATCCTCCTGTTTTAGAATTTGAAGCACCTCTTGTAGATTCTATTGGTACATTTACTCATACTGCTGGTACAACTATTGCATCTCAGGCAAATACCAGTTATGAAGTATCTGTGACCAATCTGGCTGAATCTATAACTGGTTTTAGAATTACTAGAGGAACGTCTGGAGAAATTTCAGACGTATCTATTTTAGAGCAGTTTACTGGAAATGGATATACTGTTGGAGATACTTTTGCAATTAGAGGTAGTGATATTGGTGGTCAATCTCCTGCTGACGATATTACCATTACCGTAACTTCTACATGGAGTGGAACTCAGGCAACTGGGGAACTTGTTATTAATGGTTCTGTAAAAGAAGTATATCTGATTGATGGTGGATCGACATATTTGAATGATAATACAGTTATTACTGTAATCAAAGATCCTACAGATACTGTATTTACTGGAGATAGTTTTAGAGATGCTGTTCTAAAACCTGTTGTAGTTGATGGTCAAATTACTAAGGTTAGAATCATTGATCCAGGCACAGGATATACAAAACAACCCACAGTATTGGTCACACCCCAATTACCTAATGCTCTGACTGCTGAAATTGCATTATTTGTTGGTGGTCCAATTCATAATGTGAACATTACAAATAGAGGTAGCAATTATCGTAAAAATCCAGAGTATCAAATTAAAAAGGGTGAGGGTGCCTCTGGATTCCTCAATATTGAAAACGGCATCATTACAACCGCTTCTGTGATCACTGGAGGGGCAGATTACAACAGTCGTCCTATTGTCAATATTATTGATGACTCAGATACTCCTGGTCTTGGTGGTCAAATTATCCCAACATGGGATTCTGTTAGTAAGCAAATTCAAGCACTCCAAGTTGTCAATGGTGGTTTAAACTATGACGAAACTTCAGTAAGCATTTTGATTGAAGAATCTGGTTCTGGAGCAATCTTGCTTCCAGAAGCAACTTACTGGACAAAAGTTAATAATACTAATCCTTTACTTTCTCAGTACTTTGATATTAATACTGGTGGTTTTTATGGAACCATTAAAACTACCACAGATGCTGGATCTACAATCAATTATTCTGTTTTAGGAGCACCTAAGCAGTTACAGATTTTAAACAGAGAAAATAGAACAAGATCGACTGTTAATTTTACAAATACAGCACAGCACTCTCCAATTATTGGATGGGCATTGGACGGTGCTCCTATTTACGGTCCTTATGGATACACAAATTCATTACAAGTCAGTGCCATCAAGAAAATGGCATCTGGGTGGAAGAAGTTAACTACATCAGCATTCCCTTCTGAAAGAACTGCCACATTTGCTGATGGCGGTCTTATTAACCAGTATGGTATTGGTGAATTTGCCGAAGATTACGTATGGACATCTACTGGTGCAGATTTAGACGAGAATAATGGAAGATATTGCATTACTCCAGAATTTCCCAATGGAGTTTATGCCTATTTCATGACTGTAAGTTTGACTGATAAAACTCAAGGGTTCCCTTACTTTATTGGACCTTATTATGCAGGTAAGATTGATACTGGATTTAATATTACTAAATTTGTTGATGTTGAATCTCTCTCAGATGTAAGAAGATACAATAATGCAGATTCTACTTCAGCAACTAAACCCATTGATACGGGATTCTTTAAAATTTCGAGAACTCCTTCTTCAGTTGATGCTGGATTAGATGCTATTAAGATTGTAACTCCAGGAACTCAATATAAAGTTGGAGATGTTGTTGAGTTTGATAATAGTGGGACTGGAGGAGATGGTGCTGCGGCATTTGTTAGTGTATTAAGAGGTGCTAATGTATCATCCGTCACAAAAGCAACATATGATTACTTAGAATACGTCGAGGACCGTGGAACATTCTCTGTAGGCGATACTATTAAAACTGCCAGAGGATTTAGTGCTGAAATTCATGCAATCGATGCAAATAGGAAAAGATTTTACTTAACAAGTATCACTGGATCTATTCCAGTAGAAGGAGAGCAGTTTTATAACGAATCTCTTACTACAAATGCTGCGTTAGTCACAGAAACTGCAGGTGAAGATATTTCAACTCCTATGATTGAACAGCAACCAGTTACTTCGTTACTAAACGAATCTGGTGGCATTAGTTCTACAACCTCATATTTTGGAATTGATACTTTCAACGGCGGTTCGGGAAATATTTCAGATTATACTCCAGGTGCAAGTGGCAACAAATATATCAAGATTGATAACGAAATTATGAGAGTTGTGAGCACTGTGGGTGCTAATAAGTTAATTGTCGATAGAGGATTTAATAGTAGTGCTGTTCCTCATGATAATAATGCTCTAATTACTAGATTAGATGAACTTGCGGTATTTGATAGTTCATTATTCTCAATTGGTGACGTTATTCAAGTAGATAGCGAGAAAATGAGAATTGTTGATATTTTAGTACAGAAATCAACAACTGATGATGTAGTAGCAACCAAAATTGTAGATAGTAGCGGAACTAACGGCAGTACTCAGTATTACCTGTATTATAATACTGAAATTCAAAGTAATACTACTGTATCTGATGTATTCACTATTACTGATGGTGCAATTACCGATATTGTAGTTGATGAAACTGCAGGAACTGAATTATTTTTCAATAACCCCACAGTAAGTGTTTCTACTAACAATACTCTTTTGAATGGAGAAGTTCAAGATGTTGTTAGTGGAACAAATATTGTAGCTACAACATATAATCATATCTTAATTGTTGAAAGAGGTATGTTTGCAACTGTTCTTGCAGACCACACTCCAAGAACACAAGTTCAGGGATTAGTTTTTAGTAATGGTCTTACCTCAAAGTATGAAGAAGATAGAATTGTAAGTAAGTTTAATAGTTCATCAAATGGATTGGTTTTAGATGATTCTGTTACAGTATATGCTAGTTCTAAACTTTCTAAGACATTTGAAGTTAATATGAAGAGTGGCACTTCGGGTGGAGTTGCGACTGCACGATTATTTGATTTGGATGCTACTAATCCAAATACTTTATTCTCTACTTCATATCCAGATGGTTTAGTATTTTACGAAGGATCTACCTATAGATTTAATATTGATTATACTGCTTCTGGAACTGAACCTGTAGCAATTTCGTTCTACAGCGGGGAATCTGATGCATCTCAAAGAAAAGAGTATTTTGATATTAATATCAGAAGAACTTTTGGTTCTACTGGAGTAACATTAAATAAACTAACCAGTTTTAGCATTTTACCTGATGATTCCGATTTGACCAAAGTTATTATGGAGGTTAGAAACCTAACCAATAATGCAGTTGTAGAAATTCCAATTACAATTAAACCAGAACCAATTAATGGAACTTACGATGTAATTAACTCATCTTCAAGTTTCTTTGAAATTTACAATGAATCTGATCCCGATCCAGATAGCGAATTATTTGGAAATTATAATTTGAATACTGTAAGATATACTACTACTTCAAAAAATGCAAATGGTCCAATTAGTGTAGTTACATTAACTTCTAACGGATTCAATTATAACACACTTCCAAATATTGATAGCATTTCAACTGAAAATGGAACTGGTGCAATTTTAGAAGCACTTTCATATAGTGTTGGTTCTATTGAAGCAGTAGAATCTGTAAACTCTGGATATGGATATAATCCTGATCCAACTCAAAGACCGACATTAAATTTTCCAACTATTACCAGATTAAAGAATAACTTTAAGGTAACTGATACTGTAATTAGCAATGGTGGCGCAGGTTATCTGTTTACACCTAGAATTACAGTTTCTGGCGGAGGAATTAGTGATGGAAGTCAAGATCATGCAAGATTCTCTGCAACAATTGCTAATGAACTCATCTCAGAAATTTCTATTGAGTATCCTGGATACAAATACTCTTCAGCACCAACAATAAACATTGAGAAGTACTATTACATTAGTGCTATTTCGGGGACTGATATCTTATTCAATATTAACTTTAAACAATACTTTATTGAAGGTGATGCATTCAAAGTAAGAGCATATTACTTTGACACTCAAGATGATGAGGCAAATGGAATCTATTCATATATTGAAAGTACTACATTCTATGCATATCTTGGAAATGTTTCTCTCAAGGGAAGAGCATCTGGTGACGTAGTAGATTTACAAATTCTTGACAATCAATATTGGTTAAGAAGTGATGGTACTACTGGAGCAATCGGAGATCTTGCTGGAAAGAATGGAATCTACTATGAAGCTATTGTATTGGCAAGAACTGCTACAGTAACTTCAATTATTGAAAAGTCACCATTTGCTCCAGGTGAAAAAGTTATAATTCAAAGAAATGATGTCAGTAACAATTTAGTTCCAGTTGGATTTGGTTTTGTAGCAGCAATTAAAGGATGGCAACCTAATAATTCAGTCCTTCGTATTGAAAATCCAAATGTTAAAGTTGAATTGGATGATATTTTATATGGAGTAAATACTAAATCTGTTGGTACTGTTGATGAATTGTTCATCGTTAAAACTAGTGCTGAACTTGGTGCTGTAGTTCAAACTCCAAAACAGTTCTTAACAACAGATTCATTCTTAGGTGCAAACGCATTAAAAATCCAAGATAGTAAGAAATATCAAAAGTTTGCATATGAAGTCAGTGTTGGAGATCCTTCAGAAACCTGGAGAACTAACTATGAAAATTCCTTACACCCAGCTGGACATAAACTTTTCTCTAAAACTGAAGTACTTGGGTCTAATTTAGGACAAATTACAAAACTGAATAGTTCTATTGCTGCTGTTGGTACTACTGCGGCAGAAGAAGTAAGCACTAGGAAGAAATATAATTACTTGGTAACCAAGAATAATGGATTTGATAGAGTAAATGTTGCCAATAAACTCCTGACCGATGTATTAAATATCAAGACCTCTATTGTTGGAGTATTTGAAGATATCTCAGATCAATTTGATGGGGTTGAAACTTTATTTGAGTTAAAAGTTGTTGATCCAATTACACCTGTAGTTAATGGTCAGACAAACTACATTAGTGGGTACGAACCCGATCAAATGGTTGTAATGTTGGACAATATTGTTCAAACTTATGGTACTTCTTGGGAATTGATTGATGCTGATAAAGTTATTAAATTCACCTCTCAAAGAAATGCTGGAGAACCAATGCCAGATGGCATTAAGATGTCTTACAGACAATTTAATGATAATAGTGTAATCTATTCCTTCAATACTGAGGTAACAGGTGCTACAGATACATTTACTCTGATTGATAATGATAGTAATTTATTCCCAACTGGTATTTTCTCTAGCATTGATGAAAACAATTGGATTGTTTTTGTAGATGGTATTCTTCAAGAGAACTCAGCATTTACATTACAACTAGATGGTGGAACAACACCACAAATTACTTTTGCAACTACCTTGCCAGTAGATACACATGTATCCGTTAGATACTCACAAGATTTAACTAAAAATGAATTTACGAGTGGTAGTGTAACTACAGGCACTCCTGTAGTTCTTGCTAATAAACCAACAGTTGCATCTAAGCATGATTATTTTGTTTTTGTAGAGGGCGTTTTATTAGAAACTGATGATTATGATTTAGATTCTAGTTTTGACATTATTTTCAATTATGATTTCTCATATGATTCACTTCAAGTAGTTGTTGATTCTCAGGGAGTATCATTGAATGAGTTATCTCATTTATTATCAACCACTAAGTATGACTATAAGATTGAAGATGGTCAATTAGAAATTCCAACTGGATATAGTATTAACCCTGAACAATATCTTGTTGATATCTCTGGTGTCGTACAAACTCCTCATGTAGTTTATGATACTAGCACTAGTGGTATTAGAAAAATTAGATTCTTTGAAGCTCCAGAGAGATATATCTTTTCTGATGTTTTAGGAGATAGATCTGAAATAGGAAGACAATTTATTGGTC
>Ga0075480_10001324_pt1 | contig 15672 bp, 12 predicted proteins | sample DEB08_DNA_7_FD_81590 | JGI IMG/M metagenome (GOLD analysis project Ga0075480, IMG submission 81590) | Aqueous microbial communities from the Delaware River and Bay under freshwater to marine salinity gradient to study organic matter... | ecosystem: Environmental > Aquatic > Marine > Coastal ... | reverse complement strand
TGGTCAGTGATATCATATAAACCCTGCTCGGCTTCGTCCATCATTTCTATGACATCCTTGGAATCTTCATAGGCATCCTTGATGGTACGTGTGGACACCTCAATGAGCGATCGTTGGATATATTTCTGAATGATGATCTGGGCGTGGTATTCTATGTTGGCTGCGGAAGCAACCTTGTTTGTGAGATCCATCAGGTAATTCACGCCACCTACCTCATCTAGCTTGCCTCTCTTCCTCAATTCCTCATGTACCGTAAGAATATCTATAGGCTTTGAATTGGCAAACAACTGCATCATCACATCAAATATTTCCTGGTGCGATGGAAGATAAAAGCTATCGGGTCTCAACTTTTCGACGATAACAGAAAAGGCACCTTTGTCCAGCATAGCCGCACCTAAAACCGCTTCCTCCAATTCTGTTGCCTGGGGCATGACCTTCCCATACATCAGTTGACTCAAGTCATCATTCTTCTCTGTCTTATATCTTTCTTTTGCCATCTTTCCTATCTGAATCTACAAAGGTAACATTAGAACTATCAATTATATAATGCCCTTCAAAAGGCAGATAGTTTCTATGTTGAAAAGGAGCTCCTATAATGTTGAAAAAATGCAGCTCGTGTTAATAACAGAATTTTGACTTTCCAAGGAATGGAATTTTATTAGTTTGAGAGGCCCTCATTACCCTGTTGAGGAGGATCATCAAAATTCATGTATTGTTGAAAAGTTTTACTTTTCTTTCAGTCTTATTTTATTGAGTTTCTCTATGGTGCTTTTTATCTGAAGTTTCTGTTTTTCTATTTCCATAGTCCTATCCTGCTGTGCACCGAGGTTCTCTTCGATATCCTTTTCTGCCTTTCTTATTTTATCCTTATACTCCTCAATGTCTTCATGAAGGTCGCTGTTCTTTTTGACGAGTTTTGAAAGATCTTTTTCAAAATCCTTGAGCATATCCTCCATGTCCTCGATTTCAATTCTTAACAGTTCACGCTTTACCTCGTAAAAAATTTCCATGGCTATCTCCCGCACTGCTGCCGCTTTTTCAGGAGCATTGTCTGAAGAAATAAATTGCGTATTGTCATCGAAGAAAAGATAACTTGTTGACATATTGCGTCTCCCTTCCACTTTATAATACAGCTGAATGCTTTCATGGCTGATCGCATGAATGGTGCATTCTTCACAGTACCATTCTCCGGCTTCCCTGTTTCTCTTGATCTTACCATACTCTTTCAGGATTTTTTCGATCACGTCAGCAACCATTTTACCATCAGCATCCTGATGATCCATCATGAAAGCATTCTGCTCTCCAAGGCTCATTACATATCTGACTTCCTGCACCTGTGCCTGTGCCTGTGCCTGTGCCTGTGCCGAATAAAGTCCCAAAAAAAAGAATAGCGTAAAATAGTATTTCATCAGTATTGATTTATTGTGTGGTCTTAAGTCTTTATAATTGCTCTAAGCACTATTTAGCCTTAAAAGTTCAAATAAGTAAATCTATCATCGATACATTTGCTTTGTATAACCATAAGCAAGAGCACCTCGTCTATAATTGCCTCGCATAAGGAATGACTGTATAGGTTTTTTCGTTATTTCGTTGTAGTCTGGAGAAATTAATTGATCATCTTTGATCCAGATTCAACTAAATATAAATTATGTCGATACTTTCACTTCGTAATGTAACAAAACAATACAGCAATCATACAGCTGTTGACCGAATCAGCTTTGAAGTAGAAAAGCAGAAGATCTTTGGCCTCCTGGGTCCAAATGGTGCCGGTAAAACCTCGTTGATTCGAATAATTACATCAATAACTGGAGCAGATTCCGGTGAAGTATATATAGATGGGGAGAGGCTCAACAGTCTCCACCCACATGTCATTGGTTACATGCCTGAAGAAAGAGGCTTGTATAAAAAGATGAAGGTGGGAGAACAGCTGCTTTACCTGTCACAGCTTAAAGGCTTGAGTACTTCAGAAGCCAAGTCCAAAATCAAATTCTGGCTTGAAAAATTTGATATAAAAGACTGGTGGGGAAAGAAGATTGAAGAGCTCTCCAAAGGCATGCAGCAAAAGATTCAATTCATTGCTACTGTGGTTCATGAGCCCAAACTTATTATCCTTGACGAACCTTTTTCTGGACTCGATCCTATAAATACTAACCTGATTAAATCCGAAATTAAAGAACTCCGTGAGAAAGGGATGAGCATCATCTTTTCTACCCACAGAATGGAACAGGTAGAAGAAATCTGTGAAGACATTGTTCTGATCAACAATGGTAAAAACATTCTCGAAGGCACCGTAAATGATATCAAGGAGAGTTTCAAAGAAAATAAATACCGCATTGATTTTGACGGACCAGCACCTGACCTTGGAGATTACCGGATTGTCAATAAAAGCAAAAACTCAGCAACCATACAGTTACGGCCTACTGAAGATGCCAACGAACTGATACGCTATGCCGTCAGGACAGGTGCACACATTAGAGGATTCAACGAACTTCTTCCAAGCCTCAATGAAATATTCATAAAAAAGGTAGAAGGTAGATTTGAAAACACAAACGCTTAAACAATGAACAAACTCTGGTTGATAATAAAAAGAGAATATCTCGTTAGGGTTAAAAAGAAAAGTTTCATCATAACCACTTTGCTCACACCACTGGGCATTGGATTGCTGGTGGTTTTATCAGCCTACCTGACAGCCAAGGGAGGACAGGCCAGCAAAAAAGTTCTGGTTAAAGATGACTCTGGTGTGTTTAGCGAAGCTAAAATAGAATCGAAGCTATACACCTATGATTTCAGCAAAGACCCTCTTGAAAAACTTAAAGAAGACTATAAAATCCAGACCTACGATTTGCTTGTCTATATACCTCCATTTGAGGACTTGACAAAAACAAAACACAGCGTAGAATATTACAGCCAGGAAAAGCTAAGCATAGCTACGATTGAATCCATTGAAACTAAAATCGGGTCTGCGTTCAAGGAATACAAGATTACACAGTCCGGCATAAACAGGAACATTTATGACAGTTTTAGAATGGATATCGATCTGGAAAATGGCGCAGCCGGCAAAGAAGAAATGGCAGAAGGCAAATCCTCATCGGAAGATACCTCTACCAAGCTTTCCATCCTTATTGGAACCTTACTGGGAGGCCTGATGGGGTTTATCATGTATATGGTCATCTTTATCTATGGCAGTATGGTTATGCGTAGCGTTATGGAAGAAAAGATCAATCGTATTGTAGAAGTCATCATTTCTTCTGTAAAGCCAACTCAATTGATGCTGGGCAAAGTGCTTGGCGTTGGCGGCGTAGGACTCACTCAATTGGCTATGTGGCTCATACTTATCCCAATGGTTATTATGGGTACCGGCTTACTCGTAGGTGGTGGCATTGACCCTGCTCAAATCCAGGAGATGAGTAACCAGGCCAATGTCAATGCAGAAGAACTGAATAAATTCGAATTTGGGAATGTTTTGCGGGAGTTGGGCAATATGAACTGGGGCCTTATCATCCCGGTATTTATCTTATTCTTCTTTGGTGGATACTTTATCTATTCTTCACTCTTTGCCGCGGTTGGTTCCGCTATGGGTGACGATATGGGAGAAGGGCAGCAGCTCATGCTTCCTATTATGCTTCCTGTCATTCTTGGTTTTATCATGTTGCAGGGAACGCTTCAGAACCCTAATGGGGGGATGGCCGTTTTTGGCTCGCTGTTTCCGCTCACATCGCCTATTATCATGCCGTCAAGACTTGCATTCGACCCGCCTCTATGGCAGGTAGGGCTTTCAATCATCCTGCTGGTTTTGTCCTGCTGGTTTTTCGCGTGGCTTGCTGGCAGGATATACCGAGTAGGTATCCTTATGTACGGTAAAAAAATTACCTTTAAGGAATTGGGTAAATGGATAATGTATAAAGGATAAGTTGGAGTTTCGCCTCTATTCCATATCAGTAAAGGGTATTTTCTTTCCGAAATATACCATCGAATCGGAAGGGGATCTGATCTATACGGTTAAGAGAAAAGGGGTGACCCTCATGAGTGGCCTGGGTTTCTATGATGAAATGGGCAATGAGCTCATGACCCTTAAAAGAAAATTTGCCCTTTTCAAAATCCAATTCGAATTAACCCGGGGGGACATTCACCACGCCATGATCGAGCTTGATCGGAAAAATCTAAAGCACAACTACATTGTAGATTCGCCTTACCGCTATTACTTTGTAGATGGTAATCTCTGGATGACAGAATTTACCGTTACCGAAGACAATGATAATGAGGTAGCTAAAATTTCACGCAAACGCAGAAAAAAGAAAAACAGGTATGGCATTGCCATGACCGAAAAGGCAGATGCAGACCTTGTCCTGTCATTGTGTATTGCTATAGAGCTGACACGTCGAATAAAAAGAACCCAGCGCAGCGGGGGTTGATCAGGATTCAAATACTATCGTAATCTTATCTGTTTTTGGACGTGACTGACATGTAAGTACGAAACCATCCTTGATTTCATCATCATCGAGGGCGAAGCACACATCCATCGCCACTTCCCCTTCTGTTACCTTTCCGGCGCAGGTAGAACAAGCTCCACTGGTACATGAGTATGGCGCATCTTTGCCAGCATCCAATACGGCTTCGAGGACCGTTTTATCAGAAGGTACTTCCACTTCAAATGTTTCTCCATTCAAGGTAACCGTGGCCACACAATGCTCTGACACATCCCCAGCTGGGACTGCAGATTCCATATCGGCAGAATTGAAATATTCCTTGTGGATATTGTGCGAGTCGATGCCCCTGTTGAGAAGGTACTGCTCTGTCATCTGTATCAGTGCCCCCGGTCCGCATAAGTAGTAATGGGCTTCAGAGCCTACCGGTGGATTATCATCGAGGTAAACCTGAAGACGACCGGCATCCAGTCTTCCTTGCCAACCATCCCAGATGATTTTCTTCTTTCCAAGTAAACCACCGAGGCCAGATGATTTTGTCTTATGTGGCTGTGATAGAATATGTCTTACAGAAAACTGCCCTTTATATTTTTGCTCCATCTGTTCTAATTCATCTTTAAAGATGATGGAGCTTTCATTCCTGTTGCAGTATAAAAGTGAAGCCCTGCTCTTTGGTTCTTTTTCCAAAACCGTCTTGATCATAGCCATCACAGGTGTAATCCCCGAACCTCCAGCTATAAAAAAATGATCACGAAGCTTGTCGTCGGCAGGCTCAAGAACGAAATGCCCTTCAGGAAGCATCACTTCAAGAGAATCGCCTTCATTAATATTATCTATGAGATAGTTTGAAACCAGTCCTCCTTTCAATCTCTTTACAGTGCATCCAAAAGCATTTTCAAATGGAGCCGTGAATATAGAATACGCCCGCCGCTCCTCTTTTCCATTAATTGTTATTTTAAGCGTAAGATATTGACCTGCATTATAGCTGTAATGATCCTTAATATCAGCAGGTAAATCGAAGAGGAATGAGGCACTGTCATCTGTTTCCATTATTTTCCTGCTTACTCTCAAACTGTTAAACGCGCTCATAGCACTGGTTTTGAATCTTAAAAAATCGAGGGCAAAAGTAAGTTTTAATACATATTCTTACTTAACAAATTTTTGCGCCCAAGGTTTTGAATTGTTAAGTATCATTAAGCATGTCGACCTACCGGATCTAATACGGGCCTGATTATCAGGTATCTTAGTTTCAATTAATTAAATGAAAGCTTGTGCTGTAGTTACGCTGATGCTGACAAAAACTACAATACAAGGAAGATCTTTTTTAACTAAGCCCTGGGACGAAGCCGCTAAACTTTTGATGTAAGCGAATAATGAATTCAAACTGCCCCGAAGATAATGTGGTATCCCCACTTGCTTTCAAGATATCAAGATAGCAATCCGAAAACATCTCACTGGATACCCCCTGAAAAACGGTATAGAGCCCGAGATTATTACTTCAATAGAGACGCTCAATCCATGCAAATCTCAAAACAGCAAGTTTGGGAAGCCTGTAAAAACCTCGAACAAGGTGATGCAGTACTGAAAGAATGTCAAGCGGCTTGTACGGCTGTGGCAAATGTGCCAAAGATGCTCCCACAAATTTCATTTCAATAAACAATAAGTTGCCGGTCATAGATTATGACAACTACATCAATACACATGAACCCATGGAAAAATACCCTACTGAAGCCATAATCTGAGGTGATGAAAATGGGGAGTTTATAAGAGGAAGGGAATAGTAAAAAGATAATCAGGAAATCTGATCGACAGAGCGGGTATTCATAAGATTAGATGCTATACCCATACGAAAAAAGGACCTCCACAAATGAAGGTCCTTTTTCATTTATTGTAATGAGCCCTTACTTGGCAACATGGTGTTTCTTGATTTCTTCTTCGAGTTCGTATTCATCACCAGGGCTGTAACCGGAATGCGTATATACGATTTCGCCTTTTCCGTCAAGCAAGAAAGTTTGTGGTATCGTCTGGAAATTAAGTGCTTTCTGGAGCTCTCTTTTTACATCTGCCAGAATGGTGTATTCCCAGCCTTTTGTTTCTACCAGTGCCGGAACCTTTGCGAGGGAACGCGCATCATCAATAGTGATTGCCAATAATTCAACATCGTATTCGTCTTGCCACTCTTCATAAAAATCAGAAACGGCGTCCAATTCTCTTTTACACGGACTGCACCAAGTCGCCCAAAAGCTGACGATGGTAATCTTATCCTTTCCTATATAGTCTTTTATATTCACAGTCTTTCCGTCAAGAGTCTTAAGGTCAACACTTGGGATTGTACTGCTGGGTCCTGTGAAAGCGCAAACGACAACAGCGATCGCAAGAACAAATAATAATTTTATTGAAAACTTCATTGATGGTAATTTAAATATTAAGCCAATTTATGGTTTCCCGCAAATGTAGTAAAGAAAATCGGTTCATGTTAACTCTTTCTTAACCGCAAAACCGTCAATATCAAGACTTTATAGCCTAATGTGCTTCCAACCAATTTAGACCTGTACCCACCTCTACCAGGATAGGAACTGAAATTCCGGGTAGCGCATCCTTCATATTATCAATAATGAGATTTCTTAATTCCTCAAGCTCAGGTTTATATACATCAAATACCAATTCATCATGCACCTGCATAATCATTTTGGTTTTGAAAGGCTTCTCTGCCAGCAATTTATGAATCCGAATCATCGCCAGTTTTATCATATCCGCAGCGGAGCCCTGGATAGGTGTATTGATAGCCATTCGTTCCGCATTGGAGCGAGCCAGTCCATTGCGCGAATTGATATCCCTGAGTATACGCTTACGTCCCCCAAGGGTTTTGACATACCCATGTTCACGGGCAAAATCAACGGTATCATTCATATAGGCTTTAAGACCTTTAAACTGTTCGAAGTAATTATCAATCAACGCCTTGGCGTCTGCCCTCCTGATATTGAGTTGCCTGGACAGGTTAGTTGCACCAGCGCCATATATGATTGAAAAATTCACTGTCTTGGCATTCCTTCTCTGCTCGGGAGTCACTTCATCGAATTCCACCTTGTATACTTTTGCCGCGGTAGCGCGGTGAAAATCCCTGCCTTCATGAAAGGCTTCCAGCATGAAGTCATCGCCTGATATCTCTGCGATCAGGCGCAATTCAATCTGTGAATAATCCGCAGCCAGCAATATATGATCCTCATCTCTGGGTATGAAGGCTTTCCGTATTTCTCGTCCTGCCTCATCCTTTATCGGGATGTTTTGCAAGTTTGGATTTTCAGAACTCAGCCTGCCGGTAGCCGCTCTTGCCTGGTTGAAATTACTGTGTACCCTTCCCGTCTTTGGGTTTATCATTAAAGGGAGGGCATCGACGTAGGTAGATTTCAGCTTGCTGTATTTTCTGTACTCAAGAATTTTGTTGACGATATCATGTTCTGAAGCCAGCTCATTAAGTTTTTCAACATCTGTTGAGTACTGCCCCGAATTTGTCTTCCGCCATCGATAAGGAATTTTTAATTTATCAAAGAGGACCTCACCCACCTGTTTGGGGCTGGCAATATTGAATCTTACCCCAGCCACTTCATAGATGGCTTTCTCTTCATCAAGAATCAGGGTTTCCAGTTTTTTGGAATAGCCATTCAGAAAATCACCATCAATCCGAACACCCTCATATTCCATTTGGGCAAGCACATTAATGAGAGGGGTTTCAATGGTATGAAACAAATCCTCCAGTTCCGTCACTTTGAGTTGGGTCTGCAATTCAGAAAATACCTGAAGCGTCACATCAGCATCTTCCGCCGCGTAATCCGATACCTTTTGGGGATCCACGTCCCTCATGCTCAACTGGTTCTTACCGCGCTTACCGATCAGATTCTCAATCGGGACCATTTTATAATTTAGCAGCGACTCAGAAATATAGTCCAGCTTATGCCTCAGGTCTGGCTCCAGCAAATAATGGGCAATCATCGTATCGAAAAAATTCCCCTTTACATCAACGCCGTACCATTTCATCATAAGAATATCGTATTTGATGTTCTGCCCGATCTTAAGTATAGACTCATTTTCAAGTATATCCTTGAATATAGCCACCACCTCCAGGGCCTGCTCCTTGTTTTCAGGCACTGGCACATAATAGCCCTTATGGTGTTCGTACGAAAAAGACATACCTACCAGTTCAGCCTGGTTGGCATCGATACCGGTAGTCTCTGTGTCAAAACTAAATAGGGTCTGAGCCGACAAGGTCTCAGCCAATGCCTGCATATCCGTCCTCGAATCAACAAAGCTGTAATCATGCTCGGTGTTCTCGATATTTTGTTCACCAATGGCATAATCATCTGTGCCTGCAGACGGCTTTGCATCTTCCTTGGCTTCGGAAGATCCAAACAAATCTCCCTGAACCAGTTCAGGACTCCCCAATATACTGTCGGCCAATGTTCGGAATTCAAGTTCCTTGAACAATTCAGTCAACGCTTCCCTGTTGTAAGGTTCAACAATGTACCTGTCCGCATTGAACTCAATGGGCGCATCTATTTTTATTGTTGCCAGCCATTTTGACTTTTTGCCCTGTTCTGCAAAATTGAAAACGTTCTCTTTCTGCTTGCCTTTCAGCTTGTCGATATTGTCGAGTACTCCTTCAAGAGAGCCAAATTGCTTGAGCAATTTAACCGCTGTCTTAGCACCTATGCCAGGGATGCCTGGAATATTATCCACTGAATCTCCCTGCATGCCAAGCACATCAATGACCTGGTCTACCCGTTCGATATCCCATTTTTCGAGTACTTCTTCAACACCCAAAATATCGACACCATTTCCCTGCCGGGATGGTTTATAAATCTTGATCTTGTCTGAAACGAGCTGAGCAAAATCCTTGTCAGGAGTCACCATATATACTTCGAAACCTTGCTTCTCAGCCTGCTTTGAAACCGTACCAATTACATCATCCGCTTCATAACTAGGAACAGACATAATGGGGATATTGAAAGCCTCTACAATCTTTTGGATGTATGGTAGAGCTATCTGGATGTCTTCCGGCTGCGCCTCTCTATTGGCCTTATACTCTGGATAATCATTGTGTCGAAAGGTAGGCCCTGGAGGATCAAAAGCTACGGCCACATGGCTGGCCCCCTGGTTCTTGAGTACATCCCATAAAAATCGGACAAAACCTGTAATCGCGGAGGTGTTGATGCCTTTGGAGTTGATTAAAGGCCTGTTGATAAAAGCATAATGTGCCCTGTACACCAGGGCGTGACCGTCTAGTAAAAAAAGTTTCTTTTTTGTCATGGAATAAAAGTATTGAATAAATGAGTACTGAGTACAAAGTACTAAGTACTAATATCCCCGAGATGCCCTGGTTCACAGGATGATAACAAATGCATCAAAAAAAGCCACTAATGCACTAATTAACACTATAGTCTACTAAATAAAAGTCATCATTTAAAAACCATTGGTGAGTATACGTGAATTCGTGGCAGATGAAAATGCCTGAATCTATAAGTGAGCACGTCAAGATTATTGAATTATTGCATTAAAAAAAGGCCCCACATAATGTGAGACCTTCTATTTCCCTTGTATAGTACTGTCTTAGTACTTTGTACTATTTACTTTGTACTATTTACTTTGTACTTAGAATCCATAAGTTAAACCAAAGTTGGTATAGCTCTGTGTGTCAACAGCTTCGAATTCAGCATTTCTTAGTCCAAAGCCAAAACCTACCCCGATGCCTTTCCAGATTGAAAAGGAAATGCTGTTCAACCAAGTGTATTCAAACAAAGTCGGATCATTGCTTGAATAAGGCATGTAAGTCATCAAAGTGGATGTATAGCTAAAATCTTTACCAGCTATGCTGAAAGTCTGATTGTAATCAATTCTGATTTTACTGCCTAAGCCCCCTTCGCTGTCTACGCCATCAACACCTGAAAATGCGAGATGATAATCGAATGGATGAGCAACAACGCTCAGGTTAGCTGCAGGTAGCCAGGTTATACCGGCACCAATATCCAAAACGCCAGGGCTCAGGAAATTTTCAACCGATGTATTGACATCCACCATTGCAGAAACAGCCAAATTATCGCTCAACTTATATCCATACAAAGACTGCAGGTTGAATATATCGACGATACCCTTATCGAATAGCCCGTCATCTTCTGCGGCCATATCGCCATCAGAAAGATCCACATCTTGCCATGCTTTCGTTAAAACGACTTTGTTATTCCAAAAGTACTTCTTACCCTGACTGTTGGCAAAAGCTGTAATGCCAATGTTCAAGGCTGAAGAAGAAGCATCAGGATTCGGGTTGGCAACCCAGCCATTAGAGTTGTTCAAAGCTAAACCAATCAGACCATTAAGTCCTTTCTGCCAGCCGGACTCAATGTCAAGCTTTTTCTGGATTTCCGAGATTTCAGATTTTGCAGCATCAATCTGCGCCTGCAAATCATCCACAAGAGCTTGCTTTTCTGATTGCATAGCTTTAAGTTCTTCAACTGTTTGTGCCTGCACATTTAAGGCGACAAGGCAAAGTGTAAAAAGCGGAAGGAGTGTTTTCATGATCGTCTATTTTTAATTCTTTAATCTTGGTTTTACTGTGCATTAGGTACCCGCAATAGTATATATAAGAAATATAAATTTGATGGAAGAATAAATAGACAAAAAGTCATTTTCTTCAAGACTATAAAAATGCAGATTTGTACAAATTAGTAAGAAAAGAATAATTTAGGGGCAGGCAAAAAAAAAGAGGTAATGCAAAGCACTACCTCGACCCTAACCAAATGAAACCAAATTGAATTGTTGCAATTCATTTATGAAGGTAGAAAATATATTCTGACTCATCCAAAGCATTTTTGAAAAGAAGAAATAATTTTGATCCTGTCAAACATATTCTAATGCATAAGACTCAATATTTGATAATTTTCATCTTTTTGGCTATTTGCCAAATTTCGTTCAGTCAAAAGGCCGTTTCTGAGGAGTTGAGGCCCATAGTTGGCCTGGAACCGGGTATTCCACAAGATGAGGCGGCTTTTTTTATTAAGGCTGTATTTGAGCATAGCTTGACGAAAGGAAACTGTCACAGCTGGCTAAAATACCTTTCAGATGAGATCGGGGGCCGGCTGGCTGGCAGTCCAGAATCCCTTGAAGCGGTGGACTATACCTATAATGTTTTGAACAGAATTGCACTGGTTGATACTGTATACAAACAGGAATGTCGTGTTCCAAGATGGGTCCGTGGTGATGAGGAAATTGTGGAAATACGCAATGAGTCTGAAACAAGACGTCTCAAGGCCCTGGCACTGGGCAATACAATAGGGACTGGCGAAGAAGGTCTGGAAGCTGAGGTTATCGAAGTATTCAGCCTGGATACATTGCACATACTGGGGCGGGAAGCTATCGAAGGAAAAATTGTGTTTTTCAATCGCCCGATGAATATGGCAAGAATAAATACGGGCTACGCTTATGGAGAAGCTGTGGACCAGCGTGTTCATGGTGCGTCCAGGGCTTCCGAATATGGTGCAGTAGCTGTGTTAGTGCGGTCTATGACAACGAACCGGGACGACTTTCCTCATACAGGAGTACAAACATATGCTGAGGGCATTGAGCCCATACCTTCCATTGCCATCAGCACGAATGATGCCGACTATCTTTCGAATGCACTAAAAGAGGTGCCCCTCACTGTATATATGAGAAATACCTCGCAAATTCTGCCTGATACCATATCCTATAACGTAGTTGCTGAAATACGAGGCTCTGAATATCCCGATGAAATCATCCTTGTAGGCGGACACCTGGATTCCTGGGATGTAGGAGGCGGTGCGCATGATGATGGATCTGGATGTGTGCACTCTATGCAGGTATTCCATACACTTGATGCCTTGGATTACAGACCTAAGCGGACCTTGCGTTGTGTCATGTTCATGAATGAAGAAAATGGCCTTGGCGGCGGCAAGACTTACGCCGAAGAGTCGAACCGGAGAGGTGAATTTCACCTGGCGGCGATCGAGTCTGACAGTGGCGGCTTTTCTCCTCGCGGTTTTGGATGCAGTGCAGAACCGGATGTATTTCCGAAATACTTGGCCAAGCTGCAGAGTTTTGATGTCTTTTTTGACCCCTATGACTTATACCTCAAACCGGGAGGTGGTGGCGCTGACATCAATCCTTTAAAATCGCAAGGTGGCCTACTGATTGGGTTCAAGCCTGATGGGCAACGATATTTTGATTTTCACCATACTACTGAAGATGTTTACAGGAATGTCAACGAAAGAGAATTGAAATTGGGTGCCGCGGCAATAACAAGTCTTGTATATTTGATAGACCAGGCTGGCCTATGATAACAAAGCGTACATACTTTGGTAAAGAGTTTGAAACTTTCATAGATGAAATTGAGATCAGAGAAATGGTCAAAGTATTGGCGGAGCAGATCAATAATGATTATGCGGATAAAAAAGAAGAAATAGTCATAGTCAGCATCCTGGATGGTTCATTCATATTTGTTGCGGATCTCGTGCGGCGCCTGCGCTTTGACCATAAGCTTGATTTTGTAAAAATCAAATCCTATGAGGGGACCAAAAGCCGTGGTAAGGTGGAACATCTTCTAGAGCTCAGCGCATCAGCAGAGGGCAAACACATCCTAGTGGTAGAGGATATCATAGATACAGGATTGACTATAGACGCATTCATAGGAAAAATAAAGGGTCAAAAACCTGTATCATTAAAGGTTTGTGCCTTATTCAGTAAGCCCGAAGTACACAACGATATTATTCCTATTGACTACCTGGGCAGGGAGATCCCACCATGCTTCATTATAGGTTATGGACTTGATATTAATGGCGAAGGACGTCATTTGAAAGATATCTACCAGCTGGTTACATAAAAAATTGCCCAATGCTATTTCCATTAAAGGATAAATATTATAATTTCGCCACTGCGTTTGAAAGGACGCAAGCCCAAAAATGAATTCGATGAGTATCTTCATGATGCAGTTATTCATTTGCAATGGCAAATCCTAAGAATTAATGATATGCTTTAAAATGTCAGTAAACGCTGACATGCGAAGTATCGTCAGTGACCCATGGTGTAATTGGCAACACATCTGATTTTGGTTCAGACATTCTAGGTTCGAGTCCTAGTGGGTCAACTTAAAAGCCTCGAAAGCCCCGTCTTTTGGGGCTTTTTCATTTTATGGTGAAACATTGGTAAAACAATGTCTCAATTCCTAATTTCCTCAAACCATCACTTACTTTAATATAGGATCATTTCAACTAACCTGCAAATTGATAGGAATCTTATACCCCTCTATCTATTATTATGTAGAGTGCCTGGGGGATATTCGAAAAATTGGATTTGACCCGGGGGGAGTTAAAGTCATACCTATTTCTTTATATTAACACTATTAGAAGATACCATTCGCGCACCTTATTATATTAATATTGTTTGATTATATTAAGTCTATAAGTAGTTATGGGCAACTTGGTAAAAATAAATACAACTATTGTATGTTAATCTGGAGTTTCCCCAATGTTTAGGACAGGTTTAGTGTAATTTTAAGTTAATAATCAATCATTATGAAAATTTCCAATCAATTCTCATGTGTAGTTTTTACTTTATTACTAATTAGTACAATTATTATTTCTTGTGATAAGACAGATGAAAACTCAATCAACTCTCAAGACATAAACCAAAAAATTGAGGCTAGAAACTCAAATAATACTTTTAAAATAAAAATTCATGACTATGGAGATTATGTAGCAATTTTTGAGCATAAAACTGGTGACTTTATTTTTTGCAATAGGTGCAATGCGAGTTTCGATTTAGGACAAAAAATCACAGATGCAATTGTTCATACAGACCTTTCAAATGGATATGTACGAATTACTGAAACAGAAGGTCCATTAGATTTTGTTTTGTACACGCCTGGCCCTGGGAGGTATTTTGACCCAAACTCATTGCCAGCTTCGACAGACGTTTATGAAGTTGATTATGTAGGGTTTAGTTCTAATGTATTACAAGAATTTGAAGTTGATTCAACTTTTGGTTGGGTACCAACAACTTCTGTTCAATTTGCAAGTTTGCCTTCTTGCGAATGTGTTCCGCATACTTCCTCACCCTGTGGAGAAAATGGCTATGGAGATGGTGAAGGATTAGGCCCTTGTGACATTGGAGGTGAAGGTTCAGGAGCAACCGGCTGTGGAACTGGTTCAGGAGCAACCGGATTTGGAACCGGTCAATCAGATTCATGCCAAATCTCTTGCAATCCTGAAACTCATTATCCTTGCTGTTATTACTAATAATCTTATACCAAATATTTCAATTTAATTATAGATCATGAAAACATTATTTCTATTTATCCTTATAGTTGGCTCAAATTATATACTTGGACAAAGTGCTCCAACAATACCTGGTTACACATTGAGTTCAACAACAACGAATCAAATTTTTATTAATGGAGAACTGTTTGAATATAATGAGTATGATTATACTGCTATAGGAAGTGCAATTCCTAGTAGACATTTTTGTGCATGGTCAATTGACCCTTCAAAAGCGATTGAATGCACAGGTGGCCAATGTGAAGTCCAAACAATTAATGGTGGTGGGCAATGTATAGTTTGCATTGGTGGAGAATTTGACGGAGGGGTATTGTGTGGTCCTGATGAAAGAGGGCCTGACATTGACTAAAGAAAAAATTAAGGTTGTAGCTATGAGTCGAATACTGATTTTGTTTGTAGTGTTGATTCAATTGCATTTAGAAAAAACTCAAGCTCAAGATTTAGACTTTATTTGTGAGACATATATAAATGAAAATGCAAACGGTAAGTTCTATTTCCAAAAAGAAAAATTGGACAAAAACAACTTCGACGAATTAGATACAACCTTATTTTCCAGTAACTTAAATCTACTTATAACACCAGCATTATTTTCAAAGAAAATCAATTTTGATAATAGCGGTAATATTGTTGTAGTTTCTAATAACGAAAATATTATTGAGGCTTATTATGACATAAACAATAACCAAGTGAATGATCTTGGTGAGTCATTAATCTTCAATGATGAATTTGAAACCAAAACAAAGCTAATATTCAAAAACAGTTTAGATACTTCAAAAAATCTACAAATTGAGCTGATTGTTTCTTTATCAAGATATAGAGGTAATCTTTACTTAATTGGCATCCCAATTGAGTTTTTAAAATCCAAATTAAACCTTGAAAATAATGAGTATGTACTTGAAGTAAGAAAGTAT
>Ga0075480_10001321_pt1 | contig 15684 bp, 10 predicted proteins | sample DEB08_DNA_7_FD_81590 | JGI IMG/M metagenome (GOLD analysis project Ga0075480, IMG submission 81590) | Aqueous microbial communities from the Delaware River and Bay under freshwater to marine salinity gradient to study organic matter... | ecosystem: Environmental > Aquatic > Marine > Coastal ... | reverse complement strand
CTGGATACCAACTGATAATCTATTAATTCCCAATTTTTTTAAATCCACAAATTTTTCTATTTCATATGAGCTGGGATTAGCCTCGAGAGAGATTTCTATATCTCTATTAAAATTAAATAATTTATATGAAATATTTAAAATAGACTCGATTATTTCTAAGGGCATTAGCGATGGGGTGCCACCCCCAAAGAAAATAGAGCTTAAACCATCGTAGTTTAAATTATATTCAATTATATCCTCTTTCATTTGATATATTTGATTGGTATAAGATTTTATCCATAAGTCTATATCAATAGACTCATTAACATGTGAGTTGAAGTCACAATAAGGACATTTAGATTCACAATATGGCCAATGAATATATAGACCCAATAAGTTTTTACTTTTATTCATAAAGTCTTAAGGGTTGGAAAACAGAGGTCTATTAGTTTTTTAAATGCAAATGACCGGTGACTTATACCATGTTTAAAATCAGGTTCCATCTCAGCGAAGGTCATATTATGCCCTAATGGTGTAAATATAGGGTCATAACCAAAGCCCTTTTTACCTCGGGGTGGCCAGGTAAATACTCCATCAACTTTTCCTGAAACTGTTACGTTATACCCATCTGGCCACGCTAAAGAAAGTGAACAGATAAAGAAACATTTGTTTGTAGGTTTTTTCAATTTTTTCAAACCATTATATACCTTAAGCATAGCTAGACTAAAATTTTTATTTTTCCCTGCCCAACGAGCTGAATATATTCCAGGACTGTTATTAAGATCAGGAAAACAGATACCACTATCATCTGACAAGCTAGGAAGGCCACTTTGTTTTGACACAAAGCTTGATTTAATAAGAGCGTTTTCTTCAAAAGAGACCCCATTTTCGTCTGGTTCAATCATTTTAAAATCTTTAGCGGATAAAACATCAATTTTTAGTGGTTTTAATAAATCTCTAATTTCTCTTATTTTTCCTTCATTATGGCTGGCAATTACTAATTTATTACCTTCAAACACTCTCTGTCTCATTTATTAGTCCAAACCAAGAACTTTTCTTTGTATTTCAAAAATTTTGTTTGTTCCTGATTCAGCCAAACTCAAAAGTTTAAGAAATTGTTCTTTGTTGAAGGGCCTTTTTTCTGCAGTGGTTTGAAGCTCTACAATGCCATTGGTTGCTGTTAAAACAAAATTACCATCTGTTTCAGCATCTGAGTCTTCTACATAATCAAGGTCTAAAATTTCTTGATTATTCCAAATACCGCAAGAAATAGCACTAACCTGATCTAAAATAGGGTTTTCTGTTATTTTCCCATTTTTTAACAAAGTGTTTATTGCTTGGTAAAGCGCAACCCACGCACCAGTTATAGAAGCGGTTCTAGTTCCTCCATCAGCTTGTATTACATCACAGTCAATTTTGATCTGATTTTCACCTAATTTCTTTAAATCTATTGTAGACCTCATAGATCTTCCAATTAGTCTCTGTATTTCTTGTGTCCTTCCGGATGGTTTGCCTTTATTTACTTCTCTATCCATTCTGGAATGTGTTGATCTTGGGAGCATGCCGTATTCGGCTGTTACCCAACCTTTACCAGTGTTTCTTAACCATGGAGGCAATTTGTTGTCTACAGAAGCAGTACACAAAACGTGAGTATTACCAAACTTTGCCATGCATGAACCTTCGGCATAAGGAGAAATGTTTACTTCAAGAATTATATTTCTCAACTCGTTATAACGTCTTTTTGATGGTCTGTTTTGCATTAATATAACCTAAGATTAATTTTTTTTATCACTAGTATACTATAAATAAAAAATCCCCAATTCCTAACTTTAAAAAGTTTTTACTTCTTGTAAATATCAAGCATGTTTATTATTTGATGGATATCGAGTTAAAATCAAATGGAGTATGATATTGTCAAAAAGTAAAGAAACATCAAAATCAGCTGACGATGAAAAAAAGATTGATGACGAACAATCTCCTGCACAAGAAAAAGTAATAGAAGATGACAAATCAGAATCAAGTGATAGTGAAGAAGATAATGACAATGAAATTATTTCTGATCTTGAACAAAAAGTATCAGATTTGAAAGATCAATTAATGAGAACCTTAGCGGATGGAGAAAATTTAAGGAAGAGAACTCTTAAAGACGTTGAACATTCGAAAAAGTATAGTCATATAAGTTTTGTTAAGGATCTAGTCTCATCTGTTGATAATTTGCAAAGAGCATTAGAAGCTGTTCCAGAAGATAAGTCTTCATTACCCGAGCCAATAAAAAACTTGATTATTGGACTTGAGATAGTTGAAAAAGAAATTACTTCTACTCTAGAAAAGCATAATGTTAAACAAATTGATCCCCTAGGTGAGAAATTTGATTACAATTTTCATCAAGCAATGTTTGCAGTTCCGACAAACGACGACGAACCAGGTACTGTTGTTCAGGTCTCCCAAAAAGGTTACATATTACATGATAGGTTAGTGAGACCTGCAATGGTAGGTATTTCAAAAAAGATTGATGAAAATAATAATCATGAAAAAAAAATTGAAGAAAGTTAATACAAATTTATTTCTTGTAAACTTGTAAATTCAACAACTTAACCCATATAAAGTTAATTGATATAAAATTGCTTATTTGGGAAGTAAATAAATATTTAAAAAGGAGTTTTTTTTATGGCTAAAGTTATCGGTATAGATTTGGGTACTACTAATTCATGTGTTTCTGTTATGGATGGTAAAGCTCCAAAAATCATAGAAAATAGTGAGGGTGCAAGAACCACTCCATCTATGGTAGGTATAACAGATAATGAGAGATTAGTTGGCCAACCAGCTAAGAGGCAAGCTGTTACAAACCCAGAAAACACACTGTTTGCCATTAAAAGATTAATAGGTAGAAGACATGATGACCAATATTCAAAAAAGTTTTCTGAACTGGTCCCTTACAAAATTGTTTCTGCTAAGAATGGAGATGCTTGGGTAAAGGCAAATGATCAAGAATATGCTCCCTCAGAGGTTTCAAGTTTTATTTTAAGAAAGCTAAAAGAAGATGCAGAGGCCTACTTAGGAGAGAAGGTAGACAAAGCTGTTATTACGGTCCCTGCTTATTTTAATGATGCCCAAAGACAAGCAACTAAAGACGCTGGAAAGATAGCTGGATTAGAAGTATTAAGGATTATAAATGAACCAACAGCTGCCGCTCTTGCTTATGGATTAGATAAAAAGGAAAGTGGCACGATTGCGGTATATGATCTAGGTGGAGGAACTTTTGATGTCTCTATACTTGAGGTAGGTGACGGAGTTTTTGAAGTTAAATCTACTAATGGAGACACCTTTTTGGGTGGTGAAGACTTTGACCAAAGGATTATTGATTATATTGCCGAAGAATTTAAAAAAGATAATGGCATAGATTTAAGGAGCGATAAACTAGCTCTTCAAAGAATGAAAGAGGCTGCCGAAAAAGCCAAAATAGAGCTTTCTAGCTCTGCTCAGACAGATGTCAACTTACCGTTTGTAACAGCTGATGCTAGCGGACCCAAACATTTGAATGTAAAACTAACAAGATCAAAGTTTGAATCTCTTGTTGATGACCTAATAACCAAAAGCATTGAGCCTTGTAAGGCGGCCCTAAAAGATGCTGGTGTAAGTGCAAGCGATATTGATGAAGTTATTCTAGTTGGTGGTATGACTAGGATGCCTAAAATAATTGAAGCCGTAACTAGTTTTTTTAAAACAGAACCTCATCGCGGGGTTAACCCCGATGAAGTTGTTGCCTCTGGTGCAGCAATTCAAGGTGGCGTATTAATGGGAGACGTTAAAGATGTTCTTCTTTTAGATGTAACACCCTTATCCCTGGGTATTGAAACGCTAGGTGGTGTTTTTACTAGATTAATAGATAGAAATACGACAATACCTTCAAAGAAATCACAGACCTTCTCTACTGCAGAAGATAATCAATCAGCGGTAACTATTCGTGTGTCACAGGGTGAAAGAGAAATGGCAGCAGACAATAAATCTTTGGGAGAATTTAACCTTGAAGGTATAGCTGCAGCCCCAAGAGGAGTTCCACAAATTGAAGTAACATTTGATATAGATGCAAATGGCATTGTTAATGTAAGCGCTCAAGACAAAGCAACAGGTAAAGCTCATAATATTACTATTCAAGCTTCTGGTGGTCTTGATGAAAGTGAAATTGAAAGAATGGTTAAAGAAGCTGAAGAAAACGCGGATGCTGATAAAGAAAAAAGAGAAGCAATTGATACCAGAAACCAAGCGGAGTCAATGATTCATGGTGCAGAAAAATCTTTAGCTGATTTAGGAGATAAAGCTGATGCCGATGCAAAAAATGAAGTAGAACAAGCCATAACTGATCTTAAGACTTCTCTTGAAGGTGAAGATATTTCAGCTATCAAAGAAAAAACATCAGCATTATCTGCTATTATGATGAAGATGGGAGAAGCTGCTTACAAGGCAAGTGAGCAAAACAATTCTACGGACTCAGAAGAGAAAGAAACATCTTCTAACGAAAATAAAGAAGATGTGGTTGATGCTGATTTTGAAGAAGTGAAAGACAACGAAGAGAAAAAAGACGCCTCTTAGACTTCAACCAGTTAAGATATTAAGGCTTTAAAATGGCTCGGGATTACTATGACATACTTGGTTTATCTAAGTCAGCATCTGATAGTGAAATAAAATCTTCCTATCGCAAGCTTGCTATGAAATATCATCCAGATAGAAACCCTGGAGACAAGAAGGCTGAGGACAAATTTAAAGAAGTTTCTGAAGCTTATGAGGTTCTTAAGGATCCTCAGAAAAAAGCTGCATATAATCAGTATGGTCATGCAGCTTTTTCTCAAGGTGCTGGTGCTTCTGGTGGCTTTTCTGGATTTGGAAGTGGTGGTTTTTCAGATATTTTTGAAGACATGTTCGGTATGGGGGGCGATTCTGGTAGAAGATCAGCCTCAACAGGCTCAGACTTAAGGTATGATTTATCAATCTCTCTTGAGCAGGCTTTTAGTGGGGATCAGGTAGAAATTTCTTTAACAGTTCCTGCTAAATGTGAATCATGTAATGGTTCTGGTGCGAATAAAGGTTCTAAACCTAAACAATGTAGCCAATGCGGAGGATATGGTAAAATTAGGGCTCAGCAAGGTTTTTTTACAATAGAAAGAACTTGTGCCTCATGTTCAGGTGTTGGAGAAATTATTGGTGATCCATGTAGACCTTGTAATGGTCAAGGACGTGTTAATAAAAATAAAAAATTATCTGTAAATGTTCCTGCAGGGGTTGATAATGGAACAAGAATTCGTCTTTCCGGAGAAGGTGAAGCTGGGGCAAGGGGATCATCTCCTGGAGATTTATATATATTTATAGATATAAAAGAACATTCGTTATTTCAAAGAGATGGGAAAGATACCTTTATAGAAGTCCCTGTATCTTTTATAGATGCTGTCTTAGGTAACTCAATTCAGGTTCCATGTATTGACGGATCCAAAGCAAAAATGAATTTAGGCTCTGGTACTCAAAGTGGGACACGTTTAAGAATGAAAGGCAAAGGCATGCCTGGTTTAAGAGGTGGATCTAGGGGTGATCAGTATGTTCAAATCAACGTAGAAACCCCTGTTGGATTATCTAGAAAACAAGAGGACTTGTTTAAACAGATAAATGAATTAGGTGTTTCTAAAATAAGCCCCAAGACTACTAGATTTAAAAAAATGATTGAGTAAACAGATCTGACCATATATTCTCCAAATAGTTTTTATATAGGTTTATTATGGATAAAATCTCTGTTTCTATTCCTGGTGGCAATGGTCGTATGGGTAAAACTCTCCTTCGACTAATACTAGACAGTGATAATTACAAAATTAGCAGTGCAACTTGTTTGCCAGACGAAGAAGAGGTTGGGTTAGATATAGGTAATTTAGTTGGGAAAGGAAAAATCTCTCTGGAATTACAATCAGACCCTATGTCACTTTTTGAAAACTCAGACGTTCTTATTGATTTCACAGTACCTGAGGCCACCATGTTTCATGCAAAAAAGTGTTATGAAAATAATATGTCTATTGTTATAGGCACTACAGGTTTAGATAATCAACAAGAAGAAGAACTATTAAACCTATCAAAAAAAATACCAATCGTCTACTCTGCAAATTTTTCCATTGGAGTAACGTTATTATCAAGTCTAGTAGCAGATGCTACTAAATCTTTGGGAAAAGAATGGGACATTGAAATATTAGAAATGCATCATAAACATAAGATTGATGCCCCTTCAGGCACCGCTTTAATGCTTGGCAAATCTGCTTCAGAAGCTAGAGGTCAAGACTTATCAAGTGTAAAGGCGGTTTCAAGAAATGGAATTGTAGGCAAAAGGGGTTCGGGTGAAATTGGGTTTGCTGTTTTAAGAGGTGGTGATGTTGTTGGAGAGCATACAGTTTTATTTTCTAATACTGCTGAAAGGTTAGAGTTAGCTCACAAGGCAACTGACAGATCAATTTTTGGAGCTGGGGCTTTGAGAGCCTCTTTGTGGGCGGCAAAAGCAAAGCCTGGTTTATATACTTTACTAGATGTTTTAAAAAATGGTGGTTAGGTTAATTCAACTTTTTTTCAATCTCCTCTAAACAATCATTAATGTTTAATTTTCCATTTAATTTAGTGGGTCTAGCTTTAACTAGGTTAACGTAGAAATTATTATTTTTGTTTATAAGGAAAACATCTAAAAAACATTCGGTAAAATAATATTGATAGTTTTTTAGCTTTCCTTCTTGTTTGATAAAACTACTTTTTCCGATCTTTTTTATAAGATCAGTTTCAGAAAAATTTTTGATTGAATTAAAATTAAACCTGTTTCTTTTTGGAAGCTTAATTTTTTTATTTAATATTAAAGTTTTTACTTTTGGTTTTTCTACAGGTGTCTTTATTGGAGCCATCTCTGGAGAGGTTAGTCTCTTTTCATTTTTAATTTTTTGTTCTGATTCATTTAACGCACTATTTTGTTGAAGCTTAAGTGAATCATTTGATAAGCTTCCTGCTTTAAAAATTTTTTCTTTATTTTCTATCGTGTTACATGAGCTAAAAAACAAAAATGTTAAAAAAATAAAGATAATTTTATTAGTAATAATATTCATAAGTGATATTCATAAATATTATTTTTATTAAGTCTATTTAAAAGTATTTTTTGAGGAAAAAATGAACGATATAAAAAATAATATTACATTCATCGGCAACGCTATTGTTGATATTCTTTGGCAAACTTCAGATGAATTTTTAAATGATTTAAATGTTCAAAAAGGTTCTATGCAACTCATTGATGAGAAGATGGTTGAAAAGTTTTTAGAGAAGATAAAAAACCCAACTGTAATTTCTGGTGGCAGTGCAGCAAATACAGCTGTTGGTTACAGCTCCTTTGGAGGCAGCTCATACTTTATTGGACAGGTTGGTAATGATGAGTATGGAGACTTGTTTGCTAGAAACATTAACAAATCTGGTGTCTTTTTCGAAAAGAAGGAAACTTCTTCAAAAGATCAGACTTCGAAAAGCATAATTTTAGTGACGCCTGATGCTGAAAGAAGCATGAGCACTTTTCTTGGTGCTAGTGTAAACTTTAATGTTAATTCTATTAATGAAACTCTAATTTTAAAGAGTAATTATATTTATATTGAAGGTTATTTGTTCGATCAAACTGAGGCCAAAAAAGCGATTTACGATTGTTGTAAATTAGCTAGAGCTAACAACTGCAAGATTGCTTTAAGCTTATCAGATCAATTTTGTGTAGATAGACATAGACAAGATTTTAATAACCTTATTGAGCAATATGTTGACATTATTTTTGCTAACGAGTCTGAAATTAAGAGCCTTTATCAAAATGACCTGGAAGGAAGTTTAAGTGAAATTTTAAAAGATGTTGAAACAGGAGCTATTACGTTAGGCTCAAAAGGTTCTATTGTTTTTAAAGGTTATAATTCCTTTTCTATTGATCCAATTACAGTAACAAAACTAGTAGACACTACAGGCGCAGGTGACTTATATGCGTCTGGCTTTTTGTATGGTTTAGCAAATAATAAGTCGATTAAAGAATGTGGTGATATTGGAAGCAAAGCTGCTGCTGAAATTATTACACATTATGGAGCTAGGCCAAAAATATCCCTTAAGAAAATTCTTAAATAGGAACTTATTTTGTATATAATGCATTATATGCTGAGATAGATGCAGAGTTAACTATATCAGATACTGAAGATCCCATTTGAACTATTTGAAAAGGCTTTTCACCACCAATCATCAATGGCCCTAAAACAGAACCATTTCCAATTTTCTGTAGTAATTTAAATGAAATATTAGCTGCTAAAAGACTAGGCATAATTAAGACATTGGCAGGGCCAGAAAGTCTACAGAAGGGATAATTCTCTTTTATAAGATCATAATCTAGAGCAACCTCAGGGGTCATCTCTCCATCAAACTCAAAATCCACCTTTCTTGCATCTAAAATTTTTACAGCTTGTTTCAAGTTTTCGGAGCTAGGCCTTGAAAGACTTCCAAAATTCGAAAATGAAAGTAAAGCCACACGGGGCGTATAACCAAGATCTTTTACAGTGTTAGCTACTCCTGTTGCAATATTAGCTAATTGTTCAGCATTTGGTGTGTCATGAATGTTTACGTCTCCAATGAATACGGTTCTTTCTTTAGAAACCATCATTGACATTGATAAAAAACCTTGGTCTTTAGAAGAAGAAATTACTTTTGTAATATCATTAAAACATCTACCAAATGGTCTGGTAACACCAGTAATCATTGCATCTGCATCACCACAAGATACCATAGATGCAGCAAATACATTTCTATCTTGATTTATCAATCTTTGACAGTCTCTTCTTAAATGACCTTGTCTGTGAAGAAGTTTGTATAGATTATCTGTATATTTTTTATTATTTTTGCTCAATCTAGAATTATGAATAATAAGCTCGCTCAAACCTTCTAAATTTACTTTTTTCATAGTTTCTTTAACTATGTTTTCTCTTCCAATGAGGATAGGTATCCCAAATCCTGAATTGTAAAATGATAATGCAGCTCTGATGGTTTTTTCTTCTTCTCCCTCTGCAAATACAACTCTTTGTTTTTTATTTTTAATTCTGGATTTAATAGGTTCTAATATAGATGCAATTGGGTTGGTTCTACCCTCTAACTCTCTTTTGTATATATCAATATTTTTAATTGGTTTTTTGGCAACACCACTATCCATAGCAGCTTTCGCAACTGCTGATGAAACAAAAGATATAAGCCTTGGGTCAAATGGAGCTGGTATTATGTAGTCGTTACCATAATGTAATTGTACTCCGTGATAAGCAGCATTTACTTCATCTGGCACATCCTCTCTGGCTAATGATGCTATGGCTTTTGCAGCAGCAATCTTCATTTCTTCATTAATTGTAGTTGCTCGAACATCAAGGGCGCCTCTAAAAATATAAGGGAACCCAAGAACATTATTGACCTGATTGGGATAATCAGACCGCCCTGTGGCGATGATAGCATCTGATCTAACACTTTTAATTTCTTCAGGCATAATTTCTGGTATAGGATTTGCCATAGCAAATATTATAGGTTTATCAGCCATATTCTTTACCATTTTTTTGGTGACAGACCCTGGTACGGAAAGACCTAAGAATACATCTGCGCCTTTAAGGGCTTCTTCTAATGTTCTCGATTTTGTATCAGTTGTATGTCCTGATTTCCACTGATTCATATTAGTTTGTCGACCAGTAAATATTACACCTTCTCTATCAACTAAAATAACATTTTGACTTTGAGCACCCATTGCTTTCAAAAGCTCTACACAGGCAATTGAAGCCGCTCCCGCTCCATTACATACAAATGTCGTGTCTTTTATATTCCTATTTGTAAGGTGAAGTGCATTGATTACACCAGCAGCAGTAACAATTGCTGTTCCATGTTGATCATCATGAAAAACCGGAACCTTCATGATTTCTCTTAACTTCTGTTCTATTATAAAACAATCTGGTGCTTTAATGTCCTCAAGATTTACTCCTCCAAAAGTAGGCTCGAGTAAAGAAACAGCTTCAACAAATTTATCAGTATCCTCTGTATTTATCTCTAAATCAATTCCGTCTACATCTGCAAATTTTTTAAATAATACAGCTTTACCTTCCATAACAGGTTTAGATGCCGCTGCGCCAATATTTCCTAAACCTAAGACAGCTGTACCATTTGAAATAACAGCTACTAGATTGCCTTTTGAGGTATAATCATAAATTGTGTCAGGACTTTTTTTAATTTCAAGACAAGGAGTTGCCACCCCAGGAGAATAAGCCAATGATAAATCATGCGATCCTATTAAAGGTGTTGTCGGTGTGATCTCCAGTTTCCCAGGGCGTCCCTTTTTATGATATTCTAAAGCTTCTTTTTCTAAATTAGATTGGGCAGTACTCTCTTTTTTGTTAGTAGACATTTTATCCTCTAAAACTTAATATAATCCCATTTATATTTTAAATGAATTTGCTAAAAATATCTTAACTAAATTTTATTTAATAACAATTTTAATTAGAACATTTAACTTTAAAAGGAAACCAGTTTATTTTGAAAAGCGTAAATACTCCAATGATGGAACAATATTTAGCGATTAAAAATCAACATAGAGACGCTTTATTATTTTATAGAATGGGTGATTTTTATGAGTTATTCTTTGAAGACGCGGTTGTTGCTTCAAAGGCTCTAGATATTGCGCTAACAAAACGTGGGAAGTCAAATGGCAAAGATATTCCAATGTGTGGTGTGCCTTTCCATTCAGCTGATAATTATTTACCAAAATTAATCAAAAAAGGCTTTAATGTAGCTGTTTGTGAACAAACTGAGACAGTAGAGGAAGCTAAGTCAAAACTCAAGAAAGGTCCCCTTAAAAGAGAGGTGGTTAGAATAATTTCTCCTGGCACTCTAACAGAAGATATTTTGTTAGAGAGAACAAAGAATAATTTTTTAGGTGCAATATCAATTTTAAAAGATTCAATTTGTATAGCTTGGGTTGATATTTCTACAGGATGCTTTAAATCAAGACAACTATCAAAACAGAAAAATCTCTCTAATCAAAAGCAAGTCCTGACAAACTTTTTATTGAGAATGAATTTCTCAGAAATTTTAGTTTCTGACGATATAGAATTTAATATAATCGCAGAAGAGTGGCATCATCTTTTAAAAAAGCAGTCGCCTAGTTTGTTTCATTTTAAATCTTCACTAGAACAAATATGTAAATATTATGAAATTCATTCTATTGAAGGTTTGGGAACGTTTAATGAAGGTGAAATTATAGCGGCAGGAGTTTTGTTATCATATCTAAAGTTAACGCAGTGTGGAAAAATTCCATTGCTTTCTTTAATTCAATCTGAAACAGATAGCGAGACTTTAGAGATTGATTACTTTACTCAAAAATCTCTTGAAATCCTAACAAACCTGTCAGGAGAAACTGAAGGCAGCTTAATATCCTGTATTGACGAGACGAAAACAGCTGGTGGTTCTCGTTTATTAAAACAAAGGTTAATAGAGCCTTTTTTTCAAATAAATCATATAAAAGATAGACATGATTTAATAAATTGGTTTTTAATATCAAGTAGTAAAATTGCTGACTATCAAATCTTTCTCAAAAACATACCAGATTTTGAGAGATCTTTATCAAGAATATCTTTGTTAAGAGGTACCCCAAAAGATCTTTTGTCACTTTCAGAAGGTCTCCTGAATGTTGAAAATATTTTAAAAACCTTAACATCCGGAGAATGTTCTGAAACAAAACCATCCCTTTTAAACTTAATTATTTCTAATATTAACATAGATTATAGTTTATTCTTAAAAATTAAAAATTCACTAAAACAAGAGCTTCCTTTGTCTTCAAAAGAAGGAGGCTTCATTAGAGACGGCTTTGATGCTGAGCTTGATTATTTAAGAATGCTTAGAAGTAGTGAAATTGAACAAATATCAAAACTTCAAAAAAAATATTCCGAACTAACAAATATTAACTCATTAAAAATTAAGCATAACAGAATGTTAGGTTACCACATCGAAGTGAGGGCTATTCATGATCAATCTATAAGAAATGTAGATATGTTTATCCACAGACAAACGACTGCTCAAACATCAAGATTTACCACCATTGAACTAAATGATTTAGAAACAAAAATATTAAACTCATTTGATGAGGCTATTAAAATAGAGAATGAAATTTTTAATAAATTCATCAATGAAATAATTAATAAAGGACAACACATATTAAGTATAGCACACTCAATCTCAGAGATAGATATCGCTATTATGGTTAGTAATCAGGTCAGCGATAGAAATTATACATGTCCGAAAATGTCAAAAGAAAAAGTTTTAGAAATATATGAAGGCAGACATCCTGTTGTTGAACAAAACATGAGATTTCATAAAAATTCTTTTGTCTCAAATAATTGTTCTTTAAATAAGGAAGAAATAATATGGCTTATTACGGGTCCCAACATGGCAGGAAAATCAACTTATTTGAGGCAAAACGCTTTGATTGTAATTATGGCCCAAGCTGGGTTATTTGTTCCAGCCCAAAAAGCAAATATAGGTCTTGTTGATAAAATATTTTCGCGTGTTGGCGCCTCTGATGATTTAGCAAAAGGTCAATCTACCTTTATGATTGAAATGATTGAGACTTCTCTAATTTTAAACACCTCCACTGACAGGTCTTTGGTTATTCTTGATGAAATAGGAAGGGGAACAGCTACCTTTGATGGCTTGGCCATAGCTTGGTCAGTGTTAGAACATCTACATAATGTCATAAAACCAAGAACACTTTTTGCTACTCATTACCATGAATTGACAGAACTTAAAGAAAGCCTAAACAACATATCATGTCACAAAATGTCAATTAAGGAATGGAATAACTCAATTATCTTTATGCACAAAATTTTAGATGGAGAAGCAGATAAATCATACGGTATACATGTCGCAAAATTAGCCGGACTACCTTTTTCCGTCACTAAAAAAGCCTCACAGATTTTGAATCATCTTGAAAATGATAAGAAAAATAAAAATTTAAAAAAAATTGATAAAACACAAAGTTCAGAAATTAAAGTATCTGAAAAATTTTTTGAAGAATTTGATAAGATTGATATTAATAATATGAGCCCACTTGATTCATTAAATATTTTAAACAAACTTAAATTATTAAGAAACTCTAATGACTAAAATTACTTTCAAAAATACTTTTACTCTTTTTCATAAAAAAAAATTTGAAAAAATAATTCCGAGTCATTTTTTAGCAGACAAAAATCTTAATCAAAACTCTTTATGGTTTCAAAGTATAGAGCCAATAATTTATGCAAAAAAAAATTCTCAAAAACTATATGAAATTCAAGATTTTTTATTAAATGAAGTTGATAAAAAACTGTTTAAAGAAAAACTTTTTAAAAAACTAAAAAAAGACTTTGATAATAAAAAAGAATTAATAAGGGAAAATTTTTTAAAAACCTCTGATGGTTCTTTGTGCGTTGGTCAAAATGTAATTTTAATAGATAGTCTATTAAAAGTCATATTTAAAAATATTTACTTATCTATTTTCAATGACGACAGTTATAGGTTTTCGATGGTTGCTGTTGGTGGGTATGGTCGTGGGGAGTTGGCACCATATTCGGATCTAGACTTATTGTTCTTATTACCAGATTTTTTAAATAAAAGTGATAATCAAAAAATAGAAAATGTTGTTCAATCAATACTCTATTTTCTATGGGACTTAGGGTTTACAGTCGGTCATTCTACCAGATCAATTCAAGACTGTATTCAAAAAAGTAGTGAGGATTTGACCATTTCTACTAGTTTACTTGAAAAAAGGTTAATAATTGGAAATCAAGAAGCTTTTGACGCATTAAATGATAACTTTAAAAGCTTAATCAATAGTACTAGGACGCTAGATTTTGTTCATGCAAAGTTAGAAGAATCTGACTTTAGACATAATAAATTTGGAGGATCTAGATATGTTGTTGAGCCAAACGTAAAGGATGGTAAAGGCGGTTTAAGAGACATTCATACACTTGGTTGGATATCTAAATTTGTGTATCAAATAGACTCTATTTCTAAATTAATAAATATGGGTGTTTTGTCAAAACGTGAAGCATTTGCATTTGCAGAGGCTCAAAGATTTCTTTTATCTGTAAGGTGCCACCTTCATTTCAGAGCCAAAAGAGAAGATGATCGACTGGCAATGGATGCTCAACTTGAAATTGCTAGTATTATGAACTTCAAAAACACCCTAACTCATAAAGATGTCGAGAGGTTTATGAAAAGGTATTTTCTTGCGACAAAAGCAGTTGGTAACTTGACAAGAATTTTTTGTGCTGAGATTGAAGCTGAATTTAATAAACCCCTACGACTAAATTTTTTGAGTTTTAAAAAAAAGGTAAATGTAGAACCTTTTTCTATATCTATAGGACGCTTGTTTACAAAAAACAAAGAAATTTTTTCTGAAAATCCTATCAATATATTAAAGTTATTTCATATTTCCCATAACAAAAATATAGATATTCACCCTAAAACAATAAGACAAGTAGCCAGCTTAACATCTTTAATAAATCGTGAAGTTCGACATGATTTTCAAGCGAATAAATTATTTTTGGATATTTTAACCAGTGAAAAAGACCCGTCTAGAACGTTAAGGGCAATGAATGAATCCAATGTGCTAGGTAAATTCATACCAGAGTTTCAGAAAATTGTGTGTCTTATGCAGTTTGACATGTACCACTCTTTTACAGTTGATGAGCATACCCTTTTTACAATTTCTAACCTTCACTCTTTAAAAAATGGAAAGTTTAAAACTTTTGCTCCTCTTGCCAGTGAAGTTATTTTACAAATCAACTCATATAGATGTTTATTCGTAGCTATGTTTTTGCATGACATAGCAAAAGGTAAGAAAGGAGATCACTCAGAAAATGGTGCAATAATAGCTTCTGTAGTTTGTCCTAGGTTAGGCCTTAACAAAGAAGAAACTAAAACTGTTGAGTGGTTAGTGTTAAATCATTTACTAATGAGCAAGATAGCTTTTCGATATGAGTTAGGTGATCCTAAAATTATAGAAGATTTTTCTAATAATGTAATGACAGTAGAAAGGCTAAAGCTATTATTAGTTTTGACTGTCGCTGATATAAAAGGTGTTGGCCCTGAGATATGGAATGATTGGAAAGGTTCTCTTATTTCAGAACTATTTTTGAAGTCATTAGATTTTCTTAAAAAGAAAAAATCTTCTTTGGTAACAATTCAAAGTACGTTAGATACAAAGAACTCTCTTGAAAAATACTTCTTGAAAAATGGATATTTACAAAAAGATTTCATTAATTATTCAAAGAAATATTATTCAAATTATTGGCAGATATTTAATCTTTCGACGATTATAGATCATTTTCAAATTTATTCTAAAATGGAAAACGAAGGTTTAAAGTTTAAAGTACACGTCTTCGGTGAAGCAAAAATTGAAGCCACCGAACTTTTAGTTATTGCGCCAGATCATCACGGTTTATTTTCTCTAATTTCCGGTTTAGTAGCCGCCTCTGGTTTTGATGTCGTTAGCGCTAAAATAATTACTAGATCTGACGGGTATGCGCTAGATACTTTTTATTTGCAAAATAAAGACAAGAAACCAATAGCTGATGATTATATCAGAAAAAAATTAATTAAAAATATATCAACAGGCTTAGAAGGTGG